>JAABUZ0100006257.1_pt1 | contig 14981 bp, 19 predicted proteins | sample 5562091 | NCBI WGS metagenome assembly JAABUZ01 (sample SAMN12813069, study PRJNA571459) | rock metagenome | isolation source: Antarctica rocks | place: Antarctica: Victoria Land, Linnaeus Terrace sud | collected 2015-12-21 | reverse complement strand
AAGAAGGCAGGAAAGCCGGCGTGAGAGTGGGCGACATGGTTACAAAGGTAGACGGCGAGGCCATGGGCGAGCGCATCAAACGCGAAGCTAATTACATCTCCTCATCAACAGCGCAGAGTCTCGGCTGCTCCGTCATGCAGCGTATCCTCAACGGTCCTGAATCCTCAACCGCCGTGCTGACGATAGCGGAAGCCGATCATGGGACAAAAGAAGTAAAGCTCTCGCGCTCAAAGCGCTACCTTTCCCCGCTCGGCACGCAGCGCACCGGCGACATCGTTAAAATTCTGCCGCACAACATCGGCTACGCCGACCTCGACCGCTTGGGCAGCGCCGAAGTGGACGCGATGTTTGAAAAGCTCCGCAATACCCGAGCCATCATTTTCGACATGCGAGGTTCTCCGCAGGAACTTGCCGGAGCCATCGCAAGCCGCCTGACGGAGAAGAGTAATATGCCGTCCGCCATTATTACCGGACCGCTGGTGATGCAGCCCGATCTCCCGAAACCAGGAACCGACACCTCTACCGCCAGTTACTTTGAAACCCAAACCGTCCCGAACTCCGACCAGTGGAAGTACCAAAAGAAAACCGTGATGCTTATCGACGAACGCACAGTTGGCAGAGCCGAACACCTTAGCCTCTTCCTTGAAGTGGCTAATAAAACTGAGTTCATCGGCGCTCCCTCCGCCGGCGCTGATAGCGACTCCTCAGATTTCGTGATACCCGGCGGAATCACAATCGCGTTTTCAGGCCACGACATTCGCCACGTGAACGCCAGCCCTCTTCAGCGCCTCGGCCTTCAGCCGACAGTCACCGTTTCCACCACGGTTAAAGGCATCCGCGCCGGAAGAGACGAAGTGCTGGAAGGCGCGCTGGAATACTTATCGAAGTGACGCGCTTTATGTTAAAGTGAAATTTATCCTTGCTCAAGATGAGATGGGTGGAAGTGTGTTTATATGGCAAAAGTTTGTGAAGTTTGTGGTCGTGGACCGCAATTCGGGCATCGGATCAGCCATGCCCATAATGTGACAAAGCGTCGTTGGAATCTGAATCTGCAAACAGTTCACGCCCTTGTAAAAGGCGCTGGCAAGCGTCTTCGTGTTTGCACCTCCTGTATCCGCAGCGGCAAAGTTACCAAGGCCCCGCTCGTTTAATCAACAAGATCTCTAAATTCGGAGTGCTTCTCCAGATACTTCCGGACAAAAGGGCATTGCGGCACTACTTTCAACTGCTGCACCCGTGCATATTCTAATGCTGCCCGCGTGAGCGCGCCCGCAATCCCGCGTCCCTCTATCTCTGGCGGAACTCCGGTGTGCGTAAACACAATGGCGTGCCCCGCCATTCGATACTCCAGTACGCTCATTTTCCCTTCTATCTCCGTTTCAAATCGCCGGGCCGCTTCATTTCTTGTGATGTCCATGAATATCAATTATCCCGTTACTTGTAAGGGGCTTTTCAGCTTTACGCGATAATCGCAGAGGATGTCGCGAACCCGTCAAATTTACCAGCGTCTCGGCATATCGGGAAGTGTCTGCCTGCTTGGTCTTGCTATTGCCATTGTTCTTTACTTCACCGGCCACTTTCTGCTCGCGTTTCTCGACTCATTCCTCTTAATTCCCTTTGCTGCCCGCTTTGCCTTCCGCGCTGCTCGTCAATTGAAGCGCCATTCTCTATGGAGTCTTCGCAATCGCCTGTTTCTGGTCTACGGCCTGTTTGGAGCTTTGCCGCTCCTTTTGATTTTGCTGTTCGTGGGATTGGGCTCTTGGGCATTAATGAATGAACTGGCTATTTATCTCGCCAGCTCCGCTCTGCAGCGGCGTCTCGACACTACCTATGCCGCTGTGGAAGTCCTGCACAGCATCCCTCCGGAAAAGCGCCTTTCGAGCGCGCCTGAAATCCAAAAAGCATTTGCGAGAACTATGCCCGGCATTGTTATCTCCGTCAAGGACGGAGCCGGTGAACATCACTTTCCATTAACAGCGCCTGCGCTGAACGTCCCATCGGGTTGGAAGTCCGTGAAAGGGGGGCGTCCTGGTTCTCAACCAACGTTTTTATGGTTGGTCGCATGATATCGACTCATCCGGCGAGACGACAGTAGTCGTCCCGCTTACCAATACAACGATTCAAAATCTGGTTCCAAATCTAGGCGGCATCGCCTTAGTGGAAGTAGAAAAACCAAAGGAAACCGAGGACCATCAAGCTCCTGCCGCTGTTGGTTATCTGGAAGTGGTGCGTACACAAAAATCCGCTCAGGACTTGGATTTTAGGCTGGCCCTGAATGACCAAAGCGGCAAATCCGGCAAACAGCCCGCGAGCCGCCTTCCTCCGCCGGTAAGCCGCTTGGATATTCCGGTTGGCATTCCTGCCACTCAGCGACACTACCACCTTGATGCACCTAACAAAACCTTTCCTGGAGTTTTGTCGGTCTACTCTCGTCCCTCTGCCGTCCTGCGCAGCTTTTTTACAGGTTCCGAGGTCATTCGCGATGTTATGGCTGATGCGCTCATCGCCCTGGCCATTCTCTTCCTGCTTGTTGAACTGATTGCTATCTGGATCGGCGCAAGGCTGTCCCGGCAGGTTACTAACGCCGTCAATCAGCTTTACCAGGGAACTCGCCGCGTGATTCAAGGGGACTTCCGCCACCGCATTCCCGTTCGCGCTTCCGATCAGCTCGGCGAACTGGCCCAATCTTTTAATCAAATGACCGGCAACTTGGAGCGCCTGCTCGTGGTTGAAAAAGAAAAAGAGCGCATGCAGACCGAGCTGGAAATCGCCCGTGAAGTGCAGGGCCAGCTCTATCCAAAGGAAGCCCCGCCTACCTGCGGCCTGAAACTGACCGTCCGCTGTGATCCCGCCCGCATGGTCTCCGGCGACTACTACGACTATGTCGAGATTGCCCGAGGCAAACTCGCCTTTGCCGTCGGAGACGTTGCCGGAAAGGGCATCTCCGCGGCGCTGCTCATGGCAACATTACAGGCTGCTCTGCGCGCCCAGATCAGCACCTATGCTCCCCTGCGTCCGAACGAATGCGCCGGTGTGCCTGAAGTCGATGCAGCTCAGCTTGTCTCAAAACTAAATAAACAAATTTACGCCCATACTGCGCCCGAAAAGTACGCCACTTTCTTTTTCGCTCTTTTTGACGAGGAAACGCGCACGCTGACCTATACCAACGCCGGGCATCTGTCGCCGCTGCTATTCCGCAAGGACCAAGTAATCCCGCTCGATTCCAACGGCACGGTAGTCGGCGCATTCCCATTCGCCAAGTACGATGAAAGCTGCCTTATCATGAATCCCGGTGACCTCCTGGTCTGCTACACGGACGGCATTACTGAACCGGAAAACGCCTACGGTGAAATGTTCGGCGAGGAGCGTCTGATTGACTTGGTGAAAAAACACGCCCATGAGGATGACCGCGATATCGTGAGAATCGTTTTAGACTCCGTCCGCGCCTGGACAGGGTCGCCCGAATTGTTCGATGACATGACGCTGCTGCTTGCTCGTTCGGTGCAACCCGCATGAAAATCCTGACCGCCGCCGAAATGCGGGAAGTGGACCGCCTTACCATCGAGCGCGGCATCCCCGGCCTGATCCTCATGGAAAACGCGGGGAGCCGCGCGGTTGATTTTCTTTGTGAAACCTTTGCGCCTCTCGGTCAGCATCGGGTAACAATCGTCTGCGGAAAAGGGAATAACGCCGGAGACGGCTTCGTAATCGCCCGCCAGTTGTTCACCCGCAGCCTCTGCCGCGAGCTAACCGTTATCGAACTATTCGACCCCAACTCCCTCAGCAACGACGCTGCCGCTAACCGGCGCATGCTCGACGCCTGCGGTTGCCCAGTGATTCGCGGTCTGCCCAGCGAACGGAGCTTAGCCACGGTCGTTGTTGACGCCGTCCTGGGAACGGGCCTGAAAGGTCCCGCCGAAGGCCCCGCGCTGCAAGCCATCGGGCAGATCAACCAACTCTTTCCCTTGGCAAAGAAGGTTGCCGTCGATATTCCCTCCGGGCTGCCCTCCGATGAAACCAAACCAACCGGTGACTTTGTCCGCGCCGACTATACCGTGACCTTCACCGCCCCCAAACGGAGCCAAGCCCTTTCGCCCATCTATGAGCACGTGGGCAAGCTGGCCGTTTATCCCATCGGTACCCCCGCAGAACTCTGCCAATCAAATCCTGATTTCAAGCTCAACCTGACTACCGAATCCGACCTCCACGATTTATTTGAAAAGCGCCCGCTCGACTCCAATAAAGGCATGTACGGCCATGTCCTCGTGACAGGCGGTTCCTTTGGCAAAAGCGGCGCTCCGGCGATGACCGGCTTGGGCGCTTATCGAAGCGGAGCCGGCCTGGTGACTGTTGCCATTCCCCAAAGCGCTCTCACCACGGTAGCCGCCCTACGCCCTGAACTCATGACCGAGCCTCTGGAGGAAACACCGTCGGGACGCATTCGCCTTTCTGAAGCGGATCGCCTTCTCAACCTCCTGCAAAAGATGACGGTTCTCGCCGTTGGCCCCGGCCTGGGCACGGAAGACGAAACCGCGCAGCTTGTGCAGCGCCTTTACAAAGAGGCCGGAGCTCCCGCTATCTGTGACGCCGATGCCCTGAACGCGCTTGCCGGCAAACTTCCGAAAAGCGTGGATAAAATCCGTATCCTAACCCCCCACCCCGGCGAAATGAGCCGCCTCACCGGCAAGTCCGTGAAAGAAGTGCAAGCCGACCGTCTCAACACCGCCCAAACCTTTGCGGGAGAAACCGGAGCAACCGTTGTTCTCAAAGGCGACCGCACCATCATTGCCTTTCCCGACGGAGAAACCTGGGTCAACCCAACTGGCTCGCCTGCCATGGCCACCGGCGGCACGGGTGACATTCTAACCGGAATGATCGCCGGTCTGGTCGCCCAACACCCGCCTACTGACAAAAATCCAAATGGGTGGAAGCATGCCGTTATAGCTGCTGTCTGGCTGCATGGCCGCTGCGGTGAACTGGCTGCGCAACGCTTAGGAGAGGAATCAACCTTGGCGCTCGATCTTCTCGACAGCCTGCCCGAAGCCATCAATCAACTCCGAAATCTGGCATCCTAAAAGACGAACACATGACCTACACCATTGGTGAAGCCAGCAACAAATTATACGAATTAGTCGAGGCCGTGAAAGACGGCCAGCCCGTAACGATTTGCGAGGAAAATGGTCAACCTGTCGCTGACTTGGTACCCACCAAAGCGGAAAAACGGAAAGCGCCTAAGTTTGGTACCCTAGCTGGGCTTGGTATCGTAGTAGACCCAAGTTGGCACAAAGGCCCGGAAACCCAAGAAGAGTTGGAAGCTTGGCTCAAAGGGCGCTTTGAGTGAGGCAGGCGTTGCTGGATACTGAAGTTTTTATCATGGCTGCTAGTGAAGGCTGGCCGGATTTGCCGAAGCGCGTACAAGATTTGTTGAGCAACCCGGAAAATGAATGTCTGTTGAGTGGTTTCACTGGTGGAAGTGGCTATCAAAACCACTATTGGCAAACTGAATCTTTCTCCGGGACAAGCTAGTCGGGCCATTGCCGATATGAATCTAACCGTGATCCCTTTTACGCCTGCCCACGCTTACCGGATGTTCGGCCTACCGCTGTATCACCGGGAGCCGTTTGACCGTATGGTAATCGCTACCGCGCTGCACGAACGTTTGCCGCTGATTGGCGGTGATGACAAATTCCCGTTTTATGAGAAGGAGGGACTAAACTAATTTGGAAGTAAGAAATCAAACGACTGTACACCCTAAAAAAGAAACGTGGCCCCGCACCCTTCTTCCTTTCCCGCCCGCTTTGAAACCGCCTCGGACGAAGAAACCCGAACTCTCGGTCGTTACCTCGCCGCGCTTCTTCCAAAAGCTGTGGTTGTGACGCTGACCGGCGATCTCGGCGCAGGCAAAACGACTCTCGTCCAAGGCATCGTGGAAGGGCGCGGAGCCGCGGATGCCGGAGACGTTAGCAGCCCCACTTTTGCCTTAATCCATGAATATGGCGAGCCCGTCAGCGTCTACCACATCGACCTGTACCGCCTCGACACGGAGGAAGAAGCCAACCGGCTCGGCCTGGAAGAGTTATTCGACCAGCCGGCCCTCGTCCTTATCGAATGGGGCGACAAGTTCCCGCGCCTGCTGCCGCCACGCCGAATCGAAATTAAATTGACGAGCGGGAACGAAGATCAGCGTTTTGTCGAGATCGTCGAACTCGCGCCGCCAGCAACAGCGCGCCAAACCCCAGCGCAGTAATCGCTAGGCTGCGCGGCTCCGGCGTCGGCGATGCCGTTAAATCGTTGTAAGCCAAATCCGCCACTAGGCCATGAACGGCCGTTGTCGGATGTTCCGCGTCCCAGAAGAGGTAGTTGTTAGGATTTACGCCGCTTAAGCCCTGCGCCGGGTCTGTGATGTTTGTAAATCCGTACGCGCCCGGATTTTGCGCGATCTGTAAGAAGAGACTAAACACATCCACGCCGACGGCATTGATTCCTTGACTTTGCAGCCCGGCAATGTCAGCAGCCCACTCCTGATTAAAGGCTACAACTTCCTGCTCCAGCGTGCTGTTTGACCCGCCGCTAGGAGTCAGGCCCAGAGGCGGCAGATTAACCCAAAGAAAATCCTTGGCTCCCGTACCAGCCAGCGTCTTAATGTTCGCCGACAGATTATCCGCGACCCCGGCCGCGGAAGCTGGAGTAGTATTGCCGGAGAAAAGGTCATTCGCGCCGCCCCAGATGGTGTAAAGCGCCGTGGGCAAAGCCCCGGCCGGATGCTGCGCAAGGAAATAATTAATCTGATCTGTAATACCATCCAGGCCATTCGATCCCGTCATGGCCGAAGCAACCGCGTAATTGGTCCCGCCTGCCAGAAATGGTTGCGGATCGACCACGCTCAATTTGGCCGCAAGCTGATCCACCCACAAGCCAAAAGGACCAGTTGTGGCCGGGGTCGTATTCGGTCCGTCCGTAAAACGGCCCGGCGCGTAGTTTGGCCCGGGAAAGAGTCCGCCTGACGCAAGGGAAGCATTGCCTGTGTCGGACAAGCTATCGCCGAAAGCGAATAGTTGACTGTAGGACGTAGCCGATGCCGCCAGCATCGGTGAAATAAAGCAACCCGCAACAACCAAAGAGTTGACAAGTAATCTGAAACGCATAAATTAAGGAAAAATCCTTCTAATACAACAAATACTCTACCAGCAAAAATCCGCACCTGAAATTCCCGAACCCGCCGTACTACGAGTATTTTTCAAACTTCATTCAAATTACTGGTACCAGATGAGAAAGATAAATGTACCTTCTCGCTGGCATTCAGTACCCTGACTCTTCTACCGTTATTTTGGGAATCGTCGGATAATTCCTAAGTAATTTAAGGTTGGAAAAAGCGTTATACTGCAATCGACTCACCCTGAACCAGTGAGGAACTAACTCCCTGTCGAGAAAGCGAGAGCGAAATGCGCCCTGTAGCGTTCTTCTGCTGTTTGCTGACCGGTGTCGGCTTGCTGCCGGCAAGCTCCGCCTCTGATACTAATAAACCGGTGACGGTGCTCATGGAATTTTCGGGTGTACGCTCGACTGCGTCGTTAAGCGCCTTAAAATCCGAGTTGCAGGCCATTCTCTCCGACTCTCATATCCATCTCGATTTGCAGTTAAGAAGCGATCTGCCCGAGGCTGCTGTTGCGGGTGATCTGGTGCTTTTCAGAATGAAGGGCTACTGCACCATGAACGCCCTTCCCGTAGCGGCTCTTTCCGACGAACGCGGCCCCTTGGCAATGACCTACTCGTCTGATGGGGAACTTCTTCCCTTTGGTGAGGTAGACTGCGACCGCGTTCGAATAGTTCTCCAGCGCACGGTAGGGAGAAGCAATCCGGAAGCTCATCAGACCGAGTACGGCGTGGCCTTGGCGCGCGTCATGGCGCACGAAATTTATCACATGCTGGCGAAATCCGCCATGCATACAAAGGAAGGGCTTACAAAGGAATCTCTTTCTTCAGGCGAACTCTCGCGTGGAGCCCTGCGCCTAGCGCCCGCCGCGCAAGCCGCCGTGCAGGAGCGCTCTTCCAAAGGAATCACTTTCCACTAAAGCTCCCGGCGCCCAAATAAAATTGCACTTGGCCGTCCTCCAGCATTCACCCTTAGTTGTCGCGTCCGCGCCAGGCAGGCAAGTCTGACTATGATTGCCTCGTCGGTGGCCATCTGTCTCGGCATTTCCGTCATCCTGCTTATCAAACGCACCAGAAGACGAGGCCGGTTAGGCGTAGCCTGGATCTTTCTCGCCCTCGCGAGCGCTGTCTGGCTTTACTCGGGGCGGTACGGAGATCAACGGGCCGCGGTCATGGCCGGGGCCTTGTTCTTGAGCGCCGCCATCCAGCTTCTGCAAGTGGCAGGCTCCGAGTTGCTGATCAGCCGCGTGCCGCGCTTCTTGATTATTCTTGATTTAGCGGCTACGGCTGGCTACGCCTCTGTTGCTGTGTTGGCGTTGCTCCGCTTAGGCGTGAACATCACGGGCGTATTTGCCACCTCGGCTCTGTTAACCGCCGTGATCGGGCTTTCCCTGCAAGATCTCATTCTCAACTTTGTCGCTGGCCTTTTTGTGCAAATTGAAGGCAATCTGCACCACGGTCTCTGGATACAAACCGATCGCGAATCCGGACGCATCATGGAAGTGCGCGCCCGCCATACCAGGATTGAAACCGTGGAGGGAGACTCTATTTATCTCCCCAACAGTCTGCTGATGAAAACGCCGGTTCGGGTCGTGCCGCCGGGCCACCGTCAGTTTGTCTCCTTTCCGCTAGGCTATGAGCACTCGCCTCCGGACGTAATCAGCGCGGTACAACAAGCTCTGCGCTCCGCGCCGCTGGCGGACATTGCTGACGAGCCAACGTCAAAAAAGTCCTTCATGCGGCTGTTCCCCTCGCCGAGACTCACAATAGCTTCAATTTTTTCGGCCAAAACAGTATAAATGGGATAAGTCCGGATCTGCGGTGCTGGCAAATCCGGCAGCAGGGTCGTGTATTGCACTGTGTCGGGCTATGGAGTAATCACGTCGCCGAAGCCGATGTCCACCTGTACTGGAATTTGCGCATTCGCCAGGTGAGCGAGCAGACGAACTCGCGCTCCCGCATAGGCTTTTGTCTCGTTGATTCGCTTGGTCTGAACAGAATCCGGATCAAACGTTAGACCATCGTCAGCGACTGGAAGCGCAGCTAAAGAGCGGAAAACTGATTCAAGGTCAGCCAATTCATTCGAACCGATCCCATGAAGATCCATATCGCGCGTGGGCCGATGAGGAAGGTTATTATTCCATAAGGAAATCAACAAAGAACCTTTCAGCAAAAAGCGTTTTGAGTAGGGCGACTGGCTAAGTCGGTATAGCAAACGCTCCACTGCAAAGCGAAGCAACGTATCGGTAAACGGCTCGTTCCGCTCCCTGCTGAGGTTCAAAAGCCGTTGCCGGACCGAAGCTGCTAAATTCTTTTTTTCAGTCATGTCTGCTGCCGTGCTGCCCGAAGATGAGGAAGAAGAACGTTCTCCACGCGCTGGAGCCGGGCGTACTCAATAATCTGTTCCGGCTGCGCGCGCTTCTCATCGAGAGCTTCTGCAAGCGCTTCAATAGCAACCGAATCGCCAAAGCGTTGGCGGTATCGAAAAAGATCAACAATTGTTTTCGGGATATTGTAAATTTTTAACTCGACTCCCTCCACCTGCCTGGTTTCGATTCCTTCTGAGTAAGAGGTTCCGGAGAATTGAAAAAAACGAACCGGGAAGTGAGGCAACTTGGGCCGACGCGCGCGAGGCGGAACAGCCACCCAAATTTCATGGGGAGCCTGGGTAGTCAAAGGTGTGAAGAAACAAAGCTGAGTGCAAACAGAAAATAGCTTCTGGAACAACCGCGGCTACTTCGGCAAAGCTGTGCAGTTCGGTAACGCTATCGGGAGTAAAGTAAAAGCCCCGGGCAAATCGATCCAATTGTCCGCGAGACAAAGCCGCTTGCAAACGGCGGCCGGAAATTCCGTGTTGCGCGAGTTGTTCAGCGGAAACAATACCGGAAACCGGAATCTGCATGGAGTGGAAAGATCACGTCTGATTGTATGGCCCGGTGGTTTCGCTTGTAAAGGGTTCAAGCGTGCGCTGCGCGGAGAGACGGGATTGAAAGCGCTCTACGATCTCTTCATAATGCCAGGGACGAAAGTCATGCGTATCTACTCCGACGTCCATGGCGGGTACTGTAGGTATTTCCGGCAAATTGCCATGCGAGTGACCGTAAAGGTGCCAGCTTCCATGGTGCGAGCGATTCCACACTCGTAGGGCGTAGTGGCAGAGAACAATCTTTTGTGAACTCACTGAAATCTCAGCTAAATCTTTGGCCCAAATAAAACGGTCGCTAAGCTTCCGGAGAACTCGATCGTGGTTTCCGAAAACCACGTGAATGTTTTTGCAACGGATCTGGCGAAGATAGAACTGGACGCTATCGACACTTCCCAAACAAAAATCACCCAGGAAGTAGAGTAAATCCCGTTCCTTCACAACTGCATTAAGCCTGTCAAGAACTGCCGCATTCATCTGCTCGACCGTATCGAAGGGGGGATGGCAATGCTGCAGGATATTATGATGGCTGAAATGAAAGTCTGCGGTAAACCAGATATTGGTCATTAGGTGTAAGTAGAATCAATAATCTAATTGGCTGTTACTCAGGATTGTAACGACTTAAGGAAATCCTCCAACTTACTGCTGATGGGAGCGAAATGGCCAATAAATCTTAGTTGGATACCCTTGCCGGAAAATTGGTCTACGCGCACCAGCCAATTTGGTATAGTTGAGCGTTGGCAACGTTTCCTCCCATCGTGCTAGATGCTGGCTCCGATATGCCGATTTATCGGCAGATTGCGGATTCGCTTGTGTCTTTGATTGAAAGAGGGACAATTCCTGCAGGTGAAAGGCTACCCGCCACTCGCGAATTGGCTGGTCAGCTCAAGCTCAATCGCGCCACGGTCTCAGCGGCCTATGCTGTGCTGGAAGAGTCAGGCTTTATTCAAGGCCATGTCGGACGCGGCAGCTTTGTGGCCAAGCGCTCTTTCCAATCCGGCAAGCACGGGATTGCGGCCCGCGCCCCACATGAAATTGCCATCAACTTCGCCAGTTCACGGCCAGCCGCTGATGCTTTCCCTTTAACAGAGTTCCGGCGTTTGTCGAAAGCCGTCATTGACAGTCCCGAAACCGCCGAAATTCTGCAATTAGGTTCGCCCCACGGTTATGCGCCGCTCCGCCGCTATTTGCTCGACAAGGAAAGAATCGAAGGCGTCGCCCGGACGGAAGATGATTTAATCGTGACGAACGGCTGCCAGCAGGCGCTTGACCTGTTGGCCCGAAGCTTTATCGCCAATGGCGCGAGCGTGCTGTGCGAAGATCCTATTTACCACGGACTGCTGCGTGTCTTCTCTCGGGCGGGCGCGCATCTCATCCCCGTGCCGGTCGGACCCATGGGCTTGGACCTGGATGTCGTCGAAGAAGTTCTGCTGCGCCGGAAACCGCGTTTGTTAGTGGTCACGCCTAGTTTTCAAAATCCTACTGGCGCCACCATCCCGCTGGAGGCCCGCAAACGACTGGTGGCGTTAGCGCAAAGTTCCGGCGCTACCCTGGTCGAAAACGATATTTACAGCGAGCTTCGCTATGTGGGTGAGCCGCTGCCGACCTTAAAGCAATTGGACGATTCCGGCAAAACCATTCTTCTCCGCAGCTACTCCAAAGTCGCGTTTCCAGGGCTGCGCGTCGGCTGGGTCACCGCTCCCCGCGAGATCATCGCCCGCCTCACGGAAGAAAAGCAGATTTCCGATCTCCATTCGGACCAATTGGCGCAAGCCATCTTTTTGCGCTTTGCCGAATCCGGAGAACTGGGGGAGCACGTCAAACGCACTCGGGAAGCGGGCAGGGAACGGCTGGAAGCACTGTTTCGCGCCTGTGCCGCCTACTTGCCGGAAGGCGCAACCTGGACGCATCCGGAAGGCGGCATGTGCCTCTGGATTAACCTGCCGGCGCCGCTGGCGGCGGAAGCCTTGCTGCGGCGCGTACGAACCGAAGGCGTGGATTTCCTTCCCGGCTCGAATTTTTCGCTCAACTCAACCCATTCGCGCGGTTTGCGGATCAGCTTCGGCGGCCTGTCACCCGAGAAGATTACGCGCGGCGTGCAAATTCTTGGCGAGATTGCCTCCGCTGAACTGGAAGCTAATCAAAACGGCATGCCTTTTGAGGGAGCCGCCGCGCTCGTCTAACCGCCATTCAAAACACAACACAGGAGGACAACTGCAATGAACTTTACCAGTGATCAATTCCGGCTCAAGGTCGGGCTGGCTGAAATGCTGAAAGGCGGCGTCATCATGGACGTCGTCAACGCCGAGCAGGCCGTGACCGCCGAGCGCGCCGGCGCATCCGCCGTGATGGCTCTGGAGCGCGTACCGTCGGATATTCGGAAGGAAGGCGGCGTGGCCCGCATGTCGCAGATCCGCATTATTCGCGAGATCATGGAAAACGTCTCGATTCCGGTGATGGCGAAAGTCCGTATCGGCCACTTTACCGAAGCTCGTATTCTGGAGGCGCTGGGCGTCGATTACATCGATGAAAGCGAAGTGCTGACGCCCGCCGATGAAGAGCATCATGTCGACAAGGAGGATTTCAAGGTTCCTTTCGTGTGCGGAGCCAGAAATCTGGGAGAAGCCTTGCGCCGTATCGCCGAAGGCGCGGCCATGATCCGCACCAAGGGCGAGGCCGGGTCCGGCAACATCGTTGAAGCGGTGCGCCATATCCGCACCATCGTGAAAGAAATCAAGATGTTGACCGTGCTGGGCAAGGAAGAACTGGTGCATGAAGCCAAGAACCTGCAAGCGCCCCTGGAACTCGTGCAGTACGTCGCGCAAAACGGCAAATTGCCGGTGCCGAACTTTTCCGCCGGCGGCATTGCGACTCCTGCCGACGCTGCTCTAGTAATGCAACTCGGCGCGGAAGCTGTTTTTGTCGGTTCCGGCATCTTCAAGTCTTCCGATCCGGAAAAGCGTGCCAAGGCCATTGTGAAAGCCGCCACTTACTACCAGGACCCGGTCAAACTGCTTGAAGCCAGCGAAGAACTCGGGGAAGCCATGCCCGGCCTGGAAATCTCCAAAATGCATGAGTCGGAAATGATGCAGGTGCGAGGCTGGTAGGGTTGGCGCAAAAACCAACCGTCGGCGTTCTGGCCTTGCAGGGCAACTTCAACGCGCACTGCCGGGCACTGGATCGCGCGGGCGCCCAGGCCGTGGAGGTCCGAAGCGCGAAAGACCTCCAAGCCATTGACGGCTTGGTGATTCCCGGCGGCGAAAGCACGACCATGTTAAAGCTGCTTGACGCGGAGAACTTGTTTGAGCCGCTGCAAAAGTTTGGGGAGAACAATCCCATTTTCGGTACTTGCGCGGGAGCAATCTTACTGGCGTCCGAGGTCTTGAATCCCATCCAGCGGTCGCTTGGCTTAATGGACGTCACAGTGGAACGCAACGCCTATGGCCGCCAAATCGACAGCCGCATCGCTCAAATTGATTTGGAAGGCGAAAAGGCGGAAGCCGTCTTTATCCGGGCTCCCCTCATTCGACGAACCGGACCGGAAACAAAAGTATTGGCAACTTACTTGAATGCTCCCGTGCTCGTGCAGGAAGGCCGGCACATGATTGCTACCTTCCACCCGGAATTAACGAATAATAATATAGTTCACGCTAAATTTGTTCAGAGTATTTCTTCTGTCAAGAGGAAATCGCTGGCACCGTTGGAGGAATGTGGACGTTAAACGAGTCTTGTTTGTTTGTATCGGCAACTCCTGCCGAAGCCAGATAGCGGAAGGATTTGCGGCAAAATACGGCAGCGATGTCCTGCACGCGGTAAGCGCGGGCTTGACTCCGGCTTCGATTGTGCAAGCTTTGACCAAAAAGGTGATGGAAGCCAAGAACATTAACATCAATCACCAATATCCCAAGGATCTGGCAACGGTCGATCCTGCTACGTTCGATATTATCGTCAACATGTCGGGCCGAAAGTTTCCCGCCCGAAATTTAATCGATATCCGCGACTGGCGCGTGGAAGATCCCATCGGCAAGGAAGAAGAGGTATACATCGCGGTCCGGGACCAGATTGAAATGCAGGTCATGCATTTAATTCTTGAGCTGCGCCGCAACGCCAACCCGCCGGAACCCGCCAAGCCCAATAAGAGAAGCTTGGCAATACCCAGCGATAGTTAACCTTTCGGTGCATCCCATTATCCGAAAGGTAAAAAATTAAACGCGGTCTCGGCCTAATCTTAAGGCCGAGACCGCGTTTAAACTCACCTGAGCTTAAAAAGCCGTAACTACTTCGAGGTGCTGGTTGAAGTGCTCGAGCTGGTCGAACCCATGGTGTCGCTGCCGCCCTTCTTGTGGCGCTTGCCCTTCTTGCCCTTCATGGAACCGCTGTCGCTGCTGCTCATCGTGCTGCTGGTCGAACTGCTCGAAGTATTCTGAGCGAAAACGGCCATCCCGGAAAGAAGGGACATGCCAAGAGTCGCGATCATAATTTTCTTCATTTTGTATATATCTCCTTGCTCAATTAGCTGATAGCACTATGTGCTCTCTACAGTAGATTCGCATACCTAGCGTGAAATAGTCCTGAAGTTCACATTAAGTTTGCTTTATAAATGCAAGGGTAATAGAGCAATGCTTAACACCATACTGCGTCAATTGCCTTATCTCCCGGAATCCGGCTGGGCAGAGTGCAAATGGAGACGGGAACACATTAGAATCAATTAATTCAGGGTTCGGATACTCTCATGCTTGATGCGCCATCTCCCTCTGTTGCCCCCCAAAACATTAACGGCCGTTATGAACTGAAAGACACGCCGATCGGCCAAGGCGGCATGGGCATCGTTTACAAGGCCTATGACACGGTGACGCGACGTTTTGTCGCGCTGAAAACCACGCGCGGCAATGTCGATCCCGCCGCC
>JAABUZ0100006256.1_pt1 | contig 14983 bp, 14 predicted proteins | sample 5562091 | NCBI WGS metagenome assembly JAABUZ01 (sample SAMN12813069, study PRJNA571459) | rock metagenome | isolation source: Antarctica rocks | place: Antarctica: Victoria Land, Linnaeus Terrace sud | collected 2015-12-21 | reverse complement strand
AGCGGCCCACCATCTGGCGCGCGATGCTCGTCACCTGCTCGAGGTCGGACTCGGCTCCCGTGGTCACGTCGCCGTAGATGAGCTCCTCCGCGGCGCGGCCGCCGAGCGCGCCGATGATCCGCCCGCGAAGGTACTCCGCGCCGTATCCGTAGCGGTCGGTGGAAGGGGACTGGAAGGTCACCCCGAGCGCCCGTCCGCGAGGCACGATCGAGACCTTGCGAACCGGGTCGGCCCCGGGCTCGAGCATCCCGAGCAGCGCGTGCCCGGACTCGTGGTAGGCGGTGCGCTCGCGCTCCTCGACCGAGAGCGTGATCCGCCGCTCGGCGCCGAGGACGATGCGCTCGAGCGCGTCGGTGAAGTCGGCGAGCTGCACGCGCTCGTGCTCGCGCCGGGCCGCGGTGAGCGCCGCCTCGTTGACGAGGTTGCGCAGGTCGGCTCCGACCATGCCGGGCGTGGAGGAGGCGAGGGAGTCGAGGTCGACGTCGTCGGCCAGCGGCACCGAGCGCGTGTGGACGTCGAGGATGAGCCGGCGTCCCTTCTGGTCGGGCGGGTTGACGACGACGCGGCGATCGAAGCGTCCCGGGCGCAGCAGCGCCGGGTCGAGGATCTCGGGTCGGTTGGTGGCGGCGAGGACGATCACGCCCTCCGAGCCCGTGAACCCGTCCATCTCGGTGAGGATCTGGTTGAGCGTCTGCTCGCGCTCGTCATGGCCGCCGAGCGAGGCCCCGCCTCCCCGCTGCCGACCGATCGCGTCGAGCTCGTCGACGAAGATGATCGCCGGTGCCGCCTTCTTGGCCTGGTCGAAGAGGTCGCGTACGCGGCTCGCCCCCACGCCGACCACCATCTCGATGAACTCGGAGGCCGAGAGGGAGAAGAACGGCACGTTGGCCTCGCCGGCCACCGCCCGGGCCAGGAGCGTCTTGCCGGTGCCGGGCAGCCCCGAGAGCAGGACGCCCTTGGGGATCATCCCGCCGAGCCGGCGGTAGCGGTCGGGATTGCGCAGGAAGTCCACGATCTCGACGAGCTCCTCCTCGGCCTCGTCGATCCCGGCCACGTCGGCGAACGTGGTCCGCTGCTCGGAGGCTTCGTAGCGCTTGGCCTTCGATCGGCCGAGCCCTCCGATCCCTCCCCCGGCCGCGCCGGCCGCCTTGCGGGCGATGAAGAAGAAGAGCCCGACGAGGAGGAGCGTGGGGCCGAAGCCGAAGATCAGCGTCTGCCAGAACGGGCGCCCCGCGTCGAGCGGGTGGGCGTTGACCTCGACCTTCTTGGCGATGAGGAGCGGGAGAAGCTGGTCGTCGGCGATCGCGGGCGAGACGGACTTGAACTTCGTGGTGGCGCCGGGGGTGCCGGGCGGATCGACAGGCTTCTTGAACGTTCCCTGGATCTGGTCGCTCTGGAAGGTGACCTCGCCGACGTTGCCGGCCTGGACCTCGGAGCGGAACGTCGTGTAGGGCACGCTCGGGCGCTGCTCACGCGTGGAGACCGAGCTCACGTAGAGGTTGAGCACTAGCACTCCGACCACGAACCACCAGAACCAGCGCCCGCCCGGTGGCTTGAAGTTGCGGAGGCCTTTCTCGGGCGGCTTGGACGGCTCGTGACCCTCGACCCGCCAGGGCGAGCGATCGGGCGGCGAGGGCGGCGCGGAGCCGGGCAGCCGAGGTCGGGTCCGGGTAGATTCGGCCATGAGGCTCGACTCCATCGTATCCGTCGGGGCGCGCCGCCCAACCGGGTTCGTCCTCAGGCGGTGGCGGCGGGCCGGCGCTCGGTGATCGCCTGCTCGCGCAGGCGCTGGCGCATCCCCCTGCGGCCCAGGCGCTCGAGGCCGGCGTAGAGCGCCTTGATCTCGCCGAAGATCTCGTCCGCGGCGGCCTGCTGCTGCTCGGGCGTCGCGCCGGGCACGCGGGCGAAGGTGAAGGCATCGCCGTACTGCACGGTCACCTTCGGGAACTGGAGCTTCTTCCAGTTGCGCACCTTGGAGGAGCCGTGAATGGCCACCGGCACGACGGGCGCGCCGGTCTCGAGCGCCAGGCGACCGATCCCCGGACGCGCCCTCTCGCCGAGCGCCCCGGTGCGCGAGCGCCCCCCCTCGCAGTACATCGCCATGCACCCGCCCCGCTCGAGGACGGAGTGCGCAGTGATGAAAGCGTCCTCGTCGTGGTGGCCGCGCCGCACGGGAAACACGCCGCCGTGGGTGTAGACGAACTGCATCGGGCGCTGGAAGAGCTGGGACTTGGCCATGAACCGGACCTTACGGCGGATGAACGCGCCGAGGAAGAAGTGGTCCATGAACGAGAAGTGGTTCGGCGCCAGGATGACCGGCCCGGAGGCGGGCACGTTGTCGGCCGCGATGGAGCGCGCACGGAAGAACGTCCACCCGTAAAGCGCGGTGATCGAGCGCACCAGCTCGTACATCGGATCCGGATCCCGCGTGCGCGCGCGCTCGTGGAAGCGGTCGAAGTACTCCTTGGGCCGCGAGTCCTTGTAGACCTGCGGCTTCATCGGCGCGAGGCGCTCCTCGCTCATCGGGCTTCCCTCCTCACCTTGTCGCAAGATACCCGGGCGTACTCGTGAAGTTTCAGAGACCATCGTCCTGGCGCGCCCAGTCGCCGGCGCGCTCCACGGCGCGGCGCCAGTCGGCGAGGAGGGCGTCGCGCTCGTCGGCTCCCATGCGCGGCTCGTAGGCCCGCTTCTCGCGCCAGCTCCGCTCCACGTGGTCCTGGGTCCAGAGCCCCACGCCGACGCCGGCCAGGAGCGCGGCACCGAGCGCCGTGGTCTCCGCCACCTCGGGCACGCGCACCGGCACGCCGAGCACGTCGGCCTGGAACTGCATGAGCCACGCGTTGACCGTCGCCCCACCGTCGGCGCGCAGCTCGCCGAGCGGCTCGCCCGCGGCGCCCTCCATCGCCCGCACGGCGTCAACCGTCTGGTAGGCGATCGCCTCGAGCGCCGCGCGCGCCAGGTGCGCGCGCCCGCTGCCGCGCGTGAGCCCGACCACCGTGCCGCGCGCATCCGGGTCCCAGTGCGGCGAGCCGAGGCCGGTGAGGGCCGGAACGAAGTAGACCCCGTCGTTCGAGTCGAGCGAGGCGGCCAGGCGCTCGGTGTCGGCCGCGCGCTCGATCACGCCGAGGCCGTCGCGCAGCCACTGCACGGCGGCGCCCGTCACGAAGATGGACGCCTCGAGGGCGTAGGCCGTGCGCTCGCCGATCCCCGAGGCCACGGTGACCAGGAGGCCGGGCACCGGCTTGGGCGGCGTCCAGCCCGCATGTTGCAGGACGAAGGAGCCGGTGCCGTAGGTGTTCTTCCCCCGTCCCGGCTCGAGGCAGGCCTGTCCGAAGAGCGCCGCCTGCTGATCGCCCGCGACGCCCCCGACGGGCACGGCGTGGCCATGGAGCGCCTCGGGGCGCGTCTGGCCGAAGTGTCCCGCGCTCGGGCGCACGGTCGGCAGCGCGCGCTCGGGCACGCGGAAGAGCTCGAGCAGCTCGGGGTCCCAGCGGCCGTTCACGATGTCGTAGAGGAGGGTGCGCGACGCGTTGGTGGGGTCGGTCGCGTACTCGCCGGTGAGCTTGAAGATCAGCCAGGAGTCGACCGTGCCGAAGTGCGCGCGCCCGTCGCGCGCCCGCTCGGCCAGCCCGTCGACGCCGCGCAGCAGCCACTCGATCTTGGTGGCCGAGAAGTACGGGTCGAGCACGAGCCCCGTCGTCTCGCGCACCCGCGGGAGGTGCCCGGCGCGGTAGAGCTCACGACAGCGTGGTGCCGTGCGCCGGTCCTGCCACACGATCGCGCGGTGCAGCGGCTCGCCGGTGGCCGGGTCCCACACGCACACGGTCTCCCGCTGGTTGGTGATCCCCACCGCCTCGATCTCCCCCGGCACCGCACCGGCGTCGGCGAGCGCCTCGCCGGCGGTAGCGTGGGTGACCTCCCAGATCTCCGCGAGGTCGTGCTCGACCCATCCCGGTCGCGGGAAGTGCTGCGTGAACTCGCGTTGGGCGCGGCCGATCAGCTCCGCCTCGCCGTCGAAGACGAGGCACGTGGTGCCGGTGGTGCCCTGGTCGATGGCGAGGATCACGAGGCGAAGCGGAGCCTATCCCGCGCCGCCGCCACGGCGGTTATCGTCCATTTTCGCCGCGTGCTCTGCCCCACCGCCGCCCGAGGAGGATCTGACTGTGAGTGACGTCGAGGCCCACATCACGGGCACGGTCTGGAAGATCGAGGTCGAGGTCGGCGACTCGGTGGAGGAGGGCGACACCGTCGTCATCCTCGAGTCGATGAAGATGGAGATGCCGGTGGAGGCCGAGGACCCGGGCAAGGTCAAGGAGATCGCGTGCGCCGAGGGCCAGTCGGTCTCCGAGGGCGACACCCTCGTCGTCCTTGAGTAGCGCCGGCTCCGAGCCTCCGTCCTCGCCGGAGGAGGCGGAGGGCGTGGCGGGCGGTGGCGCGATCCTCCTCGACGAGCCGGCGCCGGGGGTCGCGCGGCTCACGATCTCCAACCCGCGCAAGCGGAATGCGCTCGACCACGCGATCCTCGACGGCATCGCGCAGGCGCTGCCCGGGCTCGACCATCGCTGCGTGATCCTCACCGGCTCGCACGGGATGTTCTCCGCCGGCTATGACATCGGCGACATACCCGGCGACGTCTTCGCCGTGGAGGCGGAGAAGCTCGTCGCGCACCCGTTCACCGCCGCGCTCGAGGCACTCGAGGCCTACCCGTACCCCATGCTCGCCGCGCTCCCCGGCCACGCGATCGGGGGCGGCCTCGAGCTCGCGCTGGCCTGCGACCTGCGAATCGCCGCCGACGGGATAAAGCTCGGGATGCCGCCGGCCAAGCTCGGGCTCGTCTACTCCCACACGGGGCTGCAGAAGTTCATCGCCGCGATCGGGGCACCGCGCACGCGCGAGCTCTTCCTCCTCGGTCGCAACGTCGACACGCGCACGGCGCTGGACTGGGGGCTCCTCAACTGGGTCGTCGAGGAGAGCGATCTGGCCGCGGAGGCGCTCCGCGTCGCGACCGAGCTCGCCGCCAACTCGCCCCTCTCGCTCGCGGGGAACAAGACGGTCATCCGCACCGTGCTCGCCGCCGCCGACCGGATCGAGCCGGCCCTCGAGGAGGAGCTCGTCGAGCTCCGGCGCGCGTGCTTCGTCTCGGAGGACTTCCGCGAGGGGGTCCGGGCCTTTGGAGAGAAGCGCCCGCCGCGCTGGCGCGGGCGTTGAGTCGAGAAAAGGAGACGCCGACATGGATTGGACGCTCGAGGTCGTGGTGGTTCCCGTCGCGGAGGTGGATCGCGCCAAGGCCTTCTACGCCGAGCAGGTCGGCTTCCGGGTCGAGGTTGACCGGAGGGTCACGGAGGACTTTCGTGTGGTCCAGCTCACTCCTCCCGGGTCGGGCTGCTCGATCGCCCTGCTCTCGAGAGGGGGATCGCAGATGCCCCCGGGCTCACTCCAGGGGCTGCAACTCGTCGTCTCCGACCTGCGCGCCGCGCACGCCGCGCACGCCGAGCTCGTCGAGCGAGGCGTCGAGGCCAGCGAGATCCAGGTGTTCGACGGGAGCTCGCCTCGCTCGATGCGTGACGGAGACACGCTCGACTACGCCGCGTTCGTCTTCTTCAAGGACCCGGATGGCAACGGCTGGGCCGTGCAGCAGATCTCCGCCCGCGGGGCGGACGCCGGGGGAGCGAGACGCCGCGGGCCGACGGACGACCCTCTCGTCCGGGCAGGACCGTAACGTCCGCGACGCTCTCGATCCGGAGGTCGCCGCGCCGCCATGCCCCCGCTTATCACCCGTGAAGAAGCCCGCCGACTCGGCGAGCTCGAGGACCATGACGCCATAGAGGCGCTAATCGGGCGCGCGTGGGAGGCGAGGGTCGAACGCTTCGGTGACTCGACCGACATGTGCTCGCTCGTCAACGCGAAGTCCGGTGGCTGCGCCGAGGACTGCGGATTCTGCGCGCAGTCTCGCTTCGCCGAGGCCGAGACCCCCATGCACGCGATGATGGAGCCCGAGCAGATCCTCGAGCACGCACGGGCCGCCGAGGCGGCGGGCGCGCATCGCTTCTGCATGGTCACCCAGGGCCAGGGGCTCTCCAAGCGCGACTTCGAGAAGGTCCTGGTCGGGGCGCGGCTCGTCGCCGAGCAGACGAACCTCAAGCGCTGCGCGTCGATCGGGCACATGTCGGGCGACCGGGCGCGGAAGCTGCGCGAGGCGGGCATCCAGCGGGTGCACCACAACGTGGAGACGGCGGAGTCCTACTACCCCGAGGTCTCCTCCACCGTCCGCTACGAGGGACGCCTGCGCACGATCGACGCGGTCAAGGAGGCGGGGCTCGAGACATGCGTGGGCGGCATCCTCAACCTCGGCGAGACGCGCGAGCAGCGCGTCGAGATGGCCTTCGAGCTCGCGGAGATCGACCCGACGTCGGTGCCGATCAACCTGCTCAACCCCCGGCCGGGGACCAAGTTCGGTGACCGCGAGCACATGGACCCCTGGGAGGCGGTCAAGTGGATCGCGATCTTCCGGCTGATCATGCCCGGCGCGCTGTTCCGCCTGTGCGGTGGCCGGGTGGAGAACATCGCCGAGCTCCAGCGCCTGGCGGTCCGGGCCGGGGTCAACGGCGTGATGATGGGCAACTTCCTGACCACCCTCGGCAACACGCCCGAGGAGGACCGGGCGATGTTCGAGGAGCTCGGGCTGAACGTCCTCCCCCAGCCCGACAACGGCGCGCGACCGCGTCCCGACAACCGCTCGGGTTGGCTCGAGGGCGAGACCCCCGACGTCGTCGGCGAACTGCTCGCCGGAGATGGGGGCCCGCGGGCGGGTGACGGTGGTGGCCCGCTCGAGGTCCGGCTCTGGGATCCCGCCAGTCAGCTTCGCTTCCGGCCTAAGAAGGCGGTGCCGCCGCGGCCCGACGGGGCACCGAACGGCGGCCTTGGGCGGGAGACCCGCGAGGCCGCGGCGCGCCGAGCGGCCGCGGATGAGGTCGCCGCGTGATCGAGATCGAGGCGCGGCTCGAGGAGCTCCGCGACCTCGGGCTCCAGCGCCGGATGCGGCTCGTCAGCGGCCCTCAGGGCCCCTGGGTGGTGCTCGACGGCCGGCCCGTGCTCCTCCTGTGCTCGAACAACTACCTCGGCCTGGCCGACCATCCGCGCGTGCGCGAGGCCAGCGCCGAGGCGGCGATGCGCTGGGGCATCGGCGCCGGCGCCTCACGGCTCGTGTCGGGGACGATGACCATCCACCGGCGGCTGGAGGAGCGCCTGGCCGCGTTCAAGGGCACGGAGGGCTGCGTCCTCTTCGGCTCGGGCTATCTGGCCAACCTCGGTGTCGTCTCCGCCCTCGCCGGTCCCGGCGAGGTCGTCTTCTCCGACGCGCTCAACCACGCCTCGATCGTCGACGGCTGCCGCCTCGCGCGCGCGGAGGTGTTCGTCTACGACCACGGCGACGTGGAGCACCTCGACTGGGGACTGCGCCAGGTCGAGGGCCGGGGGGCGCTCATCGTCACCGACGGGGTCTTCTCGATGGACGGCGACCTCGCGCCGCTCGCGGAGATCGTCGAGGTCGCCCGCGCCCACGAAGTGCGGGTCGCGGTCGACGAGGCCCACGCCGTCGGCGTGCTCGGGCCGGGCGGCCGCGGCGCAGTCGTCGAGCTGGGCCTCGAGGACGAGATCGACGTGGTGGTCGGCACGCTCGGCAAGGCGCTCGGCTCCTACGGCGCCTACGTCGGCTGCGAGGCGCGCATGGCGCACTACCTCGTCAACACCGCTCGCTCGCTCATCTTCTCGACCGCCCTTCCTCCCCCGGCGGTGGCCGGAGCGCTCGCGGCGCTCGAGCTGCTCGAGGAGCAGCCCCGTCGCGTCGAGAAGCTCCAGGCGAACGCCGAGACGCTCCGCGCCGAGCTCGCCCTCGAGGGCTTCGCGGTGGCGGAGGGAGAGACCCCGATCGTCCCCCTCGTGCTCGGCGATCCCGCCCTGGCCATGCGCGTCTGCGAGGCGGCGATCGAGCGCGGAGTCTTCGCGCAGGCGATCCGGCCGCCCACCGTTCCCCCGGGCACCTCGCGCCTGCGTCTTGCGGTCATGTCCTCGCACCGGCGCAGCGAGCTGCGCGAGGCGGCGGCGTCGCTGGGCGAGGCGGCGCGCGCGTGTGGGTTCGAGCCCGCGCGCACCGGCGTTCCGACCGTCGCCGGCGGGCGCCCGTTCGACGTCGAGGCGCCGGCTCCGCTCGCCCGCGCGGCCTGAGCCGCCAGCCGACACGCGCGACGGTGCGCGGCTGCTTCGTCACCGGGACGGACACCGGCGTCGGGAAGACCGTCGTCGCGGGCGCGATCGCGGCGGCGCTCGCGGCGAGCGGAGCCCAGGTTCGCGCGTTCAAGCCCGCTCTGACCGGGCTCGACGAAGCGCCCGACCCGGTGTGGCCGCGCGACCACGAACTCCTCTCCACGATCACCGAGCAGCCGATGGAGGAGGTGGCGCCGCTGCGCTACGGCCCGGCCGTCTCCCCCCGCCTCGCGGCCGAGCTCGCGGGCGCGGAGATCGACTTCGCTGCGCTGGTGGGGGCCGCGCGCGCGGCGGCGTCCGGAGCCGACGCGCTCGTGGTGGAAGGCGTCGGGGGACTGCTCGTGCCGCTCACTCCCCGACACGCCGTGCGGGACCTTGCGGTCGCGCTCGAGCTGCCCCTGGTGATCGTCGCGCGGCCGGGACTGGGGACGATCAACCACACGCTGCTAACGCTCGAGGCCGCCCGCGCGGCCGACCTCGAGGTCGCCGGCGTGGTGCTCACTCCGTGGCCGCCGGAGCCCACCACGCTCGAGCGCTCCAACCGCGCGACGATCGAGCGGCTTGGCGCGGTGGAGGTGGAGGTGCTGCCACCGGTCTCGCAGGCGACGCCGACCGCACTCGCCGAGGCCGGCGCCTCGCTGCCGCTCGCGGCGTGGTTGGGTTGACCCGCCCCCTCCGGCCCGCTACCGGCCGCCCTTCTGAGCGTAGGACACGATCGAGGAGTCGATGAGCCACTCGACGGGAGCGCGGTCGTCGGTGTAGACGGTTCCGCCGCGCAGCGCGGGGCCCAGCCTGCCGACCGCGCCGTCCGCGACGGGGCGCAGGTCTCCGGGCAGAGCGGCCTCCGCCCCGCGGAGCCGGCCGCCTCCCACCGGTCCCACCCCGGCGAGCACGAGCGAGTTCGTCCGCTCCACCGGGTCGCGGAGCACGGAGGGAAAGACCGCGCGCAGCGTCGCGGAGAGCACACGCTCGAGCCGGTTCGAGTCGGAGGGGTGACCGACGTTGACGATCACCGCGCCGCCGGGCGTCAGGCGGCGACGCACGAGCGCGAAGAACTCCCGGGTGGTCAGGTAGAAGGGGATGTAGGGCTGGCGGTAAGCGTCGACGAAGATGGCGTCGTAGCGTCCGGAGGCGCCCTCCAGGAAGGGGCGGGCGTCGGCGCTGATCTCGTGGAGCCGGGGACCGCGGAGGTCGAAGAGGCGGCGACCGATCTTCGTCAGGTCGGAGTCGAGCTCGACCGCATCCACCTCCGTGCCCGGGAAGAAGTGGCCGTAGGCGCGCGCGGTGGTCCCCGCGGCGTTCCCGAGGATCGCGATGCGCCGCGGCGGCGTGCCCCGCGCGGCGAACGGCAGGACGAGGAAGTCGTCCCAGTAGTTCCCGGTCAGGTAGGTCCCCGGGCGGTAGACGGAGTGCACCGCCAGGCCCTCGTTGAGCTCGAGGTAGCGGGTTCCGTCGGGCTGCTGGGTCACTCGCGCGTACTGGTATGGGGTCTCCTCCTCGAGGATGACCCGCGCGCCGTCCGCTCCCGCCTTGACCGTGCCGACGGGGACGGCCACGAGCGCGAGCAGCAGGACCGGGGCGATGGCGAAGCGGCGGCGCAGGCCGAGCGCCGCCACGAGCGCGAGCGCGAGCGCGAAGGCCAGGAACGTGCGCCGCGTGCCCACGAGCGGGATTAGCAGCAGGGCGGAGAGGAACGTGCCGAGAAGCGATCCCGCGGTGGAGATCGCGTAGAGCCGCCCCGAGACCCGCCCCGCCTCCTCGACGCGGTCGACGGAGAGACGGATGGCGTACGGAGCGGCCGCCCCGAGCAGAACGACGGGCACGGCGACGAGCGCGAGCACCCCGACGAGTGAGCCGAGGAAGGCGCCGGCCGAGAGCGAGCTCAGCGCACTCACCGAGGTGCGCAGGATCGGTCCGCTCAGGAAGGGGACGGCGGCGAGCAGAGCCGCGGCGATGAGCACGAGGCGGCAGAGCCCAGCCATGTGCGGGGCGCGGTCGGCCAGGCGCCCACCGATCGCGTAGCCCGCCGAGAGGGCGACGAGCACGGTGGCGATCGTGTTGGCCCACACGATCGTCGAGGCCCCGAACCACGGGGCGAGCAGCCGCGCGGCGGCGATCTCGGCGCCGAGGCTCGCGGCGCCCACGACGAAGACGAGAAGCCCGAGCGGGGGCAGGGTCCGGCGGTCGCTCACCGTGCGAGCGTAGAGAGGTCGCGTACCCGGTCCTTCCGACCGCTCGTCGATCTAACGTGACCGGCGTGGAGCTCGACACCGCCCGCCTCGCCGCCGCCGACCGCCGCGTGCTCTGGCACCCCTTCACCCAGCAGCGCGGCTGGGAGGAGGAGGAGCCGCCCGTCCTCATCGAGCGCGCCGAGGGCACGACGCTCTACGACACCGACGGGCGCGCCTACATCGACGGGGTCTCCTCCCTGTGGTGCAACGTCCACGGGCACGGACACGCGCGCATCGACGCCGCGATCCGCGAGCAGCTCGACCGCGTCGCGCACTCGACGATGCTCGGGCTCTCTCACCCGCCGGCGGTGCGGCTCGCCGAGCGGCTGGTCGAGATCGCCCCCGCAGGCCTCACCCGCGTCTTCTTCTCCGACAGCGGCTCCACCGCGGTCGAGGTGGCGCTGAAGATGGCCTACCAGTGGTGGGTGCAGCGCGGCGAGCGCCAGCGCACCGGCTTTATCTGCCTGCGCGACGCCTACCACGGCGACACGATCGGCTCGGTCTCGCTCGGAGGGATCGACCTCTTCCACTCCCTCTACCGTCCGCTGCTCTTCGACGCCTGGCGCGCCGAGCCGGGCGACGCGAGCCACCTCGCCGCCCTGCTCGACGAGCACGGGGAGCGCATCGCCGCCGTCGTGCTCGAGCCGCTCGTGCAGGGTGCGGCCGGCATCCGCCTGCAGCCGGAGGGTTACCTGCGGGCGGTGCGGGAGCTGTGCGACGAGCACGGAGTCCTGCTCGTGTGCGACGAGGTGGCCACCGGCTTCGGGCGCACGGGCACGATGTTCGCCTGCGAGCAGGAGGGCGTGGCTCCCGACATGCTGTGCCTGGCCAAGGGACTCACCGGCGGCTACCTGCCCCTGGCGGCGACGCTCGCCTCCGAGCGGATCTACGAAGGCTTCCTCGGCGAGGCCGAGGAGCTGCGCACCTTCTTCCACGGTCACACCTACACGGGCAACCCGCTCGCCTGCGCGGCCGCCCTGGCCACGCTGGAGGTCTTCGCGGAGGAGCGCACGCTCGAGCGCCTCGGGCCGAAGATCGCGCTGCTCTCTGAGCTCCTGGCCGAGCACGTGGCGCCGCTGTCCGGCGTGGCCGAGGTGCGCCAGCGCGGGACGATGGTGGGCATCGAGTTGGCGGACTCTCCGCTCGAGGAGCGCATGGGCCACCGCGTAACGCTCGCCGCCCGCCGCCGCGGCGCGATCGTGCGCCCGCTCGGCGACGTGGTCGTGCTCATGCCGCCGCTGTCGATCGCCGAGAGCGAGCTCCGCCGCCTCGTGGCGATCACCGGGGAGGCGATCGCGGAGGCCACCGGGTCGGCGGCGCGCCTCCGCGCCGCCGCCTAGTACTTCCGATCGCAAGTACGTTCGATGGCTGGACGGTGAGAGGCGAGCATGGCCAGGACGCAGGTCGCCAGTCGTAGCAGCGCTACGCGGCGACCGAGGACACAGCCAGGCGACGCTTCTCGGCGTTCAGACGCGAACGCAATTGCGGGAGGAAGTACTAATCCTCGAAGCGAACGAAGTCCTTCTTGCGCGCGCCGCAGACGGGGCAGAACCAGGTGTCGGGGATGTCCTCGAAGGCCGTGCCCGCGGGGATGCCGCCGTCGGGGTCGCCCTCCTCGGGGTCGTAGATGAAGCCGCAGGCCTCGCAGATCCACTGCTGTTGGGTCTTCTCGCTCGTGCTCATGGCCGAGTAGGCTAGAGCCTCGATGCCGGTCGATCGCCCGGGACCCGGGGAGGAGCTGAACCGCGGGGCCGAGACGGTCGCGCGCCTCGCGGCCACCGTGATCGTGCTCCGCGGAGGTGCCGAGGCGCTCGAGGTCCTCCTCGTGCAGCGCAACCCCGCCCAGCGGTTCATGGGCGGTGCCTGGGTCTTCCCGGGCGGAGCGCTCGATCCCGGGGACGGCGAGGGGCAGCCCGGCCTGCGCGCTGCGGCGATCCGCGAGGTGGCCGAGGAGGCCGGCGTCGCGCTGCCCGATCCCGACGCGCTCGTGCCCTACTCGAGGTGGATCACGCCCGCCGAGGTCACGGTCCGCTTCGACACCTGGTTCTTCCTCGCCCACTCCCCCGCCGAGGCCGAGCCGCGCGTCGACGGGCAGGAGTGCGTGAGCTTTCGGTGGAGCACGCCGGACGCCGCGCTCGGGGCCTACCGCCATGGGGAGCTGCTGCTCGTCTTCCCCACGATCAAGCACCTCGAGCAGCTCGGCTCCTTCGCGACGGCCGACGCGGTCGTGGAGCACGCACGGGGGCGCGCGGTGCGTCCCGTCCAGCCCCGGGTGCTCGGCTCAGGCGAGGCCGCGCGCGTCGTGCTCCCCGGGGAGCCGGGCTACGAACGCTGAGCCGGCCGCCGACCGGCCGTTTTCCCGCAGCGGCCGAATGGGAAGGCTCTCCGAGCCATGAGCGACTCCAAGTCCAAGTCCGCGTCCAAGTCCAAGCCCAAGCCCAAGCCGCGAGCCAAGCGCGAGAAGGCGGCCACGCTGACCGTCGCGGTCACCGGTCCGACCGGGGACATCGGCTCCGCGCTTCTGCGCGCGCTCGAGCGCACCAGGGAGGTCGGCCGGGTGCTCGGGATGGCGCGCCGGCCCTTCGACCCCCGCGGCGCGGGCCTCGAGAAGACGGAGTACCGCCAGGGCGACGTGCTCGATCGCGACTCGGTCGATGCGCTCGTGGCCGAGGCCGACGTGGTCGTGCACCTCGCCTTCCTCATCCTCGGCTCCCATGAAGAGACTCGCAAGATCAACCTCGACGGCTCGCGGAACGTCTTCGAGGCGGTGCGCGACGCCAAGAAGTGCCGCCGGCTCGTCTATGCCTCCTCCGTCGCCGCCTACGGGTTTCACGAGGACAATCCCGAGCTCCTGCGGGAGGACGTCCCGACCCGGGGCACCGACGAGCACTACTACTCCCAGCAGAAGGCCGCGGTCGAGCGGGTGCTCGAGGATGTCCTCGACGGCTCGAGTGTCGAGACCTACGTGTTCCGGCCGTGCATCGTCGCCGGCCCCGAGGCCCTGCTCCTGATCGAGAACATCCCCTACGTGCAGATGGGGGAGAAGGTGCCGAGCGCCCTGCGCCGCTTCTTCGACGCCGTCCCGATGCTCAAGCCGGTGATACCCGACAACGGCACGCCGTTCCAGCTCGTCCACCACGACGACGTCGCGGCCGCCATGACCGCGGCGATCGTGGGTAGGGGAGAGCCGGGCGTCTACAACCTCGCCGGCGCCGGAAAGCTCACTATGCGCGACATGGCCGACGCGCTGGGCTACTACTCCGTCCCGATCCCCGACGTGGCGGTCGAGGCCACGGCCGAGATCGTCTCCCGGCTCCCGCTCATGCCGGCCGAGGCCCAGTGGGTCAACGTGATGCGCGTGCCGGTGATCATGGACACCACCAAGGCGCGCGAGCAACTCGACTGGAAGCCCGCCCACGACGCCCTCGACACGCTGCGCGCCACCGTCGACGGCGCGCGCAGGGCCGAGCTCATCCGTTGACGGGCGAGCCCACGATCACCCCGTACCGCGACGGTCCGCTGCTCGTTCGCGGACCGTTTCGCATCCAGGATCAGGACGGGAACGAGATCGAGGTGAACCGCAAGACCGTGGCGCTGTGCCGGTGCGGCAAGTCGCGCATGCGGCCCTTCTGCGACGGCACGCACGCGCTCGTCCGGTTCCGCGCGCCGAGCGGACGTGAGCAGCCTCGCTACGAGGCCTGATCAGGCGTTGGTCGGGGAGGAGAGTGGGGCCAGCAGCGAGCTGACGCCGTTCTCCCAGGCGTGGAGGAGTTGCGAGGCGAAGCGACCCTCGACCTCGAGCATGACCGCCGCACCCCACAGGATGTCGGAGACCAGGTCGGGGTCCTGCCGCGCCAGGCCCCCGGCCATGTCGACCCCGCCGATGCTCTCGTGTACCGCGTCGGCCTCGACGTGCTCGTCGTGGAACTCCGTCGCGTCGGCCCCGAAGCCGAGTCGCCGCAGGCCGTCTCCGTAGCGGCGGTTGGGGATCGCCGAGGTCATCTCGCCCAGGGCGAGATGACCCACCACCGCGCCGCGCCACCGCCGATGCAGGCCGAACATCGAGATCACGTTCACGGTCGCGAGCGTGGTACCGGGCAGGCAGTCGACGTATGCCCCGTAGCGGGAGTCGAGACCGAGCGCCCGCATCTCCCGAGCGAAGAGCTCCGCGTGTATGCGGTCGGCGTCTCCACCGCCGTACTCGTCGGCCTGTATCTCGACCATGGCCGCCTTCGCCTGCCCCGTCAGCCGCGGAAGCGCCCAGGAGTGCGGATCGGCCTCCTTGAGCTGGTAGGCAGAGCGGTGAGCGACGAACTCGCGCACCTCCTCGAGGGTCGCCTGGCGCTGGATGTAGCGGGCGAGCGACGGGGAGTCGTCGGCCTCGGCGAGGGCGCGAAGCGCGAGGTCCATCGCGTCGGCGGCGCCCTCGGTGGGCGGGCGAGGAACGGCGCGCTCGAGCGCCTGCTCGAAGGCGCTCTCCAGCCGGCGCC
>JAABUZ0100006255.1_pt1 | contig 14989 bp, 14 predicted proteins | sample 5562091 | NCBI WGS metagenome assembly JAABUZ01 (sample SAMN12813069, study PRJNA571459) | rock metagenome | isolation source: Antarctica rocks | place: Antarctica: Victoria Land, Linnaeus Terrace sud | collected 2015-12-21 | reverse complement strand
ATCATGCCAACGGTGACGCTCAGCATGCTGGAAACGGCGCGCTGGGTCCGGTATACGCGCGGTCAGATGCTCGAAGTCCTCAACCAGGATTACGTGCGCACCGCGCGCGCGAAGGGGATCGCGGAGAATATCGTCATCATGGGCCATGCCTTTCGCAATGCCACGCTGCCACTGATTACGCTCGTTGGCCTCAGCATCCCCTCGCTCTTTGCGGGCGCGGTGATTATCGAGCGGATTTTCTCGTGGCCGGGTATCGGCAGCCTGGCGATTGATTCGGCGACGAACCGCGATTACACGACCATCATGGGAGTGACGTTATTTATTTCGGTGATCACGGTCTTCTCCAGCCTCCTGGCGGACATTTTTTATGGCGTCGCGGATCCGCGCGTCACGTATTCGTAAGGCGAGGGACGACGATGGGAGCAGAGGCTTCATCCAAGCGCGTCGCGGTCATCGGGCGGCCTGCCGATCAACGGGACCGCGCGCTTCGTGGCCCCTCGCAGAGTAATGGGGCGCGCGCGTGGCGCCGGTTTCGCGCGAACAAACTGGCCCTCGCGGGCCTGGTCGTCACTACTTTGCTCATCCTGATGGCGATCTGCGCGCCGCTCATTGCGCGCTATGTCACGCACGCGGGCCCCAATAAGCAGAGCCTGCTGGATAACTTCGCGCCTGCCGGTCATGCACACTGGTTCGGTACGGACGAGGTCGGGCGGGATGTTTTGGCGCGCATCGTCTACGGTGCGCGCGTCGACCTCGGCGTCGCCTTCCTCGCGGTCACGGTGGCGATCATCGTCGGGACGATTGTCGGTGCGGTCGCCGGGTATTATGGCCGCTGGGTGGATACGCTGCTTATGCGTCTTGTCGACGTGATGCTCTCCATCCCATCGTTTTTCCTGTTGCTGCTGGTCGCGACGCTCTTCCGCGTCGGCCCAATTGTGCTCGCGATCGTGATCGCACTGATCGGCTGGTTCGGGCTGGCGCGGCTCATCCGGTCGGAAATCCTCTCCGTCAAGCGGCGCGACTACGTCGAGGCGGCCCGCACAATTGGCGCGTCGGACTTTCGGATCATCCAGCGGCATATTTTGCCTAACGTCACGCACCTGGTCATCCTCTTCGCGACTGGCGCAGTGCCGGGATTTATCCTCGCGGAAGCGGCGCTCAGTTTCCTCGGCGTCGGCATCCAGCCACCCACGCCATCGTGGGGGAACATGCTGACGAACGCCACTACCTACCTAACGAAGTCGAAGGGGCTCGTCTTCATTCCTGGCTTCTTCCTCGCGCTCACCGTCCTGTCATTGACACTGATTGGCTACGCCCTGCGCGATGCGCTTGATCCACGGTTGAGCAAGTAGGGACGATCTAACCCCAGCCTCCGTCCCTAAAAGGAAGGGAGAGGGTTCCTCATCCTGCGTGCTTGAATCCCGCCGCCTGCATCGTCAAGGGAGCGCCGTCGTGGAGGGCGTGCGCTTCGATCACTTCGGCGAGGATGAGGATGGAATCGCCCGCCGCTATCGTGTCCACGACGCGACATTCGAGTGCGCCGAGCGTGCCTACTATTACCGGACAACCCGTCGCACTGCCTGGTTCCCACGCCACCGATGCGGATTTGTCGGGCGCTTTTGCACTGTGCCGACCGAGCAATCCCGCCAGTTCCCGCTGCTCCGCCGCATAGACGCAAAGCGCGAACTGGCCCGTCCTCATGATCATTGCCCGCGTCCGGCTCTCCCGTTCCATGCTGACGGCGATCATCGGTGGTGCGAACGAAACCTGTGTCGCCCAATTGACCGTCATCGCTGCGATCACGTCGCCCTCTCGCGCCGTCACCGCGTACAATCCGTATGAAAAGAGTCGGAGTACCTGCTTCTTCGCTGCCTCGTCCATTGACCTAACCCCCTGACCCCCCCCCCCCCGTCACTCGGCGTGGGAAGGGGGAATACAATTGCTCAAGTGTTCGCAATCTATCGTACACTGGCAAAACAATAAAGGTCCTTAATCTTCCCCTTCCCACGCCGAGTGACGGAAGGGGGGTTCGAGGGGGCAGCATGAATCTTTGCATGGTGGGCTATGGAACGATTGCGAAGGCGCATACCCAAGCGTTCCGGGATGCGGGTGTGACGCTCGATACTGTCGTTGGGCGGTTGGCGGAGCGGGGCGCGGCGTTCGCAAGCGAGCACAACTACGCGTGCTCCACGACGGACCTCGCGGAGGCGCTGGCGCGACCGGAGATTGACCTCGTCGCGATCTGCTCGCCGAGCGAGGCGCACGCCGCGCAGACGGAGCAGGCGCTGATGGCGGACAAGCATGTGCTCGTCGAGATTCCGCTGGCGATGTCGTACACCGAGGGGCGGCTCCTCGCGGGCCTCGCGCGGGAGCGGGGCAAGACGCTGATGGTCTGTCACACCCATCGCTATCGCAGCCAGACGCAAGAGATGAAGCGGCGGATTATGGCGGGCGAACTGACATTGCATACTATTGTCAGTCGGTATGTCTTCTTCCGGCGCGAGAACCGCGACCTCACCGGCAAGGCGCGCTCCTGGACAGACAACTTACTCTGGCACCACGGCGGCCACGCTACCGACCTCTGCCTCTGGCTACTCGGTGTCACGGACATTACGGGCCTGTCGGTCACGTCGCAGATCGCGCTGCCGGACCAGAAGATGGCATCGTTTCTCGATCTCACCCTCCTCGTCCGCACACCGCTGGACCAACTGATCTCGGTCAACATGTCGTACAACTCGCACTTCAGCCTCTACGATTACCTGCTGATTGGGCGTGAGGAGTCGCTTGTTCTACCGGGGCAAGGCCCGGATACGATCAATGGCGTCGCGGCGCAGGATCGCGACTTTCTCACTGCCGTCCGGGAAGGGGTCGAACCGGCGATCAGCGCCGAATCCGTCCTCCCCGCCCTTTGGGTCCTCCAGCAGGCCCAGGACCAGTACGACGCCTTCCTCCAGCATCACCCTGGCGCCCTTCACTCTATTGCACCGTAAGGGACGGTGAACCACGAAGGCACGAAGAGCACGAAGAAGGGAGGAGAGAAAGAAGAGTAATCTTTATTCCCTGCTTTTCTTTCCTTGGCGCTCTTCGTGCTCTTCGTGCCTTCGTGGTTCAATTCTTTCAATCCGCTTGATCCCAGACGGCGCGGAGTTTGCGTTGGGAGGCGAGGAGGTAGTCGCGGTCGTCGGAGAAGACTTCCAAGGTAATCGTGCCGTCGTAGCCAGTGCGCTTCAGGGCGCGGACGAGCCGTTTCCAATCGAGACGGCCCGTGCCGAGCGGCAGATGGTCGTCGGAGCGGCCGCTATTATCCGAGAGATGAATGTGGACGAGCCGCTCTGTGAACGCGGTGAAGAATTCGTGCGTCCGATTGCCACGCACCTGAGCATGAGCGATGTCGAGATGGAAGCCGATGGTCAGATGTGCGTCGAGCAAGGTGCGGAGGTCAGCGACGGTAGCGAAATGCTCCGGGATGTTCTCGATCATTAGCCGTAGGCCATACGCCTGCGCGGATGCGGCAAGCCGGGCGAAGGCAACGACATTCCACTCGCGTATCTGCTCCACGCCAATACCAACGGTGCGTCGCCCCGGATCGGGATGGACATTGACGAGTATCGCGCCCGCCGCCATAAAATGGGGGAATGCGCTCTCCACTTCCGCAATCGCCGCCTCCCGTAGCCGGGGTACGGGTGATGCAAAGGGCAGATACCACGCCGTATGCCCCACGACGCCCAGCCCAGTTTCATCAAGCAATGCCCGGATCGCCGCGCTCTCCACGACATCCGCGCCCGTTTTCGGATGCTCAAGCGTTAAGTCAATGAAGTCGAAGCCGTTTTCGGCGGCCCACTGAATCTCGCAGAGCGGGTCGCGCGCCGGATTGTTCATCATGCCGATGCGCATTGGGAAACCTCACCCCCTGGCCCCCTCTCCTATTGCGATACTCGCAATAGGAGAGGGGGCGTGATGCGGGGATAGAAGAGCAAGCAGGAGATTAGGCCTTCGCCGCCACCATTTCCGCGTCGGCGGGGTAGCCGGCGTAGCGCTCGGCGGTCTCCAAACGGGGCGCGCCCAGCCAGCGCTCGGTGTCCATCGCGGCGCGGCAGCCGTCGCCCGCCGCCGTGATCGCCTGACGATAGTGGTGATCCCAGACATCGCCCGCGACGAACAGTCCCGGCACGATGGTCTGCGTCGAGTCCGGCAGCCGCACGGCCGTCCCGTACTCGGAGAGGGGGATGATGCCCTCCACAAGACGCACTGTCGGGTTATGGCCGATGGCAACGAAGACACCGTCCGCCGTGATTGTCTCGATGATGCCATCCGGTTTCTGGACGGTCAGGCCGGTTACTTTTTTGTCACCCTCAACGCCGATCGGCACGCGTTCGAGCGCAAAGGAAACATTTGGCTGCTCCTTGACGCGAGTGACCATCGCCGCCGTCGCCCGGAGATGCGCGCGCCGGTGGACGACCGTGACATGATTAACGAGTTTGGCGAGGTGCAGCGTTTCTTCCATCGCGGTGTCACCGCCACCGACGATAATGACATTCTTCCCCCGGAAGAACGCGCCATCGCACGTCGCGCAGGACGAGACGCCGCCCGCGCGCAATCGCTCCTCGTTCGGGATGCCAAGCCACTTCGGCTCCGACCCGGTCGCAAGGATAACCGCCCGCGCGATAATCTCTTCGCCGTTCATCGTCTTGATCGTGTGCGGCGGTTGTGCGCCGGGGATCAGTTGCTCCACCTCGTCATCGAGGACGACCGCACCCTGCGCCTCCGCCTGCTCGCGCATCTTTTGCATCAATTCGGGGCCTTCAACGCCCGCCGGAAAGCCGGGGTAGTTGTCCACACGCCCGGTGAACATCAGTTGCCCGCCCCAGGCATATCCCGCAATGACGTGCGCGGAAAGCCCCGCACGCACCGCGTAAATCGCTGCCGTCAGTCCCGCCGGCCCGCTACCAATAATCGCGATGTCCGTAGTAATCGTCGCCACGCCAAGCCTCCTGATACGTGCGGTTCGGCGCAACCGTTCCACACCCTGCCACAGTTACGCTATTCCTCTTACAGTACAACAATGTGGCATCCCCGTCATTCCCAGACAGGGCGGTATCGAAAACACAGCGCAGAGAATACATCGTGGGAGTTCACGGTTTCACTCTCATGCGTCTCGGACCTGTGGCATGACTTCTTCCGCGATAGTTTGCAAGCCGTCGAGATCATCCTGGGCAAACCACTGTACCATGATCTCCTCGATGCCTAATCTTTCATAGACGCGGATGCGTGCGATCACTTCCTCTGGTGTACCCACGATCGCACCCCGCCCGCGCTGCTGATCCACCAATGCCTCGTCGGAGAGATTAGCGAGGGCAGGGGTGACGCGGCGGCTACTCGCCTGGTGCGCAAGTGCGGCGGTAGTGCGGCCGCAATAGATCGGTGTCATCAGCGTGCGGGTGATATCGCCCGGCGTGCGTCCTGCCTTTTCGATCAGCGCGTCAAGCAGCGTCAGCTTCTCCTGCAATGCCTCAGGCGTGATCATCACGGCGTTCCAGATGTCGGCGTAGCGTGCGACGAGAGGCAGCGTCCGTTTCGGGCCGCCGCCGCCGATCAGCAGGGGCGGTCCGCCGCGCCGTTGTGGGCGCGGAAGAAGTGTTGCATCTTCAAGGTGGTAATACGTGCCCGAAAAGGAGACCGGCGTGTCGCTCCGCATCAGGCGGGTGATCACTTCAAGCGATTCCGCGAAGCGGTCCATCCGCGTCTTGATGTCGCCGAGGTCGTAACCGAACATCGCGTGCTCGCGGACATTCCAACCCGCGCCGATGCCGAAGACCATCCGTCCGCCGCTTAGGTCATCGAGCGCGAGCATCTGCCGCGTCAGCATCACCGGATCGCGGAACGAGACGGGCGAGACGAGTTGCCCGAGGTGCAGCTGTTCCGAATGATCGGCGGCATACGCGAGCGACATCATCAGTTCCAGCGAATCCTTGTCCGGTGGATCACCGGCGAGCGTGAAGTGGTCGGAGCCATACAGCCCCATATATCCCAGCCGCTCCGTTGTGGCGACAAAGCCCTTCCAGCGCGCCCATGTCAGCCCATGCGCCCCCTCAACCAATACTGACAACCGCACTATGATGTACTCCCCTCAATATGAAACAGTTGCAACTTCAACTAGTTTCCGTTCTGCCCCGTCCCAATCGTCGCAGCACCATGCCTCGGACGCGCTGTACTTCCTCGACGTTGAGCCAGTTGCAGATGCCGAGATACACCGCCGTGCCGATACCAAGTGTGACAAGGAAGAAGACGAGTTGGGCGATGCTCTTGCCGGTCGTGCGGTGCAATGTGTGCAGCAGCCACGAGCAAGGTATGAGAACGACAGTCATCACGGTAGTGGCCCAGAAGATGCGCACGAGCGCATCCGCCAGACCTGGCGCGGTGATGCCTATCCGGCGGCGGAGGACGACGAGCATAATTGTCATCTCCAGCCAGGTCGTGATCGCGAGACTAAGACCGAGGCCACCGAGTCCAAACGTCTTGCTCAAAACCCAGCTAAGTGGCAGGTTGAGGGCAATCGTCACAACGCCCGCGATCACCGGCGTGCGTGTATCCTGCAAGGCGTAAAAGGCGCGCGTAACGATCTCCACGACAGCATAGGCAATCAGTCCCGTCGCTAGCGCACCGAGGGCAGTTGCGGTGAGGGCCGTGGAGGTAGCGTTGAACGCGCCGAGTTGGTAGATTGCCTCAGGGATCGCGGTGCGCAGGACGATCAGGGCAGCGGTGGCGGGGATGACGAAGAAAAGAACCGAGCGGAGTGTCGCCGCGTATTGCGTGCGGAATTCCTGCCAATCGCCCGCACTGGCGAGGCGAGAGAGGGTCGGAAACAGCACCGTCGCGGCAGAAAGGGCGAAGACGCCGTGCGGCAGCAAAAAGAGCGTGTAGCCGTACTGGAAACCGGAGACACGCCCCTCGCCGAGGCGGGAGGCGAAGTTCGTCACGATCACGAAATTGAGGGCGAAGATCGCCTGCCCGAACATCCGGGGGATGAGGAGCGCGCCGACCTGCCGCATCCCCGGCACATGGAGCGAGACGATGGGGTAGTAGCGCATCACACGCGCGAGAGCGGGTAACTGCGTGAGGAAGTGACCGACCGCACCGATCACGACACCGTACGCCAGCCCCTTCACGCCATAGTGGGGCGCGAGAATGAGCGCGCCGAAGATAATGCCGAGATTATACGTCACTGGCGCGAGCGCGGGCCAGAGGAACTTGTGCTGCGCGTTCAGAATACCCATCGCCGCGCCGCCGAGGCCGAGAAAGAGCGGCTGGAGGAGCAGAATACGCGTGAGATCGGTCGCGAGATGTTGCTGCGCGGCGGTCAGGCCGGGCGCGACAATTGTGCGGACAAGAAGCCCGGCGAAAAAGAAGCCGATAGCGGAGAGCGCGGTAAGCGCATAGAAGGCGGTGTTGAGTGTACTGCTCGCCAGCACCCAGGCGGCGGTCTCTTCATCGCGTTCGAGGAATCCGGTGAAGACCGGGATAAATGCCGCGCCGAACGCGCCGGAGGCGATAACAAGGAAGAGGAAATCGGGGATGCGGAAGGCGGCGTAGTAGGCGTCGAGATCAGCGCGCGTGCCAAACTTGCCTGCGATAATGACGTCCCGCACTAAGCCGAGCATCCGGTTGGCGATGAAGGCAAGGCCGACGACTGCCACCGACCGTCCCATCGCGGCACGCGCCCGCACAACGCCCGGTATGGCGGATGGAGCGGGGCGCGGCGCGGCAGCAAGTGGCGGTGCGTTGGGCAATGCGGCGATGATCGGCATTGGCTCGACGGGTGGCGCGGTGTCCGGGATCGGCATGCCGGGCGGTACGCCGCGATCCGCCAGCGGGCCGTCCGGCGTGAGGAGGACTACGGTATCGCCGAGGGGTGCGGCTTCCGGTGCGGGCGCATCCGGGCTTTTGTGCCGCGCCTTCGCCTTCGGGGGGCGCGGCACCCACTTAATGCGCCGGGTCTGTTCGATTTGCGCCTCGGCGGCCAGGTCTGGTGCCGACATGGCCCCATCAATCTGCATGACGCGAACAATCTCCTTGATTCTGTCTCCCTCTCCTGCTTGCGAGGCGGGGGAGTAACTTGCACGAAATTGTCATCCATGCTAGTCTACCAGACGCGCCCGCGTCGGCGTTTGATTAAGGGCAAGCATCGCATTCGGTCTCGTCCGGATGAGAAAAGCAAGAAGCAGGAGAAGCGCGTGCCGAATCTTAAGTCATCCATGAAGGACATGCGGGTCAGTGAGCGCCGCCGTCAGCGCAACCGCCCGATTATCTCCGCGACGCGGACGTATGTACGCCGTGCCCGCACAGCGATCGAGGCGGGCAATACGTCCAATGCCGCGACCGCCGTTGGCGACGCAATCAGCGCGCTCGACCGGGCCGCCTCCAAGGGCGTCATCCACCGCAACAACGCCGCCCGCCGCAAGAGCCGCCTAATGGCAAAGTACAACGCCCTCGGCAAGTAACGAAATACTTCTCACCGCGAAGACACGAAGAGCACGAAGAGAAGACAAAGAAGGGAGAGAAGGTTTTTATCTTCCTTCCCTGTTCTTTGTGCTCTTCGTGTATTCGTGGTTCAAATTTCCCTTACGGCAGGTCGGTGCGGTGATCCCAGGCGGGGCCGGGGGGGCCGAGGTGGGCGACCTGGAGAACGGCCCAGAGGAGGGCGTCGGCATCGCTCGTCGCAACGCCCATCTTGACCGCCTCGTCGGTCGCCGCGAGATCATGTATCGCTGTCGCGATCCGCGTGGCATCCACGCCGCGCGCCGCGCGCAGCAGATGATAGGCGCGATTCGGCGCAACGCCGAGCAACGTCGCCGCGTCATTCTGCGGTACGTTGCCGAGCTGCTTTGCGCGGGTCAGGTACCCGGCCTGGCTGGCAAGGAGCGCGAGTAGCCGCATTGGTTCCTCACCGGCGGCGAGCAGACGCTCGGTGCGCGTCACCGCCTCCCGCGCGTTGCCGCCGATCACCGCGTCCAGCCACGCGAAGGTCTGTTCATCCGCCGCTTCGGGGACGAGCGTCGCGACATGCACGGCGGTGATCGCGCCGCCGTCGTCCAGCGCGTAGGTAGCCAATTTGGCGACTTCGCTCTCTAATCGCAGCGCGCCCGTCGGGCCAGTGGCGGTGGAGCCGAGCGCATTGAGGAGCGCTTCGGCGGCGGGCCGCTCGATCTTTACGCCCTCTGAAATCGCCCGGTCGCGAATCCAGCGCAACCAGGCGTCTCGCTCGTTCGGCGCGGGCAGGCTGGTGGTGTGGACCGTCCCGGAAAGGAGCATCTCGCGCACTGGTGTGGGGAGAATGGAAAGATTCAGTTCGCCCGATTCCCAGAAGACGAGCGTCGTCGTCGCGGGCATCGTGAGGAGAAAGGCTGCCAGGGGTAGCAACACGTCGAAGTCCGCCGCCTTGCGACGCCCGCGCTGCCCCTCAGCCGGTTGCACGTAGCGACCAAGCAGCCCACGCACGAGCACGAACCGCCCGCTGCTGAAGAAAGGCAACGCGTCGCACGCCGTGATCACCGCGCTCACGGTCGCGGTATCGTCTTCAAGGATGGTTGTATTCAGTCCACTGGGATCGGATTCCGCATACGCCGCTCGCAGCCGCGCGACAATCTCTCTCGCCGCCTTCGCATCATCGCCGTGGACGAGATGCAGTGCTGAGTTCAGGTGTTCGTCCGCCATACTCAGCACTCAGCACTTTCTCCTCAGCACTTCGGAAAGTGGCCCCGCCGTGTGCCTCGAAATGCTCTGTTTCAATCCTCATCCAATTGTGCGATCGGATGCGAGAAAAGACCCCGCAACTGCCGTGTGTCTAGTTTTGCTCTGAACCTGCCGAGGCAGGTGGGTGCCCCGCCACCGGGAATGGTAACACCGGTTACTCACCGGCGGCCTCGCTCCTGATGGGTTATGGCTCCCGCACATTGAAGTATTGGCTCAATGGCATAATGGAGACATCACGTACAGCGCAGGGTCTCTTGTCCCCCATGTATACACCCGCGCCGCGTGCTGTGCAAGGCGGCGCGTCGTGTTATTTCTCCACCTCCAACGCCGCCAATTGGGTCTCAATGAGAGCGACGAGACCCCCCATCGTTTCGGCGTCGAACGCCAACGTCGCACCTGCCGCCGCGAATAACTGCGGCAATGGTTTCGTCGCTCCCAAGGCCAGCGCCCGCCGGTACGCTGCCAACGCCGCCGCGTGATCGGCCAGACTATTCCGCCACACCTGCAACGCACCGAGTTGGGCAATGCCGTACTCGATGTAGTAGAAGGGATAGAGGAAGATGTGCAGTTGGCGGTACCAGCGAGCAACGCGCTCCCGTTCCAGTCCGCTCCAGTCCACGCCCTGCTCGAAGCGGTCGCGGATGCGGAGCCAGGCGGCGTCGCGGGCATCGCGGTCGTGGCCATCGCCGCTGGTGTAGAGCCAGTGCTGGAAGGCATCCACTGCGGCAACATGAGGAAGGGTCTGGAGGATGCCTTCTAGATGTTCGACGCGAGCGCGGCAGGCGTCGGCCTCGGAGTAATAGCCGCCGTTGTCACGGGCGAGGTAGGGAGCGGTGAGCAGTTCCATGCTCATCGAGGCGACTTCCGCCATCTCCGCGCCTGGCTGGCGCTGCCAGTAGAGAGGGATGTGGTGCGCCTCGAAGACATGGAAGGCGTGCCCGGCCTCGTGGAGCAATGTTTCTACATCGCCATTGACGCCGACTGCATTCATAAAGATGAAGGGCCGCCCGCGATACGGATAATCAATGCAGTAGCCGCCCGGCGCTTTGCCTTTGCGGCTGTCGAGGTCAAGCAAGCGTTCGTTTGCCATCGTTGAAAAGTAGTCACCGAGTTTCGGGTCCACGCGGTCAAAAATCGTTTCCGCCTGTGTAATCAGCATGCCGACATCATCGAACGGATTGAGCGGCGGGCGGCCTTCCGGGTCAACGGCAGTATCCCACGGTCGCAGCGCGTCGAGTCCCATCTGTTGCCGCCGCTGCTCGAACCGGCGCGCGACGGCGGGCACGACATTCTGCTCGACGGCGGCGTGGAACTGCTCGCAATCGGCGGGGGTGTAGTCGAAGCGATCCTTGGCCCGGAAGGTGTAATCGCGGTAGTTGGCGAACCCGGCGTTCTTCGCCATCTGCTGCCGCAGGGCGTACTGCTGGTCGAAGATGTCCGCCAGCGCGTTGTGCTGGTCCATGTACGGCTGGGCGCTGAGACGCCAGGCGCGCTCCCGCATCGCACGATCCGGGTTGAGCAAATAGGGTTGCAGGCGCGGCAGGGGAATTTCCTCGCCCTCCCACCGGACGGTCATCCCGCCGGTGATTTTGTTGTACTGTGTGTTGAGCCGCTCTTCCTCACCGACGAGCGGCACATTCTCCTCGCGGAAAATCTCCAGTTGGTTGCGGAAACTGCGGAGCAGCGTCTCCAGTTCAGCCTGCGCGTAGCCGATGTCGAGGAGCCGCTTGGAGAGGCCGACGTGTTGCTCGTGCATCTGCGGCTCGATCTCGCTGGAGAAGCGCACTTGCGCCGCTTCCTTTGCCGCACTCGCGGTATCCGTTGAGTACGCGACGTACGCGATCGCGCTCGTCTCCGCGACCATCTCTTCCAACCTCGCCCAATCGCGCAGCCATCCCTCGACATTCGCAGTATCGAGTGGGCGGGCAGCTAGTTCCGCGTAGTACGGCAGAATATCGTCCCACGTCGCCTCCGCGAAGGCTTCAGGGGAATTGGGTAGCGTCAGATTTGCCATGAGTAACACTCCTTCTAGGAATGGCGTATCCACAATCATGCGAGCGCAAGGGTAGCATCATTTTCGGCACTCAGCACCCGGCACGGTATACTGTACAGCGATGAGAGGAGTGATAACCGTGGCAGAGCGGACTGGGACCATTCTCGACGAAATATTGGTGAAGAAGCGGCAGGAAGTGGACGCCCGCAAGGCGCGCGTCGCGATGGACCTGATCGAACTCAAACTGCGCCGTACGTCGCCGCCGCGCGACTTCCTCGGCGCACTCCGGCGCGACGTGGGCGAGCCGGTGCGCGTGATCGCCGAACTGAAGCGCGCCTCGCCCGTCAAGGGTATCTTCGTACAGGAGTATAACCCGGAGCAGATCGCTGGCGAGTTCGCGCGCGGCGGCGCGGCGGCCCTCTCGGTGCTGACGGACGAATCGTTCTTTCTCGGTAGCCTGACGCATCTGCCGATCGCGCGACGCGGCCTCGATGCCGTCGGCAGCGCGATTCCGCTCCTCCGTAAGGACTTCATCATTGACCCATATCAGATTGCCGAGGCACGGGCGTGGGGCGCCGATGCCTGCTTGCTGATCGTCGCCGCATTGGATGACGGGATGCTCGCCACGCTCCATGCCGCTATTCTCGATTACGGCATGACTGCACTCGTGGAAGTGAACAACGCGGCGGAGGTGGCGCGGGCAATCGCTGTTGGCGCGGCCTTGATCGGCGTCAATCAGCGGGACTTGCACAATTTCAGCGTCAATACCGATCTCGCCGCCGACCTCGCCGCCCAAATGCCTCGGACGACCGTTCGCGCGGCGCTCAGCGGCATTAAGAACGCCGATGATATGCGCCGACTTGCGGCGGCTGGTTTCGATGCCGCGCTTGTCGGTGAATCCATCATCACGGCGGCGGATCGCACGGCGGCGGTGCGGGCGTTGGCGGCGCCGGGAGGGGGGCAGGGGGTGGGTACATGACCATCGTGAAGATTTGCGGTGTGCGGCGGCTTGTGGACGCGCGCGCCGCAGCGGCGGCCGGCGCGGAGATCGTCGGATTCACCTTTTGGCCCGGCACAAAGCGGTACGTCGCGCCGGAGGAAGCAGCGGGAGTGATCGCCGCGCTCCGGGCAGAAGACGGGTCGCGCCCGCTCGTTAGTGGGCTTTTTGTCAATGCCGATCCGGCGATGATCGCCGCGACGGTAGCGCTATGCGGCCTTGATCTCGTCCAACTCTCCGGCGATGAGACAGTGACGGACGTTGCACAACTCGGCGTACCGATCCTGATGGCCGTTCGCGCGCTGCCTGGCGAAGATGTGAACGCGTTACGCGAGCGGATTCATGTTTTCCATCATGCGGCGCGGGTGCTGCCGCCCGGCCCGTTTGGTCAGCCCCTCATGCCGCTCCTCGATGCCCATGTGCCGGGGCAGTACGGCGGCACCGGGCAGACGGGCGACTGGGCGCTCGCTGCCGCACTCGCCAGTGAAGAGCGGATCATGCTCGCGGGCGGGTTAACACCGGAGAATGTCACCGAGGCCGTGCGCGGGGTGCAACCGTGGGGTGTAGATGTGGCGAGTGGCGTGGAGATCGCGGCATTGCCCGGTATCAAGGACGCCGCGCGGATCGAGGCATTCATCCGCGCGGCACGGAGGCCAGTCGAGGTGGGCCATGCCGGACGTTGAAGCCACGCGGGAGCGGCCAGACCCGCAGCGCCGCGCGACGAACCGCTTGATCCGCATCGCCCGCCGTCTCTTCACGACCGAAGCGGAGACAACTGCCGCCATCCAGTACGTCTCGGCAATCGTTGCCCTCGAAGAAGGGCAGGCCTACCTCGAAGCCTTCTACGATCGCGCCGCGATTCGGACGATCAGCATCAGCGACTGGGCAGGTAACCGCTACGATGTCTCCCGCCCCGCCACGCTCGTGCCGGAGGTCGAGGCATTACTCGTCGCGGAGTGCCGCCATCTGACGAGCGGCGCGGCCCTCCAACCGATGAACGTGCGCCTCTTTGCCCGCGCCTACCACGCTGGTTTCTGCTCTCGCTGCCGCTCCCACTTCGATCTCGGCCCCACCTGCCGCGAATGCCTCTTCGCTGGCTATCCCATCAATTACGATGAACTGCCTGTCGAGTAGCAGTAAGGCGCCGACCACGGCACCAGAATATTTGTCCATTACCCGTTGCACGTTCCCCTTATCCCTCCGCGAGGTCGCCGACCGGGGCTTCGTTCTGGCGCGCGTCCATCACCTTTTTACCTTTGAGGCGGGCGATCAGGGTCGCGAGGAATTGCTGGATGCCGGGAAGCAGGCCGCGCGACAGAAAGAGCATGATAAGGATGAGGATAGCGGCATAGACGAGCGATTGCAGCACCACGGGTGCCCGTGCGGGCACATCGGGCCGCGTCGAGAGCCGTTTGAGGAACTCGGTGAGCAGGACGATGACCGCCGAGCCAACGAGCGCGCCATAGACATTTCCCAGCCCGCCAACCGCGACAATGATTAAGAAGAGGATGGAGAGCGTTGGCGTGAACGAGTCCGGTGAGAGGAACTTGAAATAACTGGCGAAGAGGCCGCCCGCCGCACCCGCGAAGGTCGCTGCGATCGCGAAGATCGTCAGCCGATAGAGCCGTACATTGATGCCAACCGATTCCGCTGCCCCCTCATGCTGCGCAATCGCCCGCAGCGCACGCCCCGGCCGCGAGCGGACGATGTTCCCGGCGATAACGAGCGAGAGTGCTGCGACGATCCAGATGAAATAATAGAAACGGTCACCGCTGAGCACGGTGCCACCGATGCTCGGCTGCGTGATGCCTCGCAAACCAATCGGGCCGCCGGTTAGGCCGCGCAGGTTGTTCAGCAGCGTGTAGACGATGATGCCAAACGCCAGCGTCGCTACCGCGAGATGGTGCCCGCGCAAACGCAGCAAGGGCAGTCCGACGACGGAGCCCACCGCCATCGCCACCACCGGCGCGACGGTCAGCGCCAGCCACGGGTTCCAGTGCGCCTTCGCGGTCAGCAGCCCAACGGTGTACGCGCCGATCGCGAAAAAGCCCCCCTGCCCGAGCGATACCTGTCCCGCGAAGCCCATGAGCAGCGTCAATCCCGCGCCGACAATCGTGTACAGTCCGATGAAAATGACAATTTGCTGCTTGTCCGCCGATAGCCCGCGCGGCAGCACCGCCACGATCACCGCCGCCACCAGCACGAGCATTCCAATTACCACTCGCCGCACCATCATCGTCCCTCCGGGG
>JAABUZ0100006254.1_pt1 | contig 14992 bp, 12 predicted proteins | sample 5562091 | NCBI WGS metagenome assembly JAABUZ01 (sample SAMN12813069, study PRJNA571459) | rock metagenome | isolation source: Antarctica rocks | place: Antarctica: Victoria Land, Linnaeus Terrace sud | collected 2015-12-21 | reverse complement strand
TCTCCAGAGCGTTTATTGTCGGTAGCAGACTTCTTTCCCCAACTTTCACGATCTTCTTCGGCTTGGTACCTGCGACGAGTGAGGGTTCCTGTTGCGGTAAGAGACTTCTCAAAACCAATGAGGGAAGCTGAATATTATCAAAGAATTCATTCGCGACCTTTTGTTGAGAAATTTCGGAAGGGACAAGCATACTGCGGTATGTTTGAGATACTTCAACTTTCTGGATATCGCTGAAAAGATGCCAGTCGTCAATCAGTCTGCAAGTCACTACATAAGAAAGCCGAGAGTGGCCACTGTGTAGTACATGTAATAACTCTTTCAATCCATTTATACCAATTAAGTCAACGATTCCTTTTTCAAATTCTAAATTTGAACATTCATCTGCTCCGTCATGACTTTCCTCAGTGTTTGCTTCATTGGACCACCAGGTCAATAACGGCACTAGTCGACCCCTGCTAGCAAACATGTCTGCGTCCGCTTTTCTAAAAATATCTAATAATCGTTTTTTGATATTAATGACCGGAGATTGAACAGCATGAGAGGAAAAAAAGTCTATCAGAGAATTGCGGTAAGCTAACTCCTTTCCGCGCACATTAATTGGTAGGATTTGCCGTAAAGATATCGCAGCAAACTCACCGTCCATTTCAATTTCAGAGCGTTTGGGCAGCACAACTTCTGCGAGAAATCGTTTGGTTTCCTTGCTTGAGATCCATACAAGTTTCACACTGTTTGTAGTCCCGTAAAGTTCATCCATCGCCCACACATCTGCTTGTTTGCTCAGTGAGGATAAAGCACTTTCAAGCGCTGCAACAATTTCCAGAGCTAGTGTTCGAATTGAATTTGACTCATCTGACATGGCAATAAGAAGATGTGGGATGATGGCTTGCGTATCGAATAACAACATGGATTGCAGAAACCGCTCTCTATAGCATTTGAGAGCTGCCAGTCTCGCTGTCATTGGATACCGACCAGTCCAAACTCTTATGAGTAATGTTACTCTAGAGATGTTTCCGTGCTGAAATAAATCCAAAGCAAAAAACTCATCAAGTGCTGGTGAATTTGATTGGATTTGCAGAAAGACGCCTATGACTGTTGCCAGCAAAGCTCGTGCATCATCGCAAAGAAATGTTGTGATCTGTTTGTCTGCTGACACAGAACGAACTAGATCTTTTGCCGAAAGATGATGACCATTGGTGACGACAACATCTTTGAGCTTACTAGGCGGTTGTGGCTGTTTCAACTGAGGCTGCAGACGCAAGTGATAAGTCATCTCCAGTAGCTCGATATCCTTCGCAGTTCGTTTTAATTCTTTAATTAAGAAGTCTAGGAGCCTATCACAAGCTGCAATTTCTGTCAAGAACTTGCCGACACGCTCCCTCAGCTCGCTATCTTCAGAGTACAACAATTCCGCCAATTTTTTTATAACTTCTTCGACTTCATTGCCGCTGACTGTTGGGTGTTCAAGTAGCTTAACGAGGGTCGAAAATTCTGCTTTGTCACTCTTGATAACATTTAGGCAAAAACCAGTGACCAACTTATCCGCACGTACTCGTTCGCTCATTTGGATCAACCTTGCAACAACATCGCCTTGCTTGCGAAGTGTGCTGTAAAGGGTTTTCGGCAATGCATGTAGCCCTTGCCTTACCTGGCATAGCTGAGCAGCACATGCCAGGCCAGCTGAGAATGTGGAGCTGGTAAGATACTTTCCAATTGTTTCCAACGACGCTTTGATCGCTCTATCAGATAACGAACAACAGCTAACAAGTGCAGTTAGTACCATATAAGTTGCGATTTGAAAATCTGGTGATTTCAGCATTATTAATCCGTTGCTGACAATTGGCATGCTTATCTCGATGACATTAGCATCCGTGTATTTGTATCCTTCCTTGCTTTTGACAATCGTTTCAACAGAGATGCTCGCCCAGAAGGCAATAAGAGCGTGGTAGCTTGCACCGTTCATAACTACTTTAGAAACATGGTTGGAGAATTGAGTCCACAGCGTAAGATCTCTCGCAAATGCTTGTATGACCGTGTGTCGAGTGGCCATGGAGTATTGATCCTGACATGATTTCAAAAATTGAAAACCCCTCGACAGCTTCACCACTGAAAGTATGACAGGAAAATGCGGATGTGAATAGTAAGGTAGTATCGTAAGGAAAAGGGCATTTGCATTGAGTTCGTGTACTCTAAACCTTCGTATAAGCCATTCTAAAGCTTGTAGTGAGCATTGCAGCTGCAATCTCGGAGCTAGTAGTGCCAGGAACTCTTCAATAGCACTATTTAAAATCGTGTTTTCCTCCGCCGTCTGCAAGGTTCGATCCACTTGCTTCGAAGTTTCCGAAAATAAGCTTGTCTTGAACTTTAAGAAGCTCTGGTTGAGTTCTACTAGCTTTTCGAGGCCATCAATTGCAATATCATAAATTGTTTCCAGATCTGTTTTCACAGCATCTTTCTTATTGAATAATACAGACAATGACTGCTGCTGCTTCACTTTATTCTTGCTAACAGTCTCGAGTGCATTCTGGCGGACCTGGCCAAGCTGCCGAGCCAAGCTTGTCGCCATCTACTTGCCCTCGTTCCTGGTTCCTGACCAAGCGAAATACGGGGAAGGGAGGGGGGAGTGTGCATCAAGCTGTTCTATTTAATACACATATCCTAATATCTTTCCAGCTGCATGCTTTCTCCGAGCTTCCTCGTGATCCATGATTCCAGCAGACGTAGTCAGAATAATATACCCGTACTGACGTGACGGCAGCAGCTTGTTGACCCATTCTTCAAGGTCTGGAAGTCGGACATTGAATCTAGGTGATATGGCTCCAGTCTTGTTTGTCCTTCCGTTCAGTTGCACTACAATCTTGCCAGAACGGTGATCGTCAACTTCTTCAAATTCGCCGATATATCCTGTAATGTCAGCATGCCATTCGAAAAGCAAAATGAGTAGATTGTAGACAAGGCACTCGTATTACTCTCCAACTAGGGAGTGCATACCGAACGCATTGCCTTGAATTTTATCTGCCGGAGCATTGAACAGCCGTGGGAGTAGAGCAGTATACCACCCGTTCCAGTGACGTCCGGTCCAATGTGGAAGTGAAAGCTAGACTTACCATGCTTTTGCATCACCGAGAGGAATTTGACAATGACTTTCGAGGAAGGACGGACTAGGACCTGCCGCTTTCCTGCTCGCTCCGCATTATTGATGTTATTTAAACAATCTGCTAGGACTGAAGTACGCATTGTGAAAAGGGGATGTATGTCAGCCTTAAGGTATCCAGATGTCTATATATATAGCCGGATTCTCAAGGCCGTTGAATTGGTATGGGTTGAAATTTGAGTGTAGATTTTGCACGTCACGAATTCTCGCTTGTGCGTCAGGGCCAAAACCCTGGTCCGGGGACGATGAGATCACGAGATATTTCCTAACCGAAACGAGGATGCCCTGTGCGTATTGCTGGCAGGAAGTAGGCGATGAAAACAAAAGTTTACATACCTCCTGCTGTGGGAGGGTGTTATGCCTGGAATGCCAGAAAAAGCGTGGGAGGGTACGGTGCATCTACTGTCCTATTATGAGAGAAAGTTCGGCTTCATTTAGCCAAGTGGAAGATTTCTCCAAGAGCGACGACGACTTTCCTCCCCCTTATGAACCCTGTCTGGGATCAAGTCATGTGTCTGATAATAAAAACCAGCTCACCGGGGTGATGCATTACGTCCGCAAGGACGATTCTGTACACTCGGTCGCCCTCAAATATCAAATACCTATGGAAGATGTGCGGAAGTGTAATCACCTATTTTCTGATCATTTGCTACAAGGGCGCAATGTGATTTGGATACCGAACTATGCCGGACCAATAAAATCGAACCCAGATATCGAGGACGAACGCAAAAGCCTATTGAAGAGATTTCAGATAAAGACGAAGTGTGTTGATTATCAAATTGCATTAGCATACATGTCAGCTAACGACTTTCACGTGGACAAGGCAAGTGTAAGGTACGCTGGGGATGTTGCATGGGAAAAGGCGCATTTAAAGCATTCGGTGGGTTCTTTATAAAATGTAAGTATAGCAATAATGCCGCTTAGAAAATAGAATAATGTTGGAAACAATCATTATCGCAAGGCATGGATTTAGATCGAATTGGGATTTGCCAAACGAGGTAATACTGCCGACGGGCAATCCTGAGGATCCAGCCTTATCAAAACACGGAGAGGCCCAATCTCAGGAGCTTTGTGCCGCCTTGGTCGACTCTAGCATTGATCGAATCTACTCTTCTCCATTTTACAGATGCTTGCAAACCATTTCTCCACTTGCAACGAAAGGAAAGCAGAAAGTCTTTGTGGAAAACGGCATTGGGGAATGGTTCGTTGAGAAAGATCGGCCTTATCCTGCACCTTCAAACCTAGAAAAGCTTTCCTCTATGTTTGCTTCTGTCGAGAAATCTTACCGACCTCACCGTACTCCTAAAGACAATGGAGAATCCTTGGGCAGTCTAAAGGATCGAGTCACGCAAACCTTGGAAGCCATCATTGAAGATTGCGACCAAGCTGAAGTTAAGCAAATACTTCTTTGTACACATGCAGCTATTAATGTTATGTCGGGAAAGATTCTCACCAATACTCCGAACTTGGAGGTAAGAACAGGATGCTGCAGCAGTGGTGTCTATAAGCGAGGTAACAATAATACTTGGCAATGCACTACCAATGGAGATTGCGGTCATTTAGAAAATGGCGAAGAAATGAATTGGTCTTTTGATCAATTTCGAGGCGATATTCGAACACCTAATGAACTCCTAACCTTCTATCCCAATGCGTGATTACTCTAATGGTCTCCCGCCTGTAGTTCTTCCGCAGCGTCAGCAGCGGCTGCTGCTGCCTGGACCTCGTGGTTGTCATGCAAGGAAGGTACCATGCTTGCAATGAACAAGATGAACGCTCTTTCAACACCGCGAAGCGCTCTGTACACCCTCGCAGAAAGTGTTTGATTGTTCCGATCTTCCAGTGGGTCATCCGCAGTAGGAACTTGTTGTCTTTGATATATGCGTCCTACTAGTCTTGCCAATGGAGCCATTTGACCTGTTTGCCAACCTGAACGATTAGATATCGGCACAATCAACACATACAAAAAACGAGAGAAGCCACGAGGTTGAGCAAGGCAAATCTGTGCCAGCTTGCATTTGCAGAGAAGATACCAACAAGAAACATAAGACGCACGAAGAGCCATAAATGGGTTGCTCGTGCACGTACTTGGGCCGCCATTTGAGCTGCATTGAAGGGCATCATCATTTGTGGATTGTTCATTGCATTTGGCCCACTAAGATTTGCAACATTCACGCCCTGTGCTGCAAGAGCTTGTACACCCTCGGGCGAGACAATAATGGCTGAAGCACCTGATGTTGAGCGGATTGGGATCGTTGAGTTGGGGGGCATGACCACCTGTCGAGGACCTGCAAGTGGCCTTTGAATGAGATAGGGTTGATTTCCAACCAAAACTGCGTCATACTGTACATTCAATGGCTGTATTGTTTGGTTTGGGGGAAATTCAGTTGGAATTGCTGGAGGATTTGTGTTTACCGCAGGCTGACTGCTGGCTGGTAGATGCTGTGTAAACCTTTGTCCAGGCAATGCTATAGGGCGATCTCCTACGGTTCTAGTAGGTTCCGCCGACCTTGCCGTATGCGCGGACTCTGTAGGCTTTAAGATCAACAAGATAGTTGTTGATGAAATATCTTTGTCTGCCACTTCTTTGATCACATCCTTCAGTACATCTCCGTCTGCAAGTGATCTGCCTCTGTAAATTAATCGCTGCAAGCCAGCCGAGGGATGGTCCTCCAGTTTTGATGTTATACGTTGCTTCAGCTCGAGCACGGTCATCTCCTCATGCAGCGCGAAACTCAGCTCTTCGGGCAGGTCTCGCTGCGGTGTGGCCACACGCAGTCTAAACGCCTCCGTCATAGCTCTCGGCTGCGCGAACGGGCTTTTCTGGTTCGCTGTCCTCGGAGCTGGCTTTGGTGAGTTGGGGACTAAGCGAGGTGCCAGCTGTCGTGATGACCCTCACCCAAGACAGTTAAATGGGTATGAGCAGGGTATGCAGAGTGCCAAATGCACTGCGTTTGGCTGAAATTGGGAGCTTGTCTCGTTCGACACACAAGTCTACCGGGCGGAGATGTCTATTTGGACTATCTAGAAAGAAAACACTTGATCCAGAGGAAGACATAAATCCAATTCTCAAAGCAAGTCTATGGCACGGGTGGTCCCAGTCGCCCGTCAAGCAAATCCGAGATCGAGCCGATTTTATCAAAAAGCATGCCAAGTGTCATGTGGCTGGCACAAGTGTGGATTTCGAATGCCCAGATTGCGGGATACCTGTTTACTCATCCAAGAAGGCTTGGGAAAAGGACCATGACAACCATCTTCAAGTCTGTCAAAAGCTTCGTGAATTAAATGAAGATGAACACGATTTGCGGAGTGGTCGACGAATGATGGAATTTATCCTTCCTCAAGAGCAACAGGTCGATCATGCATTAAATTTCAGTAGCTGGGATACCTTGCTGTATACGCGAAGCTTTACAGCAATCAATTCTCTCCGTTCCATTAGACATGTATCCAATCTCTTAACCTATCCAATGACGATTGCATCAACGTTGCATCAAAGCTCACCCTACAGGCTTAACCATCGTTTAACTGTAGAGGGTCTCAAATCACTGGCTGCTTTACGCTACACTCTGCATCCGCCAGCTACAGACCAGTCAGATGTTCGACATCTCAAGGAAATTTATCCCGTCAGAGTATTCATCTTAGGAGCACGTGCAGAAAGCTCCCTTCCTACTTACGTATGGCAACAGCTTTGCTACATGTTTCCCGGTATCGTGTTTCGCATTTACTTTATTGGACCACAGGCAATGTACGGAAAAGAAGCATCTTCGCCGCGTTCGTCTGACGGTTGCATGCATCGAGAACACTTGAGCAGCAAAATATCTTTTCACACCTATCCCGAACCTTTTCATGTCCTAGATGCCGCAAATACGTTTACTCCTTACGACCCATACTTTGATGTTTTCTTCATGTTTTCACCTGGACTAGGCTACCATGGGGCTTCAGAAGAATGGAAACCCAGCCTTCCAGCCCTTTTGGAGTCAAAGTGTGCAATTTTCTCCACTGGTTTTTCTCAGGAGGATATGCAGCGAGACGTGGATTGGCTTTCTGCGGAATGCAAGGGCGAATACGATTTGTTACTGGAACCCGGAGAAAACCCATTCCAAAGCACAAAACATCAGATGTCAAATTACGATCCTTCCGACGTTATTCAGGCAAACTGGGGAGTCTTTGGATTCAGAGGTAAACGATATGAGGCAATCAACCTAGAGGATGAGGAGGAGGAGACCTAGAGATTAATACCTGCTCTATAATATGCATTTTAGATGTTTTGGATTCTGATTATCTATCTTCTGCTGTACATTCGGAATGCAAATTAATTCTTCAAGGTTCCTTGTCTCATGCTAGCTCGTTGGTTCGCAATGGACAAATTGAGCTGCCACTTCGGTGCGAGACTAGATTACATTACATGAACGCTTGAGTACGACTGAAGGTATTACGCAAGCATTCAGTCGTAATTTGTCGGATCAGACATTCTCATAGGCATTTTCTTTGACTCTAAATGCCCCAAAGATTCTCCAACCTTGATTTTCTGGCCTTCTGAAATATTGAATTTGAAATTCTGAGGTGCTTCGAAAACGAGAACAATAGTACTCCCAAGATTGAAACCGCCCATCTGTTCACCTTGACGTAAAGGATGACCACCCAGGAGTCGGCTAGATCCTTTGTAAGCGGCTTCTGCGTATGGGACATTGTCTGGTTTACTACTGGTCATCGTATTTGTTCGCAACTCGCGGTCGAAATGTATTTTGATTCCACCAACGTTCGTTGCTCCCACCGGTGTCATGCTAAAGAAACCATACCTCCACCTCCCGAGTAAAGCGACTCTTTCGTTGAGAACAAAGAGATTTGCAATACGTCGTTGTAGATAAGGAGAGACACTATATAATTCTCCAGCAAAGTGCCGACGAAGCTCAACGACCCAGTTCGTCGGAGAGTGGAAGCGATGATAATCACCAGGTGCCAGATAAACCACTGCAAAATGCATTGTCATGGGCGTATCATTGTTTTCTGATTTCCGCTTTTTGAGTTCCTTCCGAATAGCTTCAATTGTCTTCATTGTTGGATGGGACGGCAAGCTGGCGTCTTTGGCTTTGGTGGAGGCCTCTCTTCTTTGATCTTCGTCAGATCCTAGCAATGTATCCAGTGTGTATGATATTCCGTTGACGTTGGCAAATTCTGCTTCCGCATTCAACACATGTGAGGGATCCTCGTCGTCGGGGGTCTCATTACTGTACTCGAATCGATTGATTTCTCCCTTCGGCTTACCACCAAGCAAAGCGTCCAATGAATAAGTCATTCCCTTGACTTGTTCCACGCGCTTGTCTCGGATTCGGCCAAAATGTAGCACAGTCCCGTCAGCTGGGGAAGTTAGGAGAGCAGTCGCATCAACAGGTCTAATGCCAGGCTGCAATTCACGGTAGAAAAACTCTGAGAGATTCCGGTACTTCCTTAGATCGGGTTCCGCGAGTTCTGAGAGATTTACGCCAAAAATCCATGAGTACAGCCTGAAGCCTGGAGCTCGGAACCAGACAGGCAGTTCTATATCATTAAATCGACCCCAGACCCGAGAGAGCGGCCGAAAGGGAATTGTACTGTAAATAAAAATCGACCAACCACTGCTCGGTCGAATATGCCGTGTAATGCCTCTTTTGCGTTCTGCTGGCTTAACTTCTCCTGCATCAGTCCCACTCTCGTTCTTTTGCTTCTCCCTTCTAGCCATGTTCCGAAAGTGCACAAACGCCACCACAGCTATGCCCAGTCCGATTGGAATTGGGTACCATTCCACTTTGGTTGAGCCAAGGGCCTGTCTTAAACGAGAGAAGAAGCCTGCGTCATTGGCATCGTAATCGGGCCTACTGGCATTCGACAAGTACCTCTCCTTCACAAACCGACTGCACCTGCGCCTCAGCCCCCCGCGCAGGCCGGGCACTCGTCGTGTCTGGCGTGAGAAGCATTTCATGGCTCCACTGGTGTTGCCCCCACTTTGCCAAATCTGGGGGTCATTCAGGCACCACCAAAGCGTTCACTATTCCCTAGGAAACTGACCTGGTCGTACAACGGCAGAGGACGTGGGTGGGCCACTTTTAGCGGCAGTCAGTTCTGGCGGGGGCAGCGTAGAGCAAGATAGCAAGAACCAGCCGAGGATGGCGTCAGTCTCTGTCTCGGGAATGCACTTGTATTCCTTGACCCTGCAGCCATCATCTGCAATCACTCAAGCTGTGGTGGGACAGTTCTCAGGGAAGAAGATTCAGGAAGTTCTAGCTGCTCGAGGATCTAGGCTGGAGCTCTTCCGCCCGGACATCGACAATCAAAGCATTGGATCCGTTCTCTCACAAGATACGTTTAGTACCATTCGGTCTATCGTGCCCTTCCGACTTACCGGCCAGAGGAAGGATTTTGTGATTGTAGGATCAGACTCTGGCATTCTCAGCATACTGGAACTCAATGGTGATTTAAATGCTTTCGTTCCGGTCAAGGCAGAAACATTCGGGAAGAGCGGTGTGCGCAGAGTCGTCCCAGGGCAATACTTGGCAGTTGATCCAATAGGCCGAGCAGTTATGGTCGCCTCAATTGAGAAGAATAAGCTTATATACATCCTTAACCGAACAGCAGAGACCGAACTCTCAATCTCGTCGCCTCTTGAAGCCCATCAAAGCCATCACATAATCTTTTCAGCGATTGCCATGGATGTGGGCGATGCCGCAAACCCAGTATTTGCTGCATTAGAAGTAGATTATGGGGACTCGGATGAGAATCCTCAATCGTATCGGCAGTCTCAGAAGCTGCTCACGTATTACGAAGTTGATCTGGGTCTAAATCACGTGGTAAAAAAATGGTCAGACGTGGTCGACAGAAGTTCGAACTTGCTTATTCCAGTTCCTGGCGGGCTGGACGGACCATCTGGGGTCTTAGTGTGCAAAGAAGATGCGATTGTCTATCGACATATGGGCGTGAAGGTGCACACGGTTCTAATCCCGAAGCGGGAGGGTGTTGGCGAGGACCCTTCGTTGAAAAGAACGATAATAAGCGCCGTTGTGCATAAAACAAGATCGATATTCTTTATGCTCGTTCAATCAGACGACGGTGACTTGTTCAAATTGAGTATAGACCACGAGAATGGGGTGTTGAATGAGATGAAAATAAAATACTTTGACACAGTTCCCATTGCCACCAGTCTTTGCATTCTGAAGTCGGGATTTCTATTTGTCGCAAGCGAATCTGGTAATCATATGTTTTACCAGTTTGAGAAACTAGGTGATGACGATGATGAAGCAGTTTTCAGTAGCATTCATGATTTGCAGGAGCCGGCACGCTTTTCCCCTCGACCTTTGATAAACCTATCTATCGCTCAGGAATTATATGCAATGAATCCTTTAATGGATTGTAAAGTTTTAAATCTTACGAATGAAGACGCACCTCAGTTGTATACACTCTCTGGAAAGCAAGCAAGAAGTTCACTTCGAATACTACGACATGGCTTAGACGTTAATGAGTATACTGCTGCCACTTTACCCGGTACTCCAACCGCTGTATGGACCACAAAATTACGCTCGGATGATGAGTATGATGCTTACATTGTTCTCTCGTTCTCCAACGGTAGTCTGATACTTTCCATCGGCGAGACTGTTGAAGAGGTGCAAAACTCGGGATTTCTTTCATCTGTTTCCACACTAGCAGTCCAGCAAATGGGGGAGGATGCCTTGCTTCAGATACACTCCAAAGGCATACGGCATATACGTGCAGACAAGAAAGTCAACGAGTGGAAAGTTCCCCAGCACTGCTCAATAGTTGCGGCTTCGACAAACAACCGTCAAGTGGCGGTAGCTTTATCAACACAAGAGATCGTATACTTCGAAATGGACAATGAAGGCCAGCTCAACGAGTTTGAAGACCGTAAGGAGACTTCGGCTAATGTCTTGTCATTGAGTGTTGGGGAAATACCGTATGGGAGGGTCAGAAGTGCATTTCTGGCAGTCGGCTGTGACGATCTGACTGTACGCATCATATCACTTGAGCCGGAGAACCCTTTGGACAACCTTAGCATCCAAGCACTAAGCGCAGCACCTAGTTCGTTGCGTATAATGTCCATGTTTGATAGTTCAGGACCCAATGCTATATCTACCTTGTACCTGCATATTGGCTTAGTAAACGGTGTCTACTTGAGGACTGTTCTGGACACGCTATCTGGTCAGCTCTCAGACACTCGTACTAGATTTCTCGGACCAAAAGCGGTCAAGATTTTTCAAGTGAGAATTCAAGAACGACCTGCATTACTTGGCCTCTCTTCACGACCTTGGCTAGGATACACTTTAAACTCCACGCTAAATTTGACACCTCTGTCATATGAGCCGTTAGAATATGCGTCAAGTTTCCGGAGCGAGCAATGTCCGGACGGAATGGTGGGAATACAAGGCCCAAATTTAAGGTGAGATAACCATATTCGTTTTCATTTGATGATTTCATAATCTCCCGACAACCCATGAGGAAGATTTTGTTATTCCAATTGTTCCTTCTGATTTTCTCTATGCTTGATAAAGCAAGCTAATGTAAGGATTTTTACAATTGAACGATTGAACGACAATCTCAAGCAAGACATCATACCTCTCTCCTATACTCCTCGAAGATCTCTATTTCATCCTTCACAAAAGCTTTTTTATCTAATCGAATCAGATCAACAAGTCTCGCCGGCCACATCGGGACCAAATTTAACAAACGGGCACTCCAATGGCGCCGTGGGGCCATTAGATCCCAAAGACTTTGGGTATCCAAGGGCAGCAGTAGGGAAATGGGCGTCATGTATCCGAATCATTGACATCAGGAAAAAGGAGACACTCTACAAACTGGATCTTGGTGATGATGAAGCCGCTTTCAGTATGGCATTTTGCAAATTCACCAGTCAAGACGATGAAGAATTTCTTGTTGTTGGAACTGGCGAGGGCACAATTATGATGCCTAACTCTACGCGAACTAGTTGGATCCATATCTATCGAATGAGTGATGATGGCACAGACCTTGAGTTCATACATAAAACCCAAGTTGAGCAACCACCGATCGCTTTGCTCGAATTCCAAGGCAGACTTCTCGCTGGAGTGGGTGAAAGATTGCGAATTTATGACATTGGCCAGAAACAATTACTGAGAAAGTGTGAGTTGAAGATGGGCAACTTGGTTGTCAATTTGCATACCCAAGGCAATCGAATTATTGTTGGCGATGCTCAGCAATCGTTATCTTTTGTTGTCTATAAGTACTCGGAAAATCTCTTAATCCCATTTGCTGACGACTCACAAGCTCGACATATTTCTTGCTCAACAATGGTTGATTATGAAACGGTCGCTGGTGGCGATAAATTTGGTAATATCTGGGTGGTCCGGTGTCCCGACTTGGCGTCTGAAGAAGCGGATAAGGATGATAGTGGCGCAACGCTTGTCCATGAAAGATCATATCTCATGGGCGCTCCACATCGTCTGAGTCTTCTTGCTCATTTCCAAATTGGAGACATTCCTACATCCATTCAAAAGACACAGCTCGTTGCTGGCGGACGTGATATACTGGTGTATGGTGGATTGATGGGAACCATTGGGTGTTTGATTCCATTTGTTAGCAAGGAGGACGTCGAATTCTTTCAGCAGCTTGAAATGTTCATACGGTCTGAGAATCAATCAGCGACAGGCCGGGATCACCTCAACTACCGAGGATATTACGTTCCAGTCAAGGCGACTATCGATGGAGACTTATGCGAACGCTTTCCATTGCTGCCTAGAGACAGACAGCAGATGATTGCGGCCGAGTTGGATAGAAGTGTACGGGAAGTTGAAAGGAAAGTCAGTGACATGCGCAATCGTGCGGCCTTCTGATATAAATATGTATTCATACACAATATTAACGATGAACAAGCGGTGATGATCTTATCGTCAACGTCGTACAGAGTCGTATTCCGTGCCCGTTGACTGGTGACTGGTAGCGAAGTTGTACATCGAGTTCGGATACCGTAGCAATACATCACAAGATAACTACCATAGCAATGGTGCCGTCGACCAAAACTATCGCTGTCTTAGCAGGAGATCATGCAGGACAGGAAGTCATGCCAGAAGCTATTAAAGTTCTAAAAATTGTCGAAACTCTTCGCCCACAGCTAAAATTTGAACTCCAAGAGCATCTTATTGGAGGATGTTCAATTGACGAGACAGGAAGCGCCCTCACAGATGATACATTGAAAGCGATCAAGAAAGTTGACGCAGTCCTACTTGGAGCTGTAGGTGGACCGAAATGGGTGAGTACCGTAGAACGAACAATTCATCTGACGTCACAAAGGGCACAGGAAAAGTACGGCCAGAACAGGGACTGCTTAAAGTACGGAAAGAGCTAGGACTTTTTGGAAATATCAGGCCCTGCAATTTTGCGTCTGAATCACTTCTACAATTCAGCCCGTTGAAACCCGAGGTGGCCAAGAATACCGACTTCATTATTCTTCGGGAGCTCATTGGTGGTGTGTACTTTGGAGAGAAGACCGAAGATGAAGGGTCAGGATATGCATGCGATCAAATGCCGTATCACCGCAGTGAGATCGAACGTGTTGCTAGGCTTGCAGCCTTCCTAGCCAAGCAGTCCGACCCACCGAAAGCCGTCATATCGATTGACAAAGCCAATGTTCTTGCCACAAGTCGGCTATGGCGGAAGACTGTCACTGAACTTTATGAAAAAGAGTTCCCAGAAATTAAACTGTCTCATCAGTTGGTCGATAGTGCCGCGATGATTATGGTGAAGACACCGACAGCCCTTAATGGCATCGTCCTATGCGAAAACCTAATGGGAGATATATTATCAGATGAGGCCAGTGTAATTCCAGGTTCACTTGGGTTGCTACCGTCCGCGTCTCTCTCTGCAATTCCGGGGACGAGTGATAAGGTAGCTGCCATGTATGAACCCTGTCATGGTACAGCTCCAGACATCGCAGGTAAGGGGATTGTCAACCCAATAGGAATGATCCTGAGCGTTGCCTTGATGCTAAGATGGAGTTTTGGGCTAAATGCTGAAGCACAGGCCATCGAAGATGCTGTCAGGAAGGTTATCGACACTCCAGATATTGGTGGACAGGGCCTTCGCACGAAAGACCTCGGAGGAAGAACCACCACAAAAGAGATCACGGAAGCCATTTGCGCTACTTTGAAGACCTTGTTGTAGAGCAAAAGTAGAGTAATAACAATTTTGTTGAGCATAGATCTATCGAATGTTTTGCAAAGCCAGGAAAGCACGAGATGTGAAGTCCATATCACGCCCCAGAATATCATTGGCAGAAGAGATACCACTCTCCATTGCACCCTCTACTTGCGGACTAAAGATTCTGATTGCACGTAGATGAGTGTCTTTGCCGTTTTGGTGATTAGCAAGTACACATATCTGAATGAGAAAAGTCTTCAGCACTTCACTTTCATTAGGATATGCTTTTCTGATACTACATACTCATCACGGGACTCTGAGAGATCAACATTGACCCAGCCACTTGGCTCATCCAATTCAAGAAGTACCACCTCTTGCAAATCGTGGTGGCCCGTGCCGGAACGAATTGATACTTTCGAGGGTGTATACGACTCATCGCGCGCGAAGTCCATGTGGATGCTTATGATTTTTACAGACACGCGTTTGACAAAATGGATATTAACAAAATGCGGCTGGGCTCCGTCCGACTGCCAAAACGTTTCACCATGCCCATTGCGCAATTGATTCATGGAGAATCCTTCTTTTGCCGAAGATACGGTCCATGACGCAAGATTTCCGATATCTCGTAATTCTTCTGCATTTTGTATATCACCCAGTAACGAATTTCGACGTGACTTGGGGCTTGTG
>JAABUZ0100006253.1_pt1 | contig 14992 bp, 10 predicted proteins | sample 5562091 | NCBI WGS metagenome assembly JAABUZ01 (sample SAMN12813069, study PRJNA571459) | rock metagenome | isolation source: Antarctica rocks | place: Antarctica: Victoria Land, Linnaeus Terrace sud | collected 2015-12-21 | reverse complement strand
TGGCGGCCACGGTAGAGCGGGCGCGGGCAGAGCAGGTGGCGCTTGCGGTGCAAGACACGACGCACATCGCGTGGGATGCACCGGCGGCGGACGCGCAGCAGGAGGGGTTGTGGGTGCATAGCACCCTGGCGCTGACACCCGAGGGACTGGTGCTGGGCGTGCTGGGCGTGCTGGGGCAGGCGCGGTGGACGCGCCCCATCGAGGAGAAGGGCGTCGCCACGCGGCGGCGGGATCGTGAGACGGCGGAGAAAGAGAGCGCCAAGTGGTTGGAGGGCTTGCGGGCGACCAACGCGGCAGCGCGGGCGTGCCCGGGGACGCACTGGATCGCCGCGGGCGACCGAGAGTCTGATGTCTATGCGCTTTTTGTGGCGAAGCGCGCGCCGGGGGTAGACCTTGTGGTACGTGCCGCACAGGATCGGGCCTTGGAGCCGGCGGACGGGGAGGCGGAGCCACGCCGCTTGCGGGCCTGTCTGGCCGCGCGACCCGTGCGCGCAACGTACCAGTTGGCCGTGCCGCGGCAGCGCACGCGCGCCGCGCGCACGGCGCAGATGCGGGCGCGCTGGACCGCTATCAGCGTGCGCCCGCCTCATGCACGGGGCCGTGATCCGCACCCCGCGCTGCCCCTGTGGGCGGTCTGGGTGCGCGAGGAGGACCCGCCCACGGACGTGGAGGCCCTGGACTGGCTCCTGTTGACGACCCTGCCCATCGCGACCGCGGAGGAGGCGCGGACCGTGGTGGACTACTATGCGCGTCGCTGGGGCGTCGAGATCTTTCACAAGGTGCTCAAGAGCGGGTGCGGCATTGAGCGCCGTCGTCTGGCTGCGCTTGACCATATGCAGCGGGCGTTGGCGCTCTACAGCGTGATTGCGTGGCGCGTCTTAACCGCGACCTTGTTGGCGCGCACCTCCCCCACGCTTCCCTGCACCGTGGTGCTCGACGACGACGAATGGCAGGCGCTCTACTGTGCGATACACCAGACAATGCAGCCGCCCGCGCTTCCGCCCACGCTGGCCGATGCGACACACTGGATCGCCCAATTAGGCGGCTTTTTGCACCGACCTGCCGACGACATCCCTGGTGTGACCGTCCTTTGGCGCGGCTCCCTCCGCCTTGCCGATCTTACCCTTATGTACCGCGTCTTTCACCCCCCATCCTCATCTCCTTAAATGTGGGCAAAGGTAAGCGACTGGGCGGGGGCGCGCGTCCGGTCGCATCGGTATCGCGATAGCCAACATGCGAGAACCTCCCTCATTATGATGTAGACACAAGCAGCCGTCACGGTGCGATGCTGTAGTAGGCGTCGCGTCGTCGGCGCTCCTTGTCCTCGCGCGGTTGTCGCTCGCGCTCCCCATCGTCCATTTGTTTATTTGTTTCAATCCCCACCCCACGTCGCGCGGATACAACACGCTTGTCCCGCGAGTGGCGCCGATCGAAGCCGTGCCGATCGCGCCCTGTAACACGCTTTGTGCAAGCCCTCCTCACTGTATTTCCCCTGCATACCCGCACGACAGCCTTAAAGCACATGTAAGCGGGTGTCCGCCACGGCTCCTGCCGCCATCCGCGTCATGGTAGACATCGGGAACGCGCGGGGGTCGTGGGGACAAGGGCCGCGCCAGGCTGCCCGCGCCGTATAGTGTAGGGGGTGACGATGAACAACGGTCGACGTGGAGGTCGGCGATCAGGAGGGCGACGCGACATGGGCGAGTCGAGCAAGCGGGGGACCGTGAGTACTAATGGGAGCGGGCGACGGGATGGGACCGGGATGACCGCCGCGGTCGTGCCGTCGCCCTATGTGACGGCGCCCGCCGGCGCCGCGCACCGGCGGGCGGGGTTCCGCGTCCAGTGTGTCGGCGGGGCCTCGGAGGTCGGCGCGAGCCTGCTCATCGTCGAGGCCGCCGGGCGGCGCATTCTCGTCGATGCCGGCATCCGCCCCGGACGGTCCGGCAACGACACCCTGCCCGACCTCGCGCGGTTGCAGGACGACGGCGGCATCGACGCGGTGATCGTCACCCACGCCCACGCCGACCATATCGGCGCCCTCCCGCTCGCCGTCGGGGCCTTCCCGGCCGCGCCCGTCCTCGCGACGCCGGCCACGGCGGACCTGATGCGGGTCATGCTCGCCGACGCGGTGCGCATCGCCGCGGGGCGCTGGCGCGATAGCGGCGAATTGCCGCCCTACAGCGCCGGCGCGGTGGCGGCCCTGCTGGAGCGCATTCACCCTCTCGGCGTCCACGATCCCTATCCCCTTTTCCGCGACGACGGCCCCGACGCGCCCTGGCAGGTGACGTTCTTCCCGGCCGGCCACGTCCTGGGCGCCGCCATGGTCCTGCTCGACACGCCGGACGGGACGCTCCTGGTGAGCGGCGATGTCTCGCTGGCCCCTCAACGCACGGTCGCGCCCGCCGCCCCGCCCCGCCGCCGGGTCGACGCGCTGATCCTGGAGAGCACGTACGGGAACCGCTTGCACAGCGTGCGCGCCGCCGAGGAGGAGCGCCTGGTCGCCCAGGTGGGCGCGGTGATCGCGCGCGGAGGCCACTGTCTCATCCCGGCCTTCGCGCTTGGCCGCGCCCAGGAGGTCCTGCTGATCCTGGCGCAGGCGCGGCGCGACGGCAAGCTCGCGGCGCCCGTCTGGGTCGACGGCCTCGTGCGCACGGTCTGCGGCGTCTACCAAGCGCATCCGGCCGCGGCGCCCCCCGCCCTGCGCACGCTGATCGAGCGCCAGGGCAACCCGTTCATCGCCCCCGAGAAGGGGGTTCGCGCGGTCGACGCGCCCGCACAGCGCGAGGCGATCCTCGCGGGCGAGCCGAGCGTGATCGTGACCAGCTCGGGGATGCTCACGGGTGGTCCAAGCGTCTTCTATGCGCGGCACCTGGCGGCCGAGGCGCGCCACGCCGTCCTCATCACCGGATACCAGGACGAGGAGTCGGCCGGCGCCGCCCTACTCGCCCTGGCCGCGGCCGATCCCGCGACGCCCCGCGCGCTGACGCTCGAGGGCCAGGACGTGGAGGTGCGCTGCGCGGTCGACCGCTACAACCTGTCCGCGCACGCCGACGGCGACGAGCTCGCCAGCCTCGCGGCGGGGGTGCGCCCGCGTCTGGTCGCGCTCGTGCATGGCGACGAGGGCGCGCGGTCGGCCCTCATGGAAAAGCTCGTCGCGGCGGGCCATACCTGCATGACGCCCCGGAATGGAGAGACCATCTCCCTGCCGGGGCGGCGCGCACGGGGAACGGGCGCGCCGTCCACTCCAATCACGGCCGAGCGGATCGCCGCCGTGCTGCGGGGCGGGCCGCCGCGACGACGCCGGACGGCCTTCGAGGTGGCGGCACTCCTGGACGGGGTGGTACGCCCCGCTCGGCTCGCCCTGGTACGGGAGGTCCTGCGGTCCGATCCCGCGTTCGTCGCGGGCGTCGACCGGCCCGACGCCTACCGCCTGGTCGGAGTAGGACAGCTCGCGCCCGACGAGGTGCAGGCGAGCGTCCAGGCGCTGGTGGGCGAGACACCCCGGACGCCGTTCGTCAAGGTCAGCGCCTACCCGCTCGAGGGGCGCGCCGAGGCCCGCTTCGCCTTCCCGCGCGTGGCCGGGCGGATCTACGGCGCGGCCCTGGCGGATCTCGCGCGCGACAGCGGCTGGCGTATCGAGATCCGCCCGACGCCGGACCAAGGGGCGGTGCAGGACGCCGCGGGGCGTTGCCTGCCGAAGGGCGTGGCGCCGCGCGGGGCTGCGAGCCTCCATCTGGAGCGGGGGCGCGTCAAGATGGCCGTCGCGGGACGGGCGTCGGACGACGCCCTCGGGGCGGCGTGCGCGCGCTTCATGGAGGAAACGGGGTACGAGTTGGCGATTGAGACCGAGAGAGAGGCCCCGACCGGCGGCCGCCTCCCGGCGGGGAGCGCGCCGTCCGGCGTGGCCAACGCGAAGGGCAGGCTCTCGGAGATCGCGCAGGCGTTGCACTGGCCGCTCCCGCGCTACGAGGTCACACGGCAGGGCGAGCCCCACCGGCCGACGTTCCAGGCGGTCGCCACGCTGATCGTCGACGGCGTCGCGCGCTCCTCCCCGCCCGTGGCCGGGGCCACCAAGAAAGACGCCGAGCAAGGGGCGGCGGCCGCTCTCCTGGCGCTGCTCGCACAGGAGGGGGTGCTCTCGGCCTCGCTGACGTGACGGGCGCAACGCGGACACGCAGTTGTCCTTGGGAGGGATCAGCATGTACGCCGTAAACTTCCCCGTCCTAAAGGGCGAGGCTTTCAGGAGCCCTGCGACCGGGTTGCACGTCACAACACAGCCACGGACCACGAGGGCTGGTTACAGCAGCCCCCAAGAGCGCGATCATGCACGCCCCGTTAAAATCAGCGTCGCCCGCCCATCCACAGGAGGGGTTGATACAGCTGAAGCACTTGCCCTCACGCTCTCCGAGGTGGAGGCAGCGGTAGCAGGTCTGAGAGGTATAGGCCGGGGGCGCCAGCATCAGAGGGCGACCCGCATCATGCGCCTTGTAGGTGAGGAAGGCACGGAGTTGATAGAAGGCCCACGCGTTACCCCGCCGTCGCTCCGTCTTGCCCCGAGACTGTGCGTTGACGCGCTCCCGGATGCCGGTCAGGTCCTCCAGCGCGCTAGCGCGCCCCGTCGCCCGGGCTGTGTCCACGATGCGCCTGCTCACCGGGTGGTTCGTGTTGCGCTGGAACCGCGACTCCCGTCCCGACAACCGTGCCAGGGTCGCGCGTCCACGTCGGCGGCTGCTCCGTGTGCCTTTCGAGACGTTACGTTGGATCATGGTCCGCGTGGCCGTGTAGCGATCCCCGATCGCCGTCGTGCGCCCCCCGCTGTAGGTAGCCCCATCGCTGGTGACCGCGATGTCTATCCGTCCCAGGTCCACCCCCAGCACGTCATCCATCTCCATGGGGGTTGGGTCCGGGTACGCGGCGGAGACCAGCAGACGCCAGCGGCCCTTGCGGTCGCGGATGAGGTCCGCCTCCAGCAAGCGGGTGACGTCCTTGAGTTGGCCCCGCTGGATACCGCCGATGTTGAGCTTCACCCGCGGACGACCATCGAGGGTCACGATGTCGGCGTGGTTACCCTCCAGCCGGTACAGGCGGGGCGTGTCAAGGGCAACCGCCCCCTCGGGCCGGAAGGTGCGCTGGGCCTTGCGGTCGAGCTTGTAGGCGTCCACGACGACGCCAATGGCGCGGATGGCGTGCTGGGCCATGAGGCCGTGCGTCGCCCGTACCTCGGCATAGACCAGGTGGTGCAGGCGGACGCGGTTAAACTCCTGAGCATCCCACGCCACGGCGGACACATAACTGCACGCCTGGACGAAGGCCCACCGCAGCCGCACGAAAGCGGCGCGCTGGGTCTCGGTCGGGGCGATGGTGCGAATACTCACACCCTTATTTTACCGCATTCGGAGTGTGCTTGCGTCATTGGAAGCACATACCTCCCAGTCCTCCCCGCCTTGAAAGGCGGGGAGGACTGGGAGGTATCCGATGATAGGCGCGCATAGCACGCATCATGTGATTTCCCAGCCTCTCTGTGACGCGCCACCAATCGCAGCCTGACAGCGCCGGATGTGCTTTCCAGCCACCACGGCCCTCGCGGATGTGTATCCCGGTTAATGTACGACCGCGCTGCTATCGTGGCCGATGCCGCGGGGAGCCGGCGATACCGGCTGGCGCAACGGATTAATTGGCTATTGCCTGACACGCTGTACACCCGTATCGTTGCCCCATCTACCCGCCGCCGATGTGTAGCCTACGCCCGTGTCGAACGCCACGGGGGAGCCGCACATGACAGGCCCCGTCGTGAGAGAGACGACGTATACGTGCAGCACCGGTGGCCGAAAACGCACGGGCTATCGCAGGCGTTGGAGCGACGTTGCAGGCATAAATGCACCTGCGCGAACGCTACCCAGTGCGCTTGAGCACGCCACGAGCGAGCGATGCGCCGCCGTGGACCGACGCCTACCTGGCGGAGGCGGCCGCGCTGATCGAAGGTGCCTTCGAGCGCATCGTCGGGCGCGTCGCTCACTTCATCAACGACGAACTGCTATCTTGATCACCGCCGCGTCTGGAGCGACGGCGGCGGATAGCTGAGCGATGCCCCCTTGGCCACCCCGACCCGCGCATGTCTCGTCGCCTCTCGACCCCTGCGGATCGGCCCTCGTTCGGCCGATACACAGGGGGTGGGACAGAAGAGCTAGTGCAGGGCAGGATCGGCGATGGACACGCGCATAGGGAGGAGGGCTAGGACGGCGACACAGCCTCCTTGTCCAGTGTGCGGCGCGGACGATGCCTTACATCGGCGGGGGCAGTATCGCTACGCCCCACCGTGGCCGCTGCGCTGGCTCGCTTTGTTCCTGCACGACCATGTCGCACGGGTCTACGTGTGCACGGCGTGTCACGAAGTTGTATTGCTGCGCGTCGTGCAGGGGCGCGGACACACGGGCGCGTCACGACAGGGGGCGCGTCACGCACGATGATCCGTCCACAACACGCGCGTGTACACACATGCCGCAGGGGCATGACTTGCATCCGACCAGGGCGGGGAGCGGAATAGGGAATGGCAAGCAGATTGATGGTTTCGCCCGCGCTCACACATCAACTCCGTCGGCCCTCGTCCGACCCGATCCGCGCGCAGAGCGTGCCAGACTGAGGATAACACCAATGCGGATAGGGGTCGCGGAGCGGGCGTGAGAAAGTCACGGCCGTCGAGATGCCGACGGCATCGGCATCGACGCCGATCGCGTGGGACGGCACGAGGCGCGCCCCGCACCCCCGACAGTGGAATCCAACCCCCGGCTCGATCAGCGCCAGGGGGGTGTCGTGTCGCCGCGGACTCACCTCGTACGCACGACGCGCGGCTCCGATGACATCCGGGTGGTAGGGCGTCCCAGACCAGAGCAAGACACGCGCGCCGCAGTCGGCGCGGGGGATCGCTCCCTCGCTCGACGCGACACGGTACACTCGACAACCCAGACCACACGACGGACACGACTTACCGTAAAACGCGATGTCCACGGCATGGTCGCCGAGGAACGTCCGGTAGGAGCGGAAAGCGATGCGCTTGCCCAGGAGCGCGCCCACGACGTGTCCCAATGGATGGGATCGGCCGCCGACCTGCGCGCGGTGGCCGTCGCGGCCTCCATCTTTCGCGAGCGCGAAGAGGGGCAGATCCGGCCGCGCCGCGAGCTCGGTATCGCTCTCAGGCCGACGTACCTCGCGCGGCGGATGGCGGAAAAACCAGCAGCCCCGCACGCCCGCCGCGCGATAGCGCGCCTGCCGCGCCTCCGTTTCGGCCAGCGTCTGCCGGCTCCACTGCACCTCGAACGCGACGCGGCGGCCGTCCTGTTCGGCCAGGACGTCGGCGCGCCAGTCGGCCTCCGCGTGCTCGATGTCCACGGCCCAGCCGGCCTCGATGCATGCCCGCGCGATCTCGACCTTCGCCAGCAGATGCGCCGTCGTCTCGCCCCGGAACTGACAGGTCGGCGACGGGGCGTGAGAGAAGTGCTGGATGCGCCGCGTGCCCGCCCCGCCCCGCATCCGCACGGCGCGGTCGGGGCAGCACGGCAACACGAGACGATGGCGCTGGAAATACAATTCGGCCCATGCGGTGTCGCCCAGGAGCGGGGCGAGGATGGGCTGACCGTCGAGCAGAGCTTTGAGCGGCATCAGGCATCAATCTTTCGGCGAGTTGCGGTCTCTCCATCGTACCGTACAGGCGCGTTCCGCTCTAGCGATGATGCCCACCGTCGAACGCCCAGCCTAGCGAGGATTATGGCCGGCTGTCGGCGCGTATCTCGCTGGTTGTGCAGATCCGCCACGAGGCGTGGCCCTGGATGACGTCGTGTCGGGGATGCTACGCTACGGTTATGAGCACGCCCGCGCCGCCCGTCCCGCCCGTCCCGCTCGCCACCCTGGAGGCCGTCCTCGAGCGCATCACCTACGCCAATGACGAGAACGGCTACACCGTCGCCCGCGTCGCCGTGCGCGGCAGCGCCGACCTGACCACGGTCGTGGGCAACCTGCTCGGCGCCCAGCCGGGTGAGAGCCTGCGCATGCAGGGCGTGTGGAAGAGCCACCCCCAGTTCGGGCGGCAGTTCGAGGTCCGCGACTACACAACGCTACTTCCCGCCACCATCCAGGGCATCCGCCGCTACCTCGGCTCGGGGCTCATCAAGGGCATCGGCCCCAAGATGGCCGAGCGCATCGTCGCCCACTTCGACCTGGACACCCTGCGCGTCATTGAGGAGGAGCCGACGCGCCTGATCGAGGTACCGGGCCTCGGCCCCAAACGTACAAGGATGATCGGCACGGCCTGGGAGGAGCAGCGGGCCATCAAGGAGGTCATGCTCTTCCTGCAGGGGGTGGGCGTTTCGACGAGCATCGCCGTGCGCATCTACAAGACCTACAAAGACGCCAGCATCAGCGTCGTCAAAAACGAGCCGTACAAGCTGGCGGGCGATGTGTGGGGTATCGGCTTCAAGACGGCGGATAAGATCGCGCGGGCGCTGGGCATCCCGCACGACAGCCCCCAGCGGGTCAAGGCCGGCCTCCAGTTCACCCTCTCGGAGGCCAGCGAGGAGGGGCACTGCTACCTGCCCGAGGCGGAATTGGTCGCCCAGGCCACTGAGATCCTCGGTGTGGAGGCGGCGCTGGCCGCGGCGTGCCTGGAGGAGTTGTCGCGCGAGGAGGGCGTGGTCATGGAGGACCTGCCCCGCCCCGATGGCGCGGGCGAGGTGACGGCGGTCTACCTCGTCCCCTTCCATCGTGCCGAGGTCTCGCTGGCGCACGGCCTGCTGCGCCTGCTGCACGCACCGGGCGAGCGCCTCCCCGCATTCCAGTCCGTCGACTGGACGGCGGCCCTGGGCTGGCTGCGCGCCACGACCGGGAGTGCCCTGGCTCCCGAACAGGAGCAGGCGGTGCGCCTCGCGTTGACTGAACGCGTCGCGGTGCTGACCGGCGGCCCCGGCTGCGGCAAATCGTTCACGGTGCGCTCCATCGTCGCCCTGGTCCGGGCCAAACGCGCCACGATCGTGCTGGCCGCGCCGACGGGCCGGGCGGCCAAGCGTCTCTCCGAGCTCGCCGGGGTCGACGCCAGCACGCTGCACCGCCTGCTCCAGTTACGCCCCGGCGGCGACGCCGCCTTCGACCGCGACACCCCCCTCGACGCCGACCTCGTCGTCGTGGACGAGGCGTCGATGCTCGACGTGCTCCTGGCCAACACGCTCGTCAAGGCCGTCGCGCCCGGCGCCCATCTCCTCGTCGTCGGCGACGTGGACCAACTGCCCAGCGTAGGGGCGGGCGAGGTGCTGCGCGACACGCTCACCTCGGGCGTCATCCCCAGTGTCCGCCTGACGCAGATCTTCCGGCAGGCCCAGCAGAGCGGCGTCGTCACCAACGCCCACCGCATCAACGCCGGCCAGATGCCGGTGACGCGGGGCCTCGACGACTTTTTCCTCTTCCCCCAGGATGACACGGAGCAGGTCGCCGACCTGGTGGTGGACATCGTCGCCAACCGTCTCCCGCGCAAATTCGGCCTGGACCCGCGGCGCGACGTGCAGGTGCTCTGCCCGATGCACCGGGGGCCGGCCGGAGCGGGCGTCCTCAACGAGAAGCTCCAGGAGGCGCTCACACCGGCGCGGCCGGGGCAGCCTGAGCGGCGCTCGGGCGGGCGCGTGTACCGCGTCGGCGACAAGATCACGCAGCTCCGCAACAACTATGACAAGAACGTCTTCAACGGTAGCGTCGGCGTCGTGACCGGCATCTCACTGGAGGACCAGGAGCTGCGTGTCCTCATGGACGAGACCGACGAGATCGCCTACGACTTCCTCGAACTGGACGAAGTGACGCACGCCTACGCGGTGTCGATCCACCGCTCGCAGGGCTCGGAGTACCCGTGCGTGGTCGTGCCGGTGACGACATCGGCCTGGCTGATGCTCCAGCGCAACCTGCTCTACACGGCGGTGACCCGCGCGAAACGCCTGGTCGTGCTCGTGGGTAGCACGCGAGCTATCGCGCGGGCGGTGCGGACGGAAGGGGCGGGGCGGCGCTACGCCGCGCTCGCCGAGCGGCTACGACGCGGTCAGAGGTAAGGACCGGCACAGGGCCGCACGATCGCCGGAGCACGCCAATTATTTATGTCAACATCTACTCAGCGCGCTATACTACATGTACTCTAGACGTCCCCGCTCGATCAGCCACTCCAGGTCGTCGGCCGCATCGGGGATATGTCGCGCGACGGCCTCCCGGACCGGCGCGAGGCCGCTGTCATCCAGGTCGCCGACCATGCGCGCAAGGTCACCGCCGTCATGTTTCCAATACGACGATAGCTTCATGACGACCAGATAGGGCAGGCTGACCACGGGCTGTCCGTCCGGCGCACGGCCTAGGTTGGCTAGGGCCTCGTCGACCCACGGGGCCGTGAGCGTCAGGACATCGAGGTACGTTCCGCCCGGCAACAGCCACCGCGTGCCGCCCGACGGGTGGCAGCGCACCGGAATGACCCCGGCCAGTCGCAGGTCGCCTATGGCCCGCTCACCGTCCGCCGGGCGCACCACGATGTCGAGGTCGTCCGCGTCGCGCTCCTGCATGTACAGGCGTGTGGCGACGCCCCCGGCGATGGCGTAATGGACGGAGAGCACGTGCCGCAGGTCGGGCACCGGGAATGTCCAGGTGCGCGCCCGCATCACGGTGAGGGCCGTCCCGCTGCCCGGCTGCTGCTGGCCGCGCGAGAGTTGGCGATAGAGCCGGCGGCGGCCGGCGGCGGTCGAAGCGTCCATGCGGCGATATAAAATCCTCCGCGGATGGGGTGGGTGTCTACTCCTTTCTATATTACTACCGTAGGCATTACTACCGTAGGCGCGCACGTGCGACAGGTGTTCACGTACGGCGTATCGACGACACCTCATCGTATAGTGCCCCCCTTCTCCGCTCGCTCCGCTCGTCCGATGTAGAGGTATGCCTCCAGGTCCTCGACGCGTTCGGGCGCGTCGGCCGCTACGACGCGCCGCACCTCCGCCAGCACGTCGTCCGAGGCGTGCGCCAGCATCGCCGCAATGTCGGTCTCGTCTTGATGACGAGCCGCCGCCAGCTTCATGAGGATCAAGTAGGGCAGGTCTATCAGCAGGGTCCCCTGCCAGGGCTTGCCAGTCGCGAACGCGCGGGAGATCCACCGGGCGCGCGATGTGAGTACATCGAGGTCAATGCGCCCCAGCGTCCAGCTTGTCCCACCGATGGAGAGCGCGCCGCAAAGATGAGCGCCAGCCGCAGCGAGGTTGCGCGCGGCTTGGGCCGCGTGGGCGTCGCGGATGAGGATGTCGATGTCGGAAGTGGTGCGCTCCGGCAGGTAGCGACCGACCGCGATGCCGCCGACGACGAGGTGCGGGACGCCGAGGGCAGGAGCGACCGTTGACGCGACGCGTCGGGCGAGGATGGCCAGCGTCTGAACTGGGATCTCAGCGGTCGGAGCGGCAGTATTGGATCTAGATGGGATGCTCATGACGGATTGATCCTTTCTGAATGTGAAGCGCGACAAACGGCCGCGACCGGGGGCCAGGCTGCATGGCTTGGCCCCCGGTCGAGATATGGGTGTGAGACAGCGAGGCCACGCGTTCGTCGGAGGCAGAGCCAGGAGAACCCTTGCCCGGACTTCGATAAAGGCCCCGACCCCGATCTCGGGGTCGGGGCTTGGGTGATGCGCGACGGACGCGGCTGCGCAGCCCGGGCGGCGTACGGACGCATGGCCGGGGACGCCACCCAGTTGGCAGAGAGTTGAGCTAGCGCAGATAGCCCAGGATGAGATGGGCCGGGATGCCGTAATCGCGCGACAGCTTCTCGGCGGCCGCGACCAACGGCTGGCCATCGTTCGTGACGCGCATGACGAACAAGGGGATGGACCTGACGGGTGAGGGCACGACGCGGACGCGGCACGTCGACGCCTCGACAAGATCCCCGCTCGGGCCGGACTCGACGGGGACGGTGTCCTCGACGCTGACGATGCTGACCGCGTACCGGACCTGGCGCTCGTGGCTGCGGATCATGATAGTCTCCTTAGACGCCTGTCTCGTTTGTACAGGCGATGGTATATCGGATCAATCGGATAGGGTGTCGGATCGATGAGGTATTGGGCGGCGGCGGACGCCGCCGTGCATGGTCGCGTTGATGGATGGGACCGTTCGCTACGCTGGTGCTTGGAAGTGCTGGGGGCGGATCAGATAGTATCTGATCCGCCCCCGACGGGGTGACGCGTCCGCGGAGCGGGGCTAGAGGATGGGATCCTCGGCGGCGAGAAAAGAGGCGACCGCCGCCGCCCACTCGGCGTCGATCCGATCGCGCGGCGGGGCGGCGCTGACGGCGGCGGTCGCGCCGCATCCCGCCGCGCCCGCGTGGGCGAGCCAGAGGGCGAGGGCCGCGAACGCGCCCACGTCGGAGCCGCACGCCCCCGCCATGTCGCCGCTTGTGCCCTCGGTCCCCACGATAGCGGCCACTTGCCGTGCAAGACGGGCAAGGCCCGCCGCGTCATGCTGGGCGAGCAGCGCCTGGGCCAGGTCCGCGCGCCCGTGGGCGAGGAGCGCGGAGTGGGCGCGGGTCGCGTCGAAGAACTGGTCGAGCGTGTCCCCCGCCTCCCAGAAGTCCCGGTTCGGGGCGGGTGCCAGCGGGTCACTCGGAATGGGCGCCTCGGGCTCATAGGTAGGGTCGAGCGGGATCATTGAGCGGTGCAGGCGGATAACCTGTTGCTCCCCCGCGTGGGGCGTGCTATCGTATTGGTGCATGGGGTTTACAATCTTCCCTTCATGCGCTAAGAAGCGGCCATGGTTGCAACCCATGGCCGCTTCGCCTTTTTCTTTTGTCTACGTCTTCCAGTGCGATGCTGAGCCTACTGGCCCCTCAGACAATCATGACGGCCACCTCCTTCCGTGCTGATAGCCTGCCTCCTCGGCGGCCGGGCGGCTAACCCCGGCCGGATACACGGCACATGTATTTCGGCTTTTGGTATGCATGTGTTACGGCACATGTCGCGCGGTTGACGTGCTGACGATAGAAACAGTGACGCAACCTCTTTTCGCCCTGCGACGACGGTGTGATGTCGCCTGTCATCTATCGAGAGGTCTTGTACAATAGGGCAGCGAGCGTAATTTCTCTATAGAAGATAGAGCGAAGGCAGAGTTATCGGGCTTGCGCATACGGACTATGCAGCCTTGTCACCCATCATGCAGCCGTATCGAGCGCGCCCCGGACGTAGGGGCGACAGTGCGTCACTCGAGGTAGGGGGCAGCGATTGGAGGGGAAATACACTATGCATGCGAACACCGAGTTCCGCAGCAACCCACGCGAATACGTGATGCGCGGCCTCGATATACTATTGGAGGGATTGACCCCGTTCATCGAGGGCCGCTTCCAAGGCGCGTACGGACCGCATTGGCAAGGGGAATATAAGCAGGCCGTCGACGAAAGCCGCGAGTGGGCTCCCCGAGCAGGAGCCACGACGGATGTGCAAGCACTCCTCAAAGTCATGCTGCAACACTGGGACGTCCTCTGTCGCCCGCACCTCGGTCCGCAGGAGCGGGATCTGGCCCGCTACCTGCTGCGGGTCCGCAACGACTGCATGCACCAGCAGCCCTTCTCCGTGGACGAGGCATATCGCGCGCTCGATGGTATCGAGGCCATGCTCGCCGTCATCGTCACGCCACAGCGGGGCGAGGTTCGGAACTTGAAGGAGTTGCTACTGGAGAACACCCGTGCCTCGCCGGCCCCTTTGAGCCCAACTAACATCTCGGCTAGCATCAAGGACAGGCATCCTCGGCTGCGCTGGTGGCTCGGTCCGATGGCAGACGACTTGTTGGCCGATGTGCCGTATCCTTGCCGTGCGTTGCGAGTCGCCCGATGGTCGGCTGTCGGAATTCTCTGCTTCATCCTAGCCACACTGGCCTTCTCCACGCTCCCTCTGGAGGCGCTCCCCAGTGTCCTGGTGATGGTCATGATAGATGTGGCGCTGTTGTATCTGTTGACGCGAGAATTGACGTGGGGTGAGCGATGGCGTGGATTATGTAAGGGGATCGGGTATGTCATCGTCTTCCCGGCGACAATCATCCTCATTCTGCTCTTCGTCACGGGCCTCTTCAACTCAGTGCTCGATATGTAGCTGCTATATACGGGCACTCCTCTTTCCACACCCTCCCCATCTTGATCGGCCTACCCCATCAGCGATCTCAGCAGGCTAGCGACAGAGGGCCGCAGATACGTGCCCGCGTATCTGCGGCCCTCTGTGTGCGTCAATGCCCCATGCGCCGCGCGACGAACGCGGCGCGGGGAAGCCGTACGCGCAGAATACCTTGACGTTCACCCCAGCCCTACAGGGCGGGCGATGTTTCCCCTCGCCTACCGGACACCGGGCTACGCGACAGGTGCGCGTGATACCGCACACCCATCGTGGGCCACGCCATGAGGCCGACTACTGAGGTTGCCCCCAGATACTTTGATCGGATGTTATACGCGCCGACACCATCTCGGTGGGTCACGAATCCGCACTCGCGGCACCGATACACCCGCCCGCGCGGCTTGTGCCGCGCCTGGCACGCTGGGCACTCCTGGCTTGTGTATCGCTCGTCTTGCAGCACGACATCCATCCCCAGCCGCTCACACTTGTAGGTGAGCATGTGCCGGAACATGCCCGAGGGCATCTGGTGGACGCGCTGGTTACCCGCGTGGCCCGCATCGACGCGCTTCCTGATGTCGCGTATGTTATAGTGGACCCAGGAATCTGGACAGGGAAAGGGGACGTTTATAGGTGGTAGACGAGACCACGATGAGACAGCAGTACAGTTCCGCCTACAAGGCCCGCGTTGTCCAGGAGTTGCTGCGCGAGGAGAAGACCATTGCGCAGATCGCCGCGGAGAGCGGGGTGCATCCCAACCAATTGGGGCGCTGGAAAGCCACGGCGATCCAGGGGTTGCCCAGCCTATTCGACCGGCGCGACGCGGCCGAGGGTCTCACGGACAAACACGCG
>JAABUZ0100006250.1_pt1 | contig 14993 bp, 15 predicted proteins | sample 5562091 | NCBI WGS metagenome assembly JAABUZ01 (sample SAMN12813069, study PRJNA571459) | rock metagenome | isolation source: Antarctica rocks | place: Antarctica: Victoria Land, Linnaeus Terrace sud | collected 2015-12-21 | reverse complement strand
CGCGGGCCCGAAAGGCCGTCTCGATCTGCGCGAGCATGCTGTTGAAGGCCCGCGAGAGGCGCCCCACCTCGGTGCGCGGATCGCTCTCGGGTACGCGCAGCGACAGGTCGCCGGCGGCGATGGCCCCTGCGGTCTTCTCGACCTCGGTGAGGGGCCGCAGGCTGCGCTGCACCAGCAGGAAGCCGGCCGCCGCCAGCAGGGCGAGCACCGCCAGGCCCACGACCAGCTCGATCGTGCGCAGCCGTCCGACGGTGCGTTGCACCTCGTCCAGCGGTACGGCGACGGCGAGCACCCCGGTCTGGCCGGTGTCCTCGCGGACGGCGGCACCCTCGACCACGCGCCAGGTCGTGGAACCGGACTGAGCGGCCACGGTGAACGGCGAGCGGTTCGGGCGGTCGGGGCGAGGCAGGTCCGGTGGTGGCACCCCGTCGGGTAGCGGGCGGGCTGCACCGGCAAACTGGACGTAGACCAGGCCGAGGGGCTGCGGGCCGGGCCGGCGCCGCGGGGTGCTCTCGGCCGCCAGGGCACTGAGCTGACCCGGGTCGTGGAAGGCCCCGGTCAGCTGGCTGTCCACCCGGTCGAGCAGGTACTCGCGCAGGACCGTCGTCGCCGCGGCCCCGGCGGCGAGCAGGCCGAGGGCGGACAGGGCGACGACGGCGGCGACCAGCTTGACCCGCAGCGGCGTACGGCCGGCGAGGGAGGAGTGGGAGGCAGCGGTCACCTGCGGGGCAGGCGCAGCACGTAGCCGACTCCCCGCAGCGTGTGCAGCAGCCGGGGCTCGGTGGTGTCGAGCTTCTTGCGCAGGTAGGACACGTAGGACTCGACCACGTTCGCCTCGCCGCCGAAGTCGTAGTGCCAGACGTGGTCCAGGATCTGCGCCTTTGACAGCACCCGACCGGTGTTCTGCATGAAGTACCGCAACAGCTTGAACTCCGTCGGGGACAGCGGTACGAGCTCGCCGGCCTTCCACACCTCGTGGGTGTCCTCGTCGAGCTCAATGTCGGCGAAGGACAGGTGCGCCTGCTCCTGGGGGCTCGTGGCCACCCGGCGCAGGACCGTGCGGATGCGGGCGACGACCTCCTCGAGGCTGAACGGCTTGGTCACGTAGTCGTCGCCGCCGAGGGTGAGCCCCTGCACCTTGTCCTCGGTCGCGTCCTTGGCGGTGAGGAACACGACCGGCGTGCGCGAACCCTCGGACCGCAACCGGCGTACGACGCCGAAGCCGTCCAGTCCGGGCATCATGACGTCGAGCACGAGCAGGTCCGGGCGAAAGCTCCGGGCGAGCTCGAGCGCGGCGAGGCCGTTGGCAGCGGTGGCCACCTCGAAGCCGGCGAAGCGCAGGGAGGCCGAGAGCAGCTCCACGATGTTCGGCTCGTCGTCGACGACGAGCACGCGGGCCTCAGGCATGCCGGGCAGCCTCCCCTACGACGCTGGCTCAGACCTGGACGGTTGCTGGGAGTTCGCTGTGCGCCTCGACCGGGACCGGCGGCGCGCCGGACCGTCGGCGGAGCCCGGCGAGCCACCAGCCGAGCGCGCAGGTCGCTCCGCCCGCCAGCACGTCGACCCAGTAGTGGTTTCCGGTCGCCAGGACGACCACGGTGGTCAGGACGACGTGGGCCCAGCCGAGGGCGCGCAGCCACCCACGCCGGGTTATGGACGTGACCGTCAGCGCGACCCACACCGCCCAGGCCGCGTGCAGGCTCGGCATCGACCCGAACTCGTTGGCCCGCTGCGCCACCGCGCCGCCCGTCTCCCAGGCGCCCCAGGTACCGGATCGCGAGACGATGTCGACGAACCCCGCTCCGGGCAGCAGCCTCGGCGGGGCGACCGGGTAGAGCAGGAAGCCCGCGAGCCCGACCAGGTTGATGGCCACCAGTGCCGTACGGGCTCGGCGGTAGACCTCGGCCCGCCAGAGGTAGGCGCCGAGCAGGACCCCGACGGTCACGCAAATGTGCGCCACGTCGTAGTAGTAGGCGGCGGGCGCGTGCAGCCAGCTCGCGCGGTCGAGCCAGGAGTCGAGGTCGCGCTCGAGGTGGGAGTGCTCCACGGCCAGCAGCGCCCGGCCGTGCGCGACCGACTCGACGACCCTGAGCTTGGCCAGTCCGGCCACCCGGTCGTAGACCACCAGCAGCCCGAAGACCACGAGCAGTTCGCCCGGCCACCCAGGGCGTTGCCGTGCGTTCACCTGAGCATCATCCCGTACGCCTCGGGCCGTCGCACGGACGCGCCCTCGCGGGGGACTCAGCTCACGGGCTCGGTGGGTTGCCCGCGCCCTCGCGCAGCTCGGGGAACTGGTCGTCGCGCCACTGCGTGGTCGACTCCTGCGAGGCGTCCTGCTGCTCCCGCTCGCGCAGCTCGACCCGCCGGATCTTGCCGGACACCGTCTTGGGCAGCTCGCTGAACTCGATGCGCCGGACCCGCTGGAACGGCGGGAGGTTGTCCCGGGCGTGCCGCAGGACGGCCAGCGCGGTGTCCCGGGTCGGCTCCCAGTCGGCCGCAAGGGTGATGTAGGCCTTCGGCACAGCCAGGCGCACCGGGTCGGGAGCGGGCACGACGGCGGCCTCGAGCACCGCGGGGTGCTCGATGAGCACGCTCTCCAGCTCGAACGGGCTGATCTTGTAGTCCGAGGCCTTGAAGACGTCGTCGGTCCGACCGATGTAGGTGATGTAGCCGTCGGCGTCTCGGGAGGCCATGTCGCCCGAGTGGTAGTAGCCGCCGGCCATGGCCGCCGCAGCGCGCTCGGGGTCCCCCAGGTACCCGGTCATGAGGGGCAGCGGGCGCGCGGCGAGGTCCAGGCAGATCTCGCCTTCCTCCGCCGGCTGCCCGCTGACTGGGTCGACGAGGACGACGGGGCACCCGGGCAGCGGACGCCCCATCGACCCCGGCTTCACCGGCGAGCCCGGCGTGTTGCCGACGGAGGCCGTCGTCTCGGTCTGGCCGAAGCCGTCGCGCAGCGTCAGCCCCCAGGCGCGCTGCACCTGGCTGATCACCTCCGGGTTGAGGGGCTCGCCCGCAGCGATGACCTCTCGGAGCTCGCCCGGGCCGCCGGTCAGGTCCGCGTTGATAAGCATCCGCCACACCGTCGGTGGCGCGCAGAAGGTCGTCACCCCGGCCACACGGATCTGCCCGAGCAGCGCGGCGGCGTCGAAGCGGCTGTAGTTGTAGAGGAACACCGTCGCCTCGGCGATCCACGGGCTGAACACGCAGCTCCAGGCGTGCTTGGCCCACCCCGGCGAGCTGATGTTCAAGTGGACATCGCCGGGCCGCAGTCCGAGCCAGTACATCGTGGTCAGGTGCCCCACCGGGTAGGAGACCTGCGTGTGCTCGACGAGCTTCGGGCGGCTCGTCGTACCCGAGGTGAAGTACAGCAGCAGCCGGTCGTCGGGGGCGGTCTCCGGGTGCGGCACAGGACCTGCGGCGACGTCGGCCGCCTCGGAGTAGTCGTGCCAGCCCTCCCGCGGGCCACCGACCACGATGCGGGTGTAGGTCCCCGGCACGGCGTCGAACTTCGCCGCATCAGCCTGCGCGACGATCACGTGGCGAGCTGCGCCGCGCTCGATCCGATCCGCGAGGTCGGCCGAGCGCAGCGCCGTGGTCGTGGGCATGATCACGGCGCCCAGTTTCATCACCGCGAGCGTGGACTCCCACAGCGCGACCTGGTTGCCGAGCATCAGCACGACGCTGTCCCCCCGACCCACCCCCAGGCCGGACAGCCACCGCGCCACCTGGTTGGAGCGGGCGTACATCTGCGCGTAGGTCAGCGTCGTCGACGTACCGTCCTGCTCCACGATCACCAGCGCGCGACGGTCGTTGCCGACCGCGATGGCGTCGAACCAGTCGATCGCCCAGTTGAAGCGTTCACCTACCTGCGGCCAGGCGAACGTCTCGATCGCTTCGGCGTGCCGCCCCCGGAGTTCGAGCAGCGAGTCGCGCGCGGCCCGGTAGGCCGAGGTGGCCGGCCCGTCGGTGTGGTGCGGGGCCTGATCGTTGGCGGACTCCATGCTCGACCCCTTCGTCGCTACGCGGACCGCGACGATGGCACAGCTCCGGCCGCGCGTGCTGGTCGGCGGCGCAAGAGGCCGGGCCGGTGCGCTACGAGACCCGGTATGCTCGCATCTTCATCCCTAGTAGTGACGCGCGCTCGTAGCTCAACGGATAGAGCACTTGACTACGGATCAAGAGGTTGCAGGTTCGAATCCTGCCGAGCGCACCCTAAAAGCCCAGGTCAGGCGCGTTGCTTTTTGATTCAGGACTGGTCAGGCGGAGCCTGTACAGCCCCGGATACAGCCACGGCAACGATCAAGGTGCTCCGGGCGAGGACACCTCGCGCAACAGGTCGTCCATGCGGGCGGCTGCCGCCTTCTGCACTGGCTCGAGCAGGTGGGTGTATAGATCGCTGGTCGTCGACAGGCGCGAGTGCCCCAGGGTCCCCATGACGACGCGCAGGTCGATACCCTGCAGGAGCATGAAGGACGCCGCAGCGTGGCGGAGGTCGTGGATGCGGACGCGTCTTACGCCGGCTTGATCACACAGGGTGTGGAACGCCCGCAGACAGTTCCTGGGCTCGATGGCGGTGCCAACTCCCGTGGTGAACACGAGCGTTGCATCCGGCGACGCGCGGGCTGCCATGCGCTCGACCGCTTGGCTCGAGCGGTGCGCCTTCAGCGCTTCTGCGACGAGCGCGGGGAGAGGCAAAGCGCGGCGACTGGACTTGGTCTTCGGCATCGGATCGCGGACCAGTTCTCCTCCGATCCGGTGGAGCGTCGCACGGACCTGCAGGTGTCCACGTTCAAGGTCGATGTCCTCCCACCTCAGCACCAGGGCCTCGCCCCTTCGCAGACCCAAGGCGATCACGAGTAGCCACAGCGCTGAGAGTCGATCGGTGGCGGAGGCGGCCAGGAGCTGCCGGACCTCCTGCGAGTTGAGTGGAGTGACCTCCGCGCGTTGAACCTTCGGGCCCGCGACGAGGCCGGCCACGTTACGGGCAACTAGGTCGTCCCGTCTCGCCTGCTCGAGCGCCAGGCGTAGGACGGCGTGCAAGTACTGCAGGGTGCGAGTGGACAGCGGTCGTCCTGTCCGAGGGCTGAGCTCCAGGCTCTTGGCCTTGAGAAGGGCCCTGACATGCACCGCGGTGAGCTTGTCGAGACGGTGATGCCCCAGACCCGGGATGAGGTGCTGACGCGTCAGGCTCCCGTAGGACGCGGCCGTTGATGCGCGAACGGTGGTGGGCATGGCGTCCTGAAACCACGCTTCCAGATACGCCCTCAAGGTCAGCGGACGGCTGTGCCCACTGGCAGCCCGGAGTCCAGACTGCGTCGGTTCTCGGCGAGCTTGCCGAGCACCTCGCGCTGCGTCGCGCCGTACACCGTCTTGCGCTTGCGTCGTCCCTCGACCAGGCCCACGTTGATCGACCCTTGCCACCCACCGCTCTTGCGCTTGTGGACGGAACCTTCGCCAGATGCACGCCTTGTCACTTCGTCCTCGTCCCTCCTCGAATGTCCGACAGCCACTGCCGCTGCTGCGCGGTCTGCACGCTCGCGACGGCGCCACCGACGGCGACGACCAGCCAGGTGACGCGGCCGGGCCTGCGGCCGACGGAGGCCAGCAGCGCCAGGAACACGACAAGTCGGAAGGCCAGACGGCCCGGAGCCGCGTACCAGCTCGCGGCGAGCCCGTATCGGCGCGCGCCGGTCGCGTGATGGCCCAGCTCGTGGATGAGCACTGCGGCGAACAGGTCAGTGGGCAGACGTCCTGCCAGGAAATCTTCGAGCGCGCCCTGGCTGACCGCGACGCTGCGTCGACCGGCAGTGCATGTGTTGGGCCGCCGGCCGGTATGGACGTACCAGTCGACGACGTCCGGGCGCAGGCCACATCGTGCGAGTGCGGCTCCAAGCACCGGCTCGAGCAGCTGCCGCTGTCTCGCCGACAGCGGCCGGAAGCCCAAGCTCAGGCGCACCGCCAGGCGCTCCCCGGGCGTCGCTGACACCAGCACTCCAACGCTTACCGACCGGCCCTACGACCCCGTCCGGCAGGCACACGCTGCATCCGTTGCCATGTGCTGTGCCTAGACCTCGGCCGAATCCTTTGGCTGCTCGACATCAAACGCAACACCCACGAGCGGCTCGTTGGGCCGCGTCCACCGGTGGTTCGGCGAGCTCTGCGTCCTGCAGGAGAGCCTTCGGCGCATCGCCGGTGAGACGGTGGACCGGCAGCGTCCAGCCCGGCTGTGCGGCCGGGTCAACGGTGCCGAATGGTCGTGTCGACTGCGAGGTCAGCGGCGCTGGGGTGCTGTTTCGGGCTGGCCGAGCTCACGGCCGGGGACCGGGTGAGCGTGAGCGATGCGCGAGGTCGGGACTGGACTTACCGGGTGTACGCCCGGCAGGTGCCGAGCCAGGTCTTGCGGTATTCCACGCGCACCCCCGCCGCGTCGACCTGCAGCACCGCGATGAACACCTGCCCGTCTCGGTCCTGCACCGGCGCGCCGACCAAGGCGACCGCGCCGCTCTTGGCGCAGGCACCGACGATGGGCGCGAGGGCGGCCTCGTCGGGCGCTACTGCGGGCGCGTCCAGCTCGTAGCCGGTCAACGACAGCTCCGGGAACACCACCACCCGCGCTTGCGCTCGACGCACTGCATCTGCGTGCTGCTGCGCGTTGCCGGCCACGTCGCACGCAGTGCACGGCGGCTGCACCACCGCCACCGTCAACGAAGTCGTCACCCGCCGATGATGGACGAGCACGGCTTCGGGCCACCCGAAGCATCGGATCCTGGACCCGGGCAGCCGGAGCAGCCCGACCGACCCGACCTCACTGTGGGGTCCCAGGCCCGCGGCTCGCTCTCGGCCACCGCAAGTCGACGTCACCCTCGGCGAGCTCCAGCACGTGTTCGACGCCGCCTCAGCGCCTGCCGCGTCCCGTCAGCCGAATGGGCGCTCAAGTCCGACGCCGAAGCTGTCGATCGGGCCATCGTGTCGCCTTCGTCCTTGCCTTCGCCTTCGCCTTCAGCCGGTGCGCCGCTGGAGACCGGCGCTCAGCCGCTGCTGCCGGAGTTACTCCAGAGCGGCTTGCTCCTTGGCCTGTCGGTCGGTGTTGTTGGATTGGCGGTCATCGCCGCCCACCTGCTGACGGCACTGCAATGAGCGACCAGCACCGGCCAGGCACGACGGATGCCGGCGACAACGAAGGAGCTCAGGGCATTGGTGGAGCAAACGCGATGACCACGCCGAACACCGCCGAGCACACCTCAATCGATCAACCTGGGCCGCCCAGGGCCGGGCACGTCACCGCGTGGACGACCTGGGCGGACCTGACCTGGGCCCGGACGTGCCCACCTTGGATGCACGCCGACGGGCTGTCCGCGAGCCAGCGGCTGCTGTTGGGCATGGTGTTGTTCGGGCCGGTCACCTACCGACAAGCCGCCGACCAGACCGGTCTGACCCCGGCTCAGGTCAGCCGGCTCTGCGCGGCCGCCCTGCGACAGCTGGCCATGGCTGGACACCCAGCTGACGGGACGCTTCGGGCATGACTGGCCTCGCCAGCGCGACCGGGAGCCAACTGCCCCGCGCAACGACGTGGCAGTCATCCGAGCCGGTACACACCCTCACCGGTCCGGCGCTGACGGCCACGACGTGGCGCTGTGAGAACTGCGGGCACGACAGCCCTCACCGCCGCCGCCGGTGCGCCGACTGCCGTACCAGCCGCCACTGACCCTGGCTCCCATGAGCCACCTGGCCCCATCGCTTGTACTGGGACCGACGCCAAAGTACGGCTGTGACGCTTGCCGATCTCGCCAGCGCGTAGCTGGTTGAGTTGCGCCGAGCCGGGACCGCGCCCGTCGTGCTGCTTCTGTCGACCCGGTTGCGTCGTTGGCTGTTCGCCGTGCTCATCGTCCCGATCATCGGGACATTGCTTGAGCGGGTCGGCGCCACAGTCGAACCAAGGCGTCCACGGCTCGGCCGGACGGTGACCGGGCTCGGCCAGGCGATGCGCTCGGGTCGGCGTCGCCGAAGGCGCTAAGCGGCACACACCACCATCGGCTGTTCGGTCTCTACTCCTGGGTGACGACGTAGATGCCGTAGATGACTCCGGGGATGTGCCCGCGCAACTGCAGCACCACCGCGATCAGGACCTTGCTGCTCAGGCCCTTCTTCATCGCGACCGACACCGGTGGCAGAAAGAAGGCGATCAGGACTTCCAGGACGGTCCTCGGGCTCCTCGGGTGGGTGGTGCGGGGGGCGGGTGCTGGCAGGACGGGTGTCGGGCCGGCCGGGCCACCACGCCGGCGTGGGTCGGTGGCCGGTGGTGGCTGCGGTCCTACCCACCGGCCTGGGCCGGCGGGTCGCCTCCGATCATGCTCGGGGCGGTGGTCCGGCCGGCGACTCGGTCGCAGAGCCCAGTGGCGCCGGGACTGGACCGGAAGGGATGCGCTTTCCGAGACGATTGGGCCTGCCGGCCGTGTACGGGGGCGGTGCGGGCTGGGGGTGCTTTTGCTACATCCGGGGTAATGGGGTGGCACCCGTGGGATGCAGTGGGCGCCGGGATGGAGCAGGGAGAGTGCTGTGACGTTGCCGGAGCGGGAAGTGGCCAAGAGCTGGCAGGGCCGGCTGGTGGTGGACCAGGACGGTGAGCGGCTCGGGGAGTGCACCGGGATCTTCGCTGATGCGGTGAGCGGGGCTACTGAGTGGCTGGAGGTGGCGGTGGAGGGTCACCGGCGCTGCCTGCTGCCGGCGTTGAACGCCCTGGAGCTCGGGGGGCAGGTGCGGGTGGCGTTCGGGCGCGCCGCGGTGCTTGCTGCTCCGCAGGTCGGGGATGACACCGAGTTGTCCAAGCGGGACGACATCGTGTTGTACCGGCACTACGGGGTGCATTACAGCGCCGCTGCGTCGCCGAGCCTGCTCCCGACCGGGGCCGATTTAGGCGCACCAAAGACCGCCGAGCTGCTCGTGCCGCCGGCCACGCAGACCGACCGGGACACCAGGCCGCAAGCGCTACCCATGCCGCCCCCGGTGGTGACGCCGCCGGTGGTCACGCCGCGGCCGCCGCTGGTGGAGGCCGATACCAGGCCGCATGTGGTGGTAGCGCCCACCCCGGTCCGCCGGCCTACTCCAGCAGCGCCTATACCGGTCCAGGCGCTACCGGTGCCGCCGGTGTCCCCGGGGCCGGCGGAGGCGTCGACCTCTTCGGAGGCCAGTCTGGCGCCTATCCCTTCGCCGGGACCGCCGGCCGTGGCCGACGAACCGCCGGCGGCTGCACCCGGACCGGTGCCGGCTCCGGTCCGCCCAGCAACGCCAACCCAGGCCGCGAAGCCGGCGCAGGCAGTCCCGGTCCGGCCGACACCTGCAACCCAGCCAGCGTCGGCCCTGGCAGCCCAGACCAGTCCGGGGCGCTCGGTACCCGACCAGCAGGCACAGCCGAGCAGTCCCAGTCCCGGTGCCAGCCCGGTCGGGTCCGGTGCGGCGCCGCTGGGACCGTGGGCGGGGGCGTGGGCCAGCGGCGCACCGCTGGCCGGGCTGGCCGCGCTGGCGGCGGCGGTCGCCTTGGGCCTGCGGGCTCGTGATCGGCGGTTTGGCGCCGCAGGCACCCCGAGCACCGGTCGGGGTCGGCGCAGCGCGCCAGTGCGGACCCGGACCGCTGCGATGGCCCGACGCGGCACTGGCCGCACCAGCCGGGCTTCGGCGAGAACCCCGGCCGGCGCGGCCAAGCGCCGCGGCAGTGCCGGTCGATCGGTTCGTCGGCAGCTGTGGCGGCTGGCCACCGGCGGCGCCTGCGCCGCCGGGTACATGCTGGGCGCCCGGGCCGGCGGGCAGCGCTACGATCAGCTCCGTACCCAGGCCGAGCAGCTCGCGCAACACCCCCAGGTCCAAGCGGCCCGGCAGGCCGTGACCGACCCACAGGCCCGCGAGCAGGCATGGGGCCAGGCACGAAAGCGCTACCGCAGCAGTCAGGAGCAGTACCGCAGCGTCCGGCGGCAGGCCACCGAGCTGGTGGCACACCCCCAGGTGCCGCACTACCGCCGGGCCGTCACCGACCCGCACGCCCGGCAACAGGCACTGACCGAGTTGTGGGCGCACCCGCAGGTGCAGCGCTCCCGCCAGGCCGTCACCGACCCGCAGGGGCGCCAGCAGGTACTCACAGAGCTGCGGGAGAAGGCCGACCAGGTTGCCGCTGGACTCAAGAAGCGACTGGGCTGACCGCCGGCCGCACCCGCAGCCTTGCTTCGCGCCGGGACGGCTGGTGCGGCACGTCGCGTCGTTGCACCGCGACGCGTTCGTCGGTGTCTGGCTGCTGTGCTGGACGCGGCGCAACGACACCGGCTGGCACGATCACGACCTGTCGGCGGGGGCCGTCGCCGTGGTACAGGGGGCGCTGGTCGAGAGCAACCCGCGCATCGGCGGCCACCATAGGAAGACCGTGGTGTCGGCCGGAACCTCCTTCCACTTCGGCGCAGACCATCTACACCGCCTCACCGGCGCCAGCGACGACGCGATCTCGGTCCACGTCTACTCCCCGCCGCTGTGGCGCCTCGGGCAGTACGACCTGAGCGCCGACGGCATCCTTTCGGCGCAGCTCGATCCGCTACCCCGATGAGTTCGTCCTGTCGACAAGGCCGCCGCCAGCGGGGTCAGTCACCGCGAGCCGGGGCAGTCAGCGCGGCCAATTGGGTCAGCAGCGCGACGCCGCTTATCAGGTCCGGTCCCAGCACCCGGTCGTTGGTACCGGCGGCCAGCTGTGCCGCGCAAAGGTCGAAGGCCGTGCGCACCGGGGCGTCGACCAGGCGGTCCGGCGCGCTACGAAGCGCACGCACCGCCGCTACCAGCTCGGTGGCCAGGACCAGCCCGACCAGTTCTACGGCCCGCGCGGCCGCCCGGGCCGCCTGCGTGGAGAAGCTGGCGTGTTCCTCAAAGCCCAGGCTGAGTACCGCGCTGCCGGCAGTCAGCGGCGCACTGAGCGCCCGGAGCTCGCTGAGCGCATCCTGCGCGACGTACTCCAAGATCATGATCCCGGAGCTGCCGGGCGGGCCGCCGGCCAAAAAGGCCGGCAGCCCGGTCATCGCCGGGTCGACCAGGTCCCCGAGTCGGGCAGCTGACAGGGCGGCGACCGGTAGCAGGGCGGCCCGGCTCTGATCCAGGGCCAGGGCGAGCTCGGCGGTGTGGAAGCCGCCGTGATGGAAGACCTCCTCGCCGCGGACCAGTGGGTTCTCCGAGGCGGCGTTCGCCTCCACCTCCACGACCCGCCGCAGGTCGGCTAGCGCGTCCAGGGCCGCGCCGGCGACCTGCGGCAGCGCGCGCAACCCATAGGGGTCCTGCAGGCGGCGGCTGGGTAGCCCCAGCTGCGGCTGTCCCAGCAGCAGGCGCAGATCGGCCGCGATCACCACGGCCCCCGGATGCCGGGCCGTGTGCACCGCTGCGGCGTACGCCTCCGGGGCCCCCTGCAGAGCGCAAAAGGACAGGGCCGCAACGACGGTCGCGGCATGCAGCAGGTCGTGCAGGTCCACGCACGCCAGCGCCGAGGTCGCCACGGTCAGGGCGTTACTGCTGATCAACGCGAGCGCGTCGCCGGTGCCCAGCGCAACCGGGGCGAGGTTGGCTGCTGTCCAGGGCAGTTCTCCCAGCAAGGTCAGCCCGAGTTCGGCCAACGCCGACAGGTCGCCGGTGCCGACCGCTCCCCACCGGTGCAGCTCGGGAAGCGCCCCTTGGGCCAGGGCCTGGGCCAGCGCGTCGACCACCTCAGGTCGCACCCCCGATCCCGCCGCCAGCAGCTGGTTGAGCCGAACCAGCACGGTCGCCCGGACGGTGGCCGGTGGCTCCAGTGGGCCGATGCAGGCCGCGTGACTGCGTAACAGCCGACGTCCATGACCGGCCAGGTCCGCTGCCCGGACATCCTCGTGCCGTTGAGCGCCCACCCCCGTGGTGCGGCCGTAGACCGGTCGCTGGCGCGCGGCCCGCTCAGCGTTGGCATGCGCGGTGGCGACGCGGCGACGGGCTGCGGGATCCACCGTGACTGCCCTGGCACTGCGCGCCACCGTGGCGATGTCCCGGCAGGTGAGGGTGCCGCCGTCCAGCGGCAGAGCAGGTTCGGGCGGCCCGGTGCCCAACGCAAGGGTGGTCGAGACCTCCTCGCCCGGGTGAGCAATCATTTCCCCACCTCTGACATCGCCCTTCCCAGCAGATGAAGCTGAAGGGATCTTGCCCCACACCTGGGGTTGCTCTCGGACTCAGAAGCGGACCGGCAACGAGCAAATCGCCCTGCCAGCGGGGTTCTGTTTCTGTCCAGTCGCCGGCACTCCTGCTCGATGGCACTGGGCTGGCCGCCGGCCGCACTGGGCGCGTTGCTTGAAGCCGTCGGGTTGGGGCTAGCGGGTGGGGTGTGGGGGTGTCTTGCCCGGTCCGCTGGCCGGTCGGACGGGCGGCGTGGCGCCCGGGTTGATGGGGTCGACCTGCACGATGTCGATCTCGACCTCGTCGACCTCCACGACACCCAGCTCGACCGGGCTCGGCTGACCGGCTGGCTTGCGTCGTCGGCTGGCCAGCACACCCAGGGCGACAGCGCTGGCCACAGCGCCGGCCGGTACCGCGGGCACCGGACCGGGCAGCAGGCGCCGGGTGCGGCCTTTGGCTGCCTCGCTGGCGCGTTGCTGCTGGCTCTGCCAGTCACTCAGGGCGATCAGGGCCAGGCCGGCGGCGGGGTTGAGCCACTGCACCAGCTTGAGCTGGCGCAGCGTGCCGGCGACCTGCGGCGGGGTCGCGGTCGCGGCTTCGGTAGCGCCGGCGACTGGGACGGCCCCGGCTTTGGCCATGTTGCGGTTCAGCACCGCGCTCCACACCGCGACCCCCAGCCCAACGCCGGTCGTGGCCGTCTTGATTGCGCTGCTCGTGGCGACGCCCTGCTGGTGGCGGACCCGGGGCCAGTCGGTGACCAGCAGGCCGGCGGCGCCCACCAGATGGCAACCGATCGCGGCGGCGTTCACCGGCGCCCACCGACTCCACCCAGCCGTTGCCGCCTTCGACCGCTGGGCCGGGTCATCCAGGGCTGACGCCGCGCCGTTCAAACCGATCGCGCCCATCAACGACCCACCCGTCCAAGCCGCCAACCCGACGTTGTGCAGGGTCCGGATCACAGGATGGGTGGACATAGCAACCTCCAGGGCCGAAAGGCAGCGCCGCCGCTCGGTGACGCTGGGCTTAGGGCTGTCCCCAGCCGACGTTGGCTGAACCTGTCCAGGAAGTGACACAGCCCAGGCCGACCAGCAGCCCGGTACTGCCAATGCTGGTACTGGCCGCGTCAACGGCCAGGGTCAGCGGAGCACCCCGAGAACGATAAGCAAGACGACGGTTACGGCTGCGGAGAGCAGCAGTGAACCCAGGCAACCCAGTCGGTTGCTGAAGAACAAGAACACAAGGGACCGTCCCGGGTGTGGCGTGGGTGGCGCCGATCAGCGTTTGCTGGCGGCGTTGGTGTTGCTCTCCTTGCGCTTGACCACGCCAGCGAGCCCAACTAGGCCAAGCAGCCCCCACAAGCCGGTCTTGTCCGACGGCGCGGTGTTGCTGTCGCCGGCTGCGGCAGCGGGCTGGCTGAGCTGGTGCGGTGTGGTGACGGGCGCGTCAGCAGCCAGGGCGACCGTCGTCGCGCCGCCGGTCAACGCCGCGGTCAGGGCCAAGACAGTCAAGGTCTTACGCATCACGATCTCCTGGGATGAGCTGGAAGTGGGCCGGGCAACTGGTGGCTGGTCGGGTCAGACGCGACGCGAGCCGGAGCCATCGATGTCCACGCCACCGATCGGACCGCCCCTGGAACTGGTTCGGCTGGTTCGCAGATCCTGGTACTTCTTGTAACCGAACAGCCCCAGCAGGCCACTGAGGCCGATCAGGCCATACCGACCGGTGTGGTCGTTGTCTTGGGTGGCGGCCGGGGTGGGGGTGGGGGTGGGGGTGGCCGCAGTGGCCACCGCCGAGCTGGGGGTGCTGCCGGCCCAGGCCGGGGCGGCGAGCAGCGGTGCGCCGCCCAGCGCGATGCCGGTTGCCAGCGCAGTGCTGAGCAGTGCTGTTCGCATGTGCACGCCTTTCGATGAACCAGGACAAGGAGGCCGGAACAGCACGCCGATGCATGCGGGTTGCCCCGCACCCCCCGAGATCAACCGCAGCAAGGGAATGACGTACACGCCGTCCGGCCCGTGATCCACGAACTCGCGCTGTCACCCGAGGACCCGGCACTCCGGGGGCGCCTCAGTGCTGCAGTGGCGCCCGGCGCGCCGGTGAACGACCTGCCGGTCACCAGACGCGGCGTAGCGGCAGAGCCCGCAGCCACCGCAGTTGTCCGCGCACCAGCGGTACTACCCCGCGCAGGAGCGCCAGCGCGGCCTGGCACCGGCCGCCGGCGGCGTGCACCCGACCCGCAGGTCGCCGGGTCGCCTGGTCCTGTGGTGCAGGGGTCAACGGTGGAGACACAGTAACGTCCTGACACTGAACGAAACAGGGACTGCCCAGCATGCCCGCGGTCGGCCAGGTTCGCCTAATGGACCAAGTGACAGTCCTTCACGTCGGAGTACGACGGAGCTCGGCGAGCTGTGCCGAGCATGGGCAGAACTGGTGCGGGTTCAGCCTGGCCGTGCCTCGCCGCGACTACCCCGTCCGGCAGGCCGACTGAATTACGAACCGGCAACCTGTCCGGAGGGCGGGCGGCGCACTGCTCGGTGACGCGCGGGCCCTGGTGACTGGTGCGCAGCAGCTGGCGGGCCGGGGAGTGCTGCGCCCGGGTGCGGTGCCCTACGGGGCGGTGCCAGAGCGGGTTGGTTGGCAGGGCCGTCACTGTCGGGGCGGGACGGGTACCGACGTGGTTGTGACGGCGTGTTCGGCGTGTCGAGCATCCCGGACTAGGTGGCGCGGAGCGCCCGGGAGGTCGACCGCCCGGTCCGCGAGCCGGTGTAGGAGCCGGGCCGGCGGCCAGCCCTTTCATGTGCCGTATCTCGCCTGGTAGAAGGGCAACGCTCGTGAGCGTC
>JAABUZ0100006248.1_pt1 | contig 15001 bp, 7 predicted proteins | sample 5562091 | NCBI WGS metagenome assembly JAABUZ01 (sample SAMN12813069, study PRJNA571459) | rock metagenome | isolation source: Antarctica rocks | place: Antarctica: Victoria Land, Linnaeus Terrace sud | collected 2015-12-21 | reverse complement strand
ATCGACGTACGCGGGCAGAGCGAAGTGACAATCGCGCCTGCAGCAGTTCAAACCCGAGCCCTGGTTCGCGGAGAGGTGCGGCAAGCCGGGAGTTCGCTCCCATGTACGTGAACGATGAGCGGTCCTCGCGGGTGGACACGCTGCCGTGACGGCGGTGCGGTCCACGGACGTGCGAATACTTTCATATGCAATCGAAATGCTCCGAGCCGGGCGTTGAACCAGGGCAGATCGGCCGCGCCCATCACGCCCATGAGGCGGGTGGAGCGTCCAAGCAGGGCAAGGCCGCAGGCGGTATTAGCCGCTCTGCCACCAATCTCCTGCACGTAATTCTCCGTGAACAGGTCCGCCCCAGGCCGAGGCCAGGCAAAGATCCCGAGGAGACGTGGTCTATGTAGATCCCGCCGAAAACGGTGACGTTTAGGCATTCATACGTGTTGGAAGGGCCACTCCTTATCTCGACGGGCCGCGAGTAGAAAGAAGCTTGCGCCGATGGCAGCCATGACCAGGCCAATGCCGATATAAAGCAGCCGCCCGGTCAATACGATGTAGATCCAGCCAAGGAGTGCGATCACGGCGGGAAGTGGGTAGAGCGGCATGCGGTACTCGCCTCCTTGCGCGGGATCTCGCGCGGGTTGCCGGCGAAGCAGCATCACGGCGATACATTGTGCGGCAAACTGGAACATTGTCTGGACCACGATGAGCGAGCCGATAAGGTCCGCGAGCGAAAACACGCATGCAACGGCGGAGAGACAACCCATCGTCAACAGGGATATTACGGGAAAGTGACCGGTGGGGTGCAAGCGGGCAAACGGGCGAAAGAAGCGACCTTCGGCGGCCGCGGTGTAGGGCACGCGTGAGAATCCGAGAAGGATCGCGTACACCGAGCCAAACGAGGCGACCAGGATCAGTGACGCAACGAGTATGCCTCCGCGGTGCCCGTAGAGGCGCTGCATGTAATCCGCGACCACCGCCGTCGAGCTCTGGGCCTCGCGCCAGGGTACGGTGCCAAGGATCGCGAGATTCATGGCCAGGTAGAGAAGCGCGACCAGAACAATAGACCCCAGCACGGCACGTGGAATGGTTCTGCGCGGTGCCGCAACCTCCTCGCCGATCAGGCAGACGTTGTTGTAACCTCCGTAGTCATAGACGCCGATCAGCGTCGCCGAGGCCAGGCCGTGCCAGAAGGCGCGGGAAGGACGGAACGCGTGGGATGGAAGATCGAATGCCAGCGCTGGACGGAAGTGAAAGGCCCCGCTCACGATAATCCAGAGGCATGTGCCAACAACAGCAACGGTGACGACAAGCGATATGGTGCTGATGGAGCGAATGGGCCGGTAAAGAAGCGCTGTGGTGACCAGGCACAGTAGCATAGCCAGGCCGACCAACTGCACATGCGTCAGCGATGGCTTCAGGAACTGGGCGTATTGACTGAAGCCAACTGCTCCTCCCGCAACGGATATGGGACCAATCAGGAGCGACTGCCAAAGAAAGAGGAATGCGAGAAGACGTCCCCAACGTTGCGCCCCGAAGCCGTGAAGAAGGTAATGGTAGGGGCCGCCTGAACGCGGAAAGCGCGAGCCGAGCTCGGCCCATACCATTCCATCGCAAAGACAAAGGAGGGCCCCCAAGATCCATCCTGTCATGGCCTGCGGTCCGCCCATCGCGGCGAGCGCAAGGGGAATGGTCAGAAACGGGCCGACCCCGACCATGTTCAGGATGTTGGCCGAGAGCGCGCCGGGCAGACCCATCCCACGATCGAGTTTTGACCCGTCAGACGGCAAAACGGGAGAGATGGTCACCATGACTTGGACCCAGCGTCGGTGAGGACGGTTCAGAGAATGGGGATGCTATGCGCAGTTGCACGGAGCCAGGCGGAGATCGATCTCAGTGGCCCGCAACGAAGTCCGGGTTCTTGGGAAGGCTGATCATGTTGGCGAAGAGACGGAACGCTCCGGGCACTCCGAGCGGCAGTTGCCTGTAGAACGCATAAGCGTTATAGATGTAGGCCCCCTTCCCGTATCGAGCATAGACGAGACCACCCTTCTGCTCAGGCTGATTTTCATCGTGCGTCTCGAGCAGAGCCGTATACCGCGGGTCCCATTGCTCCAGAAACTTCGATCCCCGCTCCTCGATCCAGCCCTCGAAGTCCTTCGATGTGATTGGATTTGGCCAGGTAAAGACAGGGTTATGCGGATCGAGGATGCGCACTGCGGAGCCCTCATCCGTCACCTCTTCGGGATCGTTGGTCATCACATAGGGATAGGGGCCGAAGTTGTGATCGTATTCCGGCGTGTTGTATTGGACCATGACAACCCCGCCGTTGTGCACGTACTCGAGAAGACGGGCGTTGTTGGTCACGAGATCGGGCCGTACAGCGTACGCACGCACGCCGACGAGAATGCTATCGAACCGGCTGAGATCTCCCGTGACGAGATCCTGGGCGGAGAGATAGGAGACGTGGATACCGAGCCCGGCGAGCGAGGCTGGAACATCGTCTCCGCTGCCTTCGATGTACGCAATCCGCTGTCCGGGCGCGACTTTCAAATCGGCACCCACCGTACGATATTTCGCCGGAGAGTAGAGGAAATAGGGGCGCAGGCCGGTGTAGCCCGTTGTCACATAGCCCTCGGCGTAGGTCTTCCCTTCGAGCTCAGCGGCCGCGGTAATCTCGTATATTCGGCCGAGTTCAGCATGGGGATGCACACTAAAGGCAATCGTCTGTTCTTCGCCCGCATGGCCCAGGTGTACGGGCACCGATGCGGGATCAGCGGTCCATCCGGAGGGCAGATTCAAATGAACTGTCTCGGTCGGCTGACCCTCGATATTGCTGTGGAGCCGCACATTGAGAGGAAAGGAGGTGAGTCCCAAAGGCAGCACCCCCGCGTTGGGGCTGACAGCAACCGACAGGGGGGGGCCAACTGGCATCGGGTTGCGAACGATCCCTGGACCTTCAACGCGGTCGACCACCTGAACGACGCGGGAGAGCGTTAGCATGTGGCCCTCCACGGAGATGTCGGCGCGTGCCTCCAGCGGATACGGCGCGAGCGGCTGACCGATCAGACTGGGGTCTGACACGGTGTAACGCGCTTCACCAAGATTGGCACGGGTGAAGTACGGACGAGTGTACGTCTCGTCCGCGGGGACCGTTGCGGCGAATCGAACATCGATGGCGGTGCCTGGAGCGAGCGCAGGCGGGGCAGAGGTGGAGGCCTCAGAAGCAACCTTCCAGTCCTTCCCGGAGCTGCCCGCAAGGGCAATGCTGCGGAGAGTGACAGGACGCGACCCGCCTTCGAACAGGTGAACACGCACGTGTATGGCCTGGCCGGGAGTAGCCATTGCAAATGTGGTCTGCAGACCGCGAAATTCAGCCGGGGTGCCCTCGCCAACGTCCCGCGGAGCCGGCACAACGTCCGCCTCGATGCTCAGGCCCAGTCCGGCGATGAGAGCATCTTTGAACTGGCGCTGCTTGGTATGAAGCTCGAACAGAATGTCGTAGCGGGCGCGGTCGGACATAGGGCTGTGCTCCACCTCCCCAACCAGCGACTCTGTGGCGGAAAGCCCTGCCGAGAGCGTGGGCACAAGGTCCGACGTGCTCTGTGCGGAGAAGCTGCGAATAGCAGACTCGACGGACTGGTTGATGGCCTGTAGTCCGCGAACAAGGAACTCCGGCGGGTTGGCTCCGGCTAGGGCAACAATTCCTCCGAGGGAAGTGTCGATCCCGTCGAAGAAGCTCGCTTCCTTTTCCGCGGCCTGGATGTGGGATCCGAAGCGATGGTACGGATCTGCGGCTGCACCTGGCAGCGGTATGTCGCCCCCGCCGTTCTGCGACTTCTGAAAGCCAAGCCCTTCACGAGAGATCTGTGGATAGGTTTGGCCCAGCAGGTCACTCCACGTGCCGTTAGGGATGGAAACGGTCGTCGAGACCATGCCCGCCTCCCATTTACCGGTGACGTGGTTAGTCACTCCCAGGGGTCCCCAGCTGTGATTTGCGTAGTCGTAAGAGCCTTTGTTCGAGGTCCGGAAAAACGGTACGCGAGCATAGACCTTGACCGGCTCCCATGGCCTGAGCCCTTCCTTGATCTGCTCGGGAAACATGTTCGGGTCTCCTGCGGCCTTGAAGACCTCCTGTGTCATCAACCCAGCTGTAGCGTGATTGCCGTGGCCGTCAGTTGGGCCACCTACAAATACGGAGCAGACGATAAGCGGCCGGCTGGTCCGTACTATGCGAACCGCTTCAGCCAGGACCTTATCGTGACCCCACTGATCGAGCGCCTCCTTCAACGACTTCGAGAATCCATAGTCCGTGGCCGTCGAGAAGAACTGGCGGTCGATACCGTAAAAGCGACCTGCCTGGAGCAGCTCTTCCGTTCGCACCAGCCCGAGAGCGTCCCAGTAATCGGTCGACATCACGTTGGCACCCCCTTCGCCTCGGTTCAGTTGCATGAGGTCGGCGCGTACACCAAGTCCTCGGCTCTCGTACGCGAGGGTGGCGCCATCCTCATCATCAGGGTGCGCCACGATCATCAGGAGGCTCGCGCGTGTGTGCAACTTCTGCAGGGCTTGCCACACCGCAGCGGCGCCGCGATCTGGTGAAATAGGTCGGGCATCGACAACCTGCTGCCCGTCCGAAGTTGTCGCTCCATGGCCTGGATGAGCCGCCGCAAGAAGGGCTACGCTCACCAACGCCGCGGGAATTGCATGCCGATAGGTCGTGCGGAGGCAGATCAACTCAGGCATTCTCCCCGTGGCCGTGGTCCCCGGTCACGGCATTCGTGTTTAGAAGTAGAACTTGCCCGCAAGCTGAATCTGCCGCGGATCGCTGACAACACTTGTAATCTGGCCAAAAGTGGCGGGATTGGAGACAGACGCAGACGGATTCCCGAAGCTCGCGTGATTGAAGGCGTTGAACCCTTCAAACCGGAGCTCGATGAGGCGGGACTCGCCCAGCGAGAACTGTTTGAATACACTCAAATCCGCATTCTCACGGCCAGGGCCGTGGTACATGCGTGGCCGGCAGCTCCCAAATGTCCCGGGGCCAGGCTGGGCGAAAGCCGCAACATTGAGGTAGCGCAGGGGATTTGCGCTGTTGGTCGCCTGTACCCGATCGCTGGTGGCACCCGCGAACGGGTTGCCGATGCAGTTGGCGTACGCCGCGTGATTTCCGCCAGTCTGGCTGTTATCGGCGGCGGTCACATTGAAGGCCGTCCCCGTGTTCAGGGTCACGATCGCGTTGAGCTGCCAACCACCAAGGACGCGGGAAGCGACAGATCCGCTGTTCAGCAGCAGACCTCCCTTGCCGATCGGCAGCTTCCAGCCGGCAGCGGCCACGAAGCGGTGCCGCTGGTCGAAAGGAGAATTGGAGCGCTCGTGGGCGTAATCATAGGCGTTCTGCGGCGTCGATCCCGAGGTAAGGTTGTCGGAGAAATCAGACATGGCATGAGCCCAGGTATAGCTGATCTGGAAGGCGAGGCCATTGGACATGTTCCGCCGGGCACTGAGCTCCAGGGCGTTGTAGCTCGTATTGCCATCGTCAGTGGCGTACTCAAGGAATGCGTGGGTACCGGCACCGGCAACGGTGGAGGTAGACGTGTTCAGGTTGGCGTATGGAAAGACTACTGTAGCCTGTGTTGGGGAGGCGTACCCTGTGACGATACCCTGGTTAGCGTTGCGCAGCCGATTCATCTTGTGCCCCCAGTTGCCGACCCAAGTCGATTCAAAAATCGTGCTAGGAGAGATTTGGACCTGCGTACCAAAGCTCGCCTGCTGCACGTAGCTTGTGCGCTGGTTGGGCGCCTGCCAGTTGTTCTTCTGCAGGTAGAGCGGAACCGTGGATGCGGCATAGGTAGCGCCCGGGAAGCCGTTCTTCAGCTGGAAGACGGGCGTGACGCTGCCCGCATTCTGGCTCGTCTGAACCGCCTTTAGGAAAGGTTGGTTCAAGGACAGCATAGACTCCGATCCGATGCGATTCATGAACTGGTAGAAGACGCCATAGCCGCCACGAAGCACGAGATTCGGGGCGGCCTGGTAAGAGAAGCCGACGCGCGGCGCGAGGTTGTTCTTGTCCGGATGGATGAGCGACCGGTCGCCCCACGTGCTCGCTCCTGCACTGGGCAGATACAGCGTGCCGCCGTTGTCTGGAGAGAAGTTGGATACGGAGTTTGTCCGGTTCAGCTCTGGCGCGAAGAGCTCATACCGAGCACCGTAGTTGACGGTCAGAGTGGAAGCGATGCGCCACGTATCCATGCCAAAGAACGCGTGCCCTGGCAGGAAGTTATGCACCGAGAGCGGTGTGTTGTAGATCGTCGACGCCACGTCGCCCAGCATGAAGTCGGCAAACCCGAAGCCCGACTTGTTGCTGTAGATGCCTGTCGACTGCATAAATCCTTGCGGCGCCTGCAAGTCGAGAAATGTGTTGGCGGTCCGGTGGTACTCATAACCTCCGAGGAGGCTGTGATTTCCCCGGAGATTGGAGAAGGTATCGATGAACTGGTACACGGTGGCGACCTGAAACTGAGGGCGAAACCGGTCTGTGCCGAGCGTCACGAACCCGGAGATATAGATGGGTGGAAGGCCCGCCGTGAACGGAGAGGCAGGAATGCCATTCAGACCATAGTCGGCCGCGTTCGAAGTTCCAAGCGTTAGGCCTATAGGGCCGCTGACCGCGTTATCCCTGGAGTAGCCGAGGTGCGCTTGATTGACCGCGGAGGACGAGAAGATGTGCGTCTCGCCGAGCGCCAGGCCCTGGTTGCGGATCCGGTAGTCCGTAGCAAAGCCGCCGTTGCCGGCGATCGGGTTAGAGGTCCAGGGCGCATCCTGGCGGTGCTGCTGCAGAAAACTGTAGCGGCCGAAGAGTGAATCCTTCTCGCTGATCTTGTCATCGATGCGACCGTCAGCCGAGTTGATCTGTTGCGGAAGTTGGTAGACGAAGTTGTAGTTGGGGGCTCCGGTCCATACCGGGACAGCCGGATCGTTGGGGTCAGGGAAGAGAGTCGCAAGTTTGAGAGCGACTGGATCCAGGCACGAGGCGGCAATGATCCTCGTCGCTGCCGAGAGGCATCCGGCCTGTCCAGTTGCGACGCTGCTGAGAGGGTACGTGGTCGGGCTCAGTTCGCCGAAGTCGCCCACTTTCATGCGAGCCGAGGGCACGACCGAACTCTTGGTGATGTTCTGGGCGCTTCGCAGACCCTGATAATCGGCGAAGAAAAAGGTGCGACCGCGAAAGATCGGGCCACCAACGGTTCCGCCAAACTGGTTCTGGCTGAAATTGCCCTTGGGGATGCGCTTCTGCCGGTTAAGGTACGTGTTGGAGTCAAAGACGCTGTTTCGTGCATACTCCCAAGCATTACCGTGGAACATGTTGGTGCCGCTCTTGGTCGAGGCGTTAATGATGGCTCCGGCCGAGGTTCCAAATTCGGTTGTATAGGTGCGTGTCTGCACTCGGAATTCTCGGATGGCGTCCGGCGGGGGCTGCACGTTCTGGACCGAACCCTCCTGTAGGTTTGTGGACCCAGAGTTGTTGTCTACTCCATCCAGGGCGAAGTAGTTCTGGGTCTCGGAGTTGCCGTTTGAACTGAAACGGTCTGGCGCTGGATTGGCCACAGCAGGATTTTTGAAGATACCAGGGGAGAGCAGAGCCAGATCAGCGTAACGCCTGGCATTCAGCGGAAGATCATTGATCTCCGTCGTTCCAATTGTGGTGCCAACGTCGGCTGACTGGGTTTGGAGCGCAGCAGCAGTATCGACCACCTCAATCTGCTGCGAGGTGGCACCTATGCTGAGGGCAATATCGACCTCCGCACGGCTCTTGACATGGATTTCCACGGCATTCGTGGATGTGGTGGCGAAGCCGGGTGCCGAGGCTTGCACCGAGTAGCTGCCCGGGTTCAATGAAAGCACCTGATAGCTGCCGTCGGAGTTGGTGACCACTGTCGTGGACACGCCGGTCTCCGTATTCCGGACGACAACGGTCGCGTTCGGAATCACAGACCCTGAACTATCACGTAGCGTTCCGGTGATCGTGCCTTTATCGAGCTGTGCATGGACCATTGGCGCAGCGACTCCGAAGAATGTGGCCAAGACGAAGATCTTGAGAGCACCACGACGCAGATCTCGGTGGAACGTGCTGCTGGTGGGGTTGAGCTTCATCTGTGGACTCCTTCTGTGCATTGCCGAGGCGATGCAGAGATCATAGACGCAGCAGGGTCCCGAAAAAAGGTCTCTTTACTTTAGTTACCGGTAGCGCCCGAGTTGACTCCCTCCTGCTTATGGGCAAGCACTCAGGACAACAGAATGGTATTTGCAGTGCCATCCAGCAACCCCGTGCAGATCCCCATAGATGCCGGGCTGAGTCGAGAAGCGTGTGCAACTGCGATTCATGTTTAGCCCACCGCGTCAGCGTCCGTTGCGTAAGTTGTTCATCGCCCACGATATTGCCAATTGTCATTGCAGCAGGGTGGAAGAGATTCGCTTATGCTTTGCGGTGTGCGCACCGACGATGGACGCTGGCTCAGCTTCCTTGATAGTGGCGGTGTACTCGGCGCGAAGCCGTTCCACACCGCCGGGCAAGTGAGCCCGATTTCGCAAGCGGCGTCGACGTCCATTCATCACGAACACTGTGCAGCCTAGGTTGAGTTAATGAGCCTGTGCATCTCCTCTTCCTGCTGCTCGATAGATTCCACCAGCTTCCACTGCGTGCGACAACGGTCCAGGTTCTGGTTGGGAAGCGTCACCTTGTAGTACACATCGCCGACCAGGTAATCGGTGAGAAAGCGAATGCCCTGTTCGAAGGCGATTAATTTGCCGGAGAACGGAAGGTACTGTTTCTCGGCCAGCGTCAGAAAGCCACCTGCCGTGCTGAGATAGCCACGTACGAGAGCTTCGAACAAGGGAAACTGCATCGTCACACGAGAGAGATCCTGCTCATCTTCTTGGGTCGGACTAGTGGCTGTCCGGACCATGTCCCCGAAGTCATAGACGGCAAGGCCAGGCATCACCGTATCCAAATCGACGACACATAGCGCATCTCCGCCTGAAGCATCGAACAGAACATTGTTCAGCTTGGTATCGTTGTGGGTGACACGCTCCGGCAGGTTCGCGTCCAGCAGAACACTGGTGATCGACTTGCGCGAGAGCGCAAAGGCAATCTCCGAAGCGACAAGGGCGGCACGGTTGACGACATCGGCTTCGATCGCCCGCTCAAGGTCGAGGAAGCGCCTAGGGGTATCGTGGAAGGCGGGAATCGTCTCATGCAGGCGGGGCGCAGGCATGTCCGCGAGAAGTTGCTGAAAGCTCCCAAACGCCTTCGCTGCCTCCAAGGCCTGAGTGGTCGACTCGACCCAATCGTAGGTGCGGGCGTTCTCGATGAATCGGAACATCCGCCAGCAGCTGCCGCCCACCTCCCTGTGCCATGTACGCCCATCGTGCGTATGGATGAGGGTGAGCACGCGACGAGCGACATCGTTTGTTCCGGCCAGCTTGGTTGCAAGATGCGACGTCACTCGTTGCACGTTCTCCATCAGCAACCCAGGATCTTTGAAGATGTCGGTGTTGAGGTGTTGCAGAAGATAACGATTGATGAGGCCGCCTTCCTCGAAGGACACGCAATATGAGTGGTTGATATGCCCACTTCCATGCGACCGTGCGGTCAAGAAAGTGCCATTCACCCGGAAGCGACGCGCCACGTCTGCAAGATCGTGCGCTCCTTTCATGGCCACAGTTTCTCCGGGTACTTTCCTTCGCGCGTGAGGCCGCGGATACTTTGGAGGACGTGTTCATAGTCCTGGGGATAGGTAATTCCGCACCATGCATCATCTGTAAGCAAGACCTTCACGCGGGTCTGCCCCCTAGACACCATACGATCTATCGCCTCAGGCAGGTAGCTCTCCGCTTTAAGATCTGAGCCATAGACCTCAAGGAACTTATGGAAAGAACTCCTAAGCTGTTCAACGATCGCTGGGGTAAAGCCCCACATATTCATCGAGACTATCTCGTCACCAGACAGACTGATCTCATGCCCGGCAGCTTCGACAGTTTGGGCTCCGGTTCCATCACGGACGATCTCTGTCATTTCAACGACATTGAGAAGCACACCATCGTCATCCACTCTGCACACGCCGCGAGAGACCGGACCGAAATCCGAAAGCGTATTCCGTAAGCGAAATCCAACCATGGCGCAGTGCGTCGAATCGTCTCGCAAACGTCGCGCCAGCGTCCGATAGCTCTCCGCACCATAGAAGTCATCGGCATTGATCACGGCGAACGGCCCGTAGGTCAGTTCTGCGCCCACCAGCGTTGCCTGCAGCGTGCCCCAGGGCCTGATTCGACCGGGCGGTACCGGGAAACCCGGCGGCAAGCTGTCGAGTTCCTGGAAGGCGTAGTCGACCTCAACGTACTGTTCCAGTCTTGAGCCGACGCTCTCTCGGAAGAGTTGCTCGATCTCTTTGCGAATGACGAAGACGACCTTGCCAAATCCGGCACGGACCGAATCATAGACGGAGTAGTCCACGATCGCCTCACCCGCCTGACCCACTGGAGCGATCTGTTTCAGTCCGCCGTAGCGGCTGCCCATTCCGGCGGCTAAAACAATAAGAGTCGGAGAGCCTGCAGCGGTTCTCAACTGAGCCTCATTCGGGTTTCAGGTCTAACGCCAGTACTTCGAAGGGTGCAAGTTCGAAGATGTGCGTCTGCTGCGCATTGAGTTGGATCGGGTCGCGGTGAGCATCTTCTCTCCACGGGCTTCTTGCGGCGTACTCCTCGGCTGATCCTGGCGGCAATTCGAATACGTCCTGCAGCTTCAGGCGAATCGACTTCCTTTGATTGCTCGGATTACGCAACACAAGAGTGCCCTTACCCGGCATCCAAGAAGCCCACCCATACACCTCGAGCCACGCAGGATCGCCGCCAACCCAATGCGTGTCCTTCAGCACATCTGCGTTCGCACGAGACCAGTTCGCCGCCTCGGCCAGATCGTCCCAGTTCCCATGGGTAAGCAGCGACGGAGTGATGTACATCTCTTGAAGTTGTGTCCCCGTTCCGAAGTAGGAACGAATCTCGTTGCGGAAATGATTACCCGGGTCGTCGTCGAGGTGTTTGCGAAAGCGGGCGTAGATCATACCGTGAAGCATCAAGGAGTTCAGCGGGAACAGCGGACCGTTCTGCACGATGCCCCTGTAGGTGTCCGCGTCGCGATAGGTGATCCAGCGCTCGCGATAGCTGCCGACTCCAGCCGTACCGTCATCTTCGCCCCCACGCCAGATTGAGTCCGCGTGCAGTAACCAGAAGGGCGAAGGCCAGGTGCCCGTGGTCAGGTTGATGAAGATGTCAGGCTTCGTCGCGCGAAGCTCAGAGATCAAGTGAATTGCCGCGTCGAAGTCGCTATCGTAACTGCTGCCCTTAAACACCGAATCCGCATTCCCGGTGCCGTCGAACTTGAACTGGTTTACCCCAAATTTGTTCACCATCTCCATGCAGACATCGCGAAAGGCAGCGTAGTACTTTGGCCCGGAAAGCGCGTACCCGTTGCCAACGATCTCATATCCAGACGACCTGCCGAACTCGATGCGCTCCTGCTTCGGTTTGGAGTAGCCGCCCCAAGGTGACATCCACACGCCCGGATCAGCCCTATACTTCTCCGCGGTCTCCTTTACTGGCGCGAAGCCGTCTGGAAAACCCCTGTCGAACTTCCAAAGAGAATGATGGTCATCCCAGCCATCGTCGAAGAGAAAGGAATCGAGTTTCACTCCCCGCTTCTGACTCAGCTCCCGGCCGAAGGCGTTGACTCGCTCCAGCGCTGCTGTCTGTTCGTACGGCGTAAAGTAGCCGAGGTCATACCACGAGTTGTAATGCAGAAACGTGCGGTACGGGTGAGCGCGTTCCTGCTCCAGGTATGCCAGGAAGTCGCGTCTCATCTGCCCGGAGCGCGCCACACCAATTACGCTGGAGTACGTGATGGACTGACCAGCCCGCAATGGAAGGTCACGATCCACCCATGCCGTCGCCCGGTCGTTTGTGACCTTGCTCTTCGACATCGGGTGCTCGAAACCCAGGAAGAGGTTCCGGGCAATGATCGGTGATCCCTGTACCGATCCGCTCACGTATGCGCCCTTCATGGGCAAGTCGATCAGCTCGACCCTGCTGAGCGGTACATCTCTGCCAACGGCCGTAATCGTTAGCAGCTGCCGCACATAGGACGAGCCCTCGAGCAACACGAGAGACCAGTCCACCTTCAGGGCGTGGTCGGCGCTCTCAAAAGGGAGGTTGAGCTGCTCGCCGCTTAATCGGTCAGCAGCACGAGCGGCATCTAGACGCGGCGTGAGTTGGTGTTCTGCCATCGTGCCAACGGGGATGAGGTTGCCCACGCGGTAGACGGTGCCATTCTTCAGCAGGAGGGAAAACGGGTCTGCGACAGGGCTTGTTCGATGCCAACGGAGATCTCATCAATTACCTGGTTGTAGCGGGCGTGTTCCGCCTGTAGGTTTGCCTTCTGGATTCTTTTCTGCTCTCGAAGGCCGAAGTAATCAAAAGCCGAAAAGGTGACCTGAACCCCGGCTGCCCAATTGAACGTATCTGGCGCTAGCCCGGCGGTGCCTCCTGGAAACCGACCACTTGGGTCCGTGCCTGCTCCTCTTCCAGAGACTGCACCTTGCGTGTTGAACACAGGGACGTAACTGCGATCGAGGATGCGCTTCTGTGCTTGCTGCTGCTGAATGAGGTAGGTCTCCTGTAGGGCGGCCGGGTTAGCAGTGATGTTCGTAGAGCCCGAATCGGCTATCGGAAGCCCGGCAAGCATCTTGGCGGCGTCGATCTCCGGACGCTCCACCGCCGGGCGGAGAAACTTCGAGAGGGCAGCCCTGCGCAGATGCTCCTCCGTCTGCGCCCGGACCAGTTGGTTCCGAGCAAGCGCAAGCTGTGCGTCTGCCTGTGAAGCGTCCGCACCTGGACGGAGCGTGTTTTCTACGAGCACATGGATCGTTCTGTTGAAGGTTTCGAGACGCGTGATGTTGGCTTCTGCGACCATGACGAGCTGACGCGCGGCTGCTAGATCGAAGAAAGCACTTGCGGCACCGGCACTTACCTCAAGCATGGTCAGAGCACCGGCCTGTTTCGCTGCTTCATTTCCTTGCTGTGCGGCGGCTACCCTCGAGGCGCGGACGCCGAAGTCGAAGGGCTGCCAGCTGAGCAACGCGCCTCCGCCGCTGCTCCACGCACTTCGGGCCACATCGGTTGCGATCACCGGACCCGTTATCGGCGAGATCACTCCTTGCGGCAGGAGCAGGCCGTAGATGTTGTTTGATGTAGCGCGGTTCGTTTGCCAAACCAGATCGGTTCGTGGAAGGTAGGCCGTGCGGGCGAGACCGATTGTTCCCTGGGCCGCCCGCTGTCGAGCTTGCGCCGCCTGGATGGCAGGGTAGTTCACCCTCGCCAAATCGATGATCTGTTCAAGCGTTAGCGGCGGCCCTCCTGACCCTTCGGAACTCTGAGCTGAACCGACGCTGGGGATTAGGGCCAGACATGCCAATACCGCGCCCGCAAACCATACGTATGCGGAAGAACGGCGAAGCAAGGGAATAGGTGGAAGCAGATGACTGCTCATTCTGAGGATCCCTGGTCGACTGGCCGCATAATTCGCAGGAGTGGATGGCCGTTCACATTCTCGAGCGGGAAGTAGACGAAGTGCGTCTTTGGATCGACCGAAACTGTGTGCGCATGGGGCATGTTGAAGGAGCCAATCGAACTCAGGCTCTTTCCGCTGCTCTGAAAGATCGTGACCGTGCCGGATTCGGCGGAGACGTACAAGCGTTTCAGACCTGGATCAAAGGCGAGTACGTCGGGAACTTCGCCTACCTGATAGGTGGAGAGGACTTTCATGGTGTTCAGATCGACCATGGCCAGCGAGTGATTCTCTTCACCAGCGACGAAGGCCACGTGAGCGTTCATATCGAGCGCGATGCCATGCGGGTTCTTCATGCCGGCGAGCGGCAGACGGCTGATGATCTGATTCGTCTCCGGATCGATAACGGCGAGCAGGTTTACCTCGTGCACTGCGACCAGGATGTTTCCCGAAACAGAATCGTAGACGGTGTTTCCTGCGCCTCCTCCGAGAGGAATGTTGGTGATGAGCTTATTGGTCCTTGCGTCGATCACCGCATCCACAGCGCCGCGCTCATCGGAGACGAAAATCTTGTTCTGCTTTGGGGCGAAGGCGAGGCCGTCTGGATAGGTGATCGGTCCGGCAGTGCCCACGATCTTGAGTGTTCCGGTGTCGACCACTGTGACCTGATGAGCTCCGGTCGCAGCAGCGTAGAGGCGGTGAATCTCTGGCGCGAGTGTGACGCCGTGCACATGTTTGAAGCCGTCGAGGTTGGCGATGACCTCCCTCTTCGACGTATCAAATACGACGAGCTGATCGGCGTTCATGTGTGCGATGTAAAGGCGGCCACTCGAGGGATCGAAGGTTTGATAATCGAAGCGAACGGCTGGGCCTGGCATCGGCACGTCCGCCACTTTCGTCAGCAGTTTGTCAACGGGTCCAGGAGACTGGGCAAACGCAACCGCTGCGGCGAAGCAGAGAACTGCGGCTGAGCGGCAGGCAGTGTTGAAGCCGCGGAGATCGCATTCCATACGTTGTTTCCTCTGTGCCGGTGTCATTTTGTTGCGGAGAGCGCGGATGACCGGGTTTACCTCATTGGCGAGCAGAACAAAATCTCCAGAGATCGCCGCTTTGCCGCCACCTGTTGGCTGAAAGTTGATGGCCGTCGCTGTGCCCATCGAGGGTGGTATCTCCATGCCGCGATCAGTGATCTTCTCCTTGCGGGGGATTCCGAACTGCAATATCCCACCGTTGACCCTGCCCGAGAAGCCCAGAGCCTGCTCGACGCCCTTCGTATCGAGATCGATCGGCTTGGGTACAGCAGCTGGCGCTTCGGTGGTCGGTGCCGGGGCTTCCGCAAGGTTCGATGTGCGAGGTGAGGAGCCACCTGGAGTCTTGGTCAGTGCCAGTGCC
>JAABUZ0100006244.1_pt1 | contig 15006 bp, 16 predicted proteins | sample 5562091 | NCBI WGS metagenome assembly JAABUZ01 (sample SAMN12813069, study PRJNA571459) | rock metagenome | isolation source: Antarctica rocks | place: Antarctica: Victoria Land, Linnaeus Terrace sud | collected 2015-12-21 | reverse complement strand
GTCACCGACGCTTCGGTCGAGTCGGCCCCCGAGGCCTGATGCTGGGCCACCCAGGCCGGCGACGCGCTGCGCGAACTCAACACCCAGACCCAGGCACCCGCCCTCGACCCGGCCGCGGTCGCCGCGGTCACCGGCCGCTTCCGGGCCGCCACCGAGATCGGCGCCGCCGCCGCCCGGGCGCGGACCACCAAGCCGATGGCCAGAGAACATGCCCTGGCCCGGCGCCTGATCGTCCGCCGCGAGGAGTACCCGCGATTCACCGTCGACCCGCGGGTCCCGTTCGACAACAACGCCGCCGACCGCGAAATTCGGATGATCAAGCTGCGGCAGAAGGTGTCCGGCTGCCAACGCACCCTCGCTGGCGCCACCGGGTTCTGCGCCATCCGCAGCTACCTCGCCACCGCCGATCACGGTGACCGACCTGGTGCTGCGAACCCGCCGGGTCCCGCACCACGGCTGGAACGTCGTGGCGGCGTGTACGTCCACCAGGTTGTGCAGGATTTGTTCCCACCAGTGCGCGCTACGGCTCAAAGCCCGACTGCTGTTCCAACCCGGCGTCGTCGTCGTCGACGTCCCCTGGCACCTGCGCTCGGCCGGGGTAACCCCGCACCCCGAGACCCTGCACCACACCACGGAACAACAAGCCACCGCCGCCAAACACCCCACCAGCAATACCACCCCCACCGACCTCACACCGCCCGCCGACGACCCATGAGCTTGACGTTCAACCCGCGCCCCTCCGTGGACCGGTCGATGCTCACCCACCACGCCGGCGCGATCACCCTGCGCCTGCCACCGGGCGATCAGCTCCTCCACGAGGTCCTCGCCCGCATCTGCGCAGATCGTGGCCTCCCTCGGTGGGCAGTTCACCACGCCACCCCCACGACCAGGCCCCGTCCCGCACCCCGCCGACGGGGCCTGCTCACGTCACCGACATCCGCACCGACACCGACGTCGTCGTCCGCATCCTCAGCCTCAGCCCCCGGCGGGAGCGTCGACCGGGTCGAGCCCCGGCACCGTGGCTCGGCCCTCGCCGCCCGCTCCGGACACGCTCCGGGCCCCCACCGCGGGCGTCACCGCCCCCAGCGGGGCCCGCGGCAGCCACCGGGCGAGCCCGACCGCGTCGCGGACCGGGTCGCCGTCGAGGTAGACCGGGATCCGGACCTCGTCGACCAGCTGCCGGGCGGTGAGGAACGGTCCGCCGGTCGCCGCGGCGACGGCGATCTCCCCCGCGTCGGAGAGCCCGGGCGGCACGAGGCGCCACGGCGGCAGCTCGGCGGTGCCGCCGGTCAGCGCGGGGGGACGGAGACAGGGGGCGACCAGGGCGACCGGCCAGTCGGCGAGCACGGTCGTGCCCGGCGGGACGAGCGCGTCGAACGGCACCGTGCGCGGGACCCGGGGGACGCCGACCGTGAGCGGGACGTCGGGCGTGGTCCCGGCGGGACCGATCCGCCCGGCGGCCGACGGTACGGCGGGGTCGCCGGCGACCGCCGTGTCGCGGGCCGCGCTCGTGGCCCGCACCCGGACCAGCGCTGCGTCGGCGGGGATCTCGGCGCGGAGATCGCGGGTCGCGGTGCCCCCGGTGTCGCCCCCGGGCGTCGTGGTGGCTGTGGTCCGGGGCGGGCCGTCGGCCCCCGGGCGGCCGTCGGAGAACTCGAGGACGACGTCGGCGCGGTGCCCGGCCGTCCCGCTGACCGCGACGACGACGGGCCGGCCCGCCCGCTCGCCCGCGGCGGGGAGCGCGGACCAGCCCGAGACGAGGGTCGCGGGGCCGGTCCCGGTCCACCCCGGGAGGAGCCGGCCCGCGACGGCGAGCGGCACCGCGGGGCCGGGTCCGGCGACGGGGGCGAAGCCGTCGAGGACGGAGGGGGCCGCGGTGGGCAGCAGGCCCGCGCTCGGGTCGGGCTCCACGGTGAGGAGGCGGGGCAGGCCGCACGGGTCGCCCCCGAGGGCGGCGAGGGCGTCGCTGCCATAGGCGAAGGTGTCGCGCCGCTCCAGGGTCTGCACGACGAAGGACGCCGCGACCAGCGTGACGACGGCCGTCGTGAGGACGACGACGGCGACCCCGGGCGCGACGAGGCGATCGAGCGGCCGGGGTAGGCCGCGGCCGGGGGCCCGGACGGCGACGACGACCGCGAGCAGCCCGACGGCTGCCCCACCCGCCACCAGCACGATCGTCGACGGCGCGAGCCCGGCGACGGACGGGAGGCCGCCGGTGAACGGGACACCCCAGTCGGAGGCGTAGGCCCACTGGTTGCGCCCGGCGAGCACGAGCGCGCCGGCGAGCAGGACCGCCCCGAGCACGACGACCCCGGCCTGTCCGGTTCCGCCCTCCCGGCGACGCAGCGCGCGCACCCCGCGCGGGCCCCAGGCGACGACGAGCAGCGTGACCGCCGCCGTCCCGATCCCGGCGAGGCCGCCGAAGTGCAGGGTCCACTTCGTCGGGCTCAGGGTGAGCAGCACGAGCGAGATCGTGACGGTGGCCAGCAGCCGCACGGCCGGCGCGGTGGCCACGCCGATCCGCACCCGCCGGACGACCACCGACCACGTCACCGCGCCGAGCGCGACGAGCAGCAGCAACACGGGGAGCCGCGCCCCGAGCGAGCCCTGGACGTCGCCGGGGGTCAGCAGCGCCGTGTAGCGGGTGAGCTCCTGGTACCAGGGCAGGCCGGCGAATTCGGCCCGACCGGCGTCGAGGCCGGCGCAGCCGGTGGGCGGGCGCCGCAGGCGGCCAGGGCCCCCAACCCGGCCAGGGCACCCGCCCCGGCCAGGACCCCGCGCCGCGACACCCGCGACCCGACTTCCCGGGGCTCGGGCTCCCGGGGCTCACCCCGTGCCTGGCACTGTTCCTGCGACCCGCTCACCGGGTGGTTCCCCTCACTGCTGGGTGGTCGGTGGGAAGGCTGCCCATAAGTTCGCCGCCGGTGAGGTGCTGCCCGGGGCCCGACCGCGGCGCCGCCGGGTAGCGGTCGGGGTCGGCGCGGTAGGCCTCCCGACACCCAGGGCTGCAGAAGAACATGCGCCCGGCCCCATCCCCGGCGGTGTGCTCGGCGGTGGCCGGGTCGACGCTCATGCCGCAGACCGGGTCGACCTCGCGCCCGGGCCGGCCCGGGCCCGGCCCGTCGACCTCGTGACCGCTGGCGCCGCTGGTGCTGGCCGCTGCGCCGGGGGTGGTGAGGTAGGCGTCGGGGTCGGCGTCGAAGGCCTCCCGGCAGGCATCGGAGCAGAAGTGGATCCGGTGCCCGCGGTGAGTGGCGGTCGTGGGGGCGTTGACGGTCTCGACCTGCATGCCGCACACAGGGTCCTTGGCGTAGCCCACGCCGCCGCCGTGGCGCTCGCGGGTGCGGTAGAGCCAGTACAGGACGGCGAACCCGACCAGGGCCAGGATGTTCAGCCAGGTGGTGTAGTTCCAGGCGATGCCGGTCATGGCCGGCATGGCGGGGTGGGTGCTCGGGAGGATGCCAAGCGCGGCGAACAGGTACTGCACGGCCAGCCCGGCCACGGCCATGATCGCCCAGAACACGCCCAGCAGCCGCAGCGTGAAGCGGGTGCCGTAGTACTTGCGGTAGATCAGCAGCAGCGGCAGCGTGATCAGGTCGGCGAACACGAACGCGATCACGCCGCCGAAACTGATCCCGCCCGACCACAGCGCCGCGGCCAGGGGGACGTTGCCCACCGAGCACACGAACGCGATCACCGCGAGGACCGGGCCGAGCACCACGTTCTCCAGGCTGGAGGCGAAGCCGTGCCCGGTCAGGAACAGTGACTGCCACACCCCGACCGGCACCAGCACGGTCGCGAACCCGGCCACCACATACCCGATCAGCAGTTCCTTGCGCAGCATGCTCAGGTCACTGACCGTGTAGGCGGCCGCGTCGGACCAGCCCCCGCGGGTACGCATCCGCGCCAGCACCGCCCGCTCGTCGACCTGCTGCGGCTCGTCGCTGTGCTCGTGCGAGCCGTGCGCGCTGTCGTCGTGCTCGTCGTGCTCGTCGTGCTCGTCGTGCTCGTCGTGCTCGTCGTGCTCGTCGTGCTCGTCGTGCTCACTGTGGGGCGGCTGGATGCTGGGCTGGTCGAGGTGCTCGCGGGCCTGCTCGATCCACGCGGGCGGGATCACGCGGGGGACGACGAGCCCGAGCAGCACGATCATGATCGCGCCGCCGACGAACTCCGCCAGCGCGAACTGCCAGCCCAGCAGCAGCCACAGCACGATGCCCAGCTCCACGACCAGATTGGTCGAGGCGAACATGAACACCATCGCGGCGGTGAAGTCCGCGCCCCGGGCGAACAGGGTCTTGGCCAGCGCGGTTGCGGCGTAGGAGCACGACGAGGACACCATGCCCAGCACGCTGGCCTTGCCCAACGTGCCCGGCCGGTGATCACCCAGGGCGCGTTGCATGCGCCCCCGCGAGATGAACGCCTGCACCGCGCCGGCCAGGGCGAACCCGAGTACCAGCGCCCACAGCGTCTCCCAGAACATCGCGAAGCCCTCGGAGAGGCTGTGTCCGATCGCCGAGGCGACCGTCTCGATCACGTTCATCGGTCTCATCTCCACCACGGCTCAGACAGGCGGGGTGCCAGGCAGGGTGCCCGCCCGTCTGTTCGTATACCCATACCCCCTAGAGGTATGTAAGAGGTTTGGGTGGGGTGGCCCCACCGGGGCGGGCGCTGAACCTGGAGCAGGTGGCGCTCGGAGACCCGCCGTGTCCGTGCGGTGGCGAGGACACGGCGGCCCGAGACGCGACAGGAGTGGGTCAGACCCGGCCGAGCAGGGTCTGCATCTGCACGATCTCCTGCTGTTGTCCGGTTGTCGTCGCCCCTCCAGCGGGTGATGACGTCCTTGCTGACCACTGCCTGCACCACCGCCGACAGTCCGAACCCGAGGATCAGGGCCCACAGGATTTCCCAGCCCATCGACCCGGCCGCGGCCAGCGCCCGACCGGTCGCCCCCAGCACGTCCACGCCTCAGCCCTCCCCGAACGCGGTGCCGTCGGTGTCGGCCGGGTCGGGGGTGGCAGGCTCAGTGCGCGACATCTCGATCAGCGCGCGCAGGCAGTGCTCGCGCAGCGGGGCGGGGAAGTCCGCGGCCAGGCGGTAGAACACCACCCGGCCGGTCTTGCGGTTGGCGACCAACCCGGCGGTGCGCAGCAGCCGCAGCGCGTAGGTCGCCGAGTCCTCGCTGACCCCTACCGCCAGCGCCAGGTCCCCCACACACAGCTCCTCGACGGTGTCGAGGGCGTAGAGGATGCGGACCCGGGTCGCGTCGGCCAGCAGCGACAACGTCCCCGCCAGCCGCGACGCGTCGTCCACGCTGAGCATCCGCGCTCCCGCCCGCGCCACCCGCTCCGCATCCACCGGATGCGCATGCGCCTGCGACGCCATCACCGCCACCACCACCCTCAACCCCGCACACCCGCACGACCGTGCGGACAACCGATATATACTCCGTTCGCGCTGCCTGCGCAACCTCAGCGGTCGGTCGGCAGGGACCAGGCGAGAACCGCGGTCCTCGAGCAGTCGGGCGGCCGTGGCAGGGGCGACGCGGCCGTGGCAGGGCGACGCGCCGGCCCGCCGCCGATGACGTACCCCGCGGGTGCCGGTAACGGTGCGATCACGTTGGTGTCGCGGTCGGCTCACGCTGAGTGGGTCAACCTGCTGCGACGCTCGACCGTCACGTCGAATCCTGCCCTGCCGGTCATTCCCCGGGCGCCGCGACGGGTTCCCGGACCACCCGGGTCGAGGGGCAGGAGCGGGGCCGCGGACGCGGGTGCTGCAGACCGACCGAGAAGGACCCTCGATGACTGGACGTCACAGGGGTGCAGCCAAGATAAGCCCAAATGCCGCCATGGGTTGATCTCGTCGGCGAGGAGAGCTCGGGACGGAGCGTCCGTGGCGGGCTGCGGGTTGTCAGCGAGCACGCGTTGGTGGAGGGCGACCGAGGGCGGTGCGGCCGGTCACTCGTCGAGGTCGTCGGCGTCTTCTTCGGCTTCTTCGGCGGCCCGTAGTTGAGCCTCGTGGGCATCGGTAACCCGGGTCAAGGCCCGCCAGGTGCGCTCGACCGCGTTCAGGGCATCCAGGGTGAGGCTCTCGAGGTCGGCGACGTCGCCCTGGTCCCAGTACTGGTCATCCCAGACGCGCCCACGGGCCTTCTCCCTCCAGACGCCCCACGCCTGGTCGAGTGCCCCGTAGGCGGCCCCAAGGTTGTCGCTGATCGCGACCCGCTCGCCGTCGGTGACGAAGACCTTGTCCGCGCGCAACGGCCCGCGTTCCTCGACGATCGTGCCCGCCGAAGCTTCCCCCTCGCCGCCGGCCTCGTCGATGTCGTCCCACCACAGCCCACCTGGCACCGGGCTGCACGCTACTCCCGGTTCCTCGTTCAGCCGGTCCCGGCTGCCGCCCCGGAGCCGTCGTTCGCCGCGGTCGGCAGCCGCCGCAGCAGGGTCGCCGAGGAGATGGTGCCCTCCTGATACCCCGGGACCGCCATATCGGATGGAGGTCTCGGCGAGCAGTTGTCGATGGCCGCCGCACGCGGACGCCATCGCGCATCCCGCATACCCCGAACCGTGTGAGGCGCCGAACGCTTATCCGCCCACCACCGGGCCTCGTGACGGGCCCACCCCTCCGAGCGGACTCCACCCCATGATCCACTCATGGCGGGTTTCGTGCTTACCTTGGCTGCACCCGGGTCCGGCCGGTCGCCTGGCTCGTCCCGGCGACCGGCCGGAACCACTCACGACTCACGCGGGAACGGCTCGGGGAGAGGCTCGTGCCGGGCGGCATCCCCCGGCGCGCCCGACACCGGCCCCTGATGTGGAGCCAGGAACCACCTCGACGAGGTAACGAAGGCCCCGAGCGCCACGGGCAGGCCGGTCCCTGACCGGCGTGATGTGGAGCCCGGCGCGGGGCCAGGCGCCGACCGCAGCGCGACCCTGCAGGCAGGTCCGCACGCTGCGTATCGGCGAACGATAGCGCGAACCGTGGGTAGTGCGCCTGACCGCGCGTCGAGCCGACACGCCTCCACCACCGACTCCCGCCGGGCCCACAACGCCCCTCACCAGCCACGACGCACACCGTCGCTGGCCGCTTCGCCGTGCCCACTTGACGGAAATGCCTCCATATCATCGGGCTGCGGCGGTCAGGATGTCGGCAAGTTGGGGTGCCCGGCTGATGGGCGCGAAGTGTCCGGCGTCGAGGGTGTGGACGTCGAACGGGTTGCCGGGGGTGAGGTCGTCAGCATCGGCGATCATGCGGCCCTGCACCTCGAGGGGCACGACCTCGTCGCCGCTGGTGCGGATGTAGCTGCGCGGCACGACACCCCACGTGGCCGGGTCGACCTGCGCGGGGCCGAGCACGGCGCGCGGGTTCGTCGGGCTGGGTGGCGTAGGCCAAGACGGCGGGCACCTGCACCGTATCGAGCTCAGCACCCACCAGCGCCTGCTGAGCGGCGAGGACCTCGGGGTCGCCGCTCAGAGGGTTCGTGCGCGACACCCCGGTCTGCCGAGGGTCGCCGACGAACGCCACCTCGCGGGCGCGGGCGAGCGGGCTGCCCGGCACCGGCACCCGGGGGGCGTAGGCCGGCACCACGGGCTCGTTCACGCAGCAGTAGGCGCACAGGTAGACCATCCGCTCCAGCAGCTCCGGGACAGCGTTGGCGACCCGGGTGACGGTGCTCCCGCCCATGCTGTGCCCGACCAGGACCACCGGGCCGTGCGCGGCGACCCGGCGCACCACCTCGATGGTCCGCTCGGTGTAATCGTCGAGCGAGAGCCCGGCGATCGGCGAGGCCGCACCGGCCAGCATCCCGAGATCCTGCGGACCCTGGTAGCCGGCGGGGAAGACGGTGTCGAAGCCGTGACCGGGCAGCTCCACCGGCAGCGCACGGTGCCCGCGCAAGACCAGCTCGACGACCACCGGGTTCCACAGGACCGACGTCGCCCCAGCCCCCGTCACCAGCACGAACGTCGCGCAGCCATCCCCCACGATCAGCGATTCTGCCGCCCGCCCGCGCCGCGGACATACCTGACGGTTAGACCGTATGGAGGGCCCGGCGCCTCGCTCGTAAATTTCGGCGCGGGTCACCGTCGATTGGGCGACGGTGCCGCAGTTACGGGAGGCGCCGGGTGTTGCTGGAGCGTACATGCGTAGGTCTGGATGTTCCTGCTCGCTCGGTCGTGGGGTGCGCGATCGACGCCGGGGCCGGCGAGATCCGCACCCTGCGGCTTCCGGGCAAGGCTGAGCAGATCGTGGAGTGGGTGACCTCGCTGCCGGGACCGGTGGCGGTGACCTACGAGGCCGGACCGACCGGGTTCGGTCTGGCTCGGGCGTTGGCCGCGGTCGGGGTGCGCCCTGAGGTGGTCGCGCCCTCGAAGCTCGAGCGCCCACCCGGGGACAAGGTCAAGACCGACCGCCGCGACGCCGAGCGGCTGGCCCGGCTGCTGCGCATCGGCGAGTTGCCCTCGGTGCGGGTGCCCACCGAGGCCGAGGAAGCCGCCCGCGACCTGGTCCGGGCCCGCGAAGACGCCCGCGGGGACCTGATGCGCGCCCGGCACCGGCTCTCGAAGCTGCTGCTGCGCCAGGGCCTGGTCTGGGACCACAGCGCCTGGACCGCCGCCCACGAGCAGTGGCTGCGCGAGCATCGTTTCGAACGCCGCGGGGTCCAGCTGGCCTACGACGAGGCCCTGGACACGGTCTACTCGGTGCGCGCCCGCCGCGACCGTCTCGCGAAGCGATCACCGAGATGGCCGGTGACGCGGAGTTCGCCGGCCCGGTGGGCCGGTTGTGCTGCCTGCGGGGGGTCTCGACGCTGACCGCGCTCGGGTTGTGTGTCGAGGTGGCCGACTGGCGCCGGTTCACCGGCTCCACTATCGGCGCCTACCTCGGGTTGGTGCCCGCCGAGTACTCCTCCGGCAGCCGGCGCGCCCAGGGCTCGATCACCAAGGCCGGCAATGGCCACGCCCGTCGGCTGCTGGTTGAGTCCGCCTGGCACCACCGACGCCCTCTGCGACCCAGCCGGGTCCGGGCCCGGCGGGCCGACGCGCAGCCCGCCGTGGTGCGCGAGCGCGCCGAGGCCGGCAACCGGCGTCTGCACCAGCGCTGGACCCGGCTCGACGCACGTCACAAGCGCCCCACCGTGACCGCGGTCGCCGTGGCCCGCGAGCTCGCCGGCTGGTGCTGGAGCCTGGCCCTGCTCGACGACCCCGCGGTCCAGCCCGCTGGCTGACCCCGACGATCGGCCGGCTGGCCGGTCCCCATAGACCCCGGCGGGAGCCGGTGAAGTGCAGGCAGCGCGAGGAGCGACCCACGAAGCCGATATGAGCAGCCCTTAGAGCAGTGGAACGCTCCCGACGAACACCCGGTCATGCGGTAACCAACCCGCGCATATCAGCCTGACCGCGCGTCGAGCCGACACGCCTCCACCACCGACTCCCGTCGGGCCCACAACGCCCTCACCAGCCACGATGCACTCCATCGGGCCCAGTCCACCTGCCTCCTTGACGGAAGTGCCTCCATATCAACGGCGACGGTGCTCCGACGAGGGGTGCGGGGTCGGTCGTGGAGACCGCGCGAGCCGAGGCGGGACCGGTTGGGTCGGGGACGATCACGTCGACCGGCACCGCGGGCTGCTCGTCGCCGTCCGCGACGGGGCGAACCACAGGTGGCGGGCCTCGCAGCGGTCGAGCAGCCAGGTGCGCAGCGCCCGCTCCTGCTGCTTGTCCCACGGCTCGGTCGCCCACCGCCGCTTGCACTCCGGGCGCTCGATGAGGGCGAGGTCGCGACGCCGTCCGATCAGCTCGATCCGAGCCTCGACGAGGCGGCGGTAGTCGTCCGGCCAGTGCGCCGGCAGCTCCGTGATCGGGGTGGACCGGTGGCGGGCGAACCACTGGGTCTCGGCGTGCCCGGCCGCCATCTCGCGGGCGACGACGATCTCGAAGGCACGCTCGCCGAGGTCCAGACCCGGCGTCGTCGTCCGGTCGAGGGCAGCGACGGTGGCTCGCTCGGCGTCGAGGTGGGTCCACCGCTCGTGCGCCTCCGCGAGATGCTCCTGAGAGGGGACGGCGTCGGCAGCGACCGCCTCGGGAGACGTCGCTGAGAGTTGCTGGGCGAGCGCATCGAGCCGCCGACCGGCTGGAAGGGGGAGCCACACAGGGAGGGGGAACTGCTCGAGCTTGGTGCCCGTGACCTCGTCCCCGATCCCACCGCCGATGTCCCCGTTGCCCTTGTTCTGGCTAACCAGCTTCATCCAGAAGCACGCCGTCGAGGAGTGGTCGTCCTCGCTTTCGTCCGCCGGCAGCTTGATGACCGGCGCCGAACCGGTTGAAGACCTTCCCGCTGCGGTCGAGAACGAAGTGGTTGTGCGTCGCCACGAATGCAAACGCAATTGACGAACGGCACGTCGCCGCGTCCTTCGGCAGTTGGTGCCACTCGAACCACGGGCAGCCGTCGGACCGATACGTTCCTGCGGAGAACGTGCGGCGGGCAGTCAAGGTCGGATCCCCGTCCGCTCGGCGAGTTGTGCCGCGGACCATCTTCGCAAGCGTCGTGCGCCGGGCCGGTGAGGGAGTGCGGCTCGGCGAGGGCGGAGGGGGCTCGCCACCGCGGGCAGTTGTCACCGGCCTCGCCCTGGGATCGACAAGCTGTGATGGAGGCGCCACGATTGTGGCCATGAGCACCGAGTCCCTTCGCGTCGTCCGCGACCACCTGTCCGAGGTCGTCGACCGAGTCGAGCAGCACCACGAGCGGGTGGTCATCACCCGCAACGGTCGAGAGGCCGCTGTGTTGATCAGCCCGGAGGACCTCGCGCAGATCGAGGAGACCTTGGCGGTCCTGAGCGATCCGGAGGCCCTCGCGGACATTAGGGAGGCCGACTCCGCCTATGCGCAGGGCGATGTGGTGAGGGGGGTCGACGCCATCCGTCGGCTGCTCCCTTGACGGAGGACGACTACGAGCTCGTCGTCACCCCACCGGCACGGCGGGCCCTCACCGACCACCTACCCGAGCCTGTCGCTGCGGCGGCGGTCGAGTTCCTGGTCGGTGCCCTCGTGCAGTCCCCGCGCCGAGTCGGCAAAGCCCTGCGCGGCGACCTGGCGGGACTCTGGTCGGCCCGCCGAGGTACGTACCGGGTGCTGTATCGCATCCAGAACCAGGACCGCGAGGTCGTCGTCCTGCGCATCGATCATCGCCGGGACGCATACCGGCCCCGCTGAGCTCACGCGACGCGGGCCAGGAGCGCGTGGCCTCACGCCGCCCCGTCGACCGCGCCGAGCCACGCTCGCGTCGCCACGAGCCACTCCTCGCCGCTGACCATCCCGACGGCCTCGCCGTCGACGTGCGGGGCCTGGTGCTCGTCGCCCGCCGGGCAAGCAGGACGACGGTGCGGGGGCCGCCGCCGCGTCCGTCGCCCCGGGCGTGGTCGAGGAGCCGGTCGAGGACGGCCATCGCGCCGCCGTAGCGCCCGAACGGAGTCAGCCCGTCCAGGACGAGCACCTGCTCGCCCACCCAGCGCTCCTCCAACAGCGCGAGCGCGGCGTCCACCACGCGCCGCAGGTGAGTGCGGTCGCCTTCCGACGCCGCCGGCGCGTCGGCCTCGAGGACGACGCCGAAGTCCGGGATGTTCTGCCGGGCCGCCACCGCGCAGCGCCTCCACGAACTCCGCCGACGCATCGCGGGCGGGCGCCCCGACGGCTTCGGTCACCCGCGCACGGGCCTGGCGCCACGCCGAGCGGCGCAGGCGTCACCATCCGCACCCCGCCGTCGCGGACCACGCGCTGATGCCCGCCCCGGCCTGCGCGGGGCGTAGGGCGCGGGCCGGGGCTAGGTCGTCGGGGTAGAGCTCGAGGCGAGCGTTGGCCAGGACCGAGCCCGACGCGGCGGCCGCGAGCTGCACCAGGCGCCGCTCGCGAGACCGGAGGAGAACTCCGCCGCGATCTCTATCGGGACACGGATTGTCACGCACGAGTGCGGAGCGCGAACGGCAGGATCGCGCCGCGCGTCAGGGCGAGCCCGTCGATCGAGGTGACCTCCGGGACGCGGTCGGCGAGGCGGGACGCGGCGAGACCCGCGGCGTCGGCGACGGTGTCGAGCCGGCCGGTGAGGAACGCCCATTCGTGCTCGTCGGAGCAGTAGGGCAGCACCGTCGCGAACACCTCCTCGAAGCGGGACACCATCCGGGCCAGCGTGTCGTTGCGCCACACCGTCGGGCAGCCGGCCTGGGAACACACGACGCCACCGGGGGCGAGGACCTCGGCGCAGCGGCGCAGGAACGGGGTCCCGTAGAGGCGGGCGTGCTGGGCCGGGTCTTCGACCTCGACCGGCTCGTCGGGGAGGTCGACGATGACGACGTCGTAGGTCTCGCCGCGCGCGGCGGCGTCGGCGAGGAACTCCCAGCCGTCGGCGTAGTGCATCCGTACCCGACCGACGCCGGCCTCGGCGTCGGCCAGCTCGGCGGTCGAGTAGCCGTAGGGCAGCAGCTCCGCGCACCGGCGGACGCATTCGGCGTCGATGTCGACGTGGTCGACCTTCGTGGCCCCCGCGGCGACCGCCAGCTGGGACGCCACGCCCTCCGAGGAGCCGACGATCAGCACGCAGTCCACGGCGTCGGCCAGCAGCAGCGGCGGGACGGCGAGGGCCTCGTGGTAGACGAGCTGGGTCGCCTCCGTCGACTGTCGCTCGCCCTCGCAGAACAGGGACACCCCCTGCGCGGTACGGGCGACGAGCATCTCCTGCCAGGCGGTGCGGCCGCGCCAGATCACCTCGTCGATGCGCCAGCGCCGGCGCATCCCGTCGGCCAGCGGCTCGTCGATCTCGCGTCCGCCGGCAACGGACGGGGCGAGCCCGGCGCCGCGGGCGACGACCTGGGCGCGCACCTCAGCGGCACCGAGCCCGACGGTGAGGGCGTCGACGACGTGTTCGGGGTCGGCGGACTCTCCGCAGGTGAAGACGTCGACGAACGCCGACCCGGCCTCCGGATAGGCATGGACCGAGGCGTGCGACTCCGACAGCAGCGCCACCACCGTCGTGCCCTGCGGATCGAAGCGGTGCGCGACCACGTCGAGGACGGTCGCGCCCCCCTCGTGCAGCGCGACGCGCAGGGCGTCGGCCAGCACGTGCTCGTCGGCGAGGCGGGCGGCGTCGACGCCCCGCAGCTCGGCGAGTACGTGTCGCCCGGAGAACGAGGCTTCCGGCACGTCGGGGGTCGGGGTGGTGGTCGAGCTGGTCACCGGGGTGATTCCTCCAGGGCGGGCAGGTCGGCGCTGGTGCTTCCGACGACGACGGTGGGCAGGGGCGGCAGGCCGTTGAAGCCCACCGAGGCGTAGCTCGCGGTGTAGGCGCCGGCCCCGAGGAACTCGACGGCATCACCGGGCGCGAGATCCAGCGGGAGTCGCACGTCGGCACGCCGATAGAGGACGTCGTCCCCGTCGCAGGTAGGCCCGGCGAGCACGACGGGACCCGTCGGGTGACCGTCGTGCCCCGGCGTCCGCAGGCGGTAGACGACCATCTCGTTCTCGGTCTCGGCGAGACCCTGGTACCGGCCGACGTCGAGGTAGACCCAACGACGCCCGGAGCGTTCGGCCACGAGCACGACCTCGGCGACCAGTGTGCCCGCGTCGGCGACGACCACGCGTCCGGGTTCGGCCACCAGCCGCGGCGACCACCGTGGCGCGTGCCGGGCGAGGGCCCCGCGGATCGCCCGGGCGCACTCGTCGACCGACGGCGCCGGACCGTCGGCGTGCCCGCTGGGGAACCCGCCGCCGAGGTTGAGCTCGACCGGGGCGTCGTGGTCTCCGATCGCGGTGACGACCCTCGCGGCCAGCGCGATCCCGCGGTCCCACGCGTGCGGGTCGCGCTGCTGCGACCCCGCGTGGAAGCCGACGCCCTCGGCGCGCAGCCCCGCGGCGCGGGCGCGACGCAGCAGGGCCACGGCCTCGTCGACGTCGACCCCGAACTTGCCCGCGAAGGGCGTCGCGGACCCCTCGTCGGCGACGCCGAGGCGCACGCAGACGGCCGCACCGGGGGCGTGGCGGGCGAGTAGGTCGACGTCGGCGGGGGAGTCGGTGGTGAACCGGGTGACGCCCGCGGTGGCGGCCGCGCGGACGTCCGACACCTTCTTCACCGGGTTTCCCCAGCTCAGGTGGGTGCTCGGGGCTCCCGCGAGCAGGCAGGCGTCGAGCTCACCCACGCTCGCCAGATCGAACGACGCGCCCTCGGCGGCGAGCAGCGCGAGGACGTCGGGGTGGGGGTTGGCTTTCACCGCGTACGCGGCCTCGACCGCGGGGAGGGCGGCACGCAGGGCCCGGAACCGGGCGCGGACCACGGCGAGGTCGAGGACGAGACGGGGGCTGCCGACGGTGGCGGCACCCCCATCGCCGCGCGCCCCGCGAGGCGGCACGTCCGGTTGTGCACCCACCACCCCATGGTGCCCGCCGGACACCGCAGGAGGAATCGTGAACCGCCTGACCTACGCCGCAAGGGGCGCGTACGGTACGCGCGCTACACCCGTTCGGGTGTCGCGTGCTCGGTGGTCCATGGGGGGATCTCGTCATGCCGTCCGCCTCGTCGCGGGGTTGGGTGCCCGCGCCGCGCCGACGTGCCTGGCCGCTGCGGACGACACGCAACGTCGTCGTCTCGGCGGTCGTCGCGTTCGTGCTCGTCGCTGCGCTGGTCGGCCTGGGGCGCGTCGTCGCGCCTCCGTCCGGCCCGAGCGACGCCGCCGCCGGCTTGGCGGCCAGTGCGTCCTCCTCGCGGTCGCTCCACGAGGAGCCGACCGATGCGGGCTCGGCGGGTTCCACGTCGGAGAGCGGCGACGCCGCCTCGTCGGTGACCGTCTGGCCGTCCGCTCCCGCCGGGGCCCGACCTCCCGCCGACGACCTGGCGCCACCCCTCTCAGTACGTGTCGGGAAAGTGATCATGTCCAGGAAATCCGGCCGGGTGTGGGCGCCAGTCGTCGGACCATGACTCCGATCATGGACCACTTGACCCAGGCTTCGGCGTGCTCGGGTAGCCGCTCGT
>JAABUZ0100006243.1_pt1 | contig 15009 bp, 14 predicted proteins | sample 5562091 | NCBI WGS metagenome assembly JAABUZ01 (sample SAMN12813069, study PRJNA571459) | rock metagenome | isolation source: Antarctica rocks | place: Antarctica: Victoria Land, Linnaeus Terrace sud | collected 2015-12-21 | reverse complement strand
CAGGGTTGAAGGCCTGGGAGACCCGGTCTAGGGTGCTCATCAGCTCCGAGATGCCTTCAAGAGCGAAATACTCGGCCTGCATGGGAACGAGCAGGCCATTGGCAGCGACCAACGAGTTCAAGGTGAGCAGGTCCAAGGCCGGAGGGCAGTCCAGGATCACGAAGGTATAAAGGTCGAGAATCTCTTGTATGGCCTCGCGGAGACGAAACTCTCGTCGTTGCTGACTGACCAGCTCAAGATTTGCCCCGATCATGTTTTTGCTGCCGGGAATGATAGCAAGGCCTTCTACTTCGGTAGAAATCACCGCGGCCTTAGCTCCCGTGTCTCCCGTGAGGAGATCGTAGACGCTTAATCGGTTCGGATCGCGGGATAAACCAAGACCTCCGGTCGTGTTTGCTTGGGGGTCGCAGTCAATGAGGAGCGTTGAGTGCCCCTCAAGCGCCAGAGAGACGCTGAGATTAATAGCGGTAGTTGTCTTTCCCACTCCGCCTTTCTGGTTCACGACTGCAATGACCTTTGCTGCGCGTTTTGTGCCCTGCTTGGGTTGTTGAGTGTTCATCGCTCGATGAAGCGTACCGGCTTGAAGACACAACTGCAAATGCGACGCGTTCTACCCCGTGTTCCACGTGGAACTATGAAACACGCTCTGGGAGTTGTTCCACGTGGAACAACTCCCTTCGGAGCTGAAAAAGGCCTGAGTCACCGCAATCAGGCAGGTGCCGCACAGAAATCACGGCAACCTCTCCGCATACAGCTTGGATGGACCTGGATGAGCCCAGTGCCCAGACATCGGAGAGTGACAATTCCAAACCCGCCTGAACGGCAAGCTTAGGATGGTCGACTGCCCGCATTACAACTGCATCGAATCTGCGCAGCGGTATCAGGTCCTCTGCGCGTTGTGCCCAGATCTCGCAGGAGAGTCCTAGTTCCCTGACAACTTCCCTTAGGAAAGTTGCTTTCTTACGTTGTGATTCGGCGAGTGTAACCTTCAGCGCCGGACGGCAAATCTGAATTGGAATTCCAGGGAAACCGGCACCGGAGCCGAGGTCCAGCAGGGATCCTGCCGGCGAGATGAACCGAGCGACAAAGAGGCTCTCCCCAAAATGCCGCCGAACGATCTCTCTCGGATCACGAATTGCCGTGAGATTCATCCGCTCGTTCCACCTCAGTAGCAACTCAAGATGAATGGATAGCTTTTGACAGAGCCCCAATAGCTCAGGCTCTCCCAAATCCATGTCGCTGTTGCCACCGCCAAGGTACGGCTGCAAAAGCTCGCCGATCTCCTTGGGAGCTAAGACCTGCATAAGCTTAGGACGCCAGGACGCGGCTGTGCTGAGCCTTCCAGCCGGCGGCCTGCTCCACAAAAGCTCGAAAAATGGCCCGTGCTGTCGGGCTCATCTCGAGACTCCGCTCGGGATGCCACTGAACGCCCAAAACAAACGCGGGAGATTCGTAATTTTCGGCTCCTTCGATTGCCTCGACAACATCATCATCCGGAGACGTGGCCGCGACTCGGAGGCCCGCGCCAAGCTGGTCCACTGACTGGTGGTGGCTGGAGTTAATCGGCAGCCGAAACTCTTGCCCTGTCGTTGCCGCTTCCTCCGAAGCGACCAAACTGGCGAGGAGCCCGCCCTCTCTTACGACTGCCGTATGCGCAACCGCAACCTGAGCACCCGCAGCATGGTTCACTGGAAGAAAGGGGAGGTCCTGACGAAGCGTCCCGCCCCGCCACACATTCAGAGACTGCACTCCGTAGCAGATACCAAGTACCGGCTTTCCGACGGCATATGCTTCCTCTAGCAGGATGCGATCAGCAGCTTCGCGGCGCGGGTCCGCGAATGCACATGCAGCAATCGGCTCCTGCCCGTACCACGCAGGGTTCACGTCGGCAGGGCTTCCCGGAAGGAGGATACCCTGACAGGTACGAACGAGGGCCACGATCTCATTCTCTGTAAGGCCGAGATCGACCTCTACTGGGCTGCCGCCGCTTTGGCGGATTGCAGCAGCATACATCGGCGAGGATCGGCGGTTGTACTCAGGATCCGTGCTGGTCGGAGTGGGTACGGCTACTCTGCATCCGGCTTCCATGCTCTAAGTGCGCCCTCACTGATCATCATAGTGGTTCTAAACGCCTACGTTCTAACGCGAATGCTGAGTGAGCGCAGCATAGTGCAAATATGTTGTGGTAATCGAGTCATAGGCGCTGCGGGTGAGTGCCTCTGCGTCGCGGGTAGTGAGCCCGATAGTTGGAATTGGTTCTCCGATGATAAGCAACAGCGGCCGTGGTCGCAGATGGTAGCTGTGGATCGGCAACAACTCATAGGTGCCGACGATAGTAACTGGAACCAGGGGCACTTGGGCCCGGATAGCCATAAAGGCCCCGCCCGAAAGGAAGGACTGCGTCTGCCCCGTGGCCGCGCGACCACCCTCGGGGAAGATGACCAGGGGAACGCCGGCCTTAAGTGCTGTAACTCCTCTATTTAGACTCGCGATGGAGCTACGTGCATTGGATTGATCTACCGGCACCTGCCCAGACCGACGCAAATGCCAACCAATAAAAGGTACCTTCCACAATCCACTCTTGGCCAGAATCCGGAACCGAAAAGGAAGTTTCCCAAATAGAACCGGAGTGTCCATGTAACTCAAATGATTGGAAGCGTAAACGGCCGCTGCGGGGCTCGGAACGCGATCGCCCCCGATCAGCTTCACCGGGGACAGGCCGATGCGCAGCATTGATTGAGCCCACAGACGGGCAATCGCATGCTGCTGCCTGCCCGAACGGTCCCATAGCGAAGCCAGCAAAGAGCAGCATCCAAAGCTAACGGTTGCAAGTACCATCACCGGTATGAGGATCAGGTAGTTGATCCATCGAAGAAGCACATTCCGCGGTGCATGGGCCTCCCTCTGCGCTACGCTTCCAGTCACACAAGCTCCTGGGCGAGTCGCAGGATCTCTCCCACTAGGTAGACTGAGCCGGTGGCCACAATCCACCCCCCTCCAGGCGTAATCGCCCGAGCTTGGGCAAGGGCCGCGCTCAGGTGAGGCGCCGCATGTGCAGGCACATTGAGCCTGTGAGCAGCCGCCATAAGCTCATCGACCGGAGCCGTTCGTGGGCTGTCTACGGGCGAAAGGACGATGTGATCCGCGCTCCGCTCCCGTTCGCTGGAGGTTGAGTCAAACAGCGGAAACAATATCTGTGACATCTCGGCGAGGTCTTTGTCGCGCAGACAGCTGAACAGGAGCGTCCGAGGCGTCTTTGGCGACAGCTGAGAAAGAGCAGAGCGCAAGGTCCACGCTCCCGCCGGATTATGAGCCACATCCAGAAGCAGCGTCTGATGACCCGGCAGTGCTACCAACTGAAGCCGTCCGGGCCACGAGGTTTCACCGATGCCCTGCTCGATGGAGGCATTCGATATCTTGTAACTACCAGTGTTACGTAAGGCAGAAGCCGCTGCAATCGCCAGGGCAATGTTGCGCTGTTGGTGTCGGCCGCGCAACGGTGACGAGACCTTGATTGGACTGCCGTCGAGAGTCACCTTGTAGCGGTTGATCGCAAACGGAGACGATTCAAGACCAACTTCGCTCTCTTGCCATGGGGTTAGAGAGGTTGGCTCGGCCCGTGAAGCCTCGCCACTCACGTAGTCCACCGGCGAGGGCACATACGGAGCCGCCGACACGGCGCGCACATCCGCCAGTTCCGCCGCCACCTCACCGAAGAGGCGGTTCGCTTCAGGATGCTGTGGTAGCGTCACCAGCGTTCCGCCGGAACGCAGAATGCCGGCCTTCTCGCGCGCGATTTCGGCGATCGTTGAGCCAAGATATTCCTGGTGATCGAGCGCAATATCGGTGATGACCGACAAGAGGGGATCGACAATATTTGTCGCATCCAGCCGTCCACCCAGGCCCACTTCGAGCACAACCACACGTGCGTGCCGCTCCGCGAAGTAGAGAAACGCGATCGCCGTGAGGATCTCAAAAAAACTTGGGGAGTGAGGAAGTGATCCGCGCTCAACGAGGCTTTTCGCGGCAACGTCCGCATGGAAGAAATGACGCGCGAAATCCTCGTCGGAAATAGGCAAGGGTGTTGACGGCCCTGCACTGGTGGGTGCATCTGCGGAGGCGTATTCGGAGGGCAAGGCCGGCAGGCTCAGCTGGATGCGCTCGTTAACGCGCATCAGGTGGGGCGAAGTGTAGAGCCCTGTGCGATAGCCAGCCGACGCAAGGATCGCTGCAAGCGTTGCAGCGGTGGATCCCTTTCCGTTCGTACCCGCTATCAGTACTGGGTCGAAGCTTCGCTGAGGATCTCCGAGCGAAGTCATCAACGTGCGCATATGCGCTAGGTCGAACTTACGTCGGGGTGCGGAGGGGCTGGCCGGAGCAAGTTCAACGCCCAGTGCATAGAGTTGGTCGACTGCTGCGGCGTAAGACATATGTTCCATTCTAGGTGAAGTTCCGGGCTCCAAATCTCATCACTGCCGCCCTTCAAGCAATAGCGCCATCCCACTTTCGGGTAGGTACCTTTTCCAGAAGTGGGATATTCGATCTGCTTGCCTGGGCCGATATTGAGAGGGTGCCAGGGGAGATTGCTTCAGAGATCGTCTCCCTCTGAGCCAAAAGAGCCCGGGATGGTATAACACCACGGGCAACAGAGGAGACGAGGATGCATGTTGCACTGGGAGTAGCATTTGGTTCGATCGTGGTTGCGCCGTTTGTTGGTCGGTGGCGAGCAAATGTCTGGCTGAGGACGAGGGTACAGGCGCCGCGTCAATTGCCCAAGAACGTCATAGAAATCGCATAGATTCTCGTGCGCTGTACCGGAGGTACGGTCGAATTGCTCTGCCTGTCGGGTCGCATCGCTGAGGTGCGGCCCTATTTTTAGCTAAGCGATCTCACCCAGTTTCGAGCGCCGGCAGCGCTTCGATACTCGTGGCTGGCCATATCCCGGAATGACGACCGCGCTCGTCCCGGCGGCGTCGAACGTCTCACGACCTGTGCGGTATCGGAAATCAAGCCCTGAACAGATATGCTTGAGTGCGTGAGCCAAGAGACAATTTCGATACAGCTTCCGGATGGCAGCCTGCGTTCCGTAGCACGCGGAACGACGCCCCTCGACGTGGCAATCAGCATCTCTCCTCGACTCGCGGCAGCGGTGGTGGTAGCCCGCATCCGCCCGCTGCAGGCCGTTACTAATGGCGATGCGGCCGAGACCTCAGCCGAGGGAGCCGCAAGCGAAGAGGCGATGTACTCAGGACAGATTGACTCTGCAGACTCGACGCGCATCATCGACCTCTCCACACCTTTGAACGAGGATGTCGCGCTGGAACTGCTGAAGGAGACCGACCAGGCCTCGCTCCAGGTGGTGCGGCACTCCGCCGCACACGTCATGGCGACGGCCATCTTAGAGCTCTATCCGGAGACAAAGCTCGGCCATGGTCCCGCAACCGATCAGGGATTCTTTTATGACGTCTACCGCGCGACCCCCTTCACCGAAGAGGACCTGGGTGCAATAGAGCGCCGCATGGCTGAGGTCGTCGCCCGCAACGAGCCCTTCGTCCGCGAGCAGGAGACGCGCGAAAAAGGTCTCGAAAATTACGCACAGCACGGCGAGTTCATGAAGGTTCACTTCATTGAGCGGTTCACCAGGCCCGGTGAAGAGATCTCCCTCTACCGTAATGGGAACTTCACCGACTTCTGCCGTGGCCCACATGTCCCCTCTACCGGCCGCGTCAAGGCCTTCAAGGTCACGGGCGTTGCCGGCGCTTACTGGCTCGGCGATGAAAAAAACCAGCAGCTCCAGCGCATCTACGGCACCGCCTTTTTCAACACCAAAGAACTCGACGCCCACTTCAAGCGTCTCGAAGAGATCAAGGCACGCGACCATCGCGTCCTCGGCAAGCAGCTCGACCTCTTCTCCATCCAGGAGGTCGCCGGGGCCGGCCTGATCTTCTGGCACCCCAAGGGCGGCCTCATTCGCAAAATCATGGAAGACTGGATGCGCGATGAATGTATCCGCCGTGGTTACAATCTAGTCTTCACCCCGCATATCATGCGGCGTGAGCTCTGGAAAGTCAGCGGCCACGAAGGCTTCTACAACGACAACATGTACCCGCCCATGGAGCTCGACGACGCCGAGTACCGCCTCAAGCCCATGAACTGTCCCGGCCACATCCTCATCTACAAGAGCACCCCCAAATCCTACCGTGATCTCCCCCAGCGCTACGCCGAATTAGGGAACGTCTATCGCTACGAACGCTCCGGCACCATGCACGGCCTCCTCCGCGTCCGCGGCTTCACCCAGGACGACGCCCATATCTTCTGCACCCCCGAACAGATTGAAGACGAGGTTGTCGCCTGCATTGAGTTCGCGCAGTCCGTCCTCACCATCTTCGGCTTTTCCGACTTCAAGGTGGAACTCTCCACTTGGGACCCCACCAAACCGCAGGACTACACAGGCAGCGAAGAGAACTGGCAGCTCGCCATCGATAGTCTCAAGAGCGCCTTAGACCGCAAGCAGATCCCCTACAAAGAAATCCCTGGCGAAGCCGCCTTCTACGGCCCCAAGATCGATGTGAAGCTCGTCGACGTCCTCGGCCGGCTCTGGCAGCTCTCCACCGTCCAGTTTGACTTCAACCTCCCCGCTCGCTTTGAGCTCGAATACACCGGCGAGGATGGCGCGAAGCATCAGCCCGTCATGGTCCATCGCGCCCTCTTCGGCTCCGTCGAACGCTTCTTCGGCGTCCTCATCGAGCACTACGCCGGGGCGTTCCCCATGTGGCTTGCGCCCGTTCAGGTCGGCATCGTACCCATCTCCGAGAAACACCTCGCCTACGCCGAAGAGCTCAAGACAAAGCTCGAAGCCGCCGGGCTCCGTGTTGATCTCGACGCCCGCAACGAAAAGATGAACGCCAAGATCCGTGAGCTCACCCACCAGAAGATCCCCTTCGTCCTCGTCGTCGGTGATAAAGAGGCCGCCACAGACGCCGTAAGCGTACGCACCCGTGGCAAAGGAGACGAAGGCAGTGTGGGCGTCAGCACCTTCATCGATCGCGCGACCGCCTTGGTCAAAGATCACTCTATGATTTTGTGATCGCACGCGGCAGCAGTACAAGGCCGCGCGGCATTGCTCACCGGCGAGCATCTTAAAGAAAGCAGATGTTTACCCTTCGAAACACGGTCGTCGTCCAGGCACCCTTGCAACGCTGCTTCCTGCTCTCGACCAGCGTAGTCATCGTTCAGAAGGAGCTCGGGATGCATCCAGTCGAGGGCCGCACGTCCGGTCTCGTCATCGGCGGCGACACCGTCCTTTGGAAGGGTTGGCAACTCGGCCTGCCCCAGTTCCACAAAAGCCTGATCAGCCGCTTCGAGCCCTTCCGCTTCTTTCAGGACACGATGATCGCCGGCCGCTTCAAGACCTTCCAGCATGACCATGCCTTCACCGAAAACCAGGATGCCTCGATCACGCTAGCCGATGAGCTTCGATTCTCCATGCCCTTCGGTCCCTTGGGCTGGTTCGTCGGCCGCGTCGTCATGGTGCCCCACATTCGAGGTCTCCTCAAGCGCCGCTTCGCCCTGCTCAAGCGCATCGCCGAGACGGAGGAGTGGCGCGAGTACCTGTCTTCTGACGAGGCGCATCTCACCAATCTGAGGTAGGTTCAGATGAAGGCGATCGTGCTGCATGAGTATGGCGCTCCCGGCAAGCTGAAATACGAGGACGTCGAGGATCCCAGGCCAGGAGCGGGCGAGGTGCTGGTCAGGCTTGCGGCAACCAGTGTCAACCCGGTCGATTACAAGCTGCGCTCCGGAGCGCTTCAAGCCTACATGCCTCTCGAGCTCCCAGCGATTCTCGGCCGCGACGTCTCGGGCGTCGTGCGCGAGGTTGGACCTGAGGTCACTGGCTTCGCCGAGGGTGACCGCGTCATGGCTTTGGGCGATAAAGCGTATGCAGAGTTCGTCGTCGTCAAAGCATCCGATCTCACCGTCGTCCCTCCCGAGCTCGGCCTCGTCGAGGCGGCGGCTCTTCCGCTCGTCACCCTCACCGGGGAGCAACTCATCTCCCGCGGCATCAAGCTCCAGAAGGGCCAGACCGTTCTTGTTGCGGGGGCCGTAGGTGGTGTCGGTCGCGCTGCTGTCATGACGGCCAGGCGAGCCGGAGCCATCGTCATCGCCGGCGTGCGCAAAAGGCAGGTGGACGAGGCCAAAGAGCTTCGAGCGGATGAGGTCCTGGCCCTCGACGACGAGCAAGCGATGGAGAAGCTCGGCTCCCTGGACGCGGTCGCCGATGCCGTTGGGCACGAGACTGCGGAGCGGCTCATCGGAAAGGTCAAACAGGGCGGCATCTTTGCCTCGGTGCTTGGACCTCCGGCAAACACCAAACTTCATCCCACGGTGCAGGTCCAGTCAGTCCGGGTCGTCCCGGACGCAGGGATGTTGTGCACCTTGGCTGATGCTGTCGTGGCAAAGCGTCTCCGTATCCCCATTGATCGCATGGTGCCACTGGCAGACGCTGCGGAAGCGCAAGCTGCCGCAGAAAAAGGCGGCATTGGCAAGGTGCTGCTTCTCGCGTAGCAGCGGCGTGGAGCGCCTCCGAAGTTATACCCACCAACCCTGGCCCGCCTCTAAGCTCCGCCGCCGACCACGCGCCCACAGCCTTAACGGGGTCGGAACGCGCTCCGGATCGTCTTCGTACGATCCGCACTTTCACCAGCCGACGTCGCTGAAGGCTCCTGCGGGGGGTAAAGGACAACGAACCGTCTGGAAGGCTCGCCCGAAGAGGCGGTACGCAGTCCCGAATCCATCAACTCGAGGTGTAGCATCCGGCGCTCGCGAGAGTTCATTGGCGGAAAGCTGTAAGGACGGCTCGTCGCTTTCACCGAGGCGATCGCCACCTCAGCTGCCCTGTGCATCTGCTGCGCTCTCTTTGCCTTGTACCCCTCCGCATCGAACGAGATCAGATCGTGCTGCTCCGGCGAAAGCCGAAGAACTCCCGCCACGATGCTCTCCATCGCATGGAGCAACTCTGCATTTCGCGCCAGCAGATGTCTTGCATCCGGGCCTGAGAACACAACGCGAAGGAACGGAGGATGGCGATTCGCTTCCACGCTAAGCTCATAAACGAGCTCCATGGCGCTGGTCTTTATAAAGAGCTGCAGAAACCAATGGACCTTCTTTGACGCAGAGTCCCATTCGATCGGCTGTCGTTCGTCTTCCATGGCGACACTCAACGTCTTCCCTGGATGGTGGTTGCCTTCCGGCGTGCCCGTCTCGCAGCGATCTCGCGCATCTCGCGGCCAAGCGAGGTCCTATTCATGACGGCCTGCTGCGCAATCCCAATCAGGTTACCGACAGACCAGTACAGTGCAAGTCCCGAAGCGTAGTTCCACGTCATGTAGCCGGAGACGGCAGGCATCATGAACGCCATCATCTTTTGCTGCTGCGGATCAACACCCGGTGAGGGCGTGTAGTACTGCACCAGGAACTGGCTGACGACCATCAGAATCGGCAGGATGTGATACGGATCGGCAGCCGTCAGATCCGGCAGCCAGAACCAGTGCGCCTGCCGAAGTTCAACCACCTTAGGCAGCATGCCGAAGAAGGCAAACAGCAGCGGCAGCTGGATCAGCGTGGGGATACAGCCCCCAAACATATTCACGCCATTATCCTTCTGCAGCTGCATGATCTCGGCGTTCATCTCGTTCTTCTTCGGGTCCGTTACCTTGTACTTTTTGTACTTCTCCTTAATCGCGTCCATCTGCGGCTGGATCCGCTGCATCTTCAGGCCGCTCTGCATCGTCTTGACCCGCAGCGGAAGGATGATCAGGTTGATCAGCACCGTTAGAATGACAATCGCCCATCCCCAGTTCGAGGCCACATGCGCGTGAATGAACTGCAGAGCCAGAAAGAGATACTTCCCGATCACGCCGAAGAAGCCAAACTCAAGCAGCGGCTCCAGGGTCACCTTTGGGTCGGCCGCATGGATGTTGCGAAGGATATTCACTGCCTTCGGCCCGGCATAGATGCGGGTCTGCGTGTGCCCACTTGCATCCCCGATTGCAGCCCCCAAGATGGGCACGTTGATCGCACCCTTTGCAGGTGATCCGCTTCCCAGTCCCGTACGCCGAATGGTCTTCGCTACATCCAGGTCGTTGTGCAGTGTAGCCAGCGTAGCGCTGGATGCCTGGTCCGGCAGGAAGATCGCCGCGAAGTAGACATCACTTACGCCAGCCCAGTCGAAAGGTCCGTTCAGGGTCTGTCCACCCGAGACCTTCTTCGGAGCTTCATGCTGCTCCTTGCCATTCGACATCGTGTCTAGCTGCGCGCTCGCATAAAGCGTCGCATTCTCCTGGTCGCCAAAGCCTCCCGGCCAGCTCAGCAATGCGCGTACCGGAGCCCCATTCCGCGTCACCTGAACATCCGCGTGCAGCACATACGTCTCGTCAAACGAAAAGGTCTTGCGAACCTCGGTCGCACCATCCGAATAGGTAAACGTCAAGGATCCGGGAATCGACAAGGTTCCGGTCGCCGAGGGCACGTACAACGCCTGCTGGAGACCCGCCGTCAGCGCGGCGTCATAGGTGTAAAGCGATAGGGGATAGCCAAACTGCCTCGCGGCCTGCTGGTGCACAAGATCCAGCGGTTTGCCGTCGCTGTCCTTGAAGCGCTTGAGCTGCCAGTTGATCACCTGTGCTCCCCGGTTTGAGAACGTAATCAGGTACAGCTCGTTCTCAACCACCGTGGTAGCCTCTGCCGCAGCCTGAACGGCCGGCTTTGCGGGCGCCCCGGAGGTTGGAGGCGGCGACGGAGTCGAACCCGCGCCGGCCAGAACGGATGGTGATGGCTGCGTGACGCCTGCCGCCGTCTGTACGGCGGCGGCGTTTGCGTTGGGCGAAACCGTCTGCGGATTCTTCTTCGCGCGAAAGTACTGCAAACCGAAGAAAACGGCAACCATGACAAGCATCATGACGAGCAGCGACTTGTTGTCCTGCCCACCTGGTTGATTTGGATTTTTGAACTCTGCCAAGCGAGGCTTCCTATCGTGTGCGGAGGCGCGTGAAGCGCTTTCCTTATGGTAAACGGTTTGCTTCCGCGGGTGCGGGCGGAACGGGGTCCAGCCCACCCCTCGAGAAGGGATGGCACCGGGCCACGCGCCACAACGCCATCAGACCGCCGCGAACGAGCCCAAATCGCGCCGTCGCGACGTACGCATATTCGGAGCAGGTGGGGAGGTAGCGGCAGCGGGACGGACTCAGAACATGCAGCACGGGCGAAAGGACGCCTTGATACATCGAAAGGAGGACGCGGGCAGGGAGGGGCGGCCGCGGGTGACTCATAAAGCAGCGTCCATCGGGGTTGCTTCAGACGGCGCTCGCCGCCGTTCTTCCCGTCGCACGGTACGCTCCACGCTCCGGAACACCCCGGCAACCTCCCGCTCCAGCGTCGAGAAGTCGAGGTCGATCACATTTCGTCGCGGGTGAAGGATCACATCGACCGTCGCTGGCAGCAGGTGGAGGTTGCGCCGCACGACCTCACGCATCCGCCGCTTGATTCGGTTCCGATCTACCGCTTTGCCCATCACCTTACCAACCGTCAAACCCACACGCGGGCTCAGCGGATCGGCCACCCGCAGCTGCTTTCCGTCGGCTCCGGCATCCGGCCGCACGGTGAAAAAGTAACTCATCTGCTTGGAAAACTGCTTCCGGCTGGACTTGTACACACGCTGGTAGTCAGCATGTTTCCGTAGGCGATGGACAGAGGTCAGTGGCATCGAGCTTACCTCAGCCTTTACGGCAGTTAAGTCGCAAACTCATGCAGGGACGTCTGAGGATGAACTCATCCCATCTGTTCGGCAATCGAACGCGTCCAGGCCGTCTGCTCCCCACCGGTATGCAGGGTCGTCACGGTCTCAATCAGCGCAATCAGCGTCTCCGCTTCGGCTGAGGTGTTGTGCCGCACTCCTCGGGGAACTACAAAGAACTCCCCGCGGCCGAGCACGACCGGGCCGCCGTCCGCTTCCGATCGCCCGACGCGCAGCCTCCCCCGAAGCACGAGAAACATCTCATCCTCATGCTCGTGAGCATGCCAGGGAAACTCCCCTTGCACCCTCGCGACCTTAATGTATTGGTTGTTGACCTGACCGAGCACTCGCGGCGTCCAAAGCTCGGGAAGAGCAGCGCACGCGAGTTCTAACGAGATGGGGCTATGCTGTGACACGGGATCGGGGAGCGCGTCTTGCTAGTCGCGGAATCCGGCGCTGACAGCGATCTTATGACGACCCTTGGCCCGGCGGCGATTCAACACTGCGGCTCCGGCCTTGGTCTTCATCCGAGTCAAAAATCCGTGGGTCTTCGCGCGATGGCGGCGGTTCGGTTGAAAGGTGCGCTTTGGCATAGTGATATCTCCTGGTCCAGCCTAGGCTCGAGATCGATTACTTCGCTGTTGTAAGCGACCCTGAGTATACCTGAGTATACAAGACCGGGAGCTGATCTCCTATCGCAGGAAAACAATGCGACACTCGGAAGTGGCGGCCCCAGTGTGGTTATAAGGGATGGTTTTCCGCTTGAGATTTCGGCTTCACAAGGAATGGTGCAACTCGTTTTTATTCGCGCTCCGCACCAAAATCGGCTCAGTTTTCCGTGCTACCATCAAACCCGCTTCGCAAGACTTTATCTCGATGTTCCCAGCTGTTCCAGAGGCCTGAACTACACTGAACGAAACCGCTCCCCGATACGCTCTTCGCGCTCGGCGGAGACTCCTCGAAACTAGAATTCCTCAACCGCAACTTTCAGCGGTAAGAAGATCTGTTTGCTTTTCCGCATCTTCGAATCGCGGATTTGCCTTACTCTGGCTGACGTCAAAAGGACTGCGCGCGCACGACAAGGAAGTAAAAGAATGTCCTTTGTTCCAACGGTCTCCGCCGTTCTGAATCACTGGGTCCGCATCTTGGCGGCGCTCGAGAAGAAAATCAATCGCCAGTCGTTCGAGACTTGGTTGAAGCCGACGCGCTACTCCCGTGTCGAAGAAAGAACCCTCTACGTCCGCATCCCATCGACGGACTTCGCCCATGTCGGGGATCGCTACGGCGATCTCATCCAGGAGGCGATCGATAACCTGGGGCTCGACATCGACGAGGTCAAATACGAGACTCCCCAGAAGGATGCCACCGCGCCCCGAGTGCGCGAAGACGGTGGGTTCGCTCCCCTGCCCAGCCACAGCCCTAACGCGCCACGCTCCGGGTCCTATGCTCCCTCCAGCCTTCGCCAGCCCCCCCTTGCCAATCAGGGTCCGGGGCCTGAGCAGGCACGCTTCGATTGGACCTCCGCCTCCCAACTCAACCCGCGCTACCAGTTCGACGCCTTCGTTATCGGCTCCGGCAACCAGTTCGCCATGGCCGCGGCACAGGCCGTCGCCGAGCGACCCTCAAAAGCCTATAACCCGCTCTTTCTTTACGGCGGCGTCGGCATGGGCAAGACCCACCTCATGCATGCCGTCGGCCACGATGTGAAGCGTCGCCAGCCCCACGCCGCCATCTCCTACGTCTCCGGCGAAAAGTTCACCAACGAGATGATCAACTCTGTCCGCTACGACAAGATGACCGGCTTTCGCGACAAATTTCGCAACGTCGACGTCCTTCTCATTGACGATATCCAGTTCCTCGCCGGCAAGGAGCGCACCCAGGAGGAGTTCTTTCACACCTTCAACGCCCTCCACGAGAGCATGAAGCAGATCGTCATCGCGTCTGACCGGCCGCCAAAAGAGTTGGCAGATTTTGAAGACCGCCTCCGATCCCGCTTCGAGTGGGGCCTCATCGCCGACATCCAGCCGCCCGATCTCGAGACCAAGGTCGCCATCCTCCAGAAGAAGGCTGAGGTCGAGAGCGCAACCCTGCCCACTGACGTGGCCCTCTATATGGCCTCCAACGTCCGTACCAACGTCCGCGAGCTCGAGGGCGCCCTCGTGCGTCTTATCGCCTGGTGCTCCATGCACGGCGTCGAGATCACCCTGCCCACGGCCCAGCAGTGCCTCAAGCAGTTCATCGACACCCAGGTTCGCAAGATCTCCATTGAGACCATTCAGCGCACCGTCGCCGAACAGTTTGGCATGCGCGTCGCGGAGCTCAAGCAAAAGAACAACTCCCGCCAGATCGTAGTCCCACGCCAGATCGCCATGTACCTCGCCAAGCAACTCACCGAGGCGTCGCTCCCCGAGATCGGTCGTCAGTTCGGCGGAAAGCACCACACCACCGTCATGCACTCGATCGGCAAGATCGACGAGCAGCGCCGCACCGACAAGGACCTCAACCGTACCCTCAACAAGCTTATGGAGACGCTCAGCTAGCACCCCATCCACATCTCTGTCTGCTCCCTGAAGGGCCTGCCATCCACGGCAGGCCTTTCTTACGATCTCTGCTGTGCATCTCCCGGCCCAGCGAAGGACCCGCATCCGCGCCTTCCCTGTTCATCTCGGCCCAAACCGAGATCCCATTTATCCTCTATCCCACTCTCCGCGTGTGAAAATCGGGGCGCACATAAGCCTCAGAGGACAAGGACGTTGGGCGGCATTCCCACACGCCGGCCCATGTCGTCTCCGCTTCCGTAAGTCCCTTCTGTGCACAACAGGAAGAACAAGGTCCCGGCCTATAGCGGGAACCAGGGCTTGCGCACGATTCATTTCACCGTAGCCGGTTTTCTATATCAAGACATCATGCAAGTCTCTTCAGTTTCACGTACTTGCACTACAAGTCCACATTTCCATAGACAACGTCTACTGCTACTAGTCTTTCTCTTCAAAAAGATCTCTTTTAGAAGTCTTCTTCGCATCGGACGCATTCGCAGAGCTCCGTTTGCAGCACTCACACATCCGGCTTGTTTCCCACAAACAAAAGTTCAGGAACCACCTACGCCGGTCGCTAGAATTGGAACCGCAGAGGCAAGTAAGACTAACGACGCTGTCGCCCCTTTCGGTGTACAGTTTGGCCATCCCCCAGCTTCACCCCGGAGAAGATCAACCGTGACA
>JAABUZ0100006242.1_pt1 | contig 15010 bp, 18 predicted proteins | sample 5562091 | NCBI WGS metagenome assembly JAABUZ01 (sample SAMN12813069, study PRJNA571459) | rock metagenome | isolation source: Antarctica rocks | place: Antarctica: Victoria Land, Linnaeus Terrace sud | collected 2015-12-21 | reverse complement strand
CCAAACCGTGCTCCGGTACGCCGACCAGCGCGACGCCACCGCGGACGCGGAGATCCGCACCTGGCGGCGCCGCAGCATCACCGGGCGCTCGAACAGTTGATCTCCCACGGTTTTGGTCGGTCTCCGTGTCCTGGTGTGGTGGCCGCAGCGACGGCGGGGAAGGCCCCGTTCCCGGGTCGCTGAGACCAGGCCCGGGCTCGCGCGGCGCGCCCACCGGCGCGGTGGATGTACCGCGAACTCCCCCACCACGGTCTTGCCGGCGCCGGTGGGCGCGCAGACCAGGACCCCGTGGCCGTCCTCCAGCGCAGTGCACGCCTGCACCTGGAAGGCGTCGCGGGTGAACGGGAGGGCGCCGCTTGCAGTGCCGATCGCGTAAACAGCGCGAAACCCGGCCGACTCACCATCCGGGGAGCTGCCGGGCTCACTTCCCTCGGCTCATGCCTTGGGCAACTACCACCGTAAGCAGATCGCACGGCCAGCGCCAGAGCCCGCGTTGACTCACCAGAAAGTGCACGCGAGGGGCTTCGACTCCGTCCAGACCGACGCCGGGGGTCCACCGGGTCGGGTCCGGCACCACGATCCGCACCATCGCCCTCCCCCACGACCTGCGGGTCACCGCCTCCATCGACCTCGCCCACCCCACACCCCCACCCAGGAGTACCGGTGGTCCGCGGGTCCCACCGCGAGCTGGGCACCGGCTCGCCGCGGGTCGTGGTCGGCACTACGGGCCGCGGCCGCGGCGTACCGGGGCATCCCACCGGTCAGTGAGGCGCTCCCGAGACCCAGTCGCCGCGGCGCAGGACGGCGGTCACCTGTAGGTCGTCGTCGAGAGCGACCACGTCCGCTGCGCCACCGGCGCGAATTTCGCCGAGGTCTGACAACCCAAGCAAGGCGGCGGGGGTCGCGGTGGCGGCCTGGATGGCGTCGACCAGCGGCACCCCCGCAACCTGGACCGCGTGGCGCACAGCAGCGGCCATGGTGAGGGTGCTACCGGCGATGGCGCCGGTGGATGCGAGCCGCGCCTGTCGGTCCCGGACGTCGACGTCGAGGCCACCGAGCCGGTACCGACCATCCGACGCCCCGGCGGCGGCCATCGCGTCGCTGACAAGCAGGGTTCGCGCGGATCCTGCCCGCCGGATGGTGCCGGCGAGGATGGCGGGGTGGAGGTGCACGCCGTCGGCGATGAGCTCGAGGTAGGCACGGTCGTCGTCGAGCAGAGCGGGGATCGGACCGGGCTCGCGGTGGTGGATCGGGCGCATCGCGTTGAACAGGTGAGTGCCGGCGGTAGCACCGGCGGCAAGAGCAGCCCGGGTGGTGGCGTAGGTGGCGTCGGTGTGACCGATCGCGGCGACGGCGCCGTAGCCGACGACCCGGCGGACAGCGTCCAATCCACCGTCGAGCTCGGGGGCGAGGGTCACCATGCGAACGCGCCCGCCGGCTGTGTCGAGGAGGTGTTGGACCTCCGTGGGTCGAGGCGTCCGAAGCTGGGCCGGATCGTGGGCGCCTGCGTAATGCGGGCTGAGCCAGGGTCCCTCCAGGTGCAGGCCGACCAGGATCCCGTCGTCGACGAGTGGTGACAGCAACCGAACCGAGAGCACCAGATCCTCAGTGGAGGCAGTGACCAGGCTGGCGAGGGTGGTCGTGGTGCCGTGAACTAAGTGCAGGGCCGCGGCCGCGGCCGCGGCGTCGACGTCATGGTCGGTGTAGGCGTGCCCGCCGCCACCGTGGGCGTGTGCGTCGATGAAGCCCGGCACCAGGGTTGCCCACGATAGGTCGAAGTCCGGTCGACGTGGCGGCGCGCCTGCTCCGACGTCCGTGACGGAGCTGCCGCTGACGTGCACCCACCCCGGTTCGTAGACCGCGGTGGGCGTCACCAGCCGGCGGCCGGCCAGGAGCATGCCCGAGCGCTCGTCTGGCGGTGCCATCACCACGTCTGGGTGATCTTGCGGAGTCCGCGGGGAGCGTCCGGATCGTGACGCCGGGCGAGCGCCATGGCGTGCGCGAGGCGTTGCAGCGGAAGGATCTGCAGGATCGGGGACAGCTGCTCGTCGATTCCGGTGGGCAGTGCGATCACGGATGTCGCAGTGCCCGCAGCGGTGGGGTCGCCGACCAGGCACACATCCGCGCCGCGCTCGGCCAGCCGTTCGAGCACCGGCTTCATGGCCCGGCCGCCGGTACCTTCGGGGGCGATGGCAAGGACAGGCCGGTCCTCGTCGATCATCGCCAGAGGTCCGTGCAGCAGGTCCGCTCCGGAGAACGCATGCGCAGACAGGTAACAGGTCTCCATCAGCTTCAACGCTGACTCTCGAGCTGTGGGGTAGGCATAGCCGCGTCCGGTGGCGACGATCTTGTCCACGAACCGGTACCGCTGCGCCACCTCCAGGACAGTCGGGTCGGCCAGGACACGGGCGGCAAGTGCAGGCACGTCACGCGCCTGGGAGCCGTCACCACCTCGCCACGCATCGATTAGCAACCACAGGGCCAGGAGCTGGCTGGTGTAGCTCTTTGTCGCGGCCACCGCCCGTTCTGGGCCTGCGAGGATGTCGACGTGGTGGCGGGCCGCGCCGGCCAAGGCCGACTCCGGCGCGTTGGTCACCGCGACGGTCACGGCGCCGGCCGCTGCGGCGCGGGTAGTGGAGTCGACCAGGTCCGGCGAGCCCCCGGACTGGCTCACCGCGATCCACAGCACGTCGCGGAGGTCGGGCTGAGCACCGTAGATGGTCGAGGTCGAGGTCGAGACCATACCGACGGGGAGCCCGAGCGCGATCTCGATCAGATACTTGGCGTACAGGGCCGCATGGTCGCTGGTGCCGCGAGCGGCGAGGAGCACGAAGCGCGGTGAGACGGCGCGAATGTGGGTGGCCAGAGCGGTGATGTCGGGCATGCCGTGTTCGAGCTGCCGCGTCAGCGCGTCGGGCTGCTCTGCGACCTCCTCAGCCATCAAGTGGCCCAGCTCCGCTGGGCCGGTCTGGGGCCGGGCAGGGTCGTACCTGGTCATGACGACTCCTCCTGTTGTCGGTCGTCGACCCGAGATGCCGAGCCGTCGCGAGGGCTTTCGGTGAACAGGACGGAGGTCACAGTGAGGCTTCCCGGTCCCGATCCGGGGATGGACGACCGTCCTCACCGACGGTGGGCCGGAATGTGTTCGCCGACGCCTCAGCCGCTGACAATCCCCTTATCACGCTCAGCCCCAACCCGATGTCGCACTGCGCGACGAGCCCGGCTCGCGCAGAGCGCACCAGGTCGGTGACGCAGCTGGCATAGGCCTCACTCGAGGTACACCTGGAAACGGGGACGGTCATCGCGCCGCGGTCACCGTAAAGGATCCAGTCACTCCCACACACCGCGGCCGGCGCCGTCAGGCTGAGCGAGATGCTGCTCGTGGCACCGCTGGTGTGGCGGGCAACGAGGTCCGTGGAGTTTCCGACACCTCGCCGGGCCACGACGGAGTCGATCGGTCCGAGGACGCGGGTGGCGACCGCGAGGGCATGCGGGCCGACGTCCCACAGCGCACCGCGCTCCCTGCGCCAGTGGGAACCGGCGTAGGGGCTGCCCGGGTCGAAGATGGAACTGAACATCCGTATTCTGGCCGCGACCCAAGCCTCGCCCGCATGGTCCCTGACCCACGCCGCTACGGCGGGTTCATACAGAGGTGTGAAGAACACGGTCGCTGCTACCCCGGCGGCGGCGATGGCGCGGGCCAGTCCTTCGGCGGCGGGAACATCGAGGGCAATGGGTTTGTCGAGCAGGAGGTGGCAACCTCGCTGCGCGGCGAGCACAGCGAGGTCAGCTTGAACGTCGGGAGGCACGGCCAGCGCCACCGCGTCGACGTCATCCAGCAGGTCTGCCAGCCGGCCATACCCCCGCACGCCCAGCGTCGACGCTGCCCGCGAGGTCGACGTGGGCGTGCGGCCCCACACCCCCACGAGGTGCACGTCAGGGTGGCGCAGGAGGCCGACAGCATGCGTGTTGAGACCCCAGTGGCCGGTGCCGATCACACCGATCCGCATCGCTGCCGACCCCGCTCTCATGAGGTCGCGGTCCTGACAGCCTCACCACTGGCCAAGGCATTGATCCGTGCTGGTTCGAACAGGTGCTCCAGCATGAGGTGTCCCCCGCCAATCACCCCGGCCAGGGGCCCGGCGCTGCTGAACGTAATACGGAGGCCCTCGACCGCGATGGGGAGACACCGCTCGTGCAGCGTCGAACGGATGCTCGCGACGTAGGGCTCAGCCTGACTGAGCTGCCCACCGAGGACCAGCGTGTTCGGGTTGAAGAAGTTCACGATCGTGGCCAGCACGTCCCCAGTCGCCCGACCCGCATCGCGCAGGATGCGCGCCGAGACGGGCTCGGGGTCTCGTGCGAGCTCGACAACGGCAGCGGTGTCGGCGGCGGGCAGTCCAGCAGCAGTCATGTCACGAGCCAGGGCAGCGCCACTGGCTACGGCATCCAGGCAGCCGATCCGTCCACACGAGCAGGCGATGTCGACCCCGGGGCTGACCGAGACGTGGCTGATGTCTCCGGCCGCCCCCCGCGCACCTCGGTGAAGGCTGCCCGAGCAGATGACCCCACACCCGATCCCCGACCCAGCCTTGAGGAAGACCAGGTGCTGTCCGGTCTTGTCGCCGACGAAGAACTCTCCGACGGCCATCAGGTTGGCGTCGTTCTCCACCAGGACCGGGGCGTCGGTGACCTCGCCGAGAAGCGTCGGTACGTCCGCACCGTTCCAGCCGGGCATGCGGGATGGAGTAATGACCCTTCCCGTCGTCGCATCGACCGGACCCGGAACTCCGACCGTGAGTCCCATCAGAGGTGGCTCCAGGGCGAGGCTTTGGAGCATCCGCTGCACCTGCTCGAACACCCACGGCAGAACTACTCGCGGCCCGTCGGCGATGTTGAGCGTCAGGTTCTCGTGCACGAGTACCCCGCCTGCGAGATCGAACAGGGCCACCACGGCGTGACTCGCGCCGAGATCGATCGACGCCACCACCCCTGCCTCGGTGCGCAGGTCGAGGCGGCGGGGCCGTCGCCCGCCGCGGGAGCTGCCGGCCCCGCGTTCGTGCAACAGCCCTAGATCGATGAGGGCCTGCACCCGGCTTGCCGCCGTCGAGGCGGACACCTGGGTGAGCCGCGCGATGTCCGAGCGCGAGGACACCTGCCCTGTGCGGACCAACTGCAGCACTGCCCCCGGGGAGTCTGGCGACACCAGCGCAGTCAACATGCCGTCTTCATATCACCCCACGCCCTCAAACTGCGATTCGACGTTGACTTCCTCCAGGAACTGGACCTACTATCCTCCGTACTGGATAAGACACGGTCAGTTCGAGTGATGCGGAGGAGGGCAGGATGGCTCAGCCGATGATCGAGCTCGTCGGCGTCGACAAGTACTTCGGTGACCTGCACGTCCTGCGAAAGGTCGACCTCACCGTGGCCGCCCGCGAGGTGGTCGTGATCATCGGCCCGTCGGGCTCCGGCAAGTCCACTCTGTGCCGCTGCATCAACCGCCTCGAGACGATCGACGGCGGCGAGCTCCGCGTCGACGGTCAGCCGCTGCCGGCGGAAGGCCGTGGACTTGCCCGGCTGCGCGCCGAGGTCGGCATGGTCTTTCAGTCGTTCAATCTCTTTAGTCACCGCACAGTCCTCGACAACGTCACTCTCGGCCCCATCACGGTGCGCAAGGTGCCGCGGAACGAAGCCCAGGCCGAGGGCAGAGCACTGTTGGCGCGCGTCGGTATCAGCGACAAGGCCGACGCCTATCCCGCGCAGCTGTCCGGCGGCCAGCAGCAACGTGCGGCCATCGCCAGGGCCCTGGCCATGCAGCCCAAGGTCATGCTCTTCGACGAGCCGACCTCGGCGTTGGATCCCGAGATGGTCAGCGAGGTCCTCGACGTCATGGTCCAACTAGCAGCCGAGGGCATGACCATGGTCGTGGTGACCCACGAGATGGGCTTTGCGCGCAAAGCCGCTGACCGTGTCGTCTTCATGGACTCCGGCGAAATCGTCGAGCAGGGCACGCCCGACGACTTCTTCGCTGGAGCCAGTAGCGATCGCGCGAAGTCGTTTCTGTCCAAGGTGCTCGCGCACTGAATGCCTTATCTCCGACCTGCTCCATCAACCTGAACCGACTCCGGTCGGCCGGAAGGGAACCACTGATGCGCATCCTGTCAACATCCGGTCGTCACCATCGACGGCTGCTCGCCTCGGTCAGCGGGGCGCTCGTCGCCGCCGTCGTCCTCACGGCATGCGGTGGCGGAGGGAGCTCCAGCGGCTCCTCGGCCGTACCTGGCGGCAGTTCGACGCCGTCCACAGCGAACACCGGTTACAGCAACGCGCCGATCGCAGCGGCGGCGGCAATCATACCGGGCTCGACGATGGAGAAGATCAAGAAGCGCGGAAAGCTGATCGTCGGAGAAGCGCTGGACGCCCCGTTGCTCTCCCAGCAAGACCCCAGCAACCCCAACAACGTCACAGGCTTCGACGCGGATCTGGCCAAGCTGCTAGCGACCTACATCCTCGGCAAGCCCAACGTGCAGATCGTCCCGCCAGCAACACAAACGCGTGAAGCGCTGCTGGGAAACGGCACCGTCGACGTGGTGTTCAACACCTACACCATCACCCCGAAACGGGCTACACAGGTGGACTTCGCGGGCCCCTACTTCTCGTCCGGGCTCGCCGTCGCGGTCAAGACCGGCAACACCACCATCAAGGGCATCAACGACCTCGCAGGAAAAACCGTCATCGTCGGGGCGAACACACCAGCCGTCACGGGGGTCCCCGAGAAGCAGCCCACCGCCAAGCTGGTCAGCTTCGCGACCGACCCCGAGGCGGTGCAGGCATTGGTCCAGGGCCGCGGCGACGCGTACGTGCAGGACCTTACCTTGCTGGCCAGTGATGCCAAGGGCAACCCGGCGATCACCGTTGTCGGCAACCCGTTCACCAGCGAGCCTTACGGCATCGGACTCAAGCACGGCGACACGCAGATGAAAAGCTTCGTGAACAGCTGGCTCACGCAGATCGAGAAGGACGGCACCTGGGCCAAGGTCTGGCAGAACACGCTGGGCACCGTCGTGAAGTCGAGCCCCCCCACTCCCCCCAAGATCGGCTCCGTCCCCGGATCCTGATCCACCTCCGGGGCACGCGGAGACAGTCGGCCACCACCTCGACGGCAAGGATGGGCACCAGTGAATTTGCTGCAGCAGTATCTGCAGCCGCTGCTGTCTGGGCTCCTGACGACCCTGTGGATGTCAGCGCTCGCGGGCGTCGGCTCGATAGCGCTCGGAATCCTCGTCACCGCGGCCCGCGTCAGCCCCGTTCCGGTGCTGCGCGGCGTCGCGTTCGGATACGTCCAGTTCTTCCTCAACGTGCCGCTGCTCGCGCTGCTGGTTCTGTTCGTGTTCGCGTTGCCAGAGGTGGGGTTGCTGATGCCGCTGACCACCACCGCAGTCGTCGTCCTCATCATCTACGAGGCGGCCTACGTTGCCGAGGCCGTCCGCAGCGGAGTCAACACCGTGGCGATGGGGCAGGCGGAGGCCGCCCGCTCCATCGGTTTCACCTTTTTCCAGTCGTTGCGGCTGGTCATCCTCCCCCAGGCGTTGAGAGCGGTCGTCCAACCGGTGGGGAACGTGATGATCGCCCTGATCATGAACACGTCCCTGGCGGCTGCGGTCGGCGTGGTCGAGCTGACCAGCGCGACCAACAACGTCAACCTCGTGGAGGCTCAGCCGATCCCGATCTTCGCGGGCGCCGGATTGTGCTACATGGTTCTGGCGTTGGCCGTCGGCTTGTCGGCGGGGGCGATTGAGCGACGGGTGGCGATCGTCCGATGAGCACGACCGCGACGACTTCTCCCACCAACAGCACCCCCCCGTGGTGGGCACGGCGAAGGTCCCCGAGCTCCTCGGTGCTATTCGACTCCCCCGGGCCCCAGGGCCGCCACCGGATCATGATCGCGTCCATCGTCACGGTGGTGGTCCTCGCCGTCCTCATCGGCCTCGGTGCACGCACCTTCGCCGACCACGGTCAGCTCGCGGCCAGCAAGTGGGAGCCGTTCGGACAGTGGCCCATCTGGCGGTACCTGCTCGTTGGGCTCCGCGGCACGGTCGAGGCGGCGGCCTGGGTCGCCGTCCTAAGCGCAACAGCCGGATTGCTGCTCGCGCTCGGTCGACTCAGTCCTGTCGGTGTAGTGCACTGGTTGGCGACGGCGTACATCGAAGTCGCTCGAACCCTGCCGGTGCTGCTGATGATCTACGTGACGTTGTTCGGTCTCCCTCACTACGGCATCAACCTGCCGCTGCTCTGGAAGCTAGTACTGCCGCTCACGATCGCCAACTCCGCCGCGTTCGCCGAGATCTTTCGCGCGGGCATCCTCAGCCTGCCGCGCGGGCAGAACGAGGCGGCGCTCAGCCTTGGAATGACGCGCCGACAGTCGATGCGTCTCGTCGTCCTGCCTCAGGCCGTCCGCCTCGTCACGCCGTCGGTGGTGAGCCAGCTGGTCAGCTTGCTGAAGGACACCTCGCTCGGATTCATCGTCGCCTTCACCGAGCTGCTCTACCGGGCGCAGGTCCTGGCGTCTTACAACCACCTGCTCATCCAGACCTACCTCGTCGTGACCGCCATGTACCTCGTCTGCAACGTTGCCCTGTCGTCGTTGGCGCACCGATTGCAAACGATGACGCGGCGTCGCACCGCCCCGTCGAACACCAATGGCGAAAACCTCGCCCTGACCGCTGCGGAACAGGTACATGACTAACTCCGAGAATCCAGCTCTGGCGGAGCTGGCCGTGGTCGACCGCGGCGGCTTCGGCGAGAGCCGTCACTACGGCAGCCTGGTTGCCCTCGCCGCGGACGGGACCGTCGCCCTGTCCCTCGGCATGCCCGAGACCTCGATCCTGCCGCGCTCGTCGGTCAAGCCCTGGCAGGCCATCACCTGCATCCAGTCCGGAATCTCGCTGTCCGGTGAGCAGACGGCGGTGTCCGCCGGCAGCCACACCGGGCAGGACCCCCACGTCAGAGTCGTGAGCAGCATCCTCGCCGATGCCGGGCTGTCCGAGACCGACCTGGGATGCCCACCCGACTGGCCCGAGGACGAGTCCGCACGGAATGACCTGATCCGACGCGGACAGCACCGGGCTCCGATACGGATGAACTGCTCGGGCAAGCACGCCGCGATGCTCGCCGCGTGCGTCCACAACGGCTGGGACGTCGACAGCTACCTGGCTGCCGATCACCCCCTGCAGCGGCGGATACGGGAGACCTTGGAGCACGCGACAGGCAACGAGGTGCTGCACGTGACCGTCGACGGCTGCGGCGCGCCGCTGTTCGCCACGACGATCCTGGGCCTGGCCCGTGCTGGTCGCGCACTGGTCGTGGGCCCCCGCACCCCATCCGAACACGCCGTGGCCGACGCCATGCGCGCGCATCCCTACTTCGTGGGGGGCAGCGGTCACCCGAACACCGAGGTCATGCGGCGCCTGCCCGGCACTCTGTGCAAGGGAGGTGCCGAGGGTGTCATCGTCGCAGCGGCTGCAGGCGGACAGGCCGTAGCGATCAAGGTCATCGACGGAGCGCCGCGCGCGACCACCATGCTGGCCCTTGCAGGGTTGGCAGCGGTCGGGGTTGACACCGCTCCCGCGGGCGACCTGACCCGGGTGGAGATCCTGGGCGGCGGGCGGGCGGTCGGCGAGATCCGCCTGGGCGAAGACCTGCGCCGAGCAATCGAGACATCCGCATGACGATCGTCGAGATCTGCGTTGACGACGTCGAGGGCGCATGCACAGCCGAGCGGGAGGGCGCAGACCGGATCGAGCTGTGCGCCGAGCTGACGGTCGGGGGCACCACCCCGACCGTCAAGATGGTGAGCGCCACTCTCGGTGCCTTGTCGCGAGTGGGCGTTCAGGTCCTGATCCGCCCTCGCGGCGGCGATTTTGTCTACGACCCGGACGAGGTGAACACGATGATTGCCTCCATCCATGCAATAGCCGCCCTCCCTGCGTCGGTTCCGGTCGGCTTCGTCCTCAACGCCCTGACTCGCCGCCGACAGATTGATCGGCCGACCATGAGAGCACTGCTCGACGCTTGTCGCGGAGCCTCGACAACCTTCAGCCGAGCCTTCGACTCGATCCCTGACCCCCTCGCGGCTGCCATCGTCCTGGCCGACCTGGGGGTGCACCGCGTCCTCACCGCAGGCGGCCCCGGGACTGCCACCCAGGGGCAGGCCGTGCTGGCCCGGCTCGTCCAACAGGCGCCAGTCACCGTGCTCGCCGCTGGACACATCCGATCGGCCACGGTCGGACAGCTAGTGGCGGCCACGTCGGTCCCGGAGGTTCATCTGCGCGCAGTCAACGGCACCGACGCGCACGGCCGAACCTCCGCGGCCGAGGTCCGCGCCGTTGTCGCGGCAGTCGGACGCCAGTCGTGAACGAAGGTCACACGATGCCGAGGACCGTCTCGGGCGGTCTTCCCAAAACCCGCACGAACGTCAGCATGGCCGCTCTTGACGTTCGTCAGGTGCTCGCTGTATGGCGTGTCGTTCGAGTGCAGCATCTCCCGATGCCCGCGGCACCGCCCCCAGCCGCCACCGGCCGCTCCCGCCGCCCGCGCACGACCACCAGGACGAGCTGACGTGGTCAGCTGTGTCCTGGCCATCGATATCGGTGGTACGACCGTCAAAGGAGCCCTGGTCGACGAGACCGGCCGCGCCCACCACCTGATGAGCCTCACCAGTCGCGGTGGTGAGGACACCGTGAACGCTGTCCGGTCCGTCCTCGCCCAGCTGGCCGAGCAGGCCGCCGCCGCGGGGCTGGAGGCCGTCGCCGCCGGAGTGGTGAGTCCCGGCATCGTCGACGACGCGACCGGTCGCGTCAGCTACGCATCAAACCTCGCCTGGCGCGATGTTGACCTGCGCACCCCGCTGGAAGCCGACCTGGGGCTGCCCGTCTCGATCGGGCACGACGTTCGAGCGGCGGGCCACGCCGAAGCGCTGCTCGGCTCGGCGCGCGGGGTCGGTGACCTCGTTCTCGTGCAGCTCGGCACGGGCATCTCAGCCGCGTTGATGACCACCCAGCGCATTATCACCGGTGTGGGTAACGCCGCCGGCGAGGTCGGCCACATGCCGGTGTATCCGCGGGGCGAACGCTGCAGCTGTGGGCAGCGGGGCTGCCTCGAGGTCTACGCATCCGGCGCGGGCATCGCGCGACGCTACCGTTCCGGTGGGGGTGGGGCGGCCGAGACCGCCGAGCAGGTGGCGACGCTGCTCGGCGTCGATCCCATCGCCGACCGAGTTTGGTCCGACGCCACGGACGCACTGGCGCTCGCCGCTAGCACGCTGACCATGGCACTCGACCCCGGCTTGATCGTCATAGGCGGTGGGCTGGCGCGGGCCGGTGAGCTGCTGCTGACACCCGTGCGCGTGGCCCTAGCCGACCTCCTGGCATGGCGGTCCCCGCCACCGATCGCCGCCTCGGCCCTGGGCCCGATCGGCGGCCGCGTCGGAGCCGCTCTCGCTGCCTACGCGCTGACCCCGTGGGCTGCCGCACCCGAGACATGGACAGCCGAGACCCTGCTCACAACAGTTCCATGAGTACCCGACGATGCCGCCCGGCCTGGCTCCGCCTCTACCGTCGCCTGAACACTCATACCACCAGCTACGTGGCTGTGCCGCACCCCGCTCAAAGAGACCCCCCTCCCCCTCCCCCCACGTCACCGGGTCGATCACAGCTCCAGGAAACGGTCCTGCTCACGACGAGCCTGTTCGTCGGCTTGGCGGGCAGCAGCAACAGCGCGACGGAGGACATCGGGGTCGGCGAGCAATGACCCGGGCCACCCCAGCTTGCCGAGTTCGGGCGCGGCGGAACGCCGAGGCCCCGACGTCGTCCCGTAGGGCACGAGCACGAGCCATGCTGGCGGCTCTGCCGCCGCCGTTGGGAGGCGATCCACGCAGGCGCCCGGGCCCGCAGGACGGCGGCGGTGTCCCGGGCCGCGGTGAGGCTGTCCGGGACCGCGGTCGTACCCGCGCCGAGATCTGCCGCGGGCTGGTCGGCGGGGGCGGTGATGATGGCGGTAGCCAGCTCGCCGGTGTCCAGGCCGTCGGTGTGCGCAGCGGCCAGGGTGTTGAGCAGGTCCCGGTAGTGGGGGGAGGCAACGGTGGTGGCGTCGTGCACCGCGGGCAGCGCCCGACCCAGCAGGTACGCCCCCGGGTGGTGAAGAGGTCGTGGACCAGCTCGCTGTGAACCTGGTGGAGGCGGGTGGTGTCGTCGGTGTGGTCGAGCTCGCCTGCGAGGGTTTCGGTGGTGGTCAGGTTGTCGTCGGTGCGGGCCACCACATCGGCGAACAGCACCGTCGGGTCCGGGGCCTGCTCGCCCTGCAGGCGCTCGGGTGGTGGTGGGGCCTCCGCTTCCGCCCGCCGATTCCGTCTGTCGGTGACGAGGTAGAGGTGATTGGTATCCCGCCGGCGGGTCAAGCCGACGTAGGGCAAGGGGGCCTCAGTGATCTGGACCACCATTCGCTTGCTTGCTAGCTTGAACCCGGCGGGTGACCCCTCCCGAAGACGAGTCGACGGAGGTTGCCGATGGCCGCACACGAAGATCGGCCGGCCGAGGGAGAAGGCGCGCGCGCCACGGCGACGGCCGCCTTCGACCTTGCGGGAAAGGTGCTGCTCGTCACCGGCGCGACGCAAGGCATCGGGCACGAACTCGCGTTCCTTCTCTCAGCGGCCGGGGCCATCGTCGTGGCGACGGCCCGCACGCCCGATGCCGCCGACGGGATCGCGGCCGAGGCAGCCCACAGGGGGCTTCCGGTGCACACCGTGCTGCTCGACGTGCGGGACATCGGCTCCATCGGCGCGGCCGTCGCGGACGTCATCGCGCGACACGACCGGGTCGATGTGCTGGTCAACAACGCGGGGCTCGGTCACGCGCACCGGGCGCTGGAGGTCTCCGGGCACGACTTCGACGAGATGATGTCAGTGAACCTGCGGGGACTGTTCTTCATGAGCCAGGCCGTGGCCCGGACGATGATTCCGCGCGGCGGCGGCCGGATCATCAACATGAGCTCGCAGGGCGGCGTGGTGGGGTTGCCCGATGCGGCCGTGTACTGCGCCAGCAAGGGGGGCGTCAACATGCTCACCAAGGTTCTCGCGCTGGAGTGGGCCGAATACAGGATCAACGTCAACGCGATCGCCCCGACGTTCATCTACACGCCCGGCACGGCGCCACTTCTCGACGGTCCTGGACTGCGCGACCAGATTCTGGCGAAGATCCCCCTGCGCCAGTTCGGCACACCCGAGGATGTCGCCGGTGCCGTGGCCTACCTCGCGGCGCCCGCGTCCCGCCTCGTGACCGGCACGGTGCTGATGGTCGACGGCGGTTGGACCGCGCAGTGACCCCGCGGCCGGTTCGGCTGGCCACGGCGGAGGCGATCGCGACGATCGACCCGGCCGCCGGTGTACGGGCGAGCTCGCTGCTCGTCAGAGGGCACGAGTTGCTCGTGCACGGGCCCGACTCGTTCCACTGGGGAAGCTTTCCCGATGGCGCCATTGAGTCCCAGCGCCCGCCGCGAACGTGACGCCAACCTGCCCGGCCTGTCACGGCTCGATGCCCACCGGGCGGGCCCGCACCTGGTGCTCGGCGCGGTGTCGGCAAGCGGCCTAAGGGCCCGGATCAGCAGCACCACACCCGTGCGGCGGGCGCCGCCCAGGTCCGTATCCCGCTCACGCATGGGGTTTCACCCGACCCGGCCGGTGACGTAGTCGGCGGTGCGGCTGACGGTCGGATTTTCGCGGGCAAGTCTCGCCGGGAGTGCCGTCCAGATTGAGCAACGGCCTCGACCGCCGCGCCGTCGAAGTCCACGCCGGGTCATCCCTTGACGTAGGGCTCCCCGTCGGCCGCGGGTGCACGCACCCGCCCCGCCAGCCCCGCGACCGCGAACAGGGTCGCGAGGTAGGGCAGCATCGCCAGGAAGCTGGAGGGGATCGTCACCGGTGTCTGGGTGAAGGACAACACCGTCTGCAGTGCGTCGGCGAAGCCGAACAGCAGCGCCGCACCGATCGCACCGCGTGGGCTCCACCGGCCGAAGATCACTGCCGCGAGGGCGATGAACCCCTTGCCTGAGGAGATGTCCTTCGAGAACGCCCCCACCGCGCCGATCGTGAGAGCGGCGCCGGCGAGCCCGGCGACGCAGCCACCCATGACAACGTTGCGGTATCGGGTGCGCAGCACGTTGATCCCGACCGTGTCCGCCGCCGCGGGATGCTCCCCCACCGCCCGGGCCCGCAGACCCCACCGGGTGCGGAACAACGCTACGTCGACGATGACGATGAGCCCGTAGGTCAGGTAGACGATGACGTTGGCGTCGAAGAGCAGCGGACCCAGGATCGGTATGTCGGCCAGCAGCGGCACCCGGATGGGCCCGAAGAAGCCCGGGTTGTTCAACGCATTGGCGTTGGGTTGCATCAGTGCGTCGTACACGAACCCGGTCAGACCCAGGGCGAGGACGTTGAGCACCACCCCGAGGATGACCTGGTTGACCAGGTAGCGGATGGCGAACACGGCCAGCAGCCACCCCATCAGGCCCCCGGCCACCACAGCGCCGACGATGCCCAGCGCCAAGTTGTGCACGGCCGACGCCACCAGTGCACCAGCCCAGGCGCCCGCCAGCATCTGACCCTCGATGGCGACGTTGATGACACCGGAACGCTCACACAGCACGCCGGCGAGCGCACCCAGGATCAACGGCACGGCCAGGAAGATGGTTTGCTGCAACCAGCCCTTGCAGATCAAGCTTCGTGCCGCTGCCGCGACATTCAGCCCGCTCGCCGCGCTGGTCCCGGAGCGCACCACCCCGGAGCTGTGCTACCTGCAAGCCCGCTTCGCCGGGCTGGCGGCCTACGGCCCCGCCGCCGCGCTGCTGGCCGAGGTGCTGCCCGGGGTGTGGGTAGCAACTGCGCAGGATCCTCCGTTAAGGGTTGGTGATCGCGGCTCTCAGTAGTCGGACGGTGAGCGCGTCCATGGCTGCT
>JAABUZ0100006240.1_pt1 | contig 15012 bp, 12 predicted proteins | sample 5562091 | NCBI WGS metagenome assembly JAABUZ01 (sample SAMN12813069, study PRJNA571459) | rock metagenome | isolation source: Antarctica rocks | place: Antarctica: Victoria Land, Linnaeus Terrace sud | collected 2015-12-21 | reverse complement strand
ACAACTCGCCCGCCTGCTGTCCGCGCTGGGCTCGCTCCAGGGCTACATCGGCCTCATCCTGATCGTGGCCTACGGCGTCATCTCCAAGGGCGGCGAGTTCTGGAACGGGACGAACCTGACCAACGCGGTCGGCGCCTTTGCCTCGCGCGGCATCCTGGCCGTGGGCGAGACGCTGGTCATCCTCATCGCGGGGATCGACCTGTCCGTCGGCTCGCTGCTAGGCATCTGCTCCATGACGGCGGCGCTGATGCTGACCACGCACGATTTGAGCCCCGTGCCCATCATCCTGGTCTCCATGGCCGTCGGCGCTTTCTTCGGCTTCTTGAACGGCGCCGGCACGGCCCTGCTGCGCATCCAGTCGTTCGTCGTCACCCTGGCTATGCTCAGCGTGGCGCGGGGTCTGGACCGCGAGGTGAGCGGCAACGTGAGCGTGGGCACGCAGATCGTGGGGGCCAACGGCCAGCTCACCGACACGTCGAACGCCTTCCAATTGCTGGGCACGCCGGGGCACAACCTCTGGACGGGCGTGGACCTGCCGATCTGGGGGCACGCCGGCGTCTATTACCCCGTCCTGGCCTTCCCGGTCATCTGCATCATCTTTCAGCTGGTGCTGACCAGGACCAGCTTCGGCCGCCACATCTACGCCGTGGGCGGCAACGAGACGGCGGCGCGGCTCTCCGGCGTGAACGTCACGGGGGTCAAGATAGCCGTCTTCACCCTCTCGGGCCTGCTGGCCGGGTTTGCCGGGCCGATCGACGCCGCCTACAGCGCCTCGGCCGATCCTCTGGCCGGTCAGACGTTCGAGTTGGACGCGATCGCCGCCGCCGTCATCGGTGGCGCCAGCCTCGCCGGCGGCAAGGGCAGCATCATCGGCACTCTGGTGGGCGCCCTGATCCTGACGCTGCTCGACAATGTGTTGGGGTTGAACGCGGTCAGCGACAACTGGCAGCTTGTGATCAAGGGGCTGATCGTCGTCGCGGCCGTCGTGTTGCAGCGGCCCGGTCTCTTTACCGCGATCGTCGCGGCAATCCGCCCGGAAAGGAGGTGAGCGCGCTATCTGACGGACCCACCGCTAGCGCGGGCGGCCACGGCGCCAGACCGCCAGGCGGGGGAAACGGCGTCACGACCATCGAGCCATCGAGCCATCGAGCCATCGAGGCTATCAAAAACCGCTATAAAGGTAAGAAGGAGAACGTCCTACCATGAACAAACGTCTGCTCGCAGCGCTCGGCTGCGGCCTGCTCGTCAGCGCCACGGCTGCCCTGCCCATCGGCGGCGCGGTCCACTCAGCCAGGGCCAGCGCGTCGCGGGTCTTCGTGGTCGGCTATTCGCAGTCGAACAACGCCGAGCCCTATCGCGCCCAGCTCAACCTGCAGTTGCAGCAGTACATCAAGCAGTATCCCGACCTCAAGCTGCTGCCCATCGCCGATGCCCGGCAGAGCAGCAGTACGCAGGTCGGTCAGGTGCAGAACTTCATCTCCCAGCGCGTCGACGTGCTGATCGTCTCCCCCAACGAGGCGGCGCCCCTGAGCGCGCCCGTGCAGCAGGCCTGCGCGCAGCACATCCCGGTCATCATCCTGGACCGCTCGGTCAACACGACCTGCTACACCGCCTTCATCGGCGGCGATAACGTGTTGATCGGTAAGAAAGCCGGGCAGGCCGCCGCCAAGCTGCTGCCCAATGGCGGCAATGTAGTGGAGTTGCAGGGCATCCTGAGCAACCAGCCCCAGATCGACCGCGACAGAGGCTTCCGCGAAGGTATCGCCAGCAATCCCAACATCAAGATCATCGCCCACCGCGAGGCCAAGTGGCTCAAGGAGTCCGCGACCCCGATCATGCAGCAGTGGCTGAGCCAGTACAAGCGGATCGACCTCGTGTACGCCGAGAACGACCCCATGGCCCTGGGCGCCTACCTGGCCGCGGCCGGCGTCGGCCGGGCCAAGCAGATGAAATTTATCGGCACTGACGGCCTGGCCATCCCCGATGGCGGCATCCGCGCCGTGCAGCTCGGCGAGTTGGCGGCCACCTTCATCTATCCCACCTGCGCCAAGCAGGCCGCCCAGTTTGCTGAGCTGATCGCGCATCACAAGACGGTTCCGCACACCACGATCCTGGGGACCACGGAGGTGACGCCCCAGAACGCCGCGATGCTCTACAAACAGTATCACCTTTAAAGAAGGAGGGCATCGAAAGGAAGGAGGGAAGCGTATCCACGCACCCGGCCGCCTACCTGGCATGGCCGCGGTAGGGCCCGCCGCCGGCCGCCGCTGGTACAACCGTACCGGCGGCCGGCGGCCTGCGCGCCTGGACAGACGTCCATTCCAGCAACGCCATTGGTGGGTAGCATAACTATCGCATGGCCGGATGGACAGGAACCTTGTAAGATCCCACAGTTCCTGCGCGCTGTCCCATAGTTCCTGCGCCACAAATCCCACAGGACCTGCGCCATCCTGCGGATGCCCCTCCCGCGCGTGTAAAACAGGCCGTCTGCACGGACCCTAGCGCGCGGATCGGCGCACCTTCTGTGGGATTTTGTGCAGGGTGGCGCAGGTCTGGACCTGCTCACGGACAGGGGCTCTTGCGCATATAACGTGAATTGGGTTTCCGGAGGGTGACGATGGGCACGCGGGCATCGTCCTCTCGGGTGTGATGCACCTTGTTGTAGCTGGCTTTCCCGGCAAGCATCCATGCGCCCCCCTACTTTTTCACGTTATATGCGCAAGAGCCCCTGATGCTGAGCAGGTCCAGTACTGTAGGTTTCCACGCGAGATGCGCCGGTGCGAGGAGTGCTATTCCGCACGAGGTGCGCCCTTGTTCCGCGCGAGGTGCGCCGATCCTGCAGAAAGGTCCACCAATCCTGCGCCCATCCGCGCGTCGTGCCGCAACGGGCGACACGTGATGAGGCGGTTTTGTTGGGTTGGCGCAGGATCGGCGGAACAAGGGCGCAGGTTGAGTGGAACAGGGCGCATCTGTAAGAATGCACAACAGGGCGCATCTGTAAGAATGCACATAAGATGCGCCGGTCCCACACATAAATTGAGGTCGTGGGGCGCATAACATGCGCCGCTTGGGGCAGATAAAGTGCGCCGATCCTCCTGTTGGGGCAGATAAGGTGCGCCGATCCGCACAGGGCAGCGTGCCTGTTTGCGCGGGCTCAACACGGCAGCACGGCGTGGAACGAGCGTGGCGCGGGCATAGGGAGGGGAGAGAGGGACAGGCGGGGGCGGAGGAGCGCCAGGTAGGTGCGCCGGACGGCGCAGGTTATGTGCCCATTGGCGCACGTTATCTGCCCCCTTACAAGCGGCCCGCATAACCGCTACATGTAGTGGGCAAACAAAAAAGTGCAAGGATAGAGCGGCAAGTTAGTCAGGCCTAAGAGCCTACTAGGGGCTAGCCGGGTGAAGAGCGGCGCCTCTCTTCACCCGGCTAGCCCCTAGTGTACAGGGCGACGTAGAATTGACCCATCTGCGCCGAGACTTCGTCATTGACGTTGAAGACCCGCGTGGGTATGCAGGCAAGCTATCCGACGGGCCTGAATCCAGGGGTTTCAGGCCTTGCCGAGCCGGCTGAATAGAGTCCAGATGCCTTCCTTGCACCACGCCATTTGCATGTCTATTCAGTCTTCAACGTCAATGACGAAGTCTCGGCGTTCCTGGGTTAATTCTACGTCGCCCTGTACAGGGTCACCTTGTTCTGCCGGAAGGCCCAAACTCTTACGAATTTGGGCACTGAATAGGTTCACCGCTTCGAGATCCCGCTCCACTTCACTCTTCATTGGATTTGTCTCCACCATTTTATCTGCCCACGTCTGTAAGCCCCACACCCCCTCCATGATGTGTTGCGTTGCTCGCATCGCAGCTTCCTCGCTTAAGAGGGCATTACCTGAACTAAGCCATTCCATTTCGGATCGTTTAGGAGGACGTTTGTAGGTAAAAGTCTGACACATCATCGTGTACGATTCATGTCCTCGTAGACGTTTGTAGAGAAATCGTCTCTCGCTAATCACATCCCATCCCCTATCAATACCACGTTCTATTAGTAGTTTCGGCAAGCCCAAGCACAAAAAACGCTCGAAGTCGGATATGGCGAGCTCTGCTGGAGAGGTGGACGAAAATTCTGCGGCCCATTGATGACGAAATTCACCCCTCACGTCGATGTTACGCTCGATGAGGGTGGTTAGCTTGTCAACGCCGTCTCGATTGGTCGCTCCTTCGTCGACATGAACGGTCAGGAATAATGTAAACTCGTCGATAAGTCTCCCTCCCATGCTCTCTGGGAGTGGCTTATCCATTTGCCAGTCTAGAATGCGTAGGATCGTCCGCATAAGCCTTGATACGACAGGCTGTTTGCGAGGGAATAGAGGACGTGTCAAGTCCAAATTGATAATGTCAAACGGGAACGCGGCGAGCAGGTTGTCGTGGTGATCTTGCAGCCTTAAAGCAGCACGGCCTTCGGAATCGATCCTGCCTCCCGGATTAAGCCGCGACCTCTGTTTACCAGAGTTCACCGAAGGCTCGAACAAGACCATATCCTCTAGGGATACCGGAAATCCACGCTCGGGCGTCCGTATGAGCCTGTTTATCTCTTGGAATTGATCCGAGTCTCCTTCGCAAAACCAGACCCCGTGAAGATAGTTATCGGACGTGCGTTTTAGAACTTTCGCGCGTTCCAACATAAAAACATCTATAGCCTTCGCTGCACATAGGGTGAAATAGCGAATGTCTCGTTTCTTACCAAGTTTTGTTTTTCGGTCCATACAAGGGGGTAGCCACCCCTGCATCCGGACATAATGCTTGGGCAAATCTTTATCATAGGCCGGCGCGCGGCGTCCCCCACCGGCAACAACCGATTGTGCCGATGACACCACTAGAGAATCACCCTCAAATACTCGTAGAATTGCCGGCGCACTTCATCAAGGGTTGGCGCTCTCAGAGCGAGTTCAAAGCCGATCGCGATCTCTTGCCCGAGGTCACGATTGCGCTTCTCGTGCGTCAACGGTGCGGATTCATTCACCTCGATTGAGGCGTCAGCGTCGTCGATACGTACGGGTGACACGAACCGGTTCTGGCTGTGAGGTGACGATATACTCACCCGCTCGACGTGTGCATCAGGCAGGAATTGGGCAACGGTCTCGTTAAGGCGCTGCTGCCGCGTCACTGTCGCCTCCTCGGTGCGAGCATTTTTGCGCACGGTCAGATTGCGGTACAACCACGGACGCACATGGCGATCTAACGCCTGGTAGATCAGTGATTGAACCTCGAGGAAGTGCGGGTGTGCCTGGTTGAAGCTGTCCCGGTCGATGTTCAAAGCGTCTTCCAGACCTTCTTCTATATCGATCTCGCCTGACAACCAGCTGTATCGCGGACCTTCAACTATTGGATAATCCAGGAAACTTCGATCGTATTCTCCGATAGCCACCCCTTTGATGCGAATCAGCATGCCACGTAACTCGGCGGGATAGATAGACTTTCCTCCCTGGCTGTAGATGTATCCTTGCCCGCGCAGGCGTGTTCCGTCGACAAGGCTGTCGATGGTCAGTATCTCTACATGCATGTCTCGTGGAGAGCGTTGGTCTGCTGGCCGGGCAGGAAGGAGGACTGGGCGCCGGAGCGGGAGGCCGTCGACCACCACGGCGAAGTCAAACGACTCGAGTTCTTTCTGCCGGGCAATATTAACGGGATGACCGCGTACTGGTCCGTCGTCGTAATAGGGCAAAGGTGCGGCCAGTGCAATATTCCACGTCGTACGCCAGTATTCGCTGACCTCACGGATGGACTTATGCTTTACTACGCTGGAAAAAAACCTGTCGAATGTTGTTGGCAGCAAGGGAGGTAATTCCTCGGTTACAATCGATTCAGCTAATGCCGCCACTTCGTTTTCGTTGACGAGCATGCCAATCCCGTTTTTCGTCGCGATCTCTGTTTTTCCCCCTTCATCTCCGTCGCGCATTGTGTCTGAGGCTCGCAGCATGCGCCGTAGGAAGCCATATTTCAGATCCGTTGCAATGATAGCCGTGCCACTCCGAGTTTCATCAAAATCGATGTCGTTGAGGATAAATGAGCCGATGTCCAGCTTATAAGTGCCGGTTTCGGTGGGATCGAGGAGAGCCTTGTCAATCGTATCCTGTGTGTCATCGCTGATCTGCACCCGCGCACGGAATGCTGTCCCGCTCGCCTTGTGGTGCGAAATGACCTCAAAACCGTGACATATTTGCACAATGGCCAGTAGACCAATGCCGATCCGCCCAATAAGTGGGCGGTGCAGGAGTGGGCTTCGGTCACCATCATTCCGTTTGTCTGAGTCTCCAATCTGACCCTTCATGAGCTTCAGGAACTTGGCGCGCTCTATGCCGGACCCGCTGTCCGTGACGGATACCACGTCGAAGTTCGGCGGGGTCATCGACACCGAAACCCATGTCGCATCCGCGTCGAATGCGTTACTAATAAGCTCCTTGAGGGCACTGGCGGGGCTTCGATAGATTCCCGAGCTGATCAGTCCTAAGGTCTTGGAGCTCACCACGATTGCTCCTGACTCCATGTGGTTCTCCTCAGCCGTTGTCACGTCTGTGCTCTCCCCGTCAGACCCAAATACTGGCGCTTAACGCCAGCATAGCCATTTATACAACTATTGTAATCCGATCTGCACTACGAGCACTCGATTCGTCTGTTGCAAGAGCTATTGCGGACGATGAGGACGGTTAGTAGAAGCCAACGCTGTTTGAGTGCAACCCCAGATCGGGACATGTTCGCGCGAGGCTCTAGCGTGATATGGTATCACCATGACATGAGTTACGTTACAGCGCGCTCTCGTGATAAGAATAGCGACACCAATAGGCTCTATATCGAAGACCGAGCGGTGCATGAGTGGTACCGCTTTGTTCTTTCGTTCCCGCCCCATCTGGTCCGGCAATATCTTGAACGATTCATGCCGATGGGTGGTCGCGTGCTGGACCCCTTCTGTGGGACGGGGACCGTCCTGGTCGAGTCGAAAAAGCAGGGGTACGCCAGTGAGGGTATAGAGGCTAACGCCGTGGCCCACTTCGCCTGTGAAACAAAGGTCTCATGGAACGTTGACCCGGAGGGTCTGATGGCCCATGCGCGGATAGTCGCTGCGGCGGCGGAAGAGCGGCTGGAACATGATGGTATCCCCGATGCGCCATTTTTTCACGTTCTCGGTCCAGATGGGCAACCATCTCTGCAAGCCCTACCTGTTGAGGTGATGAAGCTACTTCTTACAAACTCTATCAGCCCATTACCTTTGCATAAGGCGCTGGTGTTGTTAGAGGTGATGCACCAGAATCGCGACGATCACTACTGGGCACATGAACGTCTCGCGCTGGCAAAGAGTCTTGTCTTCAACAGCTCCAACCTACGTTTTGGGCCAGAAGTCGGCGTGGGTAAGGCTAAGGTGGATGCGCCGGTGGTCGCGCCCTGGCTTGCGGGCGTGGAGGCGATGGCCAGTGATATGCGACACGCTCCAATCCGCACACACATCGACACTCCAGCGATGGTTCACCATGCGGACGCGCGACAGGCGGCGACGGTGCTGGAACCGAACAGCATTGCCGCCGTTATCACGTCGCCGCCCTATCCCAACGAAAAGGATTACACGCGCACGACGCGCCTGGAGAGTGTCCTCCTGGGTTTCACCACGACGAAAACGCAGATTCAGGACATGAAGAAGGGTCTGGTGCGGAGCAATACGCGCGGCGTCTATAAGGACGATGATGACGCGATATGGGTGGCCGGTCATGCGGAGATAGAACGGATCGCCAGCGCGATAGAGGCACGGCGGACTGAGCTTGGCAAGACCTCGGGCTTCGAGCGCCTATATGCCCGCGTAACAAAGCTTTACTTCGGCGGGATGGCGCGACACCTGGCGGAACTGCGGCCCGCCTTGCAACCGGGTGCCCGCCTTGCCTACGTGGTCGGCGATCAGGCGAGCTACTTGCGCATCATGATCCGTACAGGACAGCTACTTGCCGATATAGCGCGGCCGCTAGGCTACGAGGTAGAGGGGATTGACCTGTTCCGCACACGTCTGGCGACGGCGACGAAGGAGCAGTTAAGAGAGGAAGTGGTGGTGCTGCGGTGGCCGGGATGAGTGACGAGCCGAGCGGTAAGACGTCCGAAGATCAAGAAGAAGAGGACGTTGTTGTGTTATCTCCTCGACGTGCCAACCGTTACAACCAGATTATGGAGCAACTATTCTCAGCGGGGTATGCGGAGGGCAAGCGTAGCGTCCCGTTTCGTCGTGATGATATGCGCCCAATCGCCGAGAGGCTCAAGATTGCACTCCCGGACAACCTGGGTGATGTTGTCTATTCATTCCGCTACCGCATCCCATTGCCGGAGGCGATCCGCAAGACGGCCCCTGCAGGTATGATCTGGGTGATCCGTCCAACTGGATCGAGCGCGTATAAGTTCGACCTTATTACAGAGGTGAGCATGGCCCCGCGAGAGGGGATGATCGTGGTGAAAATCCCCGATGCTACTCCCGGTCTTGTGACCAAGTACGCGCTCGGTGATGAGCAGGGACTGCTAGCCCGGTTGCGCTATAACCGCCTCATCGACATCTTCACGGGGTTGACCTGCTACTCGCTCCAGAACCACATGCGCACGACGGTCAAGGGTATGGGCCAGGTGGAGACCGACGAGATATACGTGGGAGTCGATGATTGGGGCAACCACTACGTGATGCCGGTCCAAGCGAAAGGCGGCAAGGATAAACTCGGCGTTGTTCAGATCGAGCAGGACATTGCACTTTGCCGACAGAAGCTTAAGGGTCTAACCTGCCGCCCTATCGCAGCGCAGTTCATGGCTGGTGGAGTAATCGCCCTGTTTGAGTTCGTGGAGGTCGATGGGGAGGTGCAGATGGCGCGCGAGATGCACTATCGCCTGGTAATGCCCGATCAGTTGACACCAGAGGACCTAGAAACCTATCGTAAGCTATCCCAGCCATCTGCCCCACCATCATAATCGGCTTAAACGGAGTGTAGGCTGCAACCTCGTAAGATACTCCGGCAATTAGTGACTAGGGGGATGGACTGGGGTGCTGGCTACCGTCGTCATCCGCGGCTATTTTTCGGCCGGATGACGACGGTAGCCAGCACAGCCGGACGACTTCGCCAACAATATCAACGAATGTGATGTCTTACAGCGGCTGCCGCCGTAGCGGTCATCGTCGCGGCGATCGCGGTCGGGGTACGGGTCGAGAGGGGCGTCACAGTCGGGGTTGAGGTCGCCGTGGCGGCCGCCGCTGTAGACGTCGCGGGAAGCCCAGTGGCGCTTGGTTGCGCCGCTGCGCTCGCTGTCACAGTCGGCGTCAGCGCGTCGACAACGGCGTAATAGGTATCGGCTTGTCCAATCAGTGTCCTATCGGAGTTAGATACGTAGACATCTACATGCATGTGCCAGCGTCCTGCTGGGGAAAGCGCTGGCTTAACGAAGCAATCCCCCGTTATGTCGGTGCCGAAGTCGGAGTACGTACGTCGTATCCGCACCGAGTCGTCCTCTGAAATCAGAATATAACCCGACGGGGGGCTGGTGAAACAGAACGTGATCGGATCGCCAACGCTGTACTGGCCCTTATCGGTGCAAATCGTCGTTTGACTTTGGCTACCAGTGGAACGAGAAATAGGCGTGGGAGTCAGCGGACAACTAATAGTCGCCGTGCCAGTAGGGATGGGCGTTCCGGACGTCGCTGGTGTGCCGGTTGGTGTTGACGTGCTGACTACAATCGGTGGTGTGGTCGCCGTCCCGGTAGTGGTCGGGATGGCGGTCGGGATGGCGGTCGGGATGGTGGTCGGCGTGCCGGTTGGGATGGTGGTCGGCGTGCCGGTCGGGATAAACGTACTTATAGCGATATAGGTCGGGGTTGCAGCGAACAGCACGCGCGCTGCCGGCCTTGAGTGTGGGAGATGCCGTAGGCTTATGCGGGGGTTTATGCGGGGGGTTATGATGTGGTGGCGCAGGCCAGCACGACGGGCCACTATATTGACGCAACACGAAGAAGTCGTGGGACTCGGTCTGCGTGCCAGCGACCCCCACACTTTGAGAATTCGGGCAGGAGATCGTAACATTTTCAGGGGCAAAAAAAACCGGCGGCTGATCGGAGAAACGATATAACCCCTTGGAGGGGAAGATGCCCGGTTGCTTGGTAGGGTCGCCCTCTATGTCTTCATTAGGACGATACCAGAAGACGCGTAGGGGACTAATGGCAGGGTTAGCATAACTCCCAGCGCCAGGACGTGGATTGTTCCGAAGCCATGTCATGAGATCAACCATGTAGGCCCCTTCACATTGCGGCCGCGTCCCCTGCTGGTTACAGCCACCAGGTTTGCTCGGCTGGGGTTCCGCGATGTCGATCTCGCTGAAGATGAGTGGCAAACCAGCTAGTGCGTTGTAGGTTAGCCACAGGTGGATCATAGCCGATAAGTCGAAGCACCCTTTATCGGGGGTTCCCTTTATTTTCGCGTAGTTCGGCCAAGCTATGCTCCTCTGGCTTTGGTTTGTATAAACGGTGTACGCGTATGGATGTACAGCCACGCCCAGGTGAGAGCGGTCACCTCCCATGCGGCTGATTGCTTGATTCATATCGTCTATGTTGAACCGCTTGGATTGGTACCCGTGACAATTGACAGCTTGCGAGAAAGAGGTCGTTGGATTGAGAACACCCCCGGTCAGAATGCGATACGGGGCATTCGACGCCCCAGCCGCGCCCATTGCACTCTCAATCGCATGCGCGACACTTGCGAAAAGGGCAGCATAGTTCTCAGAACTTCTACCATAACCGTTATATTCACCCTGCGACACGGTCACATCTTTCCGGGCTCCGCGATGTTTGCCCTTCACGGACCATCTTTGGTTGTTCTCCTCATTCCCGATCTCGAAATAGATGGGGCGATCGAGATGGTACCATGGGCCGGAGTGAACGGTGGCGATGAAATTTGATACCTCTTTTACCCACGTTGTTGGCGTCATCTTCGAAATACAATTGTAGTTAGGGAGGAAATCCACATCGGGAATGAAACTGTTTGGCCCACCGTACGTGCGCTGCTCGTCCTGTACCGTCGTGACATCTTGTAGGATTTGGAGCACGGAACCAACGTCGTACGGGGCTGCGCTATCCTTGACGGGCATCGTGGTCGGTGTCGCCTCTGGCAGCGCAGCTTGAATTGAGGCTACGTGGGGATGCGGTGTGGCATGCCGGTCTCGTCTTTTGTGCGTGGGCGTAGGCGTAGGCGTAGGCTTATGCGTGGGCGTAGGCTTATGTGTGGGCTTAGGCGTAGGCGTGGGCACAAGATCGAGTGGAATAGGCGTAGGCGTGCTCTCTTTAAGCGGAACTGGGACGGGTGCCTGATCGTCGCTCGCCCACCAAAGGGGCCATGTGTTTGAGTCCATGTTGCACGAGAGTTTCACAGCGAAGCGTATGTAATTAGCACCTTCACCCTGTACGCCGTTTTCCATGTTGGTGGATGCAAGATGCTCCAAGTTGACGGCGGCTGTTCCCGCACCTCTCCGAGTAGAATCTATAAGAGACTTGTCGGCGTGGAAGCTGCATTTGACGACGATGACACCGCCTTTGTCGCAGTTAGAAGCGAAGCTCCCCGCGAAACCATAGATGGAAAGGGCGTGGTCGGGTACGGTACCTAACGGGGCTGCCGCGTACCCGACTACAGCTACGCTACGTGCCGTCCCTGTCGTTGCCTGTGTAAGCAGTACAGCGATTAGCGCAGATATAACGAGTAGGGTACGAACGGTAGAACAACGACAGGATATACCCTTGAAGGGCATGCCTTGCCCATCTCTCTCTAAGTTTTCCATCGCTCCCCCTTTCGATGCGCGCAACGCGGGACCCGCGCTCATAGTAGCATATCTAGCGTACTGTAAGGCGTCATGTTCGTTGATCGTGGTGGCGATGTCGTGTTGTAGCTGTGCCCCCTAGTCGCTCCGTTCGATATGTGGCCGAAACTGGAAGGCGTCAAAGTTGTTGAGCGGGATTCACACGTACAAGGACTGCTACTGTCAGAGGTGTTGAGCGGGAAACGTCAGAGTGGGTGAGCCACCCCGCAGGAAACGTCAGAGTGGGTGAGCCACCCCTGGGTGAGGGAGAGGCGGCGGCCGAGGGCAGGCGCTGGTCCGGGCGGGGGTGTGACCCTCACATGGGCGTTCGATACGGGTGCGGGAGGCGCGTCAGGGAGGCTGGCTCAGTCACTGTGACGTTTGTGGCTCACGCAGTATGACGCCTTACCAGCGGCGGCGCATAAGTGGCCCCTGTGTCGGCGTCGTGCTGCGAGAGTGATGGCACCCAACAGGACGACGCAGGGGACGGCACGGGTGGAGGTGGCGGGGATGGGCCGGTTGCATCTAGCGGTGGGGATGTCATTGGCCATCTCTTTTTGGTTCTCAGGCACTTTTGATACTGATGGCGAAGTCCGGCGGCCCTGTCGGTATCCGGTTTTTGGGCGCCATTCGCCGAAAAATGGTGGCTGTATCGCTTGTAAGCCGACAGGCATCCGGCCACTTTTCGATGATTGGCGACTTCGCCATCAGTATCACTTTTGGTGATGCCGGTGGAGTGCGACGTGGTGACACTTACTGAACAAAGACATAGCGAGCGTTCACAACGGATCACGGTGAGGGTGATGAGAGGGCTGGGTTGAAGGCAGGATAGTCGAGTCGGTCGTCGCGATCTAGGGCATAAGCACAGCGGCCGCCTTTCGCCCTAAGATCGAGCGTCATCGACGGCCATTAGGCATCACCAAAAGTGCCTGAGAACCTCTCTTTTAGCCAGGTCCTTGGCCAGCTCGCCTAGCCATCCCTGACAGCGTAGATACTGACCGACTCTATTGCATCGTCAAAGGCTTTCACGCACATTTCAACACGACAAAGGGTCATCGTTCGTTCGAATCGAAAAGTGCAACGTGGCTAGGGAAGATGGCCAAATCCACCCTTTGGCTGGCTAAATCTCAGGTTCTCCGGCACTTTTGATGCGCCCCGACAAGCGGTAATCTGATGGTCTGAAAGCAGGTTATCTCTGGAGAAAGGCAGGCATTGCTGTGCTCACGAAGCTGTTCTTTCCCGATGTGCCCGGCGTGCGTGTGGAGCGCCTGTGGCGTGAGGGGCGGATAATCCATATGAAGGCCGCGCCGACGCGGCGGCGGGCGCGGTGTCCTCTTTGCCACCGGCGTTCGAGACGTATTCACAGCCAGTACCAGCGCACGATCACCGCTATCCCCTGTTGCGGGGATGGCGTGACGATCCATCTCCACGTCCGGCGGTTCGTGTGCCGCGTGCGGTCGTGCGCTCGCAAAATCTTCACCGCACGCGTGCCGGCCCTCGTTGCACCCTCCGCGCGCCGCAGCGTCCGCTTGCACGAGCGCCTCCAGCGCGACGGCTTCGATCTGGGTGGCGAACGGGGAGCGCGGCACGCGACCGCCGAAGGGATGCCGGTGAGCGCGCACCCTGCTGCGTCTCGTCCGCGCCGCGCCGCTCCCGGCGGCGGGCCCGGTCAAGGTGCTCGGTGTCGACGACTTTGCCAAGCGCAAAGGGCACAACGACGGCACGATCTTGGTCAATCTGGAGACGCATGAGGTGATCGACCTGTTGCCGGACCGCACGGCCGAGACGTTGGCGGCCTGGCTCACGGCGCCCCCCGAGGTCGAGATCATCAGCCGCGACCGCGGGGGCGCGTACGCCGAGGGCGCACGGCAAGGAGCGCCCCAGGCGGTGCAGGTCGCCGACCGGTTCCATCTCCTCGCCAACCTGACCGAGGCCGTGCAACGCGTGCTCAATCGCCATCATAGCGCCCTCCGCCAAGCAGCCCAGGATGTCCTGCGACAGGAGCAGGACCGGATAGCCGCTGAGAGTGGAGGTGCGTCAGGGGCGTCCGTGCCGCCCGTTCCGTTGGACCTGCCGTCGCCGCTTGCGCCGACCACGCCCGATCGGGAGACGCGCCGTGCGCGGCGCCACGCCCGGTATGAGGAGGTGCAGGAGCTACGCCGACAGGGCCTGAGCATCTCCGCGATCGCGCGCCACCTCCAGCTCACCCGCCCGACCGTGCGCAAGCTCGTCCAGGCGGACGCCTGCCCCGCGTCGGCGGCGCGCCCCGGCCTCCTCACGCCCTATGAGCCGTATCTGTGGCTGCGCTGGACCCAGGGGTGCCAGAACGCCGCCGCCTTATGGCGGGAGATTCAGGCGCGCGGCTATCGGGGATCCTACGTGCATCTGCGCCATGCGCTGCGGCGGTGGCGGACGCGACCGGCGCGACGCGGCCGCGCAGCAGGTGTTCCCGCTGCGCCGCCTCTCGTCCCGTCACCGACCCTGCGGGCCTTCTCGCCACGGCAGGCGACTTGGCTGCTGCTCCGTCAGCCGGACGAACGGGAGGCCGACGAACGGGCGTTCGTGGTCCACCTCGTCCGGGCGTGCCCCGAGGTCCAGCGTGTCCAGGAGGTAGCCCAGGAGTGCGGCCGACTGGTCCGCACGCGGGATAGCGGGGGATTCGATCCGTGGCTCGCGGTGGTCGATCAGAGTGGTTGTCCTGAAATGTGTGGCTTTGCCGACGGACTGCGCCGCGACCGTGCGGCCGTCGAGGCAGCGCTAGAGATGGAGTGGAACAATGGACCGGTCGAAGGCCTGGTCAACAAGCTCAATAATGTTAGCTAGGATGGTTGAGGTGGATAATACCCTTTCAAAAGTAGGACATCCGTCATAGTATCGCCGCATGGAGAGGCTGTATGCCATCAGGAGAGATGCGGCGGTGGGGGCATGAGCATGCAGCGCGATGAGATCCGGTGGGAGTTGTATCCGCACATCGCTGCGACCGCACACGCACGGGCGTTCATCCTGCGCTTGTGCCAATTCTCTCGGCGTCCCAAGACCATCGAGGTCACGTCCCGTATAGTGGGTAAAAGTGGAAAGGAGGTGGACGGAAACGGCCATCGTGTGGTTCTCGTGTAAAGGTTGAGAGTTACAGGAGAAGGAGCACGACGATGGCCGACGAGATGAGTAT
>JAABUZ0100006239.1_pt1 | contig 15018 bp, 13 predicted proteins | sample 5562091 | NCBI WGS metagenome assembly JAABUZ01 (sample SAMN12813069, study PRJNA571459) | rock metagenome | isolation source: Antarctica rocks | place: Antarctica: Victoria Land, Linnaeus Terrace sud | collected 2015-12-21 | reverse complement strand
GACAGAGGAACCACCGTGGAAAAGCCGGGCAGACCGGCCGATCCCGGCCGCCCCGATACCGAAACGTGCGCACCATACTCAAAAATTGCGGGAAGAAAGGCTCACGAATTCAGACGGTGGATCCGGGCTCAGTGCCTCTGGTACGACACAAACTTGCTGTTGCTGAACAACGGATCCTGAGTCCTTTGCAGCGGGTTCGGTGACCTGCGGTTCTGCGCGTTATAAGCTCTCTGGGCTGCGTTGATACCGTTGACGAGCGGTGGCAGCCGGTGGCACTTTGCGGACTAGATGCGGACCGACGATTCCACTGTGGACACGAGACTGCCCCCGCTCGACGTAACCGGTTCTCGTAGGGTCCTGATATGCGCGCGTGCTGTCGGCGGCGGGTGGACCTGCTACCTGCTCGTGGAAGACACACTCACCGGGCACGGCGTCAACCGCAGCGAGCTGATCATCCGCGCTGAGAGCAACGGTGACGGCCTGCTCGTGGCGGACACGAAGGGCAACAGGATAGGTCGCCGCGGGGGCCAGGCGGCAATTTCCCAACTAGCTGGGGGGTGGGGCGACACCTTGGACGGCATCGACAAGGAGCTGAGAGGCTTGGACCGCGGCGCATTACGAGCCGCTGAGAGCCACGCTAAGCGCCTAACGGCCCTGCCCCGTCCTATCGGGCGGGGCCGTTCGCCGTCCGTCCCCTTCGCGTGCGGTCGGTGACGGGCTGTAGTAACAAGCTCGTGGACAAGCACCGGACAGCACTCCCCGCGATCACCCGCGACCCGGCGACGGGTGAGCACAGGGCCATCGCAATCGATGATGAGCGGGACGACGACGAGCCTGCCCAGGCGCACGAGCCGCCCGGTCCGCGCGGGCCTGCGGAGTAGCGGGCGCAGACGGCGAAGCACCCCCGTACCACCGTGCAGGCACGGGGGTGCTTGTCGCGGCGCTGGTCGGGTCTCTGGGGCCTTGAAAGGTGCCCCTACCGGCCATGATTCTCGATGCCCCGGAATATTTAGCTGGGCTGGGTTCGTGAGACGACGGACTCAGAACAGGCTGACCGCTGACCGCTTCCGGTCCCCTCGCGCCCGGATTCATCCAGCGGGTCCGCGGCGGGGGCGATACCGGCCAGCGCCCCGGTCATCGTTGCGCGGAGTTTCCCTGACCAACGAGGCGACCCTGGCGCCCCGTCTCGTGGCCGGACGCGAACCGGTGAGCCAACTCCAAAGCCATCTGCCCGACCACCGACTACAGGCGACCCACCGCTTCCCGCTCGCGGATGGTGGCCCGCTCCAACTCGCTCGGGGGCGCGTCGTCGGGGGTGGTCGCTCTGGGCGGTAGACCTGCCGCTCTGGCCCAGGGTGCGCGCTTTCCACAGGTACCGCTGCAGAGCCGTGAGCTAACGCGCCTGGCGGTGTAGCAACGGCCGCACTCGTTGCATCTTCGCTGCGTCATGGCTCCTCGTCGGGTGGACCCCAAGTTGACAAGGCATCGCTGAATCCAGGTGTTGCTACGCGACCTCGGCCGGCACGGCGTGCGCCTTGACGCCGCGGAGGATGTCGACGATGACTTCGACGTCGTTGGGGAAGATCACGTCGACGTGGCCGTGGTCGGTGTAGGGCGACTCGAAGAGCCGGGTCGGCTCCATGATCCCGTTGGCGGTGAGCTCGTCGACGATCAGGGACACGAAGCGCACCTGGTCGACGGAGAACTTCGCCTCGTCGAGGTAGGCCGCAAAGGCATCGGTCGCAGCCGCACGGTCCAGGCCGACGAGGGAGCGAATGAACGGACCCAGGGCGCCGGCTCGTTCTTCCACCCAGGAGAGGTCGACCTGCTGGTCGCCACCGGAGACGATCAGCATCTGCGAGAGTGACGCGAGGTCCTCGGGGGTCAGCTGTTTGTTGCGCCGCAGCTTCTGCAGAGCGATGTGGTCCTCGTGCTCCTTGAGGTACGCCGTCGCCTTGGCGCGGAACCGCTCCCAATTCATGCCGGTGGTGACCTGCGGCAGATCGATCGGGGTCGCGTCGTCGAGGAGGTCCTCGAAGTCGGTGTACACGGGGTTCTGCCGGGTCTTCTCGACGAACCGCACCAGCCCCCGGAGCCGGAGTCGCATCACCTCGAGCATCGGCAAGCTGACGTCGACCCACCACTCGTCGCCGGCGACCTCGTCCAGCAAGCCGATCTGCTCGGCGACGGAGGGAATGGTCTTCTTCGGCAGCAGTGCGGCGGCGATCGCCTGCACCGTTTCGCGGATCCGCTCCGCCGCGACCGCGTCGCCTTCGAGCTGGGCGAGCTGGCGTCTCAGCACGAGCAGGTCGAACCGCTTCGCTTGCTCGTCCGGGTCACGCACGGCCGACGGCAGCCCGGAGAGATGCCCCTGAATCTCGGTCGCGTCGTCCGTCGACACCGCCGCCCAGCGGTCCCACGACGCCCACCGCTCGACCTGAAGGCGGTGCGCGCGCACGAGGAAATTGTCCAGGTTCATCCCCGCGACGATCTCGTGCAGCCAGCGGGCAGTCGACGCCCGCAGGTCCGGTTCCGCACCGGCGCCGTCGAGCCCAGTCACCAGCGCGAGTCGGGACTCGAAGATCCGCTGGGTGAGCGACTTCTGCAGCGACCCCTCGGAGCCGGGTAGGTCCTGACCGAAGTATTCGAGATTGCCGCAGAAGTCGAAGACGAAGAAGTCCAACTTGTCCTCGCCGGGCCCGAACAGGTCCGGCCGCAGTCGGGTGCCGCGGCCGATCATCTGCCAGAACTTCGACTTCGAGCGCACCACCTTGAAGAACACGAGGTTGACCACGTCGGGCACGTCGATGCCGGTGTCGAGCATGTCGACGCTGATCGCGATGTGCGGCGCCTTGTCCGGCTGGGAGAAGCTGTCGATCAGGCTTTGCGCGTACGTCGCGTTGTGGGTGATCGTCCGGGCGAACTCGCCGCCGTACTCGGGGTATTGCGCGTTGAACCGCTTTTCGATGAACTCGGCGTGGGCCTGGTTCTTGGCGAAGACGATAGTTTTGCCGAGCCGGTCGCCCCCGGCGACCTTGTGGCCCTCGGTCATCAGGGTGGCGAGCACCTTGTCCACGGTGTCCTCGTTGAAGAGGAACCGGTTGAGCTCTTCGGAGTCGATCGCGTCCGGCGGGCCGTCCTCACCCCAGTCGAGCGCGTCCCACTCGTCCTTCTCCTGCTCGGTCAGGTCGTCGTAGGCGATGCCCTGCCGGAGGAACTTGGTGCCCACCGAGACCCCGACCGGCGGCACCAGAAACCCGTCGCCGACCGCCTCGTCGAGCCCGTAGACGTCGGTCGGAACCCCGTCCTCGAGGTTGAACAGCCGGTAGGTGTTGTGGTCGACCTCATCCTTCGGGGTCGCGGTGAGGCCGACGAGGTAGGAGTCGAACCATTCGAAGATCGCGCCGTACTTCTGGTACACCGAGCGGTGCGCCTCGTCGATGACGACCAGGTCGAAGTAGCCCGGACCGAACCGGCGCAGTCCGGCGTCGAGGTCGTTGATCAGGTTCATCATCGTCGGGTACGTCGAGACGTACACCCGGCCGTCGATGGCCTTCTCCGTCACAAGGTTCACCGTGGTGACACCGGGTAGATGGGCCTTGAACGCTCCCGCGGCCTGGTTTACCAGCGCGGTCCGGTCGGCGAGGAACAGCACCCGCTTGACCCAGTTGGCCTTCATCAGCTGGTCGACCAAGGCGATCACCGTGCGGGTCTTTCCCGATCCGGTCGCCATGACCAGCAGCGTCTCGCGCTCCTTCTTAGCAAACGCGGCGTCGACGGCCTTGATGGCGCGGGTCTGGTAGTAGCGCTCGACGATCGCGCCGTCGATGGCCGCTCCGCTCAGCGGCAGTCGGGTCTGGCGGCGCTGGACGACCAGCTCGAGCTCGTCGCGGGTGTAGAAGCCCTGGATCTCGCGCGGCGGATACCCGGCCGCGTCGTCCCAGATCCAGTGCTCGTAGCCGTTGGTGTAGAACACCACCGGTCGGCGCCCGAACTCAGCCTCCAGACAGTCGGCGTACAGCTTCGCCTGCTGCTGGCCCACTTGTGGGCTCTTCGTGGTCCGTTTCGCCTCGACCAGCGCCAGCGGCAACGCATTAGCACCCCACAGCACGTAGTCGACAAAGCCAGTGCCGTCGTTGGGCATCCCGGTGACCGGGTACTCCCGGTCACGCGCCTGGTCCAGCAGCCACCCCGCCTCGGCGAGCAGGACATCGATGAACAGCCGTCGGGTCTCGGCCTCGGAGTAGTCGTGGTCATCGGTCTTCGTCTTTGAAGCCTGAGCGGCGGCGATCTGGGTTTTGAGCTGGGCGATCTCGGCGTCTTTGACCGCTGCGAGTTCGTCCCTCTCGGCAAGCGCCTTCGCGTGCGCTTCGTCCTGAGCCTTGAACTTCCCGGCAAGTTGCGCCAGCTCTTGCCGCGACAGGGGCGCCAGTTTCGCGGCAAGCGCCGGGTCGAACTGCTTCCCCGTGGGAACCGCCTGCGGGTCGGTCGAGAACCGGAACGCGGCGAACACCACGACGTGGAAGAGTTCGCGCAGCACCTGAAGCGCCGTCTGGTGCTGGATCGGCTTGCCTTCGTGCGCGGCGGCGTTGCCGACCTTGCGGATCAGGTTGAGCTTCTGCGCGATGCCGTTGCCGACCTCCGCCTTGAAGACTGCGTCGTTGATCCGCGCCGCCAGGTCGTTCTGGTACGGCGCCGCCAGGCCCGTGACGTCGTAGAGGTGCCCCACCAGCTGCTCGATCGACCGGCGCGCATAGAAGCACGCAGCCGCCGAGTCGTTCGACAGGTACGACTCCGCCCGCACGCAGTCGGCATGGATCGCGGGCCACTCGGCCTTGATGAACTCGAAGTTGCTCACGTGTCAGTCTGCGTTCGCGTGCCGCGGCGCCCCTTGGAGCGTGCATAGTCATCGACGGCCTTGCGGGTGCTCCGCCAGATGCCGTCAGCTCCCTGCACCGCGTCCAGGCGCCCGCGAGTTGCCGCCTGGCGCAGCGCCGCGACCGAGAACTGGCCGTCGACGAGCGCAACCAGAGGAACGAGCCGGGCCGGCCCGGCGACATTGGGCACGATGAAGCGGTTCAGGTTGTCGTACATCGCGCGGGCGAGAATCTCGCCGAGCGGTCCGTGATCGCCCTGATCACTCTTTTGGAGCGCCGCGAGATGGCCGGTGCGTTGTGTCTTGAGCACGATCACCGGCGGCAGTCCGAGCCGCACGAGGATCAGGTTGAGCACGAGTCGGCCGGTGCGGCCGTTGCCGTCGATGAATGGGTGCACCCGTTCGAAGCGGTTGTGAAGCTCCGCAAGGACCTCGGGAAGGGGAACGTCGTGGGTGGCCGGGCCGTTCAGCGAGGGCGCGAGCCGGACGACGTGGTCAATCCAGTCCTGCATGGTCGCGGGCACCAGCGGCCATGCCGGGGGCGCCATTCCGCCGTCGAACGCGCGAATGTCATGTTCGCGGAACATCCCCGGCGCTTCCCGGGGCAGTCGCTTCGGGATGGGGCGAGACCTGCCACACCGGTGTCATTGCACGGGCATGGACCTGCTTGACCTCGGTCAGCGTGATCAGCTCGCCGTTGTGCCAGTCGCCTGGCTCCAGTGCCTGGCCGTACACCCAGCGGGCGGCGTCAGCGTAGCCCTGGACCTCCATGTATTCGCGTAGCGGCTTTGCGCCGACCGCCCGGCCGCGTTCGAGTAGAGCCTCGACCTCGCGCAGAACCAGCGTGTTGCCCTCCAGCGCCGTCGAGTGGTGTGCCTCCAGGTGCCAGATGTCGGCCCAGATGAATTCGGACTCCTTCGGCGACGGGAGCCCGCCGAGGCGTTCTCGCAGCTCGCCCATGGCGGCATCGAGTCGTGCGTAAACCGTCGTCCTGCTGGGTCGCCCACGCGCCATGGCACCTCCGGAACTTGATCACCCAAACGAACACCTAATGTAACTTATCAACATCGGCACAGATCAGCCATGGGACCGAGGAAGCCGAAGTTGCTCAGCGGCAGTTCAGGGATCACGGTGTCGTCGAGGTAGGGGCGTGCGATGAATTAACGTCGTTTTCGGGGTGTGACCGGCTACCGTTGTGCTATGGCGGAGTTGGTGGAGTCGTTGGCGCGGCGTTTCGCGGTGCTGCGGCCCCATCTGAGTGAGTTGCAGCGGCGGTTGTGGCTGGGTGCGGAGGCCGCCGAGCTGGGCGTTGGTGGTGTGGGGCTGGTCGCGGATGCGGTCGGGGTCGCTGCGGACACGGTGCGCCGGGGCCGCGCGGAGGCGCAGGAGCTCGATGCCAGCAGCGTGGTGACCTCTCGCGCTCGAAGGGCAGCCACGGCTTTGGCGGCTCACTGGGCGTGAGCGCGGCAAAGCTGGAAGCCAAGGTCGACTCTGAGACTGAGAACACCCTGAACGTGAGGGACCACCAGGCCTCCCGGCTGCGAAGACTCATCGCGGCGGGTCAATCCCAGCCCGAAGAGGTTGGATGGATCGAGGTGACCCAGCCGGATCTGGAGTTTGCCGAAGCAGGCACCGGCGCTTTTGTCGAATGGGAGTGCGACGTCTACATCCCCGAAGCGATCGCCGCCATGTCCAGCCATGAGGGACTGAGCAGCACGCTGAAGACGATGAAGACGATGATGCCCTCAGCTGAAGCACTCGGCCTAAGCATGAAGGGTGTGCCTGACGTGCGCGAGATGGACGCCATGGCGGTGTTCCTCGACCAGTTAGACGTCGCTCCCGTCGTCGTTGGCGATGACAGTGATACCGACTGGAAGGTCGTCGGCTCACTCGCCAAGCAGTGGATTTCGCCGACAGCGTCCTTCGACGGTCGAGCGCGGATCGTCGGCAAGGTGAGGAAACGCGTGAGCGAGGGCCGGTGGTACCCGATGCTGTCGCTTCCTGGGATGAATCTCGCGGGGAGAGAGGAGCGTCGCCGACTAGAGCGGGAAGGGCCGCGCAACTCGACGGAAGAACAGCAGTTCGTCCGCGGTCCGCTCCTCGTCGTTGATTTCCTCGCCATCTACAGCTGAGGATGGGACTGGATATCGACGGCATACTGCCTCACGCACTTCGGACTGCCCTGTCTGCGAGGACGTCGCAGGCGTCGACGACCCGTTCCGCGGCGTCGAGCGCCTTGGTGGCCGGCTCGGTCACACTGGCACCGCTTCCCGCATTATGCGGTCCCGAATCGCGCCGCGCAGCGCATCAGCGGCGACGACGTCGACGTCGATCTGCAACAGGTCGCGCAGCGCGAGGCGCAGGCCGACCTCATCGAGCAGACTCGCCTCGTCGGTGAACTCCATTAGCAGGTCGACGTCGGAGCCGGCCTCGTCATCGCCCCGAGCGACCGATCCGAAGAACCGTGGGGTGGTGGCGTGGTGCTCGGTCACCAGCGCCCGGATCGCGTCCCGGTGCTGTTGGACCCGCAGCGACGGCCGTCCCCGGAGAGCGCGGGCGATCCGGTCGAGTACTTCGGGGCTCGGCGACCGGCGGCCGTTCTCGTAGGCCGACAGGTTCGGCTGCGACACCCGGGCCGCGCGCGCCAACTGCGACTGGCTCAGGCCGACGGCCAACCGCTCTGCGCGAATGTCCACCGGTTCAGGATAGCCGGGCCTTATCGCCGGCGATATAGAAACGCATCAGAACTCGCGCCGGAAGGCGCGCGACTGGAGCGCGACAAAGAGCTCCTCGGTAGCTGTGACTGCACGCTCTCTCACGGCGCGCTGGCGCTCCAACTGGTCGACCCTTCCTAGAAACGATTCCTGACGCTCGAGGGGAGGAAGAAAGGCGGGCAGGCGCTTGATCTGGTTTTGAAACAGGTTCGCCTGCGCCGACGAGTTCGCCCGCCCGACCATCGTGGCCTTCAACGTTGGTGACGCCAACAGTTGCTCAAGGAACGTTGGTAGGACCGCTGCCCCCGGACGGACAAGCGCTGTGCTCCGAACCATCGCGAATCGCGCCTGAGTCCGCACTCGCGCGACGCGACCGATAGTGCCAGAGCAGGAGACAAGCACGTCGCCGAGGCGAGGCTCGATTCGCCGTCGCAAGAGTGCGTATTCATCTTCGTCTACAAAGTCTGTGTTCACGAAGTCGATCCAACCGTCCCGCACGTTTCGGGCCGAGAGCAACGGAACCCCCATGGTGCTGCGATGTGGGGTCTTGTGCTCTCCATCGGTGATCCGCTCGGCAAGAGCATCGATCGTGGTTCTGGGCCACCCGAACTCGTTAGTCCTGACGTCCCCGAACATGTCGTGGAAAACCGACTGGACGAGGGTGTCGACGTGGGCGAGAACTTGGCGGCGCTTGGCGCGGAGGGAGTCGGCGTGGTCCAGGATCGCGGCGATGCGACGCTGCTCGTCGAGGGATGGGAGCGGTATGGAGATCCCCTTGACCTGCTCCGGACGCGCTCGAACCAGTGAGCCCCCAACGCCGGCGACAGTATTCATGAACTGGCTGTGGAAACCGTCGCTGATCAGGAAGTGACGCAGGTAATTCGGATCAAAGTTCTGGCCGCGGAACACAATCCATTCGCCAGACGCAATCTGGCGGCGACCACTTATGTCGTCTACGACCCGGGACCGTCGAATGTGCGGGATGATCTTCGAGATCATCACGTCGCCTTGCCTTACGATTTGCTTTGAGGACCCGATATCTGAGCCCAGGACTATCTCGGGCCCACCCCGGTCATGGGCTGGAATGCTGTAGAGCTCGAACTCCTCGTCAGGGAACGCTCGCGGATTGATCGAGCCACCCCTGGAGACCATTAGGTCGCCGAGTGTCTTCACTGCAGCATCGCCTTCAGATCGACCAGGCCCGTTGCGATTTCGTCCTCCAGCACCTCAATGTCGGCGATGATCGCCAGCGGCGGACGGTGCTCGATCTCGTCGTGGACGATCTCCTTGTAGCGGTTCATCGACAGGTCGTAACCCTGGGCGACGAGGTCCGACTTGGGCACGGTGAAGGACTGGTCGGTGCGGGCGCGGGCGCGCTCGGTCGTCCTGCGCGAGGTCCAGCGGGCGAGCACGTCCGGCAGATCGTTGGACTCGACGGGGTTCCGCTTGTCGTCGAGGGAGAAGCCGTCGGCCCGGACGTCGTAGAACCAGACGTCGTCGGTGCCGCCGGAGTTGGTCTTGGTGAACAACAGGATCGCGGTGGAGACCCCAGCGTACGGGCGGAACACACCGGAGGGGAGCTTCACCACCGCGTCGAGCTTCTGGTCCTCGACGAGGATCCTGCGCAACTCCTTGTGAGCCTTCGACGATCCGAACATCACACCTTCGGGCACGATCACGGCCGCCCGGCCACCGGGCTTGAGCAGCTTCAGAAACAGCGCGAGGAAGAGCAGCTCGGTCTTCTTGGTCTTCACTACCCGCTGCAGGTCCTTGGACGTCGACTCGTAGTCGAGCGAGCCGGCGAAGGGCGGGTTGGCCAGGATCAGCGTGTACTTCTCCGTGTCCTCCGAGGCGCCCTCCGACAGCGAGTCGCGGTAGCGGATGTCGGGGGCCTCGATGCCGTGCAGCAGCATGTTCATCGAGCCGATCCGCAGCATCACGCTGTCGAAGTCGTATCCGTGGAACATCAACGTGTGGAAGTGCGCCCGTTGCGTGGCGTCGGTCAGCGCCGAGGGGTGGGTGGTGCGGACGTACTCCGACGCGGCGACCAGGAAGCCCGCGGTGCCGCAGGCCGGGTCGCAGATCTCGTCGTCGGGTTGCGGCGCGGTCATCTCGACCATGAGTTTGATGATGTGACGCGGGGTACGAAACTGCCCGTTGGTACCGGCGGACGCGATCTTGCTGAGCATGTACTCGTAGAGATCGCCGTTGGTGTCGCGGTTGTCCATCGGAACCTGGTCGAGCATGTCGACGACCTTCGACAACATCGCTGCGTTCGGGATCGTGAAGCGGGCGTCCTTCATGTGCTCGGAGTACGTCGAGTTGTCGCCGCCGACCTGGTCGCCGTACTTCTGCAGGAACGGGAACACCTCGGTCGCCACCGTCTTGAACATCACGTCCGCGTCGAGGTTCTTGAACCGGCTCCAGCGCAGGTGCGCCTGGCCGGGCCGGAACTTCGGGTCCTCGATTGGCTGGCCGAGGATGCGCGCCTTGCTCTCCGCCGTGGTCTGCAGGTCATCGAGGCGGCGCAGGAAGAGCAGGTAGGTGATCTGCTCGATCACCTCGAGCGGGTTGCTGATACCGCCGGACCAGAACGCGTTCCAAACCTGGTCGATCTTGCTCTTCAGCTCACCGGTGATCACGGCCGTTAGGTTAGTGCAGCGCGACAGCAGCACCCGCAGGTTCGGGGCAACAGGTGCAGGCCCCTTGCCTGGCGGTGGCAGAACGGGCAGCGGATGGTGCGGTAGGCCGACTCATCGTTCAGGAAGCCTCAGCGGCGGGGTGTTAGCGTGCTCTCCGTAGATCGTCGTCGGCGGTCAGCAGGAAGTTGCCGCAGGGGTCGCCCGGCGGCAGCAGCACAAGGTCAGCGACCTCGAACCGATGCAAGCGCAGCTCGGCGCCGGAGAGAATTTGCGCGCCGTAGCGATCGTGCATCTCCGGCGTAATGAACCAGTCCCGCCCATGAGGTCGCGGTACTGCTCGGCCCGGGTCTCCCTCAACCCGGTGAGCTGGGTCGGGTGTGCGTGGCGGGGCATTAGCTGGCCACCCCACGGACACCCCAGCGGTTAGCGTGCCGTCGCTACTTCATGATGCGATCCCGCCGTTCCTCCCATTCAGCACCTTCCTCGGCAAGTCGCTGCTGGTGTTCTGCGTGAGACTCGATGGACGCGGCGACTGCAACTGTCCCGGAGCGCTGGAGAAGGGATGCACTATCGAGGGTCTTCTGCATCTTCTCAAGGGTCTGGCCGATGTCGTGAGTCGTTTGGACCGAGGTGTACGTGGTGCCTTTCATGGCGTCGATGTCCAGGACGCTCGTCTCCGTGTAATCGTGCTGGGAGCTGTCCTGGTACGACAGGGAAACGAGGTGGTAGCCGGCAAGGTCTTCTCTGCCGTTGCGCTCGTCGTGGCTGTCATAGAAAGTCCGCATCTCTTGCCCTGGGGCGATCATCGCGACGGGTTCGTTGAGCATCTTGGCGTTGGCGATCTCGTGCCCAGCCATCTCGGAAGCGCGCATCGGGGGAGGATCGAGCGCGATGGAGACACCCAGGGCTGGTCGCGCACCGATGTTCTTCACCACGAGGTCGAACAGGTGCCAGTCCGCCCCTGAGGGCTCAATGGTGACGATGACGTACGGGCGGCTCGCCTCCATCTGCGCCTTTCGGGCATCCGCGGCCTGCTCACGGGCAATCTGCCACTGCTTCTTCGCATACAGCGCCGCCACGACAGCAACCACGAGCAGACCGAACGTGATGATCGTGTAGATGCCGGTCCACGCGGTGCCCGGCAGGCCGAGGAACTTATCCATGACTCGGAGTTTCCCACGCCACGCCGAACGGTCTTGGTCAGTCCGAGAGATCCTCCTCCGACGGGCGCTGTCCGCACGACCTGGGTGTTAGGCCATGGCACCCCGTCGGCGTGTCTGTTCCGAAACACCCCGATCGAGTTGTACCTTCGGAGGCGTCCAACTCCGCGCCTGACCAGCGCACGATACGAGCCCGCGCCCTCCGGGTCTGAGGGTTACGGAGCCCCCCGGGGTGAGCCGTAGCAGTAGTCATCGTGTCGCAGCAGTACTGGTCAATGAGGAGTGACGGAGTGGACGATCACAACAGTGCTTGGGTGCGGTTGCCATGTGCGCGCACCGGGCGCCCCCGACCCAGCCAGAACTTCGCCCCCGAGGACTTAGTGCGCGTCGAGATCCGGGTGCCCGCGGTCACCGCCGCGCTGCTGTATGCGTCGGCCGCCGACCAGAACCTGTCCGTCAGCCATCTCGCTGACCGGCTGCTCCAGTCCGCCCTGAGCACCGGGGAGGCCCCCACGAGGAGCTGATTCACGCGCGCGGCCCGCATGAAGGCCCCACACATGCGTCAGGCCGGGATTGCCGTCCCGGCCCGATACGCAAGTAACCGGCGATCTCACTCGCCGTCCAGAAACAACCCGATCCGTGAGGAGCTTCTGCGTGCCATTTTCCGATGCCGACGACCCCGAAGTCAATGACCTGACGCGGCGCGTCGAAGCCGCCACGTCCCTGGACGATGTGATCACCGCCTACACCCCGACTTCGCTGCGCCCCGAGGTGTGGGCAGAGGTGGCCACGGTGACCCGGGAGGTGGTGCGCCGGGTGCAGCCGGCCACGCATCCCCGCGCGCACGAGACGCTGCGCGATGTGGCCCAGTTCTTGGCTTGGTGCCACTTGCAGGGCCTGCAGGTGGGCATCGAAACCTCGTTCACCCCGGACGTTGTGGAGTACTACATTGCCGCCGGCACCCCGCACCTGTCGCCGGCGAGCCGGGCGACCCGCCGAGCTCAGCTGCGCCGGATCGGGCGCATCGTCGCCACCAAAGCCGGGTGGACCGCCCCGGTACCCCAGATCCGCAACCAGACCCGCCTCGCCCCCTATACCGAGGCGGAGGTCGCCCGGTTGTGGGAGATCGCCGCCCAGCAGCGCACCACCTGCCTGCGCCGACGCTTCCAGGTGTTCCTTGCCCTCGGCCTGGGTGCGGGGATGCATGCCCGGGAGTACTACACCGCCACCGCCACCGATCTGACCCACCAGCACGGGGTGACGATGCTGCACGTGCACGGCACCGCCACCCGCATTGTCCCGGTACTCGACGATTGGGCGCCGGTGTTGTGGGACGTCGCCACCCGGTACCCCGATCAGCCGTTGCTCGGGACGGTGCTGCCGGTCACCAACCGCAGCCGGCTGTGGCACCTGATGCGCAACATCGAAGTTCCCCGCGGGGTGCCGCACCCAGAGTCCCAACGGCTCAAGACGACCTGGATCGTGCGCCTGGCCCACCACGGGGTGCCGCTGCAGGACATCATGGTCGCCGGCGGGTACCGCACCTTCCGGACCTTCAACCACGTCGCCGCCTACCTACCGCAACGCCCACCCGAGGTGGTGGCCCACGCTTTGGCCGGCCGGTAACGCCCATGTCGCGGCGGTCAGCACGACGGCATGACCCACCACCGGGCTGGTGGGATCAGAATCAGCGGCCCCTCAAGCTCACCTCCGCTCAGGCGGTCGCCCGCGCCATTGCCACCACCGACCGGTGCGAGCCGCTGCAACGCCTACTCGTCGACGGTGCCCGCAGGACGGGCCGGCCTCGGGCGATTTCGTTGCCCGTGATCGCCCGCTGCGTAGCGGTCCATTCCAACTTAATCACCGACACCCAGGCCATGACCCGCATCACCGACACCCTCCTCGCCCTCAGCCCTTCGCAACGGTTCACCCTCGGGCTCCGCGTGACACCGACCTACTCCCGAGTCCGCAGCGGCATCCTCGCGATAATCGGTCTCCTGGACGGCGCACCGCCCACCCCGACCCACGATCACCCGGCCATCGATCGGCGCACCGGGGAGCACGTCGCCTGCGGGCCTGGCTGCAGCCCGCCACCTGTGACCCTCGACGAGCTGGCCTGCGGTCTGCTCAACGCCGCTATCCCCGACAGCGTCCTCACCACCGGGTCGATGGCCATCGACGGCACCGACGTCGAAACCTGGGCCCACAGCCATGGCCGCAGCAACGCTGCCATCGAGGCCGGCGATCACGGCTGGGACGCCGATGCCCGTTTCGGACACCGCACCGCCACCACCGATCACCCCGGCGACGCCTACTTCGGGTACGCCGCTCACCTGGCCACCGACGTCCCCACCATCGGGGCGCCCCCCGTGCCGCACCTGGCCCGAGGCCTGGTCCTGCGACCGGCGAACTCCGCCAACGCCCCCGCCGGGATCGCCCTGCTCACCATCATGAAACGCGAGCACGGCACAACGACGTGCCTGGCCGACCGCGGCTACACCATCGCCACCGCGGACAACTTTGCCGAACCCGCCCACCAGCTCGGCATCAGCATTCACATGGACCTGCACACCAACCAACACGTCGAGCACCCCGGCCTCGAGGCAGGCACCGTCTGGGTCGACGGCACCCTATACTCCACCGCCCTGCCCCAGCGGCTCCGCAAAATCGCCGCGCCGACGTTCACCCAGACCGCCGCGGAGAAAGCGGCCCTGCGTGACTTGTTCGACAAACGCCGCCCCTACCGAATGCGGGCGACCACCCGACCCGACGCCAACGGTGCCCGACGCTTACGCGGACCCGCGGGCAACCGCTCTCGGCGGGGAACGGTCCGCTGCCGCAACGTGCCCGAGAGCATGGATGGTCCCCACCACACTCCCCTGACCGGATGTACCAAGGACGAACCCTGCGGATGCGGGATCACCGTCACCGTCGCCCGCCACACCTATCAGCGCGACCGCCAACCCCTGCCCTGGCAATCCAGCCGGTGGTTCGACTCCTACAGCCGCCGCGTCGGCATCGAATCGCTCAACGCCTCCATCCGCCGCCACCACGCCAACATCAACCGCGGCTACATCCGCGTCGTCGGGCTCACCGCGGTCACCACCCTGCTCGCCTTCGGCCTCGCCGGGATGAACACCAGAATTCTCAACGCCTGGTACACCAGCCGCAGCCTGCCCGAACCCTGGGCCACCGTCCTCGCCGAGGCACCCGAGGAGCGCGAACACCAGAAACAACACCGCCGCTACCGACCCAAACGCGGCTCACCACCCACCACCCCCGGCGGACATACAAAAAAGCGACGCAACGCCAGCACCAAGTAAGACACCCACCGCACCATCGCCGCGACGCTTCGCGCCCAGACGCACGTGAAGAGGCCGACGACCCCCGGTTCGTCGGCCTCTTCAACGCTGTAGCGGAGACACCCACGCACAACCACCCACTGCCACGTGGTCCGCGCCACCCGAAAACCCAAATCCAGACCGCGGCAATCCGCGCACGCGAGTTTCGTCAACAGAAACCGGGCGGAATCGTCAAACACCTGGAGTGTCCGAGGGGGGACTTGAACCCCCACGTCCCGAAGGACACTGGCACCTGAAGCCAGCGCGTCTGCCATTCCGCCACTC
>JAABUZ0100006237.1_pt1 | contig 15021 bp, 16 predicted proteins | sample 5562091 | NCBI WGS metagenome assembly JAABUZ01 (sample SAMN12813069, study PRJNA571459) | rock metagenome | isolation source: Antarctica rocks | place: Antarctica: Victoria Land, Linnaeus Terrace sud | collected 2015-12-21 | reverse complement strand
TGGTCTACGGAATGGATGTCGACCGGCAAAGACGCGCCGCCCAGCAGATCGCCTTCCTCCCTGAACCCACCCACGATGTCGTTCGCCGGGTCCAGCCCCCACTCACCGGAATCCGTCTGGCCGAGCTGAAGATGATGCAAGGAGACGCCGCCGGCGCCGAAGAGATCGCGCAGAAAGCGCTCGAGGACCCCAAGGGCGATCACGCCCTGGCCCACTACATCCTTGCCCGGATCGATCTCCTCGAGCGCCAGCCCGACGACGCGGTCACCCACTTCCGAGCAGCCCTGGACTCCTCCAAGGATCCCCGCACTCTGGCCTGGTCGCATATCTATTTAGGCCGGCTCTATGACGTGCAATCCAACCGGAAAAAAGCCATCGCGGAGTACGAGGCAGCCCTCCACACGCGCGACAGCCAACCCGACACCAAGGCAGCCGCGGACCAGGGCCTCAAGCAGCCCTTCGCCCTTCCCAAGCGCGAAGCAGTCGTTCGGGCAGAGTCAGACGACGCGCCCTTGGACCCAAGTGGCAAGGCGGAAAAGGATGCATACAAGCCGCCTCAGCCTAAATAGAGAGCCATCCCGCGGCGCCAATGCTGCACCATACGGCAGGGGACTTCAATGAAGACGCGTCGTACCTATCCCGGTTCATCGAACGGTGGCGGCGACGCATCTCTCGCGCAGCTCTTAGGGCACCAGTTCCGCGACCCCGCCCTTCTCCGATGGGCGTTGACCCACCGCTCGCTCTCGTACGAAAAAGCGCCAGAAGAGAGCTGGAGGCCATCCGGGGATAACGAGCAGCTCGAGTTTGTAGGCGACGCCGTCCTGGGCCTGGTTGTCGCGGAGAGCCTCTTCCGCCGCTTTCCCGAATCGCGTGAGGGCGAACTCACCCGCCTCCGCGCCTCCCTCGTCAGCCGCAAGCATCTCGCCGAGGTCGCCGCCGCCATGGATCTGGGAAACCTCCTTCTTCTCGGGCGCGGAGAGGAGCAAAGCGGTGGCCGCCGCAAACCGGCGCTGCTGTCCAACGCGCTCGAAGCCGTCATCGCCGCCCTCTTCCTCGATGGTGGCCTGGAGATCGCCCGTTCGCTGATCGAGCGCGTCATCATCTCGCCGTACATCCCGGATCTCGAACGGGCCCTCGATTCAGGAGGGAAGTTCAACGGTGCTATTGGTGACCATAAGTCGGCTCTACAGGAGTACATGCAGTCCTCAGGCGCCGGTCAACCGCAGTACGTGCTCACCGCGCAAAGCGGTCCCGATCACCGCAAAGTCTTCCGTGTCGAGGTCCGCGTCCAGGCAGCCGACGGTACCTCAAGATCCATCGCCGAATCCGAAGGCAGCAGCAAAAAAGAAGCGCAGCAGGAGGCGGCTCGTGTCGCGCTGCAGCGGTTGATCCGCCCGAACTCCCTTGTCACCGCCACCGCCTCGTCCCAGGCATCGTCCGGGGCATCATCTGGGGAATCGTCTCGGGCCTCGTCCGGGGAGGAAATCTGATGCGCGCAAGTGGCCCTGCAATCGATCAGCAGACCGAAGCGCCTCGCATCGCGGACGGACCCGCAGAGCCCACGCCGGCGCCTCAAAGCAACCCGCAAGCACACGTCTCCGCAATCGTGCACGACGGCTCCGCCACCCTTTCCGCGGTGCAGTCGCTCGCTTACATCATTGTCGTCGCCATCTTCGCGGTTACCTTTTCGCTTCAGCCATTCCGTATCCCGTCAGCCTCAATGGAACCCACCCTGCTCGTAGGCGACTTCCTCCTCGTCGACAAGCAGGAGCCCGCACCGGGAGACTGGCTGGACCCCTTTCCTGGCCGCGCCATCCACCGAGGTGATGTCGTCGTCTTCCACTACCCGGTAGATCCCTCGCTGCACCTCGTGAAGCGCGTTATCGGTCTCCCCGGGGACAGGCTCCGCATGCGCAACGGGCAGGTCTTCATCAACGGGGGCGCTCTCAAGGAGCCCTACGCCGCCTACAGCCAGGTTCGGGAAGACAGCTTTCGCGACAACTTCCCTCATCTGCAAAGCACCGATCCTGACGTCGACGCGCGTTGGTGGGTCGAGATGCAGCACCTCGTCGATCATGGCGAGCTGAAAATTCCCCCGGGACGTTACTTCGTCCTTGGTGACAATCGCAACAACAGCGAGGACAGCCGGTACTGGGGCTTCGTCCCAGCAAACTCCATCGTCGGCGAGCCCTTCCTGGTCTACTTTTCCCTCCGGGACCCGCTCGAGAACGCGGCTGATGGCCCCCTCCTTCAGCACGACATGGAGGGGACTGAACACCGGCGTCCGGCCGGACACCGTAATCTGAGTGACGCCCTCGCAGACCTCGCCCGTTGGGACCGCGTACTCCACGTTGTCCGGTAAATGCTTAGGGCAGGCTTAGGAGACGCCGTCGCCCTCCCACAAAATCTCAGCAGTTGGCGTACTCTCCTTCTGCCAGTCGCTAAAATGGCAGCAGGACGGAAAACTATCCTCAGCACCCTGAAGTGCCGCAACGCCCTTGGGGACCTCCACTCACTCAAGCTCTAAAGGAGATCGGCTTCAGCGCCTTCGTTAAGCGCGGGAGCCCTGGGAGGAAACGTTTAGTGGGCCTGTGCCACTTACGTAATCAGAGGTTTCCTGTAGCAGATCTCCTGTTTCCGGAAGCCTGGCAATGGGGCCAACCGCGCCGCAAGGTCACCGCGAAGCCCCATGGTCTTCGAGCAGCGGAGATGGCAGGGCTCAAGGCCCGGGCTATTCGCCTGCTGTACAGCACGAAACAGCTGTAAACCGAAGCGTTTGACGAATTTACCCCTAAGTTCCATCTCCTGACGAATTTACGGACACTGCTATGGCCAAGTCTCCAAACCAAAGGACTTATGAAGGCCAACCCAGGGGGAGGGGTACCCCGGGGCGCCTCCTGACCTCCCGCGATCCCAATCCTCAGCACCGCTAGCGATACACTTGCAAAACACAATGGAGAACCGATGAGCACTTTGGCTTCTGAACCCGGACAGGCGATCGAACGGCAACCCGAACAGACCGAAACGCCCCTCGAGTCTTTGGCTTCAATCTGTAGCGTCCTGGCGGTCGGCCTCTTTGTGATGACGTTCGTCTTCCAGAACTTCGAGATCCCGTCGGCTTCCATGATGAAGACCCTGCTGATTGGTGACCACGTCCTCGTCGATCGCATCTCGCTCGCTCCACCCTCGAAGTGGGCGCCCTTTGTGCATTACAGAGACGTTCGCCGCGGCGACATCATCGTCTTTCTCAAGCCCGGCAATCCAGACCTCTTCCTCGTCAAACGGGCGATCGGAATACCCGGTGATCGAGTACACCTTCGAAACGGAATCGTCTTCCTCAACGGTGTCGCGCAGAACGAACCTCAGGCTGCGAAACCCGTCGACGATGGCAACCCCATGCACTCCTACATCCCTTACCGAGACGACTTCCCTGCCATCCTGCCCGGTCCTAACGAAGACGTGACCGCAAGCTGGGCGATCGATCTCCCGAGCCATATCCAAGGAGATGATCTGGTCGTTCCGCCCGGAAAGGTCTTCGCGCTTGGTGATAACCGGACCGAAAGTCTGGACGGACGTTTCTGGGGATTCGTCCCACGAGAAAACATCGTCGGACGGCCGATGTTCGTCTACTGGTCCTTCCAAACCCCGGCCGATCAGATCGATAAACAGAGTATCGGCGAGCGGATCGGGTTTATGGGGCATATCCTCATCCACATCTTCGATCAGACCCGCTGGAGCCGCACCCTGCACGTGATCCGGTAAAGAGGGTCAAAGCAGCCACGGGCTGCCTGGAAGAGATCGATGCAGGAGCTACAAACGAGGGATCAGCGGGGAACATCGACGCCCAGAAGACCTCCGATCTCAGGTCGTTGGATCTTCTTGGCTGCGGCTACCCTGACCCTCCTGTTGCTTGCACTGCTTCCGCCGCTGATCAGCGTCAACCGCTACGGGCACCGGATTTCGACAAGTATCAGCTCCAGCCTGGGACGCCCCGTCCACTTCGACCAGGTCTCGCTCAATCTGCTTCCGGTGCCCAGCTTCACCATCACCAACTTCGTCGTGGAGGAGGATCCCGCCTTCGGTGCCGAGCCGATGATTCGGGCGAAGACCGTCGTAGCAACTCTCCGGGTAAGCTCCCTTTGGCGCCGGCCTGTTGAGTTCTCGCGTATCAACTTCACCGAGCCAAGCCTGAATCTGGTTCACGACAGCAACGGAAAGTGGAACGTCGAAGGCATTCTTCTGAATGCTGCCCAGATTGCAACCGCGCCCACAGCCAAACAGTCCCCCGGCAGTACACCACGCTTTCCCTATATCGAAGCAACCGGGGCTCGGCTTAATCTGAAACACGGTGCAGAGAAGACGCCTTTTTCGCTCTCCGAGGCGGATTTCGCTCTCTGGTTACCTGATCCGCAGGCATGGCGAATGCGTCTCCGAGGACGCCCTATACGAACCGACACCAATGTCTCAGACACCGGGTCACTCGATCTCGAAGCCACCCTGGGCCGTGGCACATCCCTCCAGTCACTTCCGCTCACTCTGGAAGGCACCTGGCGGGGCGTACCGCTCGGTGAAGCAAGCCGCTTGTTTGTTGCGCATGACCTTGACCTTCGCGGAGAGATGAGCCTGACAGCCAGAGTCCGAGGGGATCTCGATCACAATTCGGTCGACGCCCATCTGCAGATCACTGGGCTGCGTCGATCGGAGTTCGTGCCCGGAGATACAATCTCGCTCGATCTAGGCTGCACCGCTGCTGCGACAAGGGCCTTCCATTCGTTTGCCGATCTTCGGTGTAGTTGGCCATTGCCGGACTCCGACGGAGCGACGCTGGCCCTCGCCGGCTCCATTCGCGATGTACTTCAGCCCGCTTCAGCTGACCTCCAGATCGGCACCTCACGTCTCCCTGCGTCGATCCTGTTGAAATGGTTCCGTGTAGCAAGCTCGCGAGTACCGCCAGGCCTCTCTGCCACCGGTCTACTCTCCGGGAGCATCTTGCATGATCCCGATGAAGGACCAACCTGGACAGGGCAAGCCACCATGCCCGAGCTTCGGCTTTCCAGTGAAAAGCCGGGCTCTACCCCGCTTACCATATCCGGTCTCTTCGTCCATTCGGCATCAATCGCCGCGACGGACCTGCGCCAGTCTCACCCTGCCCTCGCATTCAATCTTCCGCAGCTTGTCTTATCCCCCGTCAGCCTACCCTTGGGAGGTAGAGAGCCAGCACTGTTCGAGGGTTCCGTTGATGCAAACGGATGCACTGTGCATCTCACCGGAACGGTCCTGCGCAGCCGCTTGCTCGATCTTGCTGAGACCGTTCCGCAAATCGGCGATGGCTTAGCGAAGCTTCTGCCGGAAGATGATTCCTCAGGCCTGATCCGTGTCGACTTGGCAGCGCGTCGCAAGTGGAATGGTGAACTGACGTGGACGGATCATCTCACCCCTGATAGGACCTCTACACCTCGTCCGACTCAATCGAGGTCTCGTGGACGGCGGCGGCCCTAGTGCATACGGATATCCTGAGTATGCGTGCTCGAAACCATCTCCGGGACTGTTCCGTCATTCACTTGAACCTGCTCCGGAACACCTTGAAAGCGAATCCTAGTGGACGCGACGGAATGAGCGTTGATGCGCAGGCGTTCTGTTGCAGTGAGCGTTCCTGAGCGGACCGTCACAGGGACCTCTGCAGCCGCACCACCGTCATTTCGTACCTCCACGGCGACCAGCCAACCAGCACTCTGATCCGCCTTGGATGACAGCTCTCGGGGCGCAACACTCATGATGGAAAGATCCGGAAGACCCCGATCATGATCCACCCAGTCGGCGAAGAACCATCCCAACCTCTTCCCTGATGCCTCCTTGATCGCCTTCTCAAAACCTGCAGGATCGTGATCCAGTCTTGAATCGAGAACGTAGGCTCGCAAAGCCTGCTTGAGTGCGTCGTCTCCAACCATGTCTCGTACCTGCCACAGAACGGCCGCAGCTTTGTATCGGTACAGAACCGCAACACTTGTGCCACGTAAGCCCATCCCGTCCACATTGTCGGGGTGAGTTACCGATTCAGCCAGCGCGAGAGCATGCGATTGTTCCTCCACGGCAGTGAGAGCGACCGATCTTCCCTGAGTTCGCTCCACCCAGAGGAGATACAGAAGCTGCGTGATCCCCTGATCCAGCCAGATGTAGCGAGACCGAAAGCGGGCATGGATGAGTGAGGGTAAGAGCACTGAGGTGAGCGCGGACACCTCAGTCCGACCGACTGGAGCAACCAGGAGGACTCCATCTGCAAACGACGCACCGGGATGATCGACAACGGTAAGGGCATGTGCAGGACCTGCACCAAACCAATCAGCAAGGAAGACGTCTGCGGGAGCCCAGGCCGAAGACAAACGATCAGCGGCGTCAGAACTGCTCGACACTACAGATATCGGAGTGCCCGGCGCGAGCACAGGATGCGCAGTCACGAAGAGACTCGGTGTTCTGAAGCCGAGTTCTTGAGGCGGGAACTCCGCTGTTGCCACACCGGGGGCTTCCGCAACCGGTGCATTCGCGTTATCGCTCGCCGGCCTGAGAGACTCCTGCCGCCCACAAAAGAAAACCGCTCCCGGCGCCTCGCCTGTGTACTCGACCGAAAGTCTAAGCTTGACCGAAGCTTCGGCTTGGCGAATCATCTGTTGTCCAGATGCCTGCACCAGCGTAACTCCTTCACCAAAAAACACCTGAGGCGATGCGGTGGGATACCAGAGAACGTTCCCGAAGCCTCTGAGAAACGTTTCTTGCGAAGAGATTGAATCCCACTCGTCCGCAACAGCGTCGATCTGTGCTGCGCCCGCATGCTGCAGATGTGCACTCGATCTTGGAATGGAACCAGAGTAAAAGAGGTCAAACTCTGCCGCCTCTCCATGCTTCAGAGGAGTGGCTAGGATAAGCACAGCTTCAGAGGTGGCCCCTGTGTGATCAGCGTCAGTTTGCAACTGATGTTGGTTGAAGGCCAGCTTCACGGTCCGTCCATTCAGAATTTGTGAAGCACTATCCCAGTGCAAGGAGGATGAGATCTGAAGTGGAAGCTCTGCAAGAGGCCCGGCTGAATCGTTCCTCACTTTTACTCGCGCCAAGATGGAGAGGCTGGCTTCTTCTGGTCGAAGGTGCACGTCAAAGTCATACGCCGTGAAAATCACCGCGGATCTCTCCGAATCGCCAATCACAGTAGTAGCCTGAGCCGCACTCGGAGGTGCTTCACGGGAAGAGCTATTCCGTTGCAGAGGTTGTAGTACCGGGGCCTGGCTGACCGCTCGCTGGTTGGACGCGCAACACGCGACCAAGCTTCCCAAAAGGAGAACGCGAAGATGGGACATTAACTTCCTAGACCTTTACGCTTTCTTGGTGGCACCTCGGTCCGTTCGGGGGCTGTCTGGCTTCGGCGCTGCCGCATCGCCTCATACATCACTACTGCTCCCGCTACTGAGACATTCAAGGATGAGACGCTGCCAGCCATCGGTATTCGCACCAGATGATCGCAGGTGCGCTTTACGAGGTCGTGCATTCCGGCTCCTTCACGACCAAGCACAAGGACCACATTCGCTCGGAAATCAAAGTCGTTGTAATCTACGGTTCCTCGTTCGTCGAGCCCCACGATCCAGTAGTGACGCTGCTTTGCTTGCTCCAGGGATCGCACTATGTTCGTGACCTGGGCAATCCGCACATGCTCTGATGCGCCCGCAGAGGCCTTCGCCACCGTCGAATTCAGGGGCGCGGCACGCCGTTCCGGGAGGATGACACCGTCCACACCCGCCGCATCACAGGTTCTAAGGATGGCCCCCAGATTGTGTGGGTCCTCGACGCCGTCCAAGGCCACTAAGAACTGATAGCCATGTTTCGGGGCCGTACCAAGGAGATCTTCGAGCGCGAGTAACTTGCGCTCCTGTACCATGGCCAGCACACCCTGATGCGCATCCGTTTTTGCGAGTTTTGTGAGTTGATCGCGAGGCTCCAGGGAGATCCGAACTCCCGCTGTCCGGCACAGCTGCATGATACGTTCCAGGCGCTCATCTCGTCGCTCCCGCGCTACGATCACGTGGTCCAAAGCTCGTGAACCCGACCGTACTGCCTCCTCCACGGGATGAAGGCCATACAAAAGTTCCATGGGTCAAGTTTACGGCGAAACCTTGCACCTCCGTCCTGAGTCCGAACTGTACAATTTCAAGCTGAATGAACTTATACGTCCCCCCAGCCCCCCGTCTGGGTCACATTTCATCCCATCCAGGCGTCTTTTGAGAGAGAGGAGCGTCTTTAGAAACATGGGCGGCGATTCGATAACGGCTTCAGCCACCCTCGTGGCGGCACAAACGCACGCGGAAAACGCGGCGATAGCACGTGGCTTGAAGCGTCAGGACGCTGATTTGCTGGATTGCTTGATCGAACAATATCAGCACCGCTTGCTCCGATACCTGCTCTTCCTCACAGGAAACCGGGAGATCTCTGAGGATCTCTTTCAGGAGACCTGGATGCGCGTACTTCTCCGTGGAGCGCAATACAACGGAAAGGCCCGCTTCGATACCTGGCTCTTCACCATCGCCCGGAACCTTGTGATCGATCTCTCCCGCAAGAGGACCGCGGTCAGTCTCGATGAACTGAGCGAGAATACTGACGATGATCGTGCGATCGAATTCCCAATCAACGAGCCATCTCCGCTCGATCAGATCCAGACGGGTGAAGACCGCGCAGAGGTTAACGAGGTGCTTCACAAGCTTGAGTCGAACTCCCGGGAGGTGCTTGTCCTCCGCTTCTATGAGGAGCTTTCGCTCGAGGAGATCGCCGGTGTTACGAGGGCGCCCCTCTCAACGGTGAAGTCCAGGCTGTACCGTGGCCTGGCAGCTTTAAAGCCCGAAATCGAGAAGATCCGCACCATGCGCCGAGCCGAGGTGGTTGCATGACAGATCGCGCTCCAAATTCTGCCGATAGGCCATACGCTTCAGCAACGGGTACTACGAACGGTGTCATGACGGCGCAATCCGCGCTTGTAAACCGAACACACCGGGTTGTGCGTGAGCGGGCCAGGATTCAGTCCGATCGGCGCAGCCGGGCTAAGAGCCTTTGGATACCGCTGGCAATCTGCTCCGCTCTCCTCCTTGTCATCTCGACGAGCGCGTGGAATATCCTTGCCCAGAACGACCTTTCCCCTACCGGCATTCCCGACGCCAGCGATCAGATGCTTGTGTTTCTGCTTTGGTTCTTCCCGGTCTCTGCAGCCCTTTTAGCGATGGTCTGGTTCAACCGATCTCGGACCTCCCAAGGCAATGAGTCAACGCGATGAGCATTCTTTGGCAGAGAGGATCGGCGGAAAGCCCCGAAGCAGAGCGCGGTCACGCAAATGACCTCAGCGTCATCCCTGCGTGGTCGGTCATTCTTTCCATTCTCGTCTTTGGAGCAGTCCAGTACCTCTTCCATGTCGTTATGCCGCACCATAAGCATGAAATGCTGCCAATGCGGCTCCTTATGGGGTACTCTTGGGGCACACTCTTTTCGGGTTATGTGTTGCTGGTAGGGTACGTGAGCCGGGACGTGAAGCGACGCAACATGTCCGCTGGCATCTGGGTGCTGATCGTGGTGCTTATGCCGGGCGGGGTCGGGGCAGTTGTCTACTTTCTTATGCGTCAGCCGCTGCTATCACGATGTCCACACTGCAGCACGGAGATCGCCTCCAGCCACCATTTCTGCCCGCAATGCCAGTTCCAGATGGCTCCCGTATGCGGACAGTGCTTCCGAGGGGTGCAGATTACAGACGTGTACTGTACCCGTTGTGGTCACGATTTGGCTCAGGATGGGGCTCCCGCACGTCTCCGGGCGTATAGTGACTAGCTGTCAGCATGCCTTTAACCGCTCTCATCATCGATGACGAACCTTTAGCCCGCCAGGAACTTCAATACCTCCTAGAAGACGCTGGAGATGTAAACATTCTGGCGCACGGTTCGAATGGCATCGAGGCCGTCGAACTGATCCGTACCTACAACCCTGACGTAGTTTTCCTCGACGTGCAAATGCCGGGGCTGGATGGCTTCGCTGTTTTGAAGAAGCTTCTTGACCGAAAAATCAAGCTTCCGCAAGTCGTCTTCGCAACCGCTTACGACCGTTACGCCGTCCGGGCGTTCGAAGTGAATGCAGTCGACTACCTACTTAAACCATTCGAAAAGAGCAGAGTTGAGAGAACGATCGAAAAGGCACGGGAGCGCATTACCGGACAGGCCGAGCCATCTATCTACACAGCAGAGGTTGGTACCGATGCCAAGCTTGATGCGCTTCTGCGGCTGATTGGGGAACAGGCGCATGGACGTTCTACTCAAACAGGCAAAGTAGTTGTTCGTTCACTGAATCGTCTTATGCTCGTAGATCAAAAGGAGATCTGCTTCGCATCCATTGAAGATGGCGCAATCAGCGTGATCGGGTCCGGGGTGGAGGGTCTCTCAAACTGCAGAACGCTTGAGGAGTTGATGGATCAGCTTGACCCTGAGGCTTTCTGGCGAGCGCACCGATCCTACGTGGTAAATATCCAGCACATTCGTGAAGTGGTGCCTTGGTTCAAATCAAGCTATCAACTTCGAATGGACGATTCCAAAAAGACCGAAATTCCCGTAAGTAGATCACAAACGAAACGACTTCGTGAACTGTTCAATCTATAGAACGCGCCATCGGTGGCATGGTCGGCCTGTCAGCGCTCACGCCGGGATCGATGGTAGTAGTGATTGAAATCGAAACGATACACAGCGCCGACGGTAAGAAACTTGGGGTGCAGTGTCCCAGTAGTCGCCGCTTGGAAGGTTCCACTGGAGGTAGTGACAATCGTAATCGGTGCCGGTGATCCGTTCAAAGTAGCAAACGGGACGTCCCAGTATTGATATTGAAAATCGCCTTTGAGCGCCAGATGAGGGGTGATGTCGTAATCAAGTCCTACACCAGGAGAGAAGACCGTCGAGGTTGAGGATAGAAAGATGAAGCTCCCCACCTGGAAGCCGCTCCTTTGGTAATCAATCTGTCCCCGGCCAACGAGGAAGTTCACGTAGGGGTGCATGCGCCCCAGATCACGTTCTATCTTGATGCCACCCAGAAACTCCTTTTGCGCGTCGATCTGACCTTTGTGAATAGGATACGTCCCTCTTAGCTCCAGCACTGGACGATACCGGTGAAAGGTCATAAAGCCGAGATCTGCTCCAGCGGTAAATCCTAGATTTCGCCCACCAAGTAGGTTTGTGTATGTCCCTGTACCTCCACCAAACGCGGAGAGAGCTAATTGCTGTGTCGCAGTGGCGGATGCTGTCGCTTGTGCTTGTGCGGTGAAAGCTGAAACGGAGATCAAGGCAACAAGAGCGGCCACGGCCGCGGTGAACGTCTTCATTTGAAGTTTCAGTCCTCTTCCTTGGAAGTTCGATGCACCTGGAGTGAAGCGGAATATAAGTTAATTGGGACGTTTCAGTCCATTCGGGGTTCTCGGTCAAGCTTCGCCCAGGCTCTTGCTTTGACGTACTTCCAGTTTATGTAAATAGCGTGATTCAGGTGAAATGTGAGACCCTCGAGGCCATCGAGAAAACCCATGCGAAACACATAGTTGTACAGAAAGGTCAAAGCGGGATTCAAAACTGTGGCTCCGACGAAGGCCAGCGGCGTCGGGCTAGTTTTGTTCTGTGCCACCATCATGGGAATGCTGGCGGTGCTGTACCGATGCATGTGCTCGATGTAGGCATCCAGGGTGGGGTACTGGAAATGAAGGAGGTCTCCCTTCCTGAGGTGGCCGACTCGTCCCGTTGGCTTGGGCGTCGCATGTGGCTCAGTATCCTCCCGAAGCCGCGCAAACCCTTTGCGAAACAGGCGCAGCTTGCGATCGGGGTATAGGCCTCCATGTCGCATCCAGCGCCCAAAGATAAAGTTCAGCCGGGGGACAGTATAGCCGTGAAACGGAGGATCGCCAGCCAGCAGGGTTTGGATCTCGGATGCGAGTTCAGGAGTAACAACCTCGTCTGCATCAAGATTCAGGATCCAAGGACTTGTACATTTATCCAGCGCGGAGTTGACTTGGCCTCCATAGCCTTTCCAAGGCTCCTGAAAGGTACGGGCGTTATGCTTTTTGGCAATGTCCAGGGTGTCGTCCTTGGAACCTGAGTCGACGAGGATGATCTCGTCTGCCCAGGCAATGCTGGCGAGCGTCCGATCAAGGTTCTCGGCTTCGTTGTGCGCGACGATGGCAACAGAAAGAGTGTTCGTCAAGGCAGTTCAATGTCGATTCTATAGCGCAGCCGTCAGACATTTGTTTCAGAGCTCTGTCGGTGGATCTATAAAGAGATCGTGCGGGGAGCTGACACCACCGGTATCTCACGCGCATCTTATGCGGAGAGTTCGCTCGCAGGACAAATCACCGCTTCTCCGGAAGCTACAGAGGAAAGCATGGCTATTCAGACAGTTAAGGACCTATTCATCGATGAGTTGAAGGACATCTACTCGGCAGAGAGGCAGGCAATTCGTGCCTATCCGAAGCTCGCAAAGGCGGTGTCGTCGCCAGAGTTGAAAGAAGCACTGCAGACTCATCTCGAAGAGACAAAGGGGCAGGTGGAGCGGTTGGATCGCGTATTTGAAATTCTCGAGAAGCGCGCCAGTGGAAAGACGTGCGAGGCAATGAAGGGTCTGTTGGAGGAGGGAGCCGAGGTTCTCGAGGAGGTCGAGCAGGGTTCAGTGCGCGATGTGGCCTTGATCGCGGCAACGCAGCGAATGGAGCACTACGAGATCGCGGCTTATGGAACAGTTGCTACGCTGGCGAAGGCGCTCGGCGAGATCGAAATTGCAGGCCTGCTGGTGCAGACGCTTGAAGAGGAAAAGACCACGGACAAAAAGCTGACGGGTGTCTCCAAGTCAGTGAACAAACAGGCGATTGCTGATTCTGAGCCGGAAGAAGAGGAAGAGGAAGAGGAGGAGGGTGCCGGAGAAGAGGGTGAGGACGCGGCGGAGCCCGTCCAAGTTTCGAAGAGGGGTGGAAAGCGGTAGCAGCTTGCGGAGCGTCACGAGGAAAGGGCCGAGGAGAATCCTCGGCCCTTTCTCTGCTTGCGAATACCTAGTAAGCGTTTAGGTCTAAAGATTACGAGATCTGTTTCCTGTGACCAGGCGTAGGAGCAGGGTGAGGATGACCGCACCGACGATGGCGACGATGATGGTGTAGAGCATGCCACCCTGGCCGGAGTAGCCGAGGGAGCGCATGATAAAGCCGCCGATGATGGCTCCGACGATGCCGACGACGATGTCCCCAAGGGTGCCAAAGCCGGAGCCCTTCATGAGTTTCCCGGTGATGAAGCCGGCGATAAGACCTACGATGATCCACCAGAGAATAAACATCCGCGTTGCTCCTAATAGTTCTAGATTTGGGCCCGGTACTGAGTGTTGATGGTGCGGTTAGAGGAGACCTGGGACGGCCGGGATGGAGTGGCTTACGGGTCGATACCTGCGGCTCACATCCGTGGTGTGCTGTTCATCAGAGCGGAAAGCTTCCGTTTGGGTTGTTTGTCATCAACAGTTTGCGTCGATGTGCCTTGAGTTGACGTGGCCAGGTGGTTGCGCCATTTGGGCCGAGCTATTTGGGGGCGGCGTGGTGGTCGTAGCTGAGGACGCGGCTGACCTTCCAGGCGCCGTTTTTGTAGATCCAGAGGTGGACGAAGTCGGCTTCGCCGGAGGCGGTGGGGCTCCTGTTTTCGAAGAAGCGGTGGGAGCCCATCTCGACGGCTCCGATGCCCTTCATGGGGTAGACCTTGAGGGAGCCGGGGGTGAGTTGGCGGGTGACGTGGCCGCAGATGTTTTTGCGAACGCTTTCGGTGAGGGCGGCGCTGCCGAGGGTGAGGCCGCCCTGGTCGTGGTAGAACTCGACGTCGTCGGCGACGAGGCTTTTGAAGGTGGGGAGGTCGCAGGTGTTGTAGGCGGAGAAGAGGGCGGTGTCGAGGGCGAGGATGGTGGCTTCGAGGTCGGCCTGGGAGTGGATCTGGTCGAGTGAGAGGATGGCGGGAGTTTGAGCGCGGAGGAGGATAGGGGCGGAGAGGATGAGGGTGAGAGCGGTGAGGCGGTTGAGCATGTGGGTTCTGTCCGGGGTCTGCCTATGAGTACGGCATGGTTGGAGAGGATGTTCCCTGATGCAGGCACCAGGAATGGGCGGGAGCGGTTCGTCGCTGGAGCGCCGAATAACCCACCTTAGCGACGGTGAGACTGTCGCGAAGATGGGGCACCTGCCTCTGGCTTAGCTGTGCGGGAGGTGGTGCCGGGGCTACCCGCCCAGTTTCTACGAATGCGCTGCTTTGCGGGTTTTGAGGCGGGGCGCGGAGGTGCGGGTGGCAATCTTTTTGAGGCTGCGGAGGGCTTCGTTGACGGAGTACGAGTCGGGGAAGGTGTCGAGGAGGTCGGGTGCGAGGAGGATGATGTTGGTGCCGGCCTGCATGCGGTCGTAATACTTGCCGCGGACGCCCTTGCTGAGGTCGAGGGGTCTGGGGGCGAGGTCGTCTTCGAGATCAGGAGCGGGCTTTGAGCTCTCATAGGCTTTGATTTCCGTTGCGTTCGCCCGTCTTGCCCCGATGAGGCGGAATGCGGTTATCGAACTCGCGGTGGGCACAAACAGCATTGTTGTTGGATCATTCCTGTGACATGTAATGTCACATCGATGATAACTTCGTGATTGCTGGGGTAACCGTCATGTCTGATCAGCTGCAAAACTTATTGAAGAGGCTCGTCATCGTCCGTTTCCACCGGAAGAGCGTGAGGCGCAGCGGCGAAGCTTTGCGTATGGGAATGCGAAGATCGAGAATGATCGGATTACGTGGGAGATGGTGGTCGAGGCGGATGAGTTGCTGAAGGCGCAGCTAAAGGAGAGGTGATGTCCGACGAGACGCGACACAGTCGTGCCCTCGATTTGGAACTCATCACGGACGCTGACCTGCTGGCGCGGCAAGAGTCTGCCAACGTTCTCAAGCAGTACCGGGCGGTTGCGGGGATGGTCGAGACGTTTCTAGAGCC
>JAABUZ0100006235.1_pt1 | contig 15024 bp, 11 predicted proteins | sample 5562091 | NCBI WGS metagenome assembly JAABUZ01 (sample SAMN12813069, study PRJNA571459) | rock metagenome | isolation source: Antarctica rocks | place: Antarctica: Victoria Land, Linnaeus Terrace sud | collected 2015-12-21 | reverse complement strand
TACAACGAGTAGTCTTAAGTCATCAATCGACTCTGGACGGTCAGTAGTGTTTGAGTAACTGTACCGCAGTAAATTGATAATGTCCCCAATTCGTTCATCGTACAAAGTGAACTCGGCCAAAGTCCGCGTGGAACTAGCATTTGCATTCGAGATGAACGACAAGTTATATCTCGTTAAGGCGTTTCTGGGTACGGAGTTCCGTATTTATTCTCCCAGTATCGACAATGGTCATATCTTGGATGAGATTGAGGAGCGAACAGTGGATCGTTTAGTAAACAATGAGAGATTTTGTTGAGCAGTCAAAGAATTTACTCAAGCCCTTAAAAGTTGTACCAGCGTGATGAAGGGTTCATTTAATAGGACATGGTAGTTAGATACCGGATATCCAAAGCCAGTGGCGCAGAAGCAAGGAGGAGAGTCAGGCCTTGAGCATAGAACCCTTGCCCTAGATTAATAAATCCTTTGCTGGGAGAATTCTAGGTCTTAGCATCGTCGACAACAACGGCTATTAATAGTAAACTTTATGTTATCGTTCACTTCGAATTCGAACGTTGATCTACTCTCGAAGGCTGTGGAAATTTTGAGAAATGTGACAGAGGGAAAAAGTGGAGGGCCAAATCGGAAAGAGATTTACAGTGTTGACTTATGTTCAAGTGATGCTTCTGACGGAAAATAATTGCTCCATGTTCAAAACCAGCTTCTCACAATCTATTCCTCTTGCACCTATTACAAGCCAGAATCCGACACTGCCTACACTCAAATATATATTGCGGAAGGGTGTGATAGCATTCTTCACATCGGTGTGGTCCGGAAACATAAAGCCAACTTCCATGTCCGCAATTATGCCGTTCTCGGAGGTTCGCAACAGCTTGATCAACTTGTCGCTCTCTGACCACACCACCTTGGGGTCGACCGCGAGCGACGACTTGGTTCGCTCGAGCTACGAGGCGATCTTCGTTCCATTGGTCACAAGGACAGATCTTCCAGCGTTGCCCGCAAACGTAACTATTGAGATTAGTGATTCCTGCGGGAAGAGGAAAAGGGGAGGTACCAGAATTGTGCGCTGCAGGGACAGCTGCAACTCACGTCAGTGAACGTTTAAATAACCATATCAGTATGAGAACGTACATCATGTGATTACATCCAACGTCGAGTTCAACGAGCCTCCGACAATTGTAGCACCGCTGCCATCCTTGTTCCCTCGCCGTCTCGAGTACTTGTTGAGTTGCAATATCCTCAGGACAATCACCGTTGTGGGAGTTGCACTTGCAGATAGTACAAGTGGATGTGCCGCAGACTGTGCAGGTTGCTCGTTCACCAGTGATGTTCACTGAAGCGATAAAAGATGAGCATGCTGGCTGAGAACAGTAAGTTCTATCGGAAGTTCTGAACTCAATGCTCTTCTGCTCGAATGCGTGGATCAATTTAGAGTTCAGATACAGCTTGACAGACGTCAAAGAAATTTGTTGACGGCAACATCGAGGTGGGAATAGAGTTTCGTCGGTTGTTGACAACTCGAAAAGAGTATGTAAGCACTCCTGGCAATAGTGATGTCCACACGGCGCCTGGAAGATATCGGAGAATGCTCTCGCTGTGTCACAAGCTGTGCATTTATGGCGAGTCACAGTTGAAATCTTCTGTCTTGATGCTGCCCAGGCTGATGACTCTCCGGATGCTGAACTATCATCTTGCACGGTACTTTCCAAAGGGCCATCCTCATCTTTCCCGCCAAAGACATAGAGTGCTGCCAATCTCGCAACAAGTCCATCGGCCAGTGTACAGCTTGCTATCGTTTGTCCCGTAACCACAGAAGGAACGCTGTTCCCGTTTAAACGGTAAGCCAGGGCTCGATCTCCGGCAGCGGCGTTCTCTTCTGCAAGAGATTCTGTCAATAGTGCGGCGTCACTGATAACGGCTCGAGTAAGACTTCGGCTCATGCGGCGATCAGCTATGATCATATTTCTGTCTTCAAGTTCTTTTTGATAGATTACCAGGGCGAGATCAGCGTCTGAATATTCACCATCTCGACTTTTGCCTTTGTTGGTGTCGAACAGCTCTTCAATGTCCCTTTTCTGCAATTGCAGAATTAATGTAGCTGTTGCGTCGTCCACATAATTAAGCCCATGTAGGTCAGGAGCATCAAATTCCATAAGAGTAGATTAGAGCTGAAGTGTAGAGTTTTTGTGAACACAATGTAGTGAAAGGCCAAGGTCGTTAGGAAATCAAGTTGTAAAGCTCAAAATTCAAAGTAATGCTGTAGAAATAATGAACCCCGCCTGTGGAGAGGACTCGAATCAGTGATTGGTCGGCGTATCCAGCAATGGCGTGAGTGGGGGAGTTGAGGTGCTGAACCAGAGCTTCTCGATTACCCAAAGAACAATGACGGTAATCAAGCAGGTGATCGGCCCCTCCTTCATAGAATTGAAATGTGCTATTGCCCGTCGGAGAGTTTTCGGCATAGTCTGTCCTTCTATCCTTGGTGTAAAGGGCTAAATATAACTTTCTTGGGCTTTCCAATACTGTATTCTTATGGCTGACAAAATTTAATTGTTGCAATCGGAGGAACGCCGAATTCGACGAATCAGTACGATATGCGTGTGACCCGAGCCTGAGCCTGAGCCTGAGCCTGAGCCTGAGCGTACCCCTCCGCCATCATCATTATCACTTCCGCCTTATAAAGCTCCACGTACGATGAGTGTATCTGAACTCCCTTGAAGACATGCGTCAACACTTATAACAAAGATATCATCGCTTTAATAGCGAATTGCTGATAGGAGACGACTGAGATTGGCTTGCCTAAGGTCGATAAGTTGATAACTGCATGATTTTCGGTTAAACTGTTCGGATCAAAGACCGACCGTCTGTAGCAAATCCGTGAGGAAATTCGTCATTAGGCCGTTTGCTTTTAAAAGCACAACAGAGACAGGCACTGTATTCTTCGACATGATAGCCTATCGTCACGAGGCATTCTTCACTTCGACTTTTACAGCTTCCTTCGCTTCCTGCTCGGCAATCTTCGTCTTCTTTGTTGGACTTAAGACTTTGGGCGGTGTGTATTCCCGGCTCCTCTTCCTACAGTTGGGTGGGAGGGTTGTTTGGATACCCTGTTGGGTTCTCTTAATCTGATCTCTGGTCTCAGCATTGTTCGAAAAGGAGCAAAGCTGCTCGTATGCTATTTCGACGACAGTGGAGCACTGTGCTTCTTGAGAGACATTGGCGAGGCTAGCGGTTGACGCAAATTCGGTGAGCTGGAGCCGCAAGTTGCGACCTAGGACTGGAGTCCCATCATCAAATCTGAACGGCTGCCAATAACCATGGATGGTTAGCGTAGATTCTTGTGAAAGCCTTAATAGGATTGAGATAGCGGGGACGGCAATACATCAGCTTCTCAAACACTGAATGTCTTAAGCACAGCAATCCCCCTCCTCTATTGGGTCCGTATCTATCTAAACCTGAAGCTCCTGAAAATGCTCCGTTTGTACCCTCATTGACCTCTTGAGCCTCCCTTGATCTCTACCTGTGGCTGGAGTTCCTTTCTTTTTCCGACGGCTGGTGCACATTTATCAAAAGGTCGTCCCTCTTCCTTTTCTCGCGCTTCTGCCAGGCCCTGTGTTTCCGTTCTTGTCGTCGAGCTTTCTGTTTTTGTTTTGCCGTATTGGGCCTTGAGTCTGCATTCTTCTTGTTCTCTGCACCCCTTAGTGAGACTGGAATGGTTTGAAATTTTCTTCCAACGATATCACCTTTCCCATGATGGTTCGCCTGGGTCGCTGGGAGTATGGCGTCTGTAAGCGTCACTTTCTGCTCCTGTTCTTGGCCACAGTATTGGGCTGTGCCGGATCTGGCATTCTTGGTATCGCTTTTTCTCGGCCTCCGATCCGGTGATTCTTCGTATCCAGTATGGGTGGAGAACCAAGGATCACGGGACCACCTTGAGTTGAAAGGGATGGTGTAATTTTTCACCATTTTGGATGATCTTCGAAGAGGGAAGGATGGAGAAGGCGGGATGAACCGCAATGCTAAGCGAATCTTCTTAGCAGGAAATGAGGACAGAAATCTGCTCCCAGCTCAGTCGGAGCTCGCCCGGGCACCCCATTCGGATGATGCAGCACCCCATCTGGGTGATGAAAGACTTACGCTCATCCTTTCATTCATTCATCATCTAAAGTTTGAATGCCCAAAAGAGAGCGCGATTCGAGTGACCTCAACAATAGGCTCCAAGATTTGTTTATCGGGCAGCCAATTTTATGTTTGGCGCTTTAATTGAAATTTTAAATCTGCCAGCACCCGGAAAATTTCCAGAATAACCTGATAAGCAGACTACTCGTAAGTGATAGCAAGATTATTCTGTTATTCAAATTTCGCGTTCTCGGGATGTAGCCGAAATTCTTCGCACGGTGGCAAACCCAAAAGTGTCTAAATAAGCAGTCCCAGCATGAAAAACCCAGCTATCGAGAGTGCGTTTAGTCATCGTTCCGTAATGCCTCCGTATAGCATGCTCGAAAGCCTGCAGTCTTTTCGGGCCTACACCCTTCGCAGCCTTGCATGCATTTCCTGCGTCGTCTACCCCGCAGCTGGAGCTGCTAAGGGAGATTTACCTGTTATCGTTCTCTTCGATCTTCATAGGAAACACCAAAAATCGAGTTTAGTATTGGAGTCACAATGGCTTGTCGACGGCCAACATACGAGACGCGTAATCTCCGAGGCGGTGACCTCGGAAACAGATTCGAGACACTAAGATCACGGGCGGATGCGGTACGGGGCGAAGGAGTTAGAGCTCTAACAGGGGAGCGAGCTGCTGAAGCACGAGAGGTGGCAAGGGAAAATGTCGTTCAGAAGACTGGCGAGTCAGTTCAAGATGAGAGGAACGATCGTCCATTCGAATTGGATGGACGAGCTGTTACATCGCCCGAGAACCGAACTCGCTATGAAGCAATGCTGCAGACGTCCTCAGAGCTGAGACATGAACGCCGGGACATACCGCCTTCACCCTCGATTGACACCAGTACTAATAGCGACTGTGGTACAGGACCCCAGAGTACTATCGTTCAGGAACTCCAGGACCAACTGAACAAGAAAGAAAAGCTTTGTGAGCGTCTCCAACAGGGTCTCAAACGGAAGGGCCGTGAGATAGAAGAACTGTATAGAGGACTCGAAGAGGCCCAGAACCGCGAGATTGAAGCTACGAATGACGCCACGGCAAGAGACTCGGCCATACGATATGAAAAGTTGAGACAAGTCTTACGTAGGTCTGAGGCCGAAAAGAAGGACATGATGGACAGACTCCTTGAAGCTGAAGCCCGAGAAATGGACTTACGCCGACAGTTGAATAGAGCAAGGCAAGACCTTGAGGAACAGACCAATGGGATGATGGTCCTACGGGAACATTTATTAGCTGAGCAAAGCCGAGTGGGACCTGAGAATGGTGCTGCTGAGCGGGACAATAACATGGCGAGGGAGGAGAGCAGCGGACGGAGTCGATGTTCGCAGAGCACTGCAACATGCCAAGGCGGTGGCACCCCTCATCAAAGACCGCGAGGAAGGGTGATACCTAGTGAGTACTCGGTAGTTACGCGATGTTCTCAAGGGAGCAGCCGCCGGACTCAGGTGATGGTCCGTCCTGCAAGGCGATCTGAGATGCTTTTCTTCGGATGAATTTTTCGCGAACAAGGGATTTCTTTGCTTCGCGGTAGAAGTTGTGAGAAACAGAGATCGTCCGATATGTTTTGTGGCGTCGGGTTCTTGCGTGTTATATTTTCATCTCGATACACCAGAATGCAATCATGAACAGACAGAGTAAAGCGTGGCGTTCGAAGTAATGAGTCAAGCGTACATGACTAGAGATTGTGGACGAATCTTTGTGTGTTCTTAATTATGGGTTTCTGTATACGAGACGCATTGCGGGCACTTTGCCTTGTCATTGGATAGGCAATTTGTGCCCGTTCATTTGTCGATCATAAACGCTTTTGTTATGCTCGGTGAGGACAGCTGACATCTTTTCGACGATATGCATAACCAAACGCGACGCTTTACTGGACTCGTTCGGCTGTTTATCCATGACTGCGTTGTGATGCTTCGAGATGAAAAGAGATAACGCAAGAATCCGACGCCTCGAATCCTATCGATCGATCCCCGTTTCTCGCATCCTCACCAGCGGACCAATAAAAATCAATACTTTTCATTTCCTCCATGGGAAAAGAACCAGAAGAATTCGTTATCGTTTGCGGTCCAGAGTGTATTTCGCGGTGTTTCTGGAAAGAAATCTAGACAAAAAGCTCCCCTTGAGAATGACACATCAGCTAAAGCAGCAAGCTCGGAAAGGAGGTACCATATGCTGAGGGGGTTTTTACGAAGATCCCAAGAGGAGAAGAGTAAGTTGACAACGGTACTTCGGGATCGTGAGGTCAGAGAGGACAACTCACACAGACAACAGTGGAGAGTGAGAAGAGATCTTGAGTCCTTCATGATATTCAACAGGCTGTGAAGTTGCACGCTCGTGCTGTCTGCTTTGTCTTACATGATACTCCATTGATTTTCGACAATGATGAAACATCGATGAACATGTTTGGTATTCGCTGTCTATTTTGGAGGCAACGCTCTCCAGGGCTTGCGAATGGACCAGGTCACACAGTAGAACGCCTTGCATGGAAATAGAGTAGATCCTTCCCAATTGAGCCCACCACCGTACACGACGAAACCCTGCACCTCACCATCCCCAAATCATTAATTTTGAGAAGAGAGATTTTGTCATTGCACCCTCATTCTGTCAACGTGGTAATAAATTTGAGAGCTGTATTATTCAACAAAATTCGTCGAAGGAGCCCAGCCACTCAACAAATTACCAAAAATAGCCAAGTCCCGCGTCGGCTCTAGCTCTGGCTCCGGCTGCACATAGTCGGGGCCTGGAGGCGGAGGAGGGGGTGCTTCTTCATAATCAATATCTATGGGAGCCTCGTTCGGAACAAGATGCGTAAAGGCAATCGTGAAGGAATCAAACAGAATGTCCGGGTCCGCAGCAATGTAGTCTCCGGTATATTAGTAGATCGAACAAAGATACGCTTGTCGACGTCTTGCAGCAGGGCACACCCCTACTTCGCCTCTGACATGTTTTCATTGACAAGGACACCAAGGGGTTTCGAATGGTGGGCTATGAGTGCAGAATAGTTTTTCTATCGGGCCCAACGAGGAACCTGAAGGGAGTAGAGATGAGAACACTACAATAACAAAACAGATCAGTTATGCCCTCTATTTTCAAAGTGGGGAATAAACGACATCACCTGTCGTATGAAATCGCCATGCAGGCTGCCTTTAGTAGTTGGCTGAGTATAATCGTTTCGGACAGAAGCAAATAGAACCTTGTGCATTAATGCAGCTGGAAGAAAGGGTTCTTTAAATGTCAGCGAGGTTTTGGAGTAGCAAGAAGTTGAAGATAGCCTTGGCGCAAATTTGAGATAGGACAGATTGTGACAGATGAATGGTGGAAACCGCCCAAACAGCATCTGTCGGGATGGTAGTAGTCTTAAGCGGTAACTCTTAATTTCAATCAACGTCCAGATCATTGTCCAACAACAGAATTTGTATGCCCAGCCAACATATCCCGTGTCAGTCACAAGGCAGTCCGCGTTTGAAGGTGAGAGCAGGTAAGGAGGTTGATGTCAACGAACCCTTGGAATAATGTCTCTAATCGAGGGAACGTAGCCGGGTGAGAGCGGCAAAAACGGTAACGAGGGTGAAGACGAAATGGGTGCCCGATTTTAGGTCTTTCTTGGCGCTTATGTGACGGCGTTGAGTGGTCTACTATATTTAGTATTACGTCTCTGTACCTCTCAGCGCTTACATCTTATATATATATACATTGACGAAATGCTAAATCGTCTGCCGGTTGATGAGAACGCTTGACATCAAGGCAAAAATCCAACATGGAATTTATTAATTGCAAACGAATTGTGTTTCAAGGAGTCGCGCGAGTATCTCTACAATCTATCTCGTTTTCCCTCGAAGGGATCGATGAAAACAAAGTTCTTAGGCTCACGAACACTTTTCTCGCCGAAGGATGTCTCCGTCACAAGGAGATGAATCACATTACTGCCCTAATTGACGATCGCCAACTCAACGAAGCGTTACACAAGGCAAATCTTGACAGAGGAACTTTGTCGTCGACAAAGCCGAACAACGAAGAGCATTCCATGCTAACGTTTCCCGCCGACTACACACTCTGTGGGCTTCGAGGACGACATCGAATTTTTGCTGGGCGAGAGTTCCTCGTAGAAAAAGATAGGTGGTGGACGAAACGCTTGTACGTCCAAAGTAAGTGATCAAAATGCACACCAAACAATTTCGTTTTATCCCTTCATCGACATCTAATCAATGTTAACTGCTTTGTTTTTCTTACCTCCCATTAGAAGAACGCCCCAATCCCAAAGACGTTCCCCGCGGCGAGGTAGTTCGAATGATCCGCATATGTCAAATCCACCGGTGCCCTTTAGAAGAAGAGACGAGGTGGTGGAATTAACTTACGCAGACAATGCAGCAGGATCTCAAGCAGCTCATCAAGCATGAAAGTTTGATCACTGAAATTTGACCAGACGGCTCACATTCCTGGGCTCTGGTCACCCATCAAGCCTGGAACGCTTCGCAGAATTGTAACCTTGAATTGCCATGAGGTAAGATCAATCCGCTGGTAGGATTTGACCAGTGTCACGTTGATTCGAATAGGAGTTAGTTCACTGCCTTCAACATATCAGTACAGTCTGGCACCACATCGTGAGACATTTGGGTAATCTGGCCGACCGTACGAAGATTCCCAAAGTTTGGATAAGCATCTATTATTCAAACCTAATATCAATGATAGACACTTCTTGAGAGAATGCGAAGAGCCCACCACCTACTTCGTCAAAAGAGATTTTATTGCGTCCTTCTTTGGTATTGACACCCAGAGGGACTACGCCGCGTACACCTCCTCCATCTATACGCAGTATCCGAACACCGGCCGTCGGTGGCTTTATCTTCGCTATCAGACGACCTGCTCCACAATGAATACAGGTAGGCAGTTCGTAACAATACTCTTGACTCAAGACAGCGTTTCCATATATTTCGACACATACATCGCAGAGCGCGTGGCCACAGGTATAGACGTGTTCCGGCTTCCGACGTAAGCAGCAAAGGCAAGTCTCGTTAGACTTGAGGCGGGCCCAGTGCTCCATCTGATGCCCCGCGTTACTGCGATGTAATTCGGCCGAGGTCTGGGACTTCTGACGGATGGTAGGAAACATTGCAAGTATGTTGTCCTTGATGCATCGACCATGACGGTCAGCTAGTGATAGGGAATCCCGCGATGCTCGAAGCGCTTTGGAGCAAGGTGCTCTATATAGGGCGTTGAACACAGATGCCGGATCGAATTCTGCTTAACCGTTAGCTTGGAAAGCAAAGACCATGTGATCATAAGAGACCCACTATGCATATTTGAAGGATAGGCATCCATCAGAATACTTGAAGCAACGAACGAAATGAGCGAGCTGTAAGGTACTTCGCAGCGCGCCCCGAGCTTGAAGAATGTCAATAGATGATCACTATAATCTTCGGTGATCTCGTTTCCCTCTCTACTTGCTCTTATGAAGCTGAAAGGCTGATTGACCGAGTCTACCGTATGTTGAAGTGCTCGAGAAAAGAGTCTGCTCATGTGGACGGCAGAAAATAGGTAGTGTTTGCTTATACGGAGCTGCCGTATTTCATCCGCTTGTCTAAGGAGGGTGTCTTTTAATCGGCGATATCGAGCGAGTGGTGAGAGAAAGTCTCCGGGAAGGTAGAGTAGCTTTATAGAGGAGAAGGAGTTTCGCGTATTAACGGTACTCCAGGATTGTTTATTGCGACGTAGTTTCTCCACTTGATCGGAGGCGACGATGACAACTCGTGGGCGGATTTCTCTGGGGAGATCTACAGCGGACCCAATTGTAGCCCAAGTGTTCAAGCGGTCTGTCACACTTCCGTGGTCCTTGAAATCGTCTGCAAAGATGCAGATGACATCTGTAAAAAGAAAAAACAGTCGTGCATGAAGAATGTCGTAAAGGCTATGATTCGACGCGACGGCCCAGGGAACTGAATACGAAGTTGTTCTATGGCACGAGGCAGCCTCGTGATTTCGATAGATGACGGAAAGAGGGTCACTATCGGCGAATAGTATTGGTCGATTACAGCTAATGAATGAGGCATCGAGGCGAAGATTGGCGACACAATTGCGGTCTTGGTGACCTCTTCGGACATTGTTGTGGGGGAAAAGCTCGGGAAGTGCCAGGTCTTTAGCTTTTCGTCCGATGAAAAACTGTAGCGAAGGGTATTGGGCGGATGGATTAGTCATCGGTTGCATGGCTCTGTCGAGTCGATCATCGTCAAGCAAACACACTTCTTTACCTTCTGCTATTCGTAGCAACGATATATGATCACAACGGGACATGATGGATACTATGGTCAATGAAACATTTGCTGAGTTTCTACCGCGCTTTATAAAGGAGATGAGCATAGGCCGGACGGCACCCCCTGGGGGCTTCAGTCCGTAGGCCCTGGTGACCTGTATCCGAATCCAGGGAGAAGGGCCTGGCATTCGCGTTCGATGCACACCTCCAAATTGGGTATGTTCAATTGAAAACTTTGGGAAGAGGCTTATGTCGACAGCGTTCTACCACATTGCCGACACATCAACATGACCGATGGTCCTGAACTGGAACAACAGGCCTCTAGTGAAAGGAGCAGAGCGTATTTGGGGAGAGCAAAGGTTCTCATTCACAAGCTTGTGTTCGAGGCCGATAAGTCCTGTGAGGCTCGCCCGCTAGACGGGAAGAACGTTTCCAGGTTACACAATATTTTCGAGTTGGAAGGCTGCTCTCGGCTGGATCCAGATAATTATGTTCCAACACTCATAAATCGAAAGGTGTTGGCTGACGCGTTGGGGAAAGGCGGGAGCCTGGATGTTTCTTTGGGCGGCTGTGGAGAGCTCAGTCTTCTGGAGGTGGAAGAACCGTTAATCTGCTTGCATGGGCGCCATCGCCTTGCAGCGGCGACGCGGTACTTCTTTCAGCCGGAACAAAAGTGGTGGATTGTGGACTTATACTTGGACGGTATGAGGGCTGATTTATCCCCTCGGGATTTAGTGGGCTTGCTAATTTCGTCTCAAGATTTGAACCCATCAGTGGTCACTGCTTTGAAAGAAGCGTACTCGAACTCCCGGAACTTCTGCGATGGGGATATCTTTCGCAACTTGCGCTATTGTCAACTGAGGAATGACGAGGCTGGGGCAGGGAAGTGGATGGCCCGGTTATCAGAAAGCAAGCAAACAGACGTCGCGCAGTTACAGAACATGGCCAAGAAAACCCCTGAGATGGCCGCATTGCAAGACGCCTTGGATGCGTTACTTCCCTTTGTGGGCTTGTGGTCACCAGTGTCGATCGGTGTTTTCCATCGTCTGCTAACCTTGCGCTGTCCAGAGGTGACGACAGCTCATATCATGCCAACGCTTCTTACATTTTGCTAAAGTATGAGCAGGAGCTATCTAACTGTCTAGCATTAGTCAAGACAACGTGGGAACAAATCCTCGAGCCCACTGGCGCGTCATACTTCCATCTTGACGCCAACACCGTGCACATAATTCAGGGCCGATCTTTACTGACTTCCTCTGAGGATTACCGCTTCATAGAAAATTGCATGCAGGACGGAATCCTCTTCCCGGCCGTCACGGACAGGCAGCAGAGACTAGGTCATGTATCGTTGAGCTTTCATCACTTTGCAAAATTGAGTCTATGACTGTTGTTACATCATTTATAAAACTACAAGATGCAATGAATATTTGAAGATTTAAAAGTATCTAATGATAAACTTTGTATACTTATATTTATATGATGTAAATTATTTGACATTTAATTGTAAAGTATGAAAGATATAAGCTCATCAAGTGATAAGACTTTCTGAACATTGATATAATAAGATTGCATTAGAATTCAAAGAACTATTATGATGTCAAAGTCAAATGTTCAGTCTTTGTCAATACATTAACATATTTTTTGATCAATTTGCTTCAATGTTGTATCAATCAAAACTCAGTTGTGAAGTATGTGATAGTAAATAACAGATATAAGAGTTGTATTCAAAGAAATTCTTTATATAAAATATTCTGCATGAAGTTAGTAAGAAATCTCTTTCAAAGTATTCAGCATCATTCATTTTTAGACTATGATGTTTCTTGCATGTAAAGACAGTGCATTTCACTTTCTCTCTGCAATGTTGAATTTTCTCGTTCAGAGATCTTTCATAGAATTAAAAATGTTGAAAAGAAAATTCAAGATCTCAATATTACTGCAACAAGAATTTATAAACTTGATACTTTTATCTTCTGCTTTTGAATGTTGATCTTTTGAAGATTCTTGATCTCTTTCTGCTATGAATTCTTCATGAATCTGTGTCAGCTTTGCTTTCTCAACGAAGATTTAAAAGCAATAAAATGTAATAATGATAAATTATTTATACATTAAATGATCAGAGACTTTGAATTGAATATATTGATTCATGTACTGTTCATTGAAATAAACAGTGTGTATGAATGCACTTTTCTGACTCTGCTGTTAGCTTTTTCTAATGCAGAGTTGCTGAAAAGACTGTCTTATCATTGATGATGAATTGTATCATGTCTCAAACAAAAATGTATCAGAATTAATTTTTCTCTCATTTTTGAAATTGTATCGATGATGATTTCAAAATTTCATTGACAAGATAAATAAAAAAATAGCATTGATATCAAAGATGTTTGAGAGACTCAATTCTGATAGAAATGAATGTTCAATGAAATTGATGAATGATGATTTTGAAAATCTCAATTCATTTAAAGCAGTTCTTCTGTAGACTTTCAAAGTCTGAAGATTCTCTTCAAAAGCAAACTTAAAAAATGTTGAATTTATTGTTCATTTGCTGTCTTGCTCATTAATTTTCAGATTGTCACTTGAAGCAGCGATTAAAGCAGCTAAAGCAGAATGCATGCATTCAATGTTTCTCAGTTTATGAAACATGTTTACATTGAACTTGAGCACTTGATGAATCAAGATGTTCAAGTTTCGTGTTGATGTCAAAGTTTCATTCATAGAAGTACTATAAACATAAGTCAATCAGTCTTCTCTTGTACTGTCTATGCACATAAAAATTGAAGATGTAAATGTATCAAGTCAGTGTTGTTAACATCAAGATTAATGACATTTTAAAGATTTGAAGATGCTGTAGAAGTCTGTTAATTGTTGTCTCTTTCATGATTCATTTCAATCTGTCTATGACTTTCATTGACTGCTCTGTTTTCACGTTGACATTTCGGAAAGATCAGCTTCGAGAGCTTTTGATGGCTAAAAGAGCCTCGGGTAGATGTGCGCATGTCGTAGCTCTGAGGCCGCAAATGATCTACTTTAGCCGTTTGAACCTTCTTCGAGCCACTTTGACTCTTTTAGCCATTGAAAGCTCTATAAACATCATAGAAGCAACAGTAGTTATTAATTAGACACTCTATGCGTTGAAATTAATGAACTGATTATCTAACTTCATTGATTATTTAACTACATTAATTATCTAACTAGTTATCTAATCATTTATTTAAACGAATTGTTGACTATGTAGAATGCTTAGTAGGGAATCACGAAGGGAACCATGAAGGGAACCATGAAGGGTGTTTGATAGGGAATCATGAAGAGTGTTTAGTAGGGAACCATGAAGGGTGTTTGGTAGGGAGCCATGAAGGGAGCCATGGAGAAAGCCATGGAGGGAGCCATGAAGGGTGTTTGGTAGGGAGCCATGAAGGGAGCCATGAAGAATGTTTGGTAGAGTCATATTTGGTGCTCGGTAGGGATCAAATTTGATCCTTGAATATGAAGCAATTCGAAGCTTGGTAGAAAGCCATGTAGATAGGTGAGCATGTAGGTGAGTAGATAGGTGAGCATGTAGGGTGCCGAGTAGACAGAAAGCCGTGTAGGCAGAAAGCCATGTAGAAAGCATTGTTTGAAGCACTGTTTGACGCGTGTTATGCGCGCTCGACCGACGCGTAATTTGAAGCATGAAGGGCGTTCGATAAAGAGCTTGATAGAGTGTTTGGTAGGGTGTTTGATAGGGTGTTTGGTATCGAGTTTGATATCGAGTTTGATATCGAGTTTGATATCGAGTTTGGTAGAAAGTTTGGTAGAAAGTTTGATATCGAGTTTAGTATCGAGTTTGGTATCGAGTCATAAAGGGTGCTTTCTACTAAGCTAATTAGCTTGTGCTATGAAGCATGTATAAAGCATACTATGAAGTAAACCATGAAGCGAATGAGACGTGTTCAAACGCGTCGTTTGAAGTATGTTTTAAAAGCATGTTTTGACAGAAGAAAGCTATCTAGATTTTCTGCCGCAGTTGACGCTAGTCTCAATTAGGCTAGCGAGCAGTGCATGTATACTACTAGGGAACCAGTCAACCAGCGCATTGAACCTTCCCAACCTCAATTACTAGATCAAACCTTCATTATTTTTGATTATTTTGAAAGATTTGAATTCAGCTGATTCAGAGCTACAATTATGTCTTTCAAAGTATGTCGAGTAGTCAATGCGCATCAATTGATCCGGGCGGGGGAAGAAATGTCTAATAGGAAATCAGTCAACCCGCGCAGTAATATTCCCAATCTCGATTACTAGATCAAATCTTCATAATTTTTGATTATTTTTGAAGATTTGAATTCAGCTGATTCAGAGCTACAATTATGTCTTTCAAAGTATGTTGAGTAGTCAATGCGCATATGTTGATCCGGGCGGGAGAAGAATTACTACTAGGTGAGCGGTCAACCAGCGCATTGAATATTCTCAACCTCGATTACTAGATCAAATCTTCATATTTTTGAATTATTTTGAAAGATTTGAATTCAACTGATTCAGAGCTACAATTATGTCTTTCAAAGTATGTCGAGTAGTCAATGCGCATATGTTGATTCGGGCGGGGGAAGGGTTACTACTAGGTGGGCGGTCAATCAGCGCAGTA
>JAABUZ0100006229.1_pt1 | contig 15046 bp, 11 predicted proteins | sample 5562091 | NCBI WGS metagenome assembly JAABUZ01 (sample SAMN12813069, study PRJNA571459) | rock metagenome | isolation source: Antarctica rocks | place: Antarctica: Victoria Land, Linnaeus Terrace sud | collected 2015-12-21 | reverse complement strand
GGTAGCAATATCGTGTCTTCGCCCTGACGGAGCAGGGACTTCGGAAAGACACGGCGAATTTTCATCCCCATAACCCCAATAAAGCCTAGATAAATCAAAGGGCCTTCAATTCGCCAAAAGAGGTAAGAGGGCGCAGCAAGCGGTGCCCCTACGGGTTCTTTTCTGATTTCTTTTCCGGTCTCCCCATTATTGGGGGCTAGGGGGTTTCCTACACTTTTCCAGAAAGTCAGTGCAACTTTCGCGCCGTCTTGGGTACAATAAGCGAAACCAACTCCTCCGCACGAGTTTACACCAAAGATAAGCAGGACTTATGAGCGATTTAGAAGAGTTTTACGGACCCAATGCCGGGTACGTGCTGGACCTCTACGAGCGCTACCAGCAGGACCCCGCCTCGGTAGACCCGATCACCCGCGATGCCTTCCACGACTGGAACCCGGTAACCCCCCCGCCGCATCGCAACGGGAATAGCACGAGCTACGCGCCGCCCGCTGTCTCTGCGCCGTCGGCGGCTCCGCAGCTGGACGTGATGAAGGCCGTTGCCGCCGCCCGCGTGACTCGTTTGGTGCGAGAGCTGGGGCATCTGACGGCGCGTATTGACCCGCTAGGCAGCCCGCCGCCGGGCGATCCGGGACTGGAGCTTGCGGCGCATGGGCTGACGACAAGTGACCTGGAAGCATTGCCGGCAGCGGTTGTCGGCGGGCCGCTGGCCGAAGGCGCGAAGAATGCGCTGGAAGCGCTGGGCCGGCTGCGGCAGGCATATTCCGGGTCGGTCGGCTATGAGGGCGGGCATATTCAGAACCCGGAAGAGCGGGCCTGGCTGCAGGACGCCGCCGAAAGCCGGGAGTTCTTTCAGGACTTTACGCCCCAGGACAAGCGGGCGGTTTTGCGGCGGCTGTCCGAAGTGGAGTCTTTGGAAAAGTTTCTGCACACGACGTTTGTCGGGGCCAAGCGCTTTTCGATTGAAGGCGTCGATGCGCTGGTGCCAATGCTGGACCGGATCGTCCATGATGCGTCAGCCGCCCACACCCACGAAGTTGTGATGGGCATGGCGCATCGGGGGCGGCTGAATGTCCTGGCGCATGTTCTCGGCAAGCCGTATACCGATATTTTGCAGGAGTTCAAGTCGTCCAAGCAGGACGACAGCGCATCGGTCGCGGGCGGCTCGCAGCAGGGCTACTTCGGGGACGTGATTTACCACGGCGGCGCACGCCTCGACTTCAGCGACAACGGCGTCGAAGAGATGCCGATTACGCTGACCCCGAACCCCAGCCATTTGGAGTTTGTGGACCCGGTCGTGGAAGGCCGCGCCCGCGCCGCGCAGGATAACCGCCAGAAGCCCGGCAAGCCGGTGCAGGAGCCGAAAGCGTCGCTTGCGATTATGATCCACGGCGACGCCGCGTTCCCCGGCCAGGGCGTTGTCGCGGAAACCCTGAACATGTCTCAGCTGCCCGGCTACTCGGTCGGCGGCACGATCCATATTATCACGAACAATCAGATCGGCTTCACGACGCTTTCGAGCGACTCGCGCTCGACGCTGTATGCCAGCGATTTGGCGAAGGGCTTTGAAATCCCGATTGTCCATGTCAACGCCGATGACGCCGAAGCCTGCATTGCCGTGGCCCGCATGGCGTTTGCGTACCGCGAGAAGTTCGGCAAAGATTTTCTCATTGATCTGGTCGGCTACCGCCGGTGGGGCCACAACGAAGGCGAAGAGCCGACGTATACCCAGCCGCGCATGTACGAAGGCATCCGGTCTCATCCAACCGCCCGCGAAGTCTGGGCGAAAGAGCTGGAGCGTCAAGGGATCGTCACCCGCGATGAAGCGCAGGCGCTGGTGGCGGAAGTCATGCAAGAGCTGACGGAGGCGCGTACCCAGCCGACCGGAAAGGGATTGGCGAAGGGCCTGCCGACGCCGGAGAATTTGGCCGAAGTCGCCAAGCAGATTCGCACGAACGTTCCTGCCGACGAGCTGATTGCGTTGAACGACGCGCTGCTGGCCCGGCCCGAAGGCTTTACGGCGAACGCGAAACTGGAACGACTGTCGCTTCAGCCGCGCCGGGCGGCATTGACGATTGAAGGCGGCATTCGGTGGTCCCATGCCGAGGCGCTGGCGTTTGCGTCCATTCTGGCCGACGGCACGCCCATTCGTTTGTCCGGGCAGGACGCGCAGGCCGGCACGTTCAGCCAGCGGCATTTAGTCCTGCATGACCCGACCACGGGCGAGACGTACAGCCCGCTGCAAGCGCTGCCCCAGGCGAAAGCCTCGTTTGCGGTTTACAACAGCCCGCTTTCGGAGAACTCCGTGCTGGGCTTTGAGTACGGCTATTCCATGCACGCCGCCGGATGCTTGGTCTTTTGGGAAGCTCAGTTCGGCGACTTTGCGAACGGCGCTCAGGTGATTATTGACCAGTTTATCGCGTCCGGCAACTCGAAATGGGCGCAGACGCCGTCGCTGGTTCTGCTACTCCCGCATGGCTATGAAGGCCAGGGACCGGAGCATTCCAGCGCCCGTTTAGAGCGTTATTTAGAGCTTGCCGCGAACGGCAACATGCGGATTGCGTACTGCACGACGGCGGCCCAGTATTTTCATGTTCTGCGCCGCCAGGCCGCGCTGCTCGAAGCCGCGCCGCGCCCGCTTATTCTGATGACGCCGAAGGGGCTGCTGAAAGTGGACAAGCCGCCGGTCGGCTCGTCTCTCTCGGATTTATCTGAAGGACGCTTCCAGCCGGTCTTAGATGACCCACGCTCACGGGACAAGTCCGAAGTCACGCGCCTGATTCTCTGCTCCGGCAAAGTCTATGTGGATTTAGTGGCCCGCGAAGAGTACGCGGCGGCCTCTCATATCGCTGCCGTGCGGATTGAAGAGCTTTACCCGTTCCCGTACCCGGAGCTGCGGGAAGTCATCGCCCAGTATCCGAACCTGCGCGAAGCAGTCTGGCTTCAGGAAGAACCGCGCAATGCCGGACCGTGGGTATTCGTGTCGTCCCGTATCCGCGAAACACTGCCGCCGGGCGTTGAGCTGACGTATGTGGGCCGCCCCAAGTCCGCAAGCCCGTCGGAAGGCTCCAAGCGCCGCCATGATGTGGAGCAGGGCCGCCTGCTGTCCGCCGTGCTGAGTGAAGTCCCGAAGCCGACCTTGAACGGCGCAAAACCAAAGGGTGATCATTTGAAGGGCGATAATTTGAAAAGGAGCGAACCTGTCCATGCCCGCTGAAATCCGTGTCCCGCAGATGGGAGAGTCGGTCACAGAAGCCACAATCCTGCGCTGGCTGAAAAAAGAAGGCGACTCGGTCGCCGCCGGCGAAGGCATTGCCGAGCTGGAGACCGACAAAGTCAACGTCGAAGTCCCCGCCGACAATGCGGGAATTATTCAGAGCTTCGCCTATGCCGAAGGCGACACCGTGGCTGTCGGCGACGTGCTGGCGGTTATCGGTGACGCCGCCGCGCCTGCCGCTGTCCAAACGCCCGCCGCCGAAGCGCCCGCGCCTGCTGCCCGTAACGGCGATGGGCCTGCCCCTGCCGCGTCGCCGCTGGCCCGGACACTGGCCGAAGAAGCGAAAATTGACCTGTCCCAAGTCAAAGGAACCGGCACGGCCGGGCGCATTATGAAAGACGACGTGACGGGCTACTTAGGCCAGAGCAGCGGCCAGACCGCCCCGGCGCAGGCCGCCGAGCGTCAGGAAGAACGCGCCGCCGAGTATGGCACGTCGCTGCCGAAGCCTGCCGCCGCGCCGCCTGCTTCGGTCCCGGCCCCGCCGAAGCCCGCCCCCGCGCCGTCTGCTCCGACTTCCACTGCCGCCGGACGGCCCGAAGAGCGTCTTCCTATGACGCGCCGCCGTAAAACTATTGCGGCGCGGCTTGTGGAAACCCAGCACACCGCCGCCATGCTGACCACGTTCAACGAGATTGACATGACGGCCGTCATGGCGATCCGGGCCAAGCGCAAGGACACGTTCAAGGAGAAGTTCGGCATCGGCCTCGGCTTCATGTCGTTCTTCACCAAAGCCACTATCGGCGCACTCAAAGCGTTCCCGCTGTTGAACGCCGAAATCCAGGGCTTGGAGATCGTCAAAAAAGGCTACTACGACATCGGCATCGCCGTCGGCACTGACGAGGGCCTCGTGGTTCCCGTCGTCCGCGACGCCGACCAGAAGACCTTTGCGGGCATTGAAAAAGCGATTGCCGATCTCGCCAAACGCGCCCGCGAGAACTCGCTGACCCTGCCGGAGCTTCAAGGCGGCACGTTCACCATCACCAACGGCGGCATCTTCGGCTCGATGATGTCCACGCCAATTTTGAACGGCCCGCAGGTCGGTATTCTGGGCCTGCACAAGATCGAGCAGCGGCCTATTGCTTTGAACGGCGAAGTCGTCATCCGCCCGATGATGTACGTCGCGCTGTCCTATGACCACCGTATTGTAGACGGCGGCGAGGCCGTGCGGTTCTTGGTGAAGATCAAAGACCTGATTGAAGACCCGGAAAGCCTGCTACTGGAGGGGTAACGAGAGAAAGCAAGAAAGCCGCCCCTGCCGATATGGCAGGGGCGGCTTTTTCTTGGTTGAAGTTTAAGGCGATAACGGGCAGGGAACAAAGCAGGGACAGTTGACCACGAAAGGTGTGTCCCAATATAGATGAACAGGAACTTTTTTCCTAAGAACGCGAAGCCGCTTATTGGCTGCATCGCGGCGACGCTCGCCCTGGCAGCCCCGGCGCTTGCCCAGAGCGCTCAGGACCAGCAGGCGAACCAGCATGATGCGGCCCTAGCCCAGCAGGCCAAATCCCGCGCGAGCAAAGCGGCGGGACAGGGCGTGAGCAATGAAAAGGTGCCGAACCCACCGCGCATCGAGGACAGCTACCCGCTTTCCTCCGACGCCGACCGCGCGAAAAGCAGCAAGGATACACAGCAAAGCGTCGTGGACCTGCTGGCCCTCTTTAATGATTACAAAGAAGCGCACTGGAATTTGAACGGCCCGCTGTACCTGCCGCTGCATGAGTTTTACCAGGAGCAGGCAGACATGTACCGCAAATATGCTGATGTTTTTGCCGAGCGCACCCTGTCCCTGGGTTACAGCGTGGATGGCCGCTACCGTACCATCGCCGCCACCAGCACTCTGCCGGACATGCCGGGCGGATACATTACGGACAACGAGTCGGTGAAGCTGCTGATTGACCGCGTGACGATCTTCCAAAAGGGAACGTACAAGTCCATGCGCGAGGTCAGCGACAGCGACCCGGTCACAGCCAACAAGTATCAAGATTTGCTTTACGATGTGGACCACAACCTGTGGCAGCTTCGTATTCACCTGAAAAAGCCGGGCGGCTTAGGCCAGGACCTGCCCTGGGCTGGTCAGCAGGGCCGCGACCGCGCCGGACAGTGACACGATTGACGGCCTTTCAGAGAAACGGACAGAAAGAAACCAGTAATGGACACCCAAACTACAGAAACCCCCAAAGACCTAGACCTTGCGGCCGTGACGACCGAAGACCGTGAGCCGCTGTCCACCAATATCGGTCAGCCCATCGCGGACGACCAAAACTCGCTCAAAGCCGGCAAGCGCGGCCCGACGCTTTTAGAGGACTATGAGCTGCGCGAGAAAATCCAGCACTTCGACCATGAGCGCATCCCGGAGCGCATCGTTCATGCGCGAGGCGCGGCGGCCCACGGTCATTTCCAGGTGTACGATAATTCGCTGGCGGACCTGACGGCTGCCAAAGTGTTGACGGACCCGTCGCTGAAAACGCCGGTCTTTACGCGCTTTTCCACCGTTGCCGGGTCACGCGGCTCCGCCGACACGGCCCGCGACGTGCGCGGCTTCGCGGTCAAGATGTATACCCCGGACGGCAACTGGGATTTGGTCGGCAACAACATTCCCGTCTTCTTTATTCAGGACGCCATCAAGTTCCCCGACCTCATTCATGCCGCAAAGCCGGAGCCGAACAATGAAATCCCGCAGGCCGCCACCGCTCACGACACGTTTTGGGACTTTATCTCGCTGACCCCCGAATCCATGCACATGATCATGTGGATTATGAGCGACCGTTCCATTCCGCGCTCATTCGGCATGATGGAAGGCTTCGGTGTCCATACGTTCCGGCTGGTCAACGCCGAGGGCAAGCCTACTTTCGTCAAGTTCCACTGGAAGCCTATTTTGGGCGTTCACTCGCTGGTCTGGGACGAGGCGCAGAAGATCGCCGGCAAGGACCCGGACTTTCATCGCCGCACGATGTGGGAATCGATTGAACAGGGGCAGCCGTTTGAGTGGGAGCTTGGCATTCAAACGATGGCTGACGGCGACGAGGTCAAGTACGATTTTGACATTCTGGACGCGACTAAAATTTGGCCTGAAGACTTGTTCCCCGTCCGCCGCGTCGGCAAGATGACCCTGGACCGCAACCCGGACAACTACTTCTCGGAAACCGAGCAGGTGGCGTTCAATACGACAAACATTGTGCCGGGCATTGATTTTTCCGATGACCCGCTGCTTCAGGGACGCAATTTCTCGTACCTAGACACGCAGCTCAGCCGCCTGGGTTCCCCGAACTTCACGGAGCTGCCGATCAACAAGCCGCTGGTTCCAGTGTCCAACAACGAGCGCGACGCCCAGATGCGCCATACGATCAACAAGGGCCGCGTTTCTTATGCGCCGGCTTCGCTGGACGGGCATTCGCCCGACGAGGCGACCCCAGAGCGTGGCGGCTTTGTGTCTTACCCGGAGCAGGTCAGTGGGCCGAAGGTGCGCGAGCGGTCAGAGACGTTCGGCGACCATTACGGCCAGGCAAAGCTGTTCTGGAACAGCATGACGCCGCCCGAAAAGGAGCATATCGCCAAAGCTCTGCAATTTGAGTTAAGCAAAGTCGGCACCAAAGAAGTGCGCCTGCGAATGCTGGGCCACTTGGAGAAGATCAATGACGTGCTGGCGGCGCAGGTTGGCCTCGCGCTCGGCGAGAAAGTTTCCACCAGCCATCCGACGGCACTGCCGGACGGCACGGCGGACTCGGCAAACGAGATGAAGGTGCTGGGGACAGCCACTTCGGAGACAAGCGCCTCCGGCGGCTTGCAGCGCACGTCGGGCCTCAGCATGGCATCCGGGCAGCCGCAGAGCGCCAAAGGCCGCCAAATTGCCATCCTGGTCGCGCCCGGCACGGACACCGCTCAGGTGCAGGCGTTCCAGGCAGCGCTGAAAACGGAAGGCGCAATGGGTGTCGTCGTCGGTACGCATCTTGGAATGCTGGAAGACACTCAGATAGAAGCCACTAAGACATTCGCCAACAGCGGCTCAGTCCAGTTTGACGCCGTGTATGTACCGGGCGGGGCGGCGGGAGTAGCAATGCTGAAGCAGCATGGCGATCCGCGTGCGTTCATCGCCGAAGCCTACAAGCACGGCAAAGCAATCGCGGCCACCGGCGAGGGCGTGGATTTAGTCGCGCTGGTCCTGCCGGAAGGCGCGGAAGTGCGTGCCGACAGCCAGGCCGCCGAGAGCTTGGGCGTCGTCACGCAGCGCAGCGGCTCCGATTGGAGCGCCGCCGCCGCACAGTTCCTGACAGCCATCAGCAAGCACCGCAACTTCGACCGCACTGACGTTGACCGCGTTCCTGCCTAAGACGCGATTAGAAAAAGCCGCCCAGTTACTTGACCGGGCGGCTTTTTGCTGAGTAATTCTACCAGACCAATCACTACGCCTAGCGGACAAGCGAAAGAATTTCCCTTGAAGCCGCTGCGGTTTCGTTGTTACCTAACTGAACAGCTTTTTCTAGCTCAGCTTTTGCACCATGGTCATTTTTGCCGTACAAGTAGTGCCCAAGATAATAATGGGCGGCAGCAGAGTTGGGTGCAAGGTTGAGGGCCTGTTGCAAGTGCACCAGCGGCTCTGGACTGCCGTACCCCTCAAATTCGAACATATCCACGAAGATGGCAAGATGGGCGTTCGCCTGTAGCTTTTGAGGTGTGTAAGCTTCTTGTCCGGGAGCACTACCCAAATATGGCAGCATTACCTTGTGACGCTGTTGAATGCCGTCGTAATTGGACAAGCCGATGGCACGATTGTAGACCGAAATTGCTTCCTTAGTTTGCCCCGTCTGGTCCAGCGCCAGAGCAAATTCCATCAGACGCGGCACGTTGTTTTCCCGGTAGCCATCGCCGAAGACCGTACCACCCAGTGCGGGGTTGTCTGAGTAGATGGTTGGGCGCAGAAAGCTGACTTCATCCTGCAAGTCGCCTGCGGCTGCCGCGCAGTGCGCCAGTCCACGCAGTGCAGCATTTTCATCTATCGCCGGCAAGCCAAGCACCGTTTGAAGTGTCGTGACTGCATCTTCTATATCACCGCTTTGAAGTTGCTGTTCACCCTGACTGACCACTTGGCTGTTGTGCATCCTCTCCTGCATCCACCGCTTCTGCTCATCGGGTGTCCGTGACATGATTACTGGACCAGCCCCCGCGACATTGCTAGTGACGGTCTTGCTGACGCTGGGCGAAACGCTTGTTACAGGAGTATTATATGTGGGCAGATGCTTGGCAATTGCCGCCAAACGCCCGGCGATGTGAACACGGTCTGCTGCCGTGACCGTGTTGGCGGATAAGCTGTTGGCTCCTGCCATGACGGCACAAAGTAACAGACTAGTTGTCGGCAAAGAATGTTTGGCTAACCATTTCCCGTCGGGTGTTAGCGTTAATCTAATGTTTGTGTTCACAACTTTTCCTTTCGGTTGTAGCAGTAAGGGATAGTTTGGCTATTATGGTTGTATTCCAAATCCAACCGGCAACGTTTGAGTCCAACTTGGATAAGTCATTGTATCAGTGGCACTAGACGAGAAAAACAGCGGCGTCTGCCTAACACCCCATCTAATACCCTGCATCAGGATGGCGACACCGCCCCAATTCCAAGTTAGGCTCTGTAGTGGCACCCAGATGGAGTTGTTACCGGGGGGCTGATACATCATCCATGAGGTAAAGCTATCGTTGGCAACAGAGTTGTACCAATGATTACCACCGCCATCATCTACATTGAGGGTGTAGGGCTGTTTAGGCTGATCCCCAGAGTAACCCAAGTTCCCAACCTGCCAGATATAGCCAGTCTTAACGCCTTGCCCGGTAGTGCCATTATATCCAAATGGATAAGGAAAGGCACTATCAAGGGCAGTTGGATTGATCACGAAGCTCGTTGCACCCTTAGCGCCAACAACTTGGAGGCTTTTATAAGCAGAAGATTTCCCGTTGTCGACTGGGTTTCGGTACCAAGCTCGATCAGCGTTAATAATTTGTGCCATGCAGGCTTGGCCCTGACTACCCTGATTAAACGGCGACGGCAAAGTAACCGTCATCGAGTCCCAAACTTCTTGAGCGGAAAAGGGGCCGTATGGCAGACCTGCGCTGAATCCAGAAATTGTAGTATAGGCAAGGGGAGTGTTGACGTTCCACAAAGTCACTGTTGGCTTCATAAAAGTGACCGTTGGCGAGACAGCACTGAAGCTGCTGGAAGTGCCATCAGGAAACGTAACGGTGCCTGTGCATTTCACGGTCACAGTATCAGGATTGGAGTCGTAGAAGTTGAAGGGCGCAGCCACATTAGTAGGTGTGTAGTCGCTGCTAGTAAGCGGGATAATTTGTGTGGCATTGCCATCACCGGGCGCATTCGGGTCCCAGTTCTTGATAGGATTCGGGCCTGTCGCGCCACTCGTAGACCAGGTAGTGCTAGTAACTGTGCCAGCAATGCTGAGGGTAGCCCCGATTTGCTGGCCTGTCAACGCTTCCTGCGCTCCATTCACTAGAGTTGTACCGGTAGTGAAGTTGATGGTAACTGGACTTACAGAGGCAGTATACACAACGCCACTATAGCTAGAGAAGCCATTACCAACTGCGGGCATACTGACTGATGGAGTGCAATACACTTCAATATCGCCATTGGAGTCAGGCGTCATAAAAGTGTAGTGTGTTCCGCTACATGTAGCACCAATAGTGCCTATAGGCAGCACTGGATCGTTAAACCCATTGTTGCATGAACCAGGGCTTCCCGTATAGTAATATGGTTCTTGCCAAGAAACCCAGCTTTTTTGGGCTACTAATACTGTTGAAGGTGGGGGTATATTACTGTTCCCCCCGTTCCATGTGAACTGGGTCTTGATCTGCCCACGGCAATAAGTATAGTCGGTAATTGCAGCAATAGGTGGGTAGAAATTGGAACCAGGAAAGATGCCTCTGGTTCCATACTCTTGGTTTTGCACATAAAAGGCATACGGCCATGAGAAGGAGTTGTTCCCAGCGGTTGCAAGACCGCCGCTGTAAGTTGGAGGCCCGTAAGACCCAGGAACAGCGACTTGAGCGGAACAAACATTGGTCAGGACCAAGATGAAGGCATAACATAAAGAGTAACAACCAATTTTGTGTGTTGCATTGCGAACACTAACTGATTTTCGGATGAAGGGCGAAGAAGCTAAGAACGACGTAGATAAACGCATCGGGTTCCTCCAGACAGATCGAGCCGCAGGAGACGCACCGGCTTTCAGCGTCTTGACTTATTGTATCATGGCTGAGGCAGTATGTCAAGCATCATTCTCGAGATATATTGTGATCGCTTTATACGCCTTTGTCAGCTCCTTCAAGTAGGCTTTGCTCATGGTTTCATATTCTTGGGCAATGTGCACCGCCCGAAGACCAAGCAAAATCTGCTGAAGGCGGTCGGTGTATTCTTTTGTTCTTTGGTATTCTTCCGTTGACGAGATCATAAACGAATGATACCCCGCAACCATGCGTTAAAACGCACGGCTAAGGCTTTAGTGGGGTAGGGTTTTATTAGGGTAGGGTTTTATTAGAGTAATCAGCGCGGACGCTGCAAAACACCGCTTCGCGGGGTTAAGATTGAAGATTTGTCTGAGTGCCGCGCCTTCCAGGTCTGCCAGTGCAGAAGCGGTACTTCTTAGCGTCCTCGCTGAATACCCCAATAAAACCCTAGCTGTGCCATTTATGGCATGGTTCTTATTCCGGTTCAGGCGTCGGCAGGTCGTCGGTGGCGTTGTCGTCTTTGGGCTTTTTCTGGATCGGCTTGCCGTTTTTGTCGCGTTCCACCGGCGGCGGGAGCAGCTCAATCGCAGGGATTTGCGTGCCGTTGGGGTGGAAGGGGACGCGGCTGAGGCAGAAGGTGTCTACGGCGAGGACGTAGCGGCCATCGGAGCGGCGGGGGCGGGTGACGTTGACGGTCAGCGTGTGGCGGCCACGGGCAAGGGAAACGCTGCCGAGCTGGTTCCAAATGAACTTGCCGGCGTAGAGGCCGCCTTCGGTGCGGGCGTCTTCCGACGTGTTCGCGCCGCCGTCATCGATGGTGTAGGTGAACGGGGAAGAGGAAGTGAGAGGGCTGGTTGCACTCCAGACTTCGTAGGAGCCGGTGGCGTTGACAGAAAACTGGTACTGGGCCGAGTAGCCGCTGCCGCTGTCTCCCGAAGAAGTCGGGGGCGGACGGTCGGTGTCGAGCGACAGATAAGAGCCGCCGGAGGCTTCCGAATCCGAGACAAGCGAGTCGAACGTGTAGGAGCCGGCGCTTTCGCCTTCAATCCAGACAAACGGCTGGAGCATCTGGGAAACGTTGTTAATGAAGCGGGCAAAAGCATTGTAGCGCAGGTCGGAGGCCTGCGGGGTGGTTGGAATCGTGTTACGGATACTGAACAAGCTCTGCTCGTAAATCGTAGTCGGCATCCCCTGCTGCTTGGCGAGCTTTAGGAGGCGCGTCGCTTCGGCGTCGGCGGCGTCGGCGGCATCCGACGGCAGCGGGACCTGCGAAATATGGGAAAAGACAATCGGGTCCGGGCCGACCGGCACGACCCACTGCCCTTTTTTCCTTTCCACTTTGACGGGGATGCCCGCCGCATCGGTGATCTGCACCGGCGAGTCTTTCGGGAATGGGAACTTGGCCTGGGTCAAGCCGCCGTGCGGGGACCAGACGACAAAGCGCGGGAGCAGGCCGTCGAGATCGCCGAGCTTGTAGCCGCGAAGCTCCGGGCCGAGCGTGAACGCATCGCCAGGTTGGAACAGTGCCCCGGCGCGGTACGACGGCAGCCACCAGACGCCGTCCGGCAGGTGTCGCACGGTTGCGCCGACGTTTGCGATCCCGGCAGGATACGGCAAAATATGCGGCTGACTGACTAGGTCCCGCGCCTGAAACGAGACTGCCGCGCCGTAATCGCCTAAGCGCCGCGCCTCGGAAGCACCGCTTGACCCCGCGAAGAACCCCCGCGCCCCGATGTCTTTCAGCGTGTTCCAGTCTGTGTTCAGGTCCGCAGCTCCGGCATCTTCTCCGTTCGTAATCAGCCAGGTCGTCCGGGGCGTGTCCTCGGCCTGGGCGAACGCATACACTCCCGCCGCCGCGCCGTCCATGCTGAGGCCGTCGAAGCCACCCCGCGCCTGTCCATTGGTGAACAGGCCGCTGCTGCCGCCCCAGGCGTACAGCACGGGGACATCGGCGACGCCGCGTTTCAGCACGTCGGCCATGAAGTTCATGTAGCCGCGCACGGACTCCAAGCGGAACGCGGTCAAGTCGCCCCACACATGCCCGCCGATTGTCGGCTGATTGAGAACGGCATACGTCGTTTTCTTGACGGGATCATAGACCGCCGCCGCGCCCCGGCTGCCGGACCAGAGCGGGATGCAGCGGGAGGCCACGGTAAAGTCCGGCAGGTCATGGTCGCGTATTCCCCACCCCCGATTAAGATCGTCTACGTTGTGGCTGTACTTTTTGCCGAGCCACGCCTCAAAGTCCAAACGATAGCCGTCGGACGTGGGAACAACGCTGTCCACTTCCCCGGCAAAGCCGAGATTATCCGTCAGCGGGTCCAAAAAGAAGCGAAACCCCGGCCCCAGCTTCACATGGCTAAAAAACCCCAGCACCCGGTCGCGGTATTCATCGTAGCCCTGCCACAAGTCCGGCAGGCGGCTTTCCGGCGTCCCCGGCGCGTAAGCCCGCTGCGGATACAGCAGCAGCACGTCATCACTATTTGGCGTTTTCGGCGTCACTTCCGCCGTCTCGCTGCCGGTGATTCGGGCCGTGCCGCTTTCGTCAATTTCTTTGTCATGGGTCGAGATTAGCACATAAAACGCCCCGGTCAGCCCCGGAATATGATTAAAGCGCGTCGGCCCGCTCGTAGGCGGCGACTGGTTGCGGTAGACCGCCGGCTTGACGACATAGCCGACCAGCGGGTTATCCGGCCTGTCCGCAATCCGAAGGCCGTACTGGAAGTTATGCGCGTCCAAATAATCCAGCACCCGCTGCACGGCGGCAGGCGACGCATGGGTTAGCCCCAGCGTCCCCGCCGACAGCAGGACATCTCGGACGCCGTTCTTCGCCAGCACATCCAGCGCTGCCTTGTCTTTGGCCCAGTTCGCATCCGTCGGCAGGTCCGTCCAGGTGATGGGAACAAAGCTCGCCCCCACCGGCAGGTACGGCGTCCCGTCCCAAGTCAGCCCATGCGCCTGCCCGACGCTCCACGCATGGCTAGCGCCTTGCGCGTCCGAATACGCCCCGCTCGCCTGCGGCTTCAGCAGCGCAATGGGCGCGGCGACAGGGAGCGCACTTTTGCTGTTCGCGGCAAGCAGGGGCGTAGGGAGCAGGGCGAGGGTGAGTAAGAGTCTTGGGAGGTGTTTCATAAGAAGGTAGAACCGAAATGGGATAGGAACAGAATAGGAACCATGTCCTGAAGGACACGGCTATTGGGCGAAGACGCCGAAAAGCACCGCTTCGCGGGGCTAAGAAAAGGAAAAGATTGTATGAGTCCCGCGAAGCGGGAGTTGTTGGCGTCCGCGCCCAATAGCCATGTCCTTCAGGACATGGTTTGGTTCATCGTCCCTCAAACAATCGCTGAATTTCATCAGGCAGCGGATCGTCAAAATCGTCAGGCACGACAAACTTCCCTGCGGCAAGCCCGATTGGACGCAGGGTCTGTGTAACATCAGTCTCGATGGGTTTTACTGGGTTGATTTCTGCAACAGGCCGCCCCGCCTGAGTGATCAGCAAAGTTTCCCCCGCCTGAACACGCTCAAAATATCCCGCGAAATCCTGCTGTATGTCATCAATGCTAATTGTTGTCATTTTTAAGGCAAAGCCTCTATTGTCACGGTTCCGCCATCCACGACGCGAACCCGCAATTCGTATCCATAGAGCATGGACATACCAATCAAGGGTTCGACCTCGGCGGCATCGGCTTCAATGATTCGGGACTGACCATCCCAATCGATTTGCGCTTCGTAGATGTCGAAAACTTCCTCAGTACCGTTTGCCATGATAGCGCGGCCTCGGCTAATTCGCGTCAGCCCAAGAGTGGCGATTACCGAAAACGGCAAAGTCAAAAATCCGGTAAAGCCTGTGTCAACAACAGCCTCAATTTCTTTTGACTGTCCCGGCAGGCCGGAGACTTGAAGATGCAAAACGGCTTCCCGGTCTGCATTGACTGTTCCGTAGATCATGCTTGGCCTCGCAGCGACGTGCCGCCCATTCGGTACAACGCACGGCTGCCGACTCTGACGCACCAGATTTCTGCGTCTGGAAGCCGGTCAAGAAGGTCATGCGAAGCAGAAAGCGCGTCTTCCGCAACCGCGTAAGCGCCACTCTCAACATCAATGGCAACGACTTTGCCCCGATTGCCATCTTCCACTAGGGAGCGTATCTGTTGCTCGTAAATCTCATCGCCACGCCGGGCAGTTTCTTCGGCGGAATATCGTGAAGTTTGCAAAGACATACATTTTCCTTTGTCTTAGAATACGAAATGGGCTACTGGCACTCCTGCCGTCTAACTTCAGCCTATTTTAACGAGCATCGGAAAGCTCTCTCATCGCCCAGCGGCGTATTGTTGGACCGCAAGCATATTGCCGACAAGCCAAAGCTAATCTGCTCTAAAGCCTGTTGACTTGCCGCGATAATCCGGGAGTACATGATTTAAAACTGTTGTCCATCACTAGTAGTCTTTCATGGTAGAACAGTAGGATAAAGCCTTTTCAGCTTGACACGGGCCTCATCGGTCGTAAACCGCCAGTCGATCTTGACGCCGCTGGCGTTGCGCCGCTCTTGCC
>JAABUZ0100006228.1_pt1 | contig 15056 bp, 17 predicted proteins | sample 5562091 | NCBI WGS metagenome assembly JAABUZ01 (sample SAMN12813069, study PRJNA571459) | rock metagenome | isolation source: Antarctica rocks | place: Antarctica: Victoria Land, Linnaeus Terrace sud | collected 2015-12-21 | reverse complement strand
GGTCAGGCAGGTCGGCTGCCCCGACGGTGCGCGCAAGCCGCGTGGCGGCCTCGACCGGCGGCCACCGGGTGAGCAGGGCGTCGAGGAAGGGCCCCTTGATCCGGTCGTAGTGGGCCACGAGGTCCAGCCACGCCTGGCCGTCACCGGAGTGCTCCTCGTCGAGGCCGGCCGCCGTGCGCTTCGGGTCGCCATAGAGGCTCGCCCCGTTGGGGTCATCGGGGCCGCCCGGGTGCGTCACCACGAGTTCACTGTTAGCCCAACGCAATCCGTGGTCCTCGAGGCCGAGCCGGGTCATCACCGGTGAGGCGACCGCCAGCGGGTAGCAGGCGCTGAACTCGTCCATGACCCAGTCGTCGCGCCGCAACGACGACACCGCTCCTCCGACCTTGTCGCGGGCCTCGAGCAGGACGACATCCCAACCCGCGTCGGCCAGCGTGATGGCGGCGACGAGCCCGTTGGGGCCACCGCCTATGACGACCGCGTCGGCGGTCTCGGCGGTGGGTGACGGCATACGGCCATGGTCGCATCCGAGCGTGGCGGGCGCGCCTCGACCGGCGTGCTTAGGCTGGGGCGTGACCCCGACGACGTCCCTGATCACGACGACCGAGCTGGTGGTGCTGCTCGACGAGGCCGGCCGGGCCACCGGCACCGCCGACAAGGCAACCGTCCACAGCGCCGACACCCCCCTCCACCTGGCCTTCTCGGCCTACCTCTTCGACGACCACGGTCGCACCCTGGTCACCCGGCGGGCGCTCGACAAACGGACCTTCCCCGGGGTGTGGACCAACTCCGTCTGCGGCCACCCCGCCCCGGGGGAGGCGCTGCCCCAGGCGGTGCGGCGCCGGGCCGCGCGGGAGCTGGGTCTCGAGGTGGGCGAGCTCAGGCTCGTGCTCCCGGGGTTCGGCTACCGGGCGGAGATGGGCGGCGTCGTCGAGAACGAGACCTGCCCGGTGTATGCCGGGTGGCTGGCTCCCGGCGAGAGCGTCGGCTTCGCTGCCGACGAGGTCGCCGAGGTCGAGTGGGTGCCCTGGCCGGAGCTGGTCGAGGCGGTGACGGCCGGCCGGCCGATGTCGCCGTGGTGCGCCGAGCAGCTGCCGCAGCTGGCGGCACTGGGGGCGGACCCCTCCGACTGGCCGGAGGCGACCGACGCCCTCCTGCCGCCCGCGGCCAGGCTCACCTAGACCCCGGACACGCCCCCAGGCTCCGCTTCAGCGGCCTCGTTCCGGTGCCGCTTCGTGGCCCTGGCGGCCATGGGTGCGCCGGTCCTCCTTCATCTCCGCCTCGAACAGGTGGCGCTTCCCGTCGACGAGGGAGTCCCGTGCCTGCGCCTCCAGCTCCCGGAACGCCGCGTAGTAGCCGTCGTCGTAGTCCTCGACGATCTGGAACGTCCACCGGCCCTCGACGACGTTCCGGCCGATGACCTCGTTCTCGATCCGGTCGGCGAGCTCGGCGTGCCCCGCCGCACGCAGCATCTCGACCGCCTCCCCGAGCGTGAGATCCGCCATCCCGGACAAGCGGTGGAACGCATACAGGTTGCCTCGTGCGTTCTCGACGACCTCGAGCGCCTCTGACAGCTTGCCGAGCGCGGCGACGGTCTCGTCGGAGACACCGTCGGGCCGGCGGTGTTGGGGTGCGGTGGAGGACATCCCGCCAGGCTAGGCGCGACCGGGCGATATGGCAGGGTGAAGCGTGCCCGACCAGCCCGCTGCCCTGACCCTGCGCGCCGTCGTGGCCGCTCTGGAGAAGCTCTACCCGCCAGAGACCGCCCAGGACTGGGACCGCGTCGGCCTCGTCACCGGGGACCTCGACCAGCCGGTACGCCGGGTGCACCTCGCGGTCGACCCCACCCTGGCGGTGGTCCAGGAGGCCCTGGACGCAGGCGCCGACCTCCTCGTCACCCATCACCCGCTGCTGCTGCGGGGCATCCACAGTGTTGCCACGACGACGGCCAAGGGCGAGACGCTGACCCGGGCCATCCTCGGCGACCTCGCGGTCTACTGCGCCCACACCAACGCCGACGTGGCGACGCCCGGGGTGTGCGATGCCCTCGCGGCGGCGGTCGGGCTGGAGTCGGTCGAGCCGCTGGAGGCGGGGGAGTATGCCCTGGGCCGGGTGGGAACGTTGCCCGCCGCTATGTCGTTGCGGGAGTTCGCGACCCGGGTGAGAGACGGGCTGCCCGCCACGGCCGGCGGGATCCGCGTGAGCGGCGATCCTGACGCCTCGGTGAAGCGGGTCGCGGTGCTCGGCGGCTCGGGTGACGACCGGTTCGAGGTCGTGCGGGCCGCCGGCGCGGACGTCTACGTCACCGCCGATCTGCGACACCACCCCGCGCTCGAGGAGCGCGAGACGACCCGAGGTGGCCCGCCCTACCTCGTTGACGCCGGCCACTGGGCGACCGAGTGGGTCTGGCTGGCGTCGGCCGAGCGGCGCCTGCTCGAGACGCTGTCGACTGCGACCCCCCAGGGCTCGTCGTCTACGTTGGACACCTACGTCTCGCGGTTGCGCACCGAACCGTGGACGTTCGTCGTCGGTGCCAACGCCGCAGCCCCGTCATGACCACCAGCCCGCCCACGCCGCATACGCCCGGAGGTTCCTGCTGAAAGCCGACTCGTCCCGCCAGCTCGCGCTGCTCGACCTGCAGGCCGTCGACTCCCGGCTCGACCAGATCGCGCACGCGACCTCGAACCTGCCGCAGCACCGCGAGGTCGCTGCGCTGGAGGACGAGACGCGCACGGTCGACACCCAGCTGGTCAACGCGCGGACGGCGCTGTCCGACGTCCAACGTGAGGTCGACAAGGCCGAGTCCGACGTGCAGCTGGTGCGGGACCGCGCCGCCCGCGACCGCACCCGGCTCGAGGCCGGCACCGGGTCGGCCAAGGACCTCCAAGCGCTCCAGCACGAGCTCACCTCGCTCGCTCGACGGCAGGCCGAGCTCGAGGACGTCGAGCTCGAGGTGATGGAGCGGGCCGAGTCCCTTGGCGAGCACGTCACCACCCTGGAAGCCTTGAGGGACGACCTGGCGGCCCGGCTGGAGGCCGCCGTGGCACACCGGGACGCGGCCATGGGGGAGTACGCGACCGAGCGCGACCGCGTGGCCGGTCGGCGGGAGGCTGTTTTCGGCGGGGTCGGTGACGACCTCGTCGCCCTCTACGAGCGGATCCGCTCGTCGCACGGAGGCGTCGGCGCGGCCGAGCTGAAGCAGCGACGCTGTGGCGGCTGCCACATCGAGCTCAACCAGGTCGACATGAACCGGATCACCAAGGCGCCGGCCGACGAGGTGCTCCGGTGCGAGGAGTGTGGGCGGATCCTCGTGCGCACGGCACAGTCCGGCCTGGGCGCGGCAGGCTCGACGACATGACCCGCGAGCTGCGACCCGACACCCTGGCCGTGCGAGGAGGCTTGTCCCGCAGCGGTTTCGACGAAACCTCGGAGGCGCTCTACCTCACGTCCGGCTTCGTCTACGACTCCGCGGAGCAGGCCGAGGCGGCGTTCAAGGGCGAGGTCGACAAGTTCATCTACTCCCGTTACGGCAACCCGACGGTGCGGATGTTCGAGGAACGCCTGCGGCTCATCGAGGGGGCCGAAGCGTGCTTCGCCACAGCCAGCGGGATGGCCGCGGTGTTCGTCGCGCTCGCGGCCCTGTGCGGGCAGGGTGACCGGATCGTCAGCTCCCGCGCGCTGTTCGGGTCGTGTTTCGTGATCGTCGACGAGATCCTGCCGCGCTGGGGCGTGCAGACCACGCTGGTCGACGGCCCTGACCTCGACCAATGGCGGGAGGCGCTCAGAACCCCCGCGACCGCGGTGTTCTTCGAGACGCCGAGCAACCCCATGCAGGAGCTGGTCGACGTCTGGGCGGTCGCCGAGCTGGCCCACGCCGCCGGCGCGAAGGTCGTCGTTGACAACGTGTTCGGGACGCCGGTGTTCTCCAAGCCGCTCGAGCTGGGGGCCGACGTCGTCGTCTACTCGGCGACGAAGCACATCGACGGCCAGGGTCGCGTCATGGGCGGCGCGGTGCTCGGCAGTCGGGAGTTCATCGACGGACCCGTCAAGAACCTCATGCGGCATACCGGCCCCGCCATGTCGCCGTTCAACGCCTGGACGCTGGTCAAGGGACTCGAGACCATGTCGCTGCGGGTCGAACGGCAGACCGCCAACGCCCTGGTCATGGCCCGCGCGCTCGAGACCCACCCCCGCGTCACCACCGTCATCCATCCGTGGCTGGAGAGCCACCCGCAGCACGATCTCGCCCGGTCTCAGATGAGCGGCGGCGGCAGTGTCGTCACGTTCGTCATCGACGGCGGCAAGGACGAGGCGTTCCGCTTGATGAACGCCCTCGAGGTCGTCGACATCTCCAACAACCTCGGCGACGCGAAGTCCCTCGTCACCCACCCCGCGACGACGACGCACCGTCGGCTCAGCCCCGAGGCTCGAGCCGCGGTCGGCATCACCGACGGCACCATCCGGATCTCGGTCGGGCTGGAGGACCCCCTCGACCTCGTCGAGGACGTCGTCACCGGCCTCGCCCTCCTTGGCTGACGCCCAGGCGTACGCCTCGGCTGACGCCCGGGCTGACGATCACCCCAGGAGAACGAGGGCCCCCAGAGCGGCTGAGACCGCCACGACCGCGCAGAGCAGGCCTTCGCGCGCCAGGTAGGCGACCGACACCTCGAGGCCCTGGCTGCGGCACCGCTGTCGCCACAGCAGCGTGGCCAGTGACGCCCAGACGGTGACGAGCGGGCCGACGTTGACGCCGACGAGCAGCGCCATCAGCCGCTGCGCCGAGTCGGAGCTGACCGCCTCCAGCGCGAGGTAGGCGGGCAGGTTGTTGACGACGTTGGCCGCGACCGCTCCCACGGCGCCCAGCCGGACCAGGGCCCCCGCCGTGTCACCGGTGCCGGTCATCGCCACGAGGATCTCGCGCAGCCCGTGGTTGACGGCGACGTCGACGACGACGAACAGCACGCTCACCCCGATGACCATCGGCCACGGCACCGAGACGTGCCGCAGCCGCGAGCGGTCGCGCACGGCCAGGGTGATGACCAGGACGACGGCGGCGATCGCCGACGGTATGGCCGGCACGACCCCCGAGACGAAGGCCGGACCCAGCAGGACGCAGCATGCGGCGGCGACCCACAACAGCACCCGGTCATGGGGCTCCGGCGGGGCGTCGGGGGTGTAGCGCCCGGTGAGGGCCCTGCGGTGCCGAAGCGCCAGCAGGAGCACCGTGGCGACGATCGCCGCCAGCGCGGGGGCCCAGGCGAGCCGCAGGTAGCCGCCCTGGCTGACTCCCCGCAGGTCGAGGTGGTGCAGCGCCAGGAGGTTCGTCAGGTTGGACACCGGCAGGAGCAGCGACGCGGTGTTGGCCAGCCAGAGGGTCGTCATGGCGAACGGCAGCGGTGGCACACCCACCTGCCGGGCCACGGTGATCGCGACGGGCGTCAGCAGCACCGCGGTCGTGTCGAGGCTGAGGACGATGGTGCTGGCGCAGGCGATGGCGACGATGAGGAGCCAGAGAGCCCACACCCGTTGCCGACCGGCCCGCGACGCCCAGTGCGCCGCGACGTCGAACAGTCCCGCTTGGTCGGCGATCTCGGCGACGACGGTGATGGCGACGAGGAACGCCAGGACCGGGAGGACCCGGGCGGCGAGGTCGGCCAGCTCAGGCCCCGTCATGGCCGTGCGTACCCCCGACCGAGAGGACCCACGGTCGGCCGGACCGGGCCGGTGGGGCCAGCTCCACCGAGAAGGCGCTCGCGACCACCTCGGCCAGCCGACGCGGCGTACGCGCGTCCACCCCGGCGAGGCACAGGTGCCGGGCCACCAGCCCACGAGTGTGCTTGGCGAGGTGCGTCGCACCGGGCACCTCGACCCGCACCCACCGCTCAGCGGCCGCACCCCGCGGCACCCACGCCGCGGCGTACGTGCTGCTGCGGGCGTCGACGAGGAGGCCGCGGGCGGCGACCACGTCGAGGGCGGCGGCCAGTGGGCCGCGCCAGACCGCCGCGAGCGAGCCGACCGGGGGCAGGCTGACCTTCATCGACAGGCGGTACGCCGGGATCCGGTCGGTGAGGCGCAGGGCGCCGAACACGGCTGAGGACACGAGAACCCAGCGATGCGCGCGCCGCCGGGCAGCCGGGTCGAGCGAGCCGAGGTCGAGGGCGTCGTAGAGGACCCCGGAGTAGACCGCGCCGGCGGGGGCGGTGGGCGCCACGGCCAGAAGTGGGTTGCGGGCGACTTCCGCACCGAGGGTGGGCGGCACCCCCAGCACGGCGAGTGCGTCGGGCCGCACACTGGCCGCCGCCAGGGCGTCGAGCACAGCGCGGCGGGTCGGGGTGAGCTGGCCGGCGAACGTCAGCGCCTCGAGGTCGAGGGGACGCCCCCGCCGTGGGGCGGTCTTGCCCTCGGACGGCGGGAGCAGCAGAAGCACGCGCTGCACTCTAGGGCTGGTGAGCGCGCTCCCCCGACTGGGGGACATGTGGTTCACCCGCTGCGCGGCCCGGTCGACCGACCGTCCAGCCGGGTGCGGCACGGGAGCCTTGAGTCAATGCCAGCCGGGCCCACCGCGTCCGGCCAACCGCACAGAAAAGAGGAGCTCTCATGCGCGTATCCCGTTCCGTCACCGGTGCCGCCGTCAGGATCTCCGCCGCCGGCCTGCTCGCCGCCCTCGGCGTCGTCGCGGCGGCGACGACATCCTCAGCCGCCGACACTCGCCCGACCGCCCCAGCTGCGGCCACCACGGTCAACGACCGCGCCAAGTCCGGCCGTGAGAGCGACACCATGCAGGTCGCCTACACCACCGGTTTCCAGGTCAACAACACCACCACGACCTACGTACTGTCCCTGAACCGGATCACGGGGGACGGCGGCGTGGACAGCGCTCCGCCGGTGGCCGCCTGGGCCCGCCCCGGTGAGTACCACCGCTACGAGCTGACGTCGTACCTGTTCAAGACCGTGACCAACCAGGCCGTTTACGATGTGCTCAAGCTGGACGCGGACGGCAACGGCACCCGCGTCGGTGACCTGAAGGTCACGATGAAGGAATCTCGGATCTACAACCGCACCAACGTCATGACCGGGTCGACGAACGTGCCCGGCCTGAGGGTCACCGCCAGCGGGTATGCCGACGACGGCGTCCAGCCGTACCTCACGGTCAGCGACTCGGCCGCCGGGATGGTCACCCTCGGCCCCGACCAGCCGGAGGCCCAGGGCACCGTCGTCGCGCTCATCGGCCGTCCCCTGGTCACGTCCACCTACACGCCCAAGAAGCAGGTCAGCACCATGGGCAACCCCTACCTGGTCCCCGGTGACCAACAGCAGCGGAAAGGTGCAGGGCTCCACCACCATCGGCGGCTCGACCGCGCACGGGGTGGACAGCTCGTTCACCGTGGGCACCGAGGTGACGGTCGAGTACGGCCCCATCGCGGGCACCATCAGCGCTGCCTGGGGAAAGACGGTGTCGACGTCGACCACCGTCTCGCAGGAGATCGCGGCCGACATCCCGGCCCACACCACGGTCTGGCTCGAGGCGACGTCCGACGTCACCCGGGTCACCGGCGACTTCACCGTGACGATCGGCGCCACGACCTACCTGCTCAAGGACACCACCCTTGACTTCCCGCAAAACGGCGGCAAGACCGCCTACACCCTGAGGTCCGAGGACGCGGCCGGCCACGTCGCCACGCTGCGCACCTTCTGAGCCGCCGCCGCACCACCGCGCACGCAGCAGCCCCGGCCGGCACGGCCGGGGCTGCTACGGGTCCGAGGCAGACAGCGGGTGCATAGTGGCGCCCATGCCGCAGCGCCCAATCAGGTTCCGCACGACGACGCCCGTCCCCGCCCACGCAGAGATCGACCAGGATGCGCTGCTCGCGCGGTTCGCCGCCATCCGGCAGCAGCTCGACGTCCCGACCGCGTTCCCCGCTGACGTCCTGGCCGAGGCCGATCTCGCCGCGCGCGACGTGGCGGTGCCCGACCGCGACGAGACCCCGGTTCCCTTCCTCACCATCGACCCGGTGGGTTCCATGGACCTCGACCAGGCGCTGCACATCGAGCGGGACGGCGACGGCTACCGGGTGCGCTACGCCATCGCCGACGTGCCCGCGTTCGTGGCCCCCGGTGGCCCGCTCGATGCCGAGACCCGGCGGCGGGTTGAGACGATCTACGCCCCGGACGAGCGGACGCCGCTCCACCCGCCCGTCATCGGTGAAGGGGCGGCGAGCCTGCTGCCCGACCAGGTGCGCCCCGCCTTCGTGTGGGACCTGCACCTCGAGGCCGACGGCAACGAGACCGGCGCTCAGGTCTACCTCGCCCAGGTCCGCAGCACCGCCCGGCTCGACTACGGCGGCGTGCAGAAGTCGGTCGACGAGGGCGCCGCCGACGAGGTTCTCATGCTGCTGAAAGAGGTGGGAGAGAAACGGATTGCCTTGGAAGCGGCCCGCGGCGGCGCGAGCCTGCCGCTGCCCGAGCAGGAGGTCACGCAGGACGACCAGGGCCGGTTCGTTCTCGGGTTCCGGCCGCCGGTCGACGCGGAGGACTGGAACGCGCAGATCTCGCTGATGACCGGGATGGCCGCCGCGCAGATGATGCTGCGCGGGAAGGTCGGCATCCTGCGCACCATGCCGCCGCCGGACCAAGGCGCGGTGGACCGGTTCCGGCGACAGGCCCGCGCGCTCGGCGTCGACTGGCCCACGGACGAGCGCTATGGCGACTTCATCCGTCGCCTCGATCTCTCTGACCCGCGCCAGCTCGCGCTGGTCCACGAGGCGACGGCGCTCTTCCGCGGTGCCGGCTACACGGCGTTCGAGGGCGACCTGCCGACGCAGCAGGAGCACGCCGCGGTCGCCGCGCCGTACGCCCACGTCACCGCCCCGCTGCGCCGGCTCGTCGACCGGTTCGGCCTCGTCGTCTGCGCCGCGCTGACGTCGGGGCAGGAGGTGCCCGGCTGGGTGAGGGAGACGCTGTCGACACTGCCGGAGACGATGAAGGCCGGGGACTCGAGGGCCAAGGCCGTGGAGCGCGCCTGCACCGACGCCGTCGAGGCCGCGGTCATGGCGTCCAGGGTGGGGGAGACTTTCACCGCTGACGTCGTGGACGTCGACCCGAAGCGGTCGGGCGTGACCGTGCAGCTGAGTGACCCGGCGATCGTCGCCCGGGCCAAGGGCGACGCGAAGCTCGGCGACGAGGTGCAGGTCCGCCTCGACGCGGCCGACATCGCCACCGGCACCATCGCGCTGACCGTGGTCTGAGTCTCAGGCCCAGCGCCGCGCCACCGCGAGGCTCTGGGCGACGTACCCGCCCCGGAACAACACGGCGTGGAGCATGAGCGGGTGCAGCTGGTGCAGGGTCACCCGCTCGCGCCAGCCGTCGGCGAGGGGCGCGTGGCCGGCATACCCGCCGAGGATCGCGTCGAGGTGCGGGGCTCCGAACATCACCAGAAATGCGAGGTCGGCCTCGCGGTGCCCGCCGTGCGCCGCGGGGTCGATGAGCACGCCGCCGTCGGTAGTCCAGACGATGTTGCCCGCCCACAGGTCGCCGTGCAGCCGGCTGGCCGGCTCGCCGGTGTCGAGCTCCCCCGACCCCACCCGCGCGGCGACCTTCTCGAACAGCGCCCCCGCGGCGTCGTCGTAGATCCCGATGTCGCGGCCGTGGCGCAGCATCGGCTCGAGCCGTTCGTGGGCGTAGAACTCGCCCCACGTGGGTTTGGGGTCGAGCTGGAGGGGGAGCGGTTCGCTCAACGGGCCGAGCCAGCCGTCGCCGCGCCAACCCTCCGGAGGGCTCCCGTATGCCGGTGCCCCGGCGGCGTGGGTGGCCGCCAGCGCCGCGCCGAAGGCGGCGGCGTCCGCCCGCGTCGGTGCGGTCGCGTCGAGGCGCGCCAGCACCAGCTCGTCCTCCCCGGCCTCGACGACGTCGACGACCCGGGCGCCGTGGGGAGCAGCCGCTAGCCAGCGCAGTCCCGCCGCCTCCCAGGCAAAATAGCCGAGCGGCGCGTTGGGCCCGGCCTTCCGGAAGGTGCTCCGCGGCATAGGTCGAGCGTAGTTCGGGGCGGGGCCGCCCTTGGGCTGGCGCCGGGGTTTGTCGGCCGAGCCGACCGGCGCAGGACGGACTACTCTCGGGCCGTGAGGGCCACGGAACGACCCGGCGGTGCGGTCGCGTTCGTCCTCGGCGGCGGCGGCATCCTCGGGGCGAGCGAGGTCGGGATGCTCAGGGCGCTGCTCGGCGCGGCCATCACGCCGGACGTCGTCGTCGGCACCAGTGTGGGGGCCATCAACGGGGCCTTCCTCGCTGCGGACCCCACCATGTCGGCCGTCGCGCGGCTGGCCGAGCTGTGGGTGCGCGCATCGGAGTCGGGGGTGTTCACCGACTCCGTGGTCGCCCGGGCGCAGCGGGTGGTGCGGCTCGCCGGGCACCTGCACTCGAGCGAGGCCCTGGAGGACCTGCTGCACGACGAGTTCGGCGGGCGGCGGATTGAGGACCTGGCCGTGCGGTTCCAGTGTGTGGCCGCACAGATCGAGACCGCCTCGGCGCATTGGTTCGAGCGGGGAAGCATCGTCGACGCCGTCCTGGCGTCGAGCGCGGTGCCCGGGCTGCTGCCGGCTCGGGAGATCGACGGCGCGCACTACGTGGACGGGGGGCTGGTCCACTCGATCCCGGTGTCGCGGGCTCTCGACCTCGGCGCCTCGACGGTCTACGTCCTGCAGGTCGGCCGGATCGAGCACGCGCTCCGGGCACCGCGGTGGCCGTGGGAGGTCGGGCTGGTGGCGTTCGAGATCGCGCGGCGCTACCGGTTCAACGAGGAGATCGCCCGGGTGCCGGACGACGTCGAGGTCCACATCCTGCCCAGTGGTGCGGAACGGTCGCCGGGCGTCTCGCTGAGCTACCGCGGGGCGCGCCTCGTCACCGATCGCATCGAGGCCGCGGCGGCGGCGACCGGGGCGTACCTGTCCGGGGTCGCGGCTGGGTCGGCTGGGTCGGCGGGGTCGGCGGGGTCGGCGGGGTCGGCTGGGTCGTGAGGCGGCCGTGAACCTGTGGGTGCCCCCGATGCCGGTACGCCGGATCGGTCACTCGCTGTGGTTGCCGACCGCGGTCCTCCTGACCGCTCTGCTCCTGCCGTTCTACGTCGTTGGCCTGGTTCTGGCGATCGGGGCCGGCCCCCGCCGGCTGCTGCGCTCGGTGTCGTTCGCCCTGGCATACCTGTGGACCGATGTGGGCATGGTCCTCGGTTGCTGGGTGCTGTGGCTGCGCCAGCCGCTCCCGTCGCGCGACGTGGCGGTGTGGCGGGAACGTCACTCCGCCCTGCTGGGTCAGGCGCTCAAGGTGCTCGCGGTGGCGTCGCGGTCGATGCTGGGCTTCCGCGTCGTCGTGGACGCCTGCCCCCTGCCGCCGCCGACCCGCCCGCTGCTCGTGCTCGGTCGGCACGCCGGGCCGGGTGACTCGTTCACGCTGGTCAACCTGCTGCTGACGACGTTCGAACGCCGGTCGAAGGTCGTGCTCAAGGAGTCGCTGCAGTGGGACCCGGGCATCGACCTGCTGCTGAACCGTCTCGACTGCTACTTCCTGCCGTCGGGCACGGGAGCCGGAGACGACCGGGTCGAGGCGGTGCGGGAGCTGGCGTTGTCCTTGGTCGACGACGAGGCGTTGTTGATCTTCCCCGAGGGTGGCAACTGGACGCCGAAGCGGCACAAGCGGGCGGTGCGCTACCTGCGGCGGCACGGCCAGCTGGAGCGGGCGGAGGAGGCCGAGGAGCAGGAGCACGTCCTGCCGCCGCGCCCGGGCGGCGTCATTGCCACGCTCTCGGCCCGGCCCGACCTCGACGTCGTCGTGCTCGCCCACGCTGGGCTCGACCTGCTCGTCTCCCCGCGGGACATCTGGAGGGCGATCCCCGTCGAGAACCAGCCGATGGCCGTGCACTGGTGGGTGTCCCCGGCGGAGGCCGTGCCACGCGACGAGGACGAGATCCTCGGGTGGGTCGACGACGTCTGGGCCGACGTCGACGCATGGGTCGAGGGGGAGCAGGACGGGTCGCTGGTGGCCGGGCCGCTCGTGCCGGATGTCGAAGCGGCAGAGGCCGCATCCCCAGAGGTCACCGCGTCCGAGGCCGACGCGCCCGACGCGCCCGACGCCGCATTCCCTGAGGTCGCGGCGTTCGAGGCCGACGCGGGGCGGGGCTAACGGCGCGCGTTCTCCGCGTCGAGCCAGCTCCGCAGGTCGGTGCGGGCGCGCCAGACGGCGGACCGCCGGGCTCGTAGGTCATCGACGGAGGCGTCGCGACCGGTGTTGGTGTCGGCGCCCATGGCGTCGACGAGCCCACCGAGCCGCGAGCGCAGCTGGGTGGCTTGCGCGGCGCGCTCAGGGTCAGGGGCGTTCGTCGACAGCGCGTAGAGGGACTCGTCGAGGGTCATGAGGCGGGGCTGGGCCGCCTGCCACGTGGCCGCGGCCTCGGCGGTGGAGGCCCGTGCCATCACCTGCTGCACGAGGGCGTCCTCGACCCAGAGCGCATTGCGGCGGGCCTGACCCATGCGCCGGTCCCAGTCTGCACGGGCGCGGGACCGCCGGACCAGCCAGACGATGAGGGCGAGGAGGGCCAGGACCAGGAGGGCGAGCACGATCCAGACCCACGGGGGCACGGCGGTCGTCGCGGCGGCCGGCTGCGGGGCGGCCGTGGGCGTGCTGGTCACCGTCGTGGTGCTGGGGGCGGCGGTACGCGTGATGGTGACGGTGCCCGTGGCCTCGGTGCGGGTGGCGGGGGAGGTCACGGGCGCTGTGGACGTGGCCGCAGAGGTGGTGATCGTGGGGATGGTGAACGTCGGGATCGTCGTCGGGATGGTGATGTTCGGGATGCTGATGTCGCCGCCGCTGCCGCAGCCGGCCAGGGTGACGGCCATCACGGGGGCCAGCAGGGCGACCGCAACCATTCGCCTCAGGCGACGCGCACGACTCACAGGGGCGTTCCTACACCACCGGACCGGTGCGCTGTGGGAGGTCTGGCGACCGGTGACCGGCGTGCACGCATACCGTCGGTATGCTCGTCGGCGGATGAGTCGGTCAGGCGGTCGCGTCAGCGTTCTCAGGGTCTCCCTCAGAACGCTGCCGAGGAACGTCCGGGCTCCTCAGGGCAAGGTGGTGGCCAACAGCCACCCGGAGTGATCCGCGGGACAGTGCCACAGAGAACAGACCGCCTCCCCATCGGTTCCGGCCGGCGGGGCGGTAAGGGTGAAACGGTGGTGTAAGAGACCACCAGCGCCCCAGGTGACTGGGGCGGCTCGGTAAACCCCACCTGGAGCAAGCCCAGACAGCAGGCGTTCGAGGGCGGCCCGCCCGAGCCTGCGGGTAGGGCGCTGGAGCGGGTCAGCAATGGCTCGCGTAGATGGATGACCGTCACCGCGTCGCTGGTAACGGCGGCGGGGGACAGAACCCGGCGTATAGACCGACTCGTCCACCTTTAGGCCTCTGAACTGCGGAAACGTGATTCGGAGGTCGATTTAGTCCGCACCTAGTCCGCAGGATTTTCGAGAGCACCGCTCTTCCCTGGACGCCCTTGACGTATTGGTTGGAGGGGCCGGGCTGAGGATGATGTACAGTTTTCCGTACAGGAGGTGGGACGTGAAGACCATCAGCTACACGGAGTCCCGGGCGCGCTACGCGGAGGTACTGGATGGCGTGGTGAACGACCGTGAGGAGGTCGTCGTCACCCGCGCCGGCCACGACCCCGTCGTCATCGTCTCCTTGGAGGATTACGAGTCGTTGCGAGAGACCGCGTATTTGATGCGGTCGCCCGCCAATGCGCGCCGCCTCCTTGATGCCATGGAGCGATTGGAAGCCGGCGGCGGGGAGGCACACGACCTCGTCGAAACCGACTGAGGTGCTGCTCGTCTGGGACGAGAACGCGTGGCAGGACTATCTGTGGTGGCAGGTGCAGGATCGGAAAGTTCTCAAGCGGATCAATCTGCTGCTCGCGGATGTCGTGCGCAACGGCAACGAGGGCATCGGGAAACCGGAGCCGCTGAAGCATGACTTCGCCGGCTATTGGTCGCGCCGGATCACCGATGAGCATCGGCTCGTCTACAAGGTGGCTGGCGAGGAAATCTGCATCGCCGCCTGCCGCTACCACTACGGCTAACGTCTGACGGGCGCTGACCCGAGCGGGATCATCTGCGTCCGCACCTGATCACGAACTCCGACCTTCAGGTCACTGGCAGGGGCACCTGTCGCCCGATCGGACCAACCAACCTGTCCACCCTGTTGCCGTCGCCCCTTGCGCGGAGGATGTGCGCGCCCGCTCACTCATCGTCGACCGCGCCATGTCGACGAGGAGTGAGGCGTAGCAGTGGCGCAGGCTGTGGAACGTCCGCCCCTGGACGCCGGCTTCGCGGTCCTCCGGCGCGACGGGTCGCCGAACGCTGACCGTCGCCGGAGCTGGTCGTCGGAGCCGGAGAAGATCACCCCCTTGGGACCCGGCGGGAAGCGCCGGACGTCCTTCGCGAGGGCCTGCAGCACCACGCCCGGCAGCGGGACGGTGCCGATGCTGCTCGTTGTGTTGGGCGGTCCGAACGTCGGCGCCTGCGCGCGGACGCCGGTCGCCGACTGGAACGGGACGTCGCCGATGACAGAGTAGGCGCGCCTAGGCAGGGCCCCTCGACGTAGATGGCGGTGCCGTATCGATGGACCCGCACGACCCGCCACCCCCCGGCATACTCGAGGAAGCTGATGCGCCCGGCGCCGGGGGGCGGCGTAGTAGCCCGTGACGCTACACCGCCAGTTCGGCCGACCGGGCGGCGAAGCCCAGTCGGCCGGATTCATCAGGCGAGCGGCAGGACCCCTTCAGGTCACTTCGTGAAAGTGATGCCCAGGCCACCGGCCGTGCAGCGGCCCGCGCTCGCGGGCACCACCTCGCACCGGGAGTTGTTGGACGAGGGGGTGGTCTCGATCCAGACCTGGAGCTTGGCGTTGGTCTTCTCGATCTTGTACGTCAGGTGGGCCGCGTACTGGATCATATGCAAGAAGCTGAAGCGGTACTTCAATTCGAAGCGCTGGCTGCCCTTGGGTGCAATCTCGTCTCC
>JAABUZ0100006227.1_pt1 | contig 15056 bp, 11 predicted proteins | sample 5562091 | NCBI WGS metagenome assembly JAABUZ01 (sample SAMN12813069, study PRJNA571459) | rock metagenome | isolation source: Antarctica rocks | place: Antarctica: Victoria Land, Linnaeus Terrace sud | collected 2015-12-21 | reverse complement strand
CCACGGGAAGCATGAACTTAAGACGATTTGGGATCATACGAACTCGAAACGATGACGCTGTCCGCGCCGATAGTCTGCACTGCCGAAATCGGCAAATGCGGCTTGCCGCCGTGCAGGGCGTTTGTAATGAGGCTGCCGGACAGCACCAGATAGGGGACCGTAAAGGCCAGCGTATCAACCCCGATGTCTGCGACTTTGCCCAACACCGTCCCGGCAGGGTTCAGCACCGGCAGGTTTTCGACTGTTTTGGCGGCAAGCTCGCCGGTCAGCGCGGAAGGGCCGTCCAGCAGGGCGGTTTCCGACTCAAGGGTCAGCGCGTCTTCGCCCAGGCTCTGCACATCCCCGGTCGGCAGGAACTTCGGCTTGGAAAAGATCGCGCCCCGGTCTACAAAAAACCCGGTGATGCGCCCCGTGGCCGGATTGAACACAATGTCGTCAATCTTGCCCAGTTTTTCCCCGCCCGCCAGCGTGACCACCGCCAGCCCTGCAAGCTCTCGTCCTGTTTTCTCTGCCATTTTTTCGCCTCTTTTGCAATTGTTCGTGTCTGAACCATACCCGCTGCCTGCCGGACGCAAACTTTGCTGCGCTTGATGCGGGTTTAAGCGGCTGTCATTGGGGTTAAGAATGCACTGTCAGGCAAAAGAAAAAGACGTTATAGGCAGAATAGAAAGAAGGGAAACCGTCTTGAAACTGAAAAATACCTGGCTGCTGACCGGAGCAGCCGCATTGATATTTGCCGGCGCAAGCGTCGGCTACGCCCAGAACGCCCCGGCTGATCCAGCGCCGCCTGTTCTGCCGGCCGCACCCGCGCCGGCCAATCCGCCGCCTGCGCCAGCCCCCGCGCCGCCCGCAACCGTGCCGCCGGCAGGGGCGCAGCCGGTTCCCGGCATCAGCCCTATTCCCGTGCCGGATAACAATCCGGCCGCGCCCGGTAACCCCGCCCCAAATACGCCCGGCAATGCGGGACCTGGAACGGGTCCCGGCGTCGCCGGAACCGGCGTTCCCGGTTAGCGCTTAAAGAGCCGCCGGACGATTACTGATCGTCCGGCGGCTCTTTGTCGGCAAAAATGTCCGCAAGCTCTCCCGCCGCCGTCAGCCGCGACAGGCCGATTTCGTATAGCTCAAGCCCCACGGCAACCGCCACCAGCGAGAGTCCGCCCAGCAGCAGCACAATCCCCAGCGCACTCAGCCGCGTTTCCCGCGCCGACAAAATGACCGAGAGAACCGTTCCCACAAAGGTCAGCAGAGACACCGAAAGCAAAGTGCTGGCCGCCCACATCGCCGTAATCCGGCGGTGGTACAGGCCGAGCTGACGCTTCAAGCTCCGCCGCCGGGCCTGGGTCGTCGCAGGCACGCGGTACTCGGCGGTCATGCGCCGCATCTGGTCCGACATGCTGCTGTATTTCCCGGTGTAGCCCGACAGCAGAATGGCGGTTGTCGAGATCAGTCCGACCGGAGCAATGACTGTTCCAAGAAGACCCGTAAGGCTGGAAGCCTGAGACAAGGGAGTAGACGGCATAAACTCTTGCAAGCTTTCGTATTAGGCAGGGTAAATCGTCAGCAGCGTGACTTCCGGCGGGCAGCAGAAACGCATCTGCGGCCCCATCATGCCGACGCCGCGTGACGTGTAGACACGGTGGTTCTGCGCCTGCTGCAGGCCTTCCGGGTACTTCTGCCCGTATTCCGGGCAGTGCAGCGGCGGCAGGCCCGGAATACGAATCTGTCCGGCATGGGAATGCCCCGAAAGCTGAAGCGCGAAGCCCAGCGGCGCTTCGTCGGCATAGTCCGGCTCGTGAACCAGCAAAATCTTGACGGCCTCAGCAGGTACTCCCGCCAAAGCCTGCACCGGGTTTGTGGCGAACAGGCAGCGCGATTCCATTCCCACCAGCCAGACGCTTTCCGCGCCCGGCAGCGGGGCCGCCCGGTTTCGCAGAACGTGAAACCCGGCGGCTTCCAGCGCCGCCGCCACTTCCGCCGAGCGGCCTGCGGCGTAGTCGTGGTTGCCCAAGATGGCAAAGACGCCGCGCGGGACAGCCTTCAGCGGTGCCAGCGCGTTTGCACTGGCCGCGGCCCAGTCTGCGCCCTGGCCGTTGGAAATGTAATCGCCGGTCAAAAAGACAATATCCGGCGCTAAGGCCAGCAGCATCCGGGCCGCGAGGGCCGTTCGGGCCACCGAGCGGTCGTCCTGGCAGTGCAGGTCGCTGAGCTGCCCGATTTTCAGCCCGGCGGCGGATTGCGGCCAGCCATCAATCTTGATGTCGTGCCGAGTGACTTTCGGGTGGGCCGGCTCGATTTCGTAAGCGTAGCCCGATGTGCCGAGGCTCGTGACCGCCGCGACGGCGCTGATTTTGAGAAAGCGGCGTCGTCCCGGCGACTGCGGCAAACTTCGTCTCTTGTGAACTGTTTTGATTGCCATGATTTTGATCGCCATTACGTAGTCATTTCCCGCCGCCGCGCCAGAGCGAACAAAAAACAAAGGCTCATCACAATCCCCGCGCACCAGTACGGCGCGGTCGCGCCGACATTCTTGTACAAGTACCCGGCGGTCGCCGGGCCGGTCGCCCGCGCCAGGCTGTCAAACGACGCCGACAGGCCGAGCGCCGCGCCCTGCGCGGTGGCCCGCTTGGAGACCAGCGCCCGAAGCGACGGTGCATTCAGGCCGCTGCCGATAGAGATGGGAACCATCGGGCCAAGCAGCAGAATGGACAAAAGCGGGGCCAGTGGAAAACACAAAAAGCCGAGCGCCATCAGCCCAATCCCGACCACGACCAGCCGCGCTTCCCCGTACTTTTTGACCAGCGGGCGAATGAGTCCGCCTTGAATGACCACAATCAGAACGCCGATATACGCGAATACGCCGCCTGCCGCCGCAATGCTTTGATGCTGGCTCAGGCCCGGCTCCAAATGCTGCTTTAAGTAGACCGTAAACGTGCCTTCCAAGTTGCCGAATGCAAACGTCACGGCAAATGTCAGCAGGTACAAAAAGCCGATTGGCCCCGTCACGGCGGCAAGCATGGTTTTGAGTCGCGGCCCAAACCCCGCCGGCGCTTTTGCCGCCGTATCGGGCGCACGCGGCGGCTCCGGCAGGAACCGGGCGATATAGACCAAATTGCCGAGCGCCAAAATCGCCGAGAAATACAGCGGCCAGGCGAGGCCAATCTGGCCGATCAGCCCGCCGAGCGCCGGTCCGAGTATGAAGCCGACCCCGAACGCCGCGCCTAAATACCCCAGCCCCATCGCCCGCAGATGCGGCGGCGTGATGTCGGCGGCATACGCCTGAGCGACGGACAGCGACGCCGACGAGAAAATCCCCGCCAGCATCCGCGCCGCGAACTGCCCGGCAATAGTGTGCGTGGACAGCCCGAACAGCGTGTAAAAAACGGCGTCCCCGATCAGCGATCCAATTAAAATCGGCTTGCGCCCGATTTTGTCGGACAAGCTGCCCCAGAGCGGCGCAAACAAAAACTGCATCAGCGCGTAGCTTGCGCCCAGCCAGCCGCCGTATTCGCCGATGCGCGGGTCCTGAGAATTTGTCAGATGCAGGCCGCGCTGGACATAATCGGGAATCAGTGGAATAATGATGCTGAAGCCCAGCACATCAATCATCACCGCCAGCGCCAGCAGCGCCAGCGTAATGTGCATCCGGCGGTCTTCGGGACTCAGCGCCTTTTTCGGGTTCTGTTTCGGATTTTCTTCGAGAAAACTGGAGGGATCGGCCATGAAAAAATCGTTTCTGTGTTGAAGTCTCGCTGTATTATACCCGGTCAGTTCCCCTGGCCCAAAACTCTTTTGAAAGCAGGAAGGATTTTCGCAATCCCGCGAAGAATGTTCGCCTGCTACCCGTCTTATTATTTTTCTTTGTCTTTCTCTAGCTTTCTCGCCCTAATTTTCTCGCCTTAGTTACCGTTTGAGAGGAGTGCAATTCTTATGGCTGTTCCTGACACTGACAACAAAAATACCCCATCTGCCAGCCCAACCCGCCCTTCCTGGGAAACCACCCGGCCCGCGCCTGCGGCCCAGAGTCCGGCTCCCGCCCGCACTTTCGTGCCTGCTTCCATGCCTTCCGTTGAGCCGGCGGCGGAGCAGGAGCCACCGGCTTATCAGGCACCGGCTTATCAGCCGCCAATGGACATGGAGTCGGATGTCAAGTACGATCTGGCCGGCAACCCTATTCCCGGCAGCGGCTCTTCCTCTCCCGCCGCTTCTTCCTCTGCGTCGCCCGCGGCGTTTGGCTACGCGGCGGGAAGTCCAGCAGGAAGCATATCCGGTGGAACTTGGCCGCCGCCAATCGGCAGCGCTGGGTATGGCGCACATGCTTACACCAACAATTCCGGTGAGCAGGGTCATTTACCGCCTGAGATTGAGAAGTTGCGCTGGCATTGGGGGGCGTTTTTCTTTCCAACCTTTTGGTCCAGAAGGCATGGCCTTCGCGCGTTGGCTTTCATCATCGTTATTGCGTTTTTCCTCTTGCGCGTTCTGCGCTCTACGTTTTCGACTTCAAGTGCCGTTGCTTTCGTCGCACTTTATGTCCTTTACGCTGTGGCGCACTTGGGCATCCAAATCTACTTTGGAATGAACGGGCATAAGATAGGCTGGCGCAATCGTCACTTTCCTGGTGGCTTGGACGAATATTTCAAGGTGCAAAATCGCTGGATGTGGTGGGGATTCGGGATAAGCGTTCTTGGGATGGTTTTGCTGGCAGCAGTTTTGATCCAAGTTTTACTGATCGGGCATCATCCCGCCCCCTACGCTTATGGTCATGGCGCTTCCACGTATGGCAACGGCAGCAGCTACGGCAATTCCGGGCAATGAAAGAGAGATGAGCGATGACACCCCTCGAAGCCTCGTACAGCGAGCCGGACGACACCGAAATCCAGTATGATCTGGCAGGAAACCCGCTGCCGCCCCGTCCGAAGACGGAAACGCCGATACCCATGCCCGGAATGCACTTCGCGCCCCCGCCTTCCGCCATTCCCCACGCCGCTCCGGGGCCAATCGGCTCGGCCCCGGGGCCAGTCGGTTTTACCCCGCCGCCCGGCGCATCTCCCGCTTACGCGCCCAGGGCTGCCGCAAAAACTCCGCAGGGAACCGGGCTGTATTTGGGCCTCGGAGCGGGCTTCTTGGTGCTTCTTGGATTAATCTTTGGGGTGCAGGCGCTCAAGCCGAAACCGGCGGCCGCGCCGGCTGCGTACAAGACCTACTCCGCGATTGATAACTCGTTCTCCTGCGACCAGCCCGGCGGCTGGACACTGCACGAGACCGGAGCCACGAACGGCAACTTGGCGACGGCGACCTTTGAGGACGGCCACGCGCGGGTGCGCGTCGTCTCCGATGCGACGGGATCGCTGATGGGCGATATTGTGGGAGCCGGCAATGCCAACCTGCCGCCGGAGCAGCAAATCCCCGCTGTCCAGAAGCTGCACACGATGGACCAAAAGCAGCTCGCCGCCAGCCTGACCGGTTATCAGGAAGGCGACGCGCAAAAGCTCCAGTCCCCGGCCGGCGACGCCCGCGTCTCGGAGTGGACGGCTTCGGGCGGTGTCGGCAGCGGCAGCCTGCACGGCTACCGGGTGACGATGCTTGGCCGCGAGCGTGAGTTCACGGTCATCTGCTTCTGCTCGGAGCGCGACTGGAAGACGCTGATGCCCGCGTTCCAGCGGATGATCGGCAGTGTCCAGCCCGGCAATCCTTCGTAATAGACACTTGCGCCCGATAGATGCACTCGTACCACGGAATAAATTCCGTGGTGAGCTTCGATTTGCTTGGAGCCGCTCATGGTCATACTGCTGCCGTATCGCGCGAAGAACCCGCCGGAAGTCTTTCCTTATGTAACTATTGCGCTGATACTGCTCAACACGCTGATCTTTGCGCTGACCAGCCACGACTTTTTGGTCGTCAAAGACAGCGCGGTGGCGCGGTTTGCGGTCTCGCACAACACGCTCAGTCCGTGGCGGCTGCTCTCCGCCATGTTTCTGCATGGGTCTTTGCTGCACCTGGCAGGGAACATGCTGTTTCTCTGGATATTCGGCACGGCTACCGAAGGCCGGCTGCGCCCCCTGCGCTTTTTGGCCGTCTACCTGTTCGCAGGCGCATTGGGCGGCCTGCTGTCGGACTTTGTAACCGGGCTGATTGACCCGGACACGCCCAATTTAGGCGCGTCCGGCGCGATCATGGGGCTTGCCGGCGCGTACCTCTATTTGTTTCCCTATGCGCCGATACGCCTGGTGTGGGGGTACTGGATTTGGCTGCTGCCGCGTGGCGGTATCACGGAATGGCAGGCACGCTGGGTCATTCTTTACTTTGTCGGCCTGGACATCTTCAACGGCCTGATACTGGGCGCACGCGACGGGGTGGGGCATTTCGCGCACCTCGGCGGAGTCGGGGCCGGGTTGGGGCTGGCCTGGCTGCTGCGGGTTCCGCGCGACTCTCAAGATGTGTCTGAAGTGCAGGCGACGCTGTCGGACATGCGCGATGTTTCCCTGCTGCCGCTGCACGATCTGGAAGCGCTGATGCAGCGTCCGACTTCCGACATGCGGCTGGTCATGGCCTACTGCCGCCAGGCGACGATCTCGAATGTCGGAGCCAGCGAAGCCAAATGCCTCTGGGCTTTGCGTCCGTACGGCACGCTATTGATGGAGCAAGCGGAACCCGTGCCGCTCGCCCAGCTTTTGCTGCCGCTGTCGCTTTCCTCGGCCCGCCAAATTTCCCCAATGTTTTTTCTGCGCCTCGGTTCGCGCCTGGAACGGGCGGCGGCTTATGATCCGGCGGTTCGCCTGTACCAGCGGATGTGCGAGGTATTCCCGCCCGGCCCGGATGTCGAGATGGCGTACCTCCGGGTCGGACGCTTGATGGACACCGTGTACGGTGACCCGGCCCAGGCCCGCTACTGCTATACGCAGATGCTGATGCTGTTCCCGCAGGGCGTGATGGCCCCCGAAGCCGAGCGCGGCCTGCAAAAAATGCCGCCTCTGGTTCATAGCATATGACACGGTCGCACCGTCCGAGTTTGGCAAAAGCGCCCGGCGGGTAAACCATTGTCGCCTTGAACCGACAATTTTATATAACCCATTTTGCCGCGCTTCTTCTCTTTGGCTTATCGCCTTCGCTGGTTCGGGCGCAGGCCAATGCAGCCCCGGCCCCACCGATGGCGGCGGGCCAGCCGACAACAAACACGCCCACAACCAATACGCCAAACGCCGCGCCGGCGTCCCCGGCCATGCCGGCGGAGCCTGCGCCGTCTTACGCGCCGTCCAATACGACCCCGAACGGCATGGGGGCGGCGGGCGGCGTGTCTGCGCCCGGCCCGGCTGCCTCCTCCGGCCCGGTCTCGCCGCAGGTTCCCATTGGCTCTCAGCCGGTGACATTCGGGTCGCCGTCTGCCCCCAATGCTTTCGGGCAGCCGCTTCCCGCCGCGCCGCCCGCCTCGCTGCAAGTGGTGACGCCGGGCGCTTTGCCGCTTTTCCTTACCCCCGACAGCGCGGCTGTTTTGGCGGCGCGGCGCAGCCTCGGCAGCCTCGCGGCGCTGCGGGACGTGTTCGCGGCCCGTGCCGGGGTCAAGTCCGCGGCGGCGCTCTCGCCGCCGGTGTTTACCATCGGCCCGGCGCTCCAAACCGGCGGCACGACCGACGGCTTTTTGTTTGAGCAGCCGCTGGAGCTGAACGGGACGCGGGGCGCACGGACCCGCATTGCCCGCGCCCAGCTTCGCTTGACAGAGGCGCAGGCGCTGACCGAGCTGCAAACTCTGGTTTATGTCGCCCGCACCGATTTTTACATTTTGGCCCGCGCTCAGGAGCAGCTCCGGCTGGCGTCGGAGCTGCGGCGAGTGACGGAGCAGTTTGACGCGCTTGCCCGCAAGCAGGTCGCGCTCGGCGCACGGCCCGGCATTGAGGCCCGGCAGACCGCCATTGAAGCGGCGCGGGCTAGGGTCGCCGAGGCGCAGGCGGCGGGCGAGGAGCAGGCCGCCCGCGCTCTTCTCAATGCCTACTTCGGACGCGCCCCGCTGGACCCGATTACGGTTTTCTTGCCGGACGACAGCGCGGCGGGCGCAGTTCGCCCCGTCCCCAATTTGGAAGCCGCGCAGCGGCAGGCGCTGGCGGCTAGAGGAGAAATCGCGGCGGCGGAAGCGGTCCGCGACCTGCCTCTCGCCCGTGCATCCCTGGCGCGGGCGCAGGGGCGGCCTGATTTGGCCCCGGAGTTCCGTATCGCCCAGATTACGCCGACCTACATGGATGCTGGGCTGGGCGTCGTGATTACGGTGCCGCTGGATTACGGCACCCGGCGCAATCTCATTCGTCAGGAAGACCGCACCGCCGACGCCGATGAAGACCGGATTGTCGGGACGCAGGCGCAGGTGCGGGCGGAAACCGTGCAGGCGGCGTCGCGGCTGACCGAGGCGCGAGCGGCGCTTGCGGAGTACGACGCCGGCATTGTCGCCGACGCTCGCGCCGTGCTGGATTCGACCCGCGCCGGGTTCGCCGCCGGAGGACTCAGCATTATAGAAGTGCTGAACGCCGAGCGGACATTCCGCCTAGTCACCAACGAGCGTCTCGGCGCACTCGCGTCGGCCGACCAAGCGGCGGCGGATTTCGACCGCGCCGTCGGCGCGGTCCCCCCAGCGCTGCTTTCCGCGCTGGCCCATGACATGACAGGCGACATATCAAAAGTGACCCGAAAAGAAGCAGCAAAACAGAAAGAAACGGCGTCTCCATGAGCATGAGCTTTCGCGGAAAAATGCGGGACGGACGGCGTCATGCCGTTGTCGGGGCAGTGCGTGGGGAACACGCCCTCGTAAAATGGTGGCGTCACCTGCGGCGGAGCGGCAAAATCTTTGTTTGGCGCACCGTTCCGCGCTGGGTTTGGATCGCGCTGCTTGCGCTCGGCGTCGGCACGGCGGGCTTTTTCCTCGGACACGGCAAGTCCAGCAGCGGCGGCAAATCCGGCAGCAGCCAATCGGCAGGCGGCGGCGGCTCGGCAAGCGGCGGCTCGGCAAGCGGCGGCGGCTCGGCAAGCGGCGATCAGTCTGGCAGTGGGGGCGGCGGAAGCGGCTCACAGGCGGCGCAGCCGCAGTCCGTGACGCTTGACCCGCAGCAGCTTCAATACGCGCAGCTTCAGATGGGAACGGCCTACCAGACGACCCTGCCGACCCCGCTGGCCGTTCTCGGAACCGTCGCGCCCAACATCAACGGACAAGCGCAGGTATCGCCGCGCCTGCCGGGCAAGATTATCCGAGTGCTGGTCAATGTCGGGCAGGCCGTAGCGGCAGGCCAAGTGGTCGCCCTGGTTTCCAGCCCGGACGTCTTTCAAGCCCAGGCGCAGTACCAAGACGCCGTCTTAAAGCGGGCGGCGACCGGCATTGCCTTGAAGCGCCAGCTTGAACTCGCCCGGTACGGCTACTACGGACGGCCCGCGCTGGAAACCGCCCGCGTCAACGCCGCGCAGGTGCAGGGCGAGATCACAAACGATCAGGCGCAGGTCGTCGGTGCCCAAACGCAGGTGGCGCAGGCGGACGCGCAGGTCAACCTGACCCAGAGAACCTATGCCCGCGCCCAGCTGTTATATCAAGACGAACTGATTTCGCGCCAGGGCTTGCAGCAGGCGGAGGCCGACGCGCAGGCAGCTGAGGCCGTGCTGGCAACGGCCAAATCTGCGCTGGCCGCCGCTGTGGACCGCCTGCGGAACGCCCGCAACCGGGGTTCCATCACCGAGCGGGCGCTGACCCGGCAGGGAAGCTTGTTCCGCAGCGGCGCGGTAGCATCGGAGCAGATCGCCCCGTACCGCGCCGCGTTCCTGCTGGCCTCGCATGAAGTGGAAGCCGCCATCGCCCAGCTTCATCTTTTGGGCGCTCCGGTCGCCGATGAATCGTCGGCGGAAGGCGGGCTGCTGCCGGTGCGCTCGCCGATTGCCGGGCAGGTCAGCGCCCGGATGGCGTCGGTCGGCGAATCGGTCGCGCCCGGCGCTCCGATGCTGACCGTGACCAATCTGCGCCTCGTCATTGTGCAGCTTAACGTCTTCCAAGAGGACATCGCGCACCTGCGGTCCGGTTTAGTGGTCTCGGTCGCGTCCAACACTGCGCCAGGGCGCAGCTACAGCGGCGTGATTTCGGTGATCGGCACGGCCCTGAACCCGGACACGCGCACCGTGCCGGTCTACTGCGCCATCAAGAACCCGGACCGCGCCCTGCGCCCCGGCGTCTACGTTTCCGGGACAATCTACGGCGCGGCCCGCACCGACACAATCGCCGTGCCGCAGTACGCCGTGCAGATTTACAACAAAGGCCATGTCGTGTTCACGCCGGGCGCAAAGCCCGGCGAGTATATGGCCCAGCCGGTGCAGGTCGGCGAGACCGTGCATGGCATGACGCAGATTACGCAGGGCTTAAAGAACGGGCAGCCGATTGTCACGACCAATGCGTTTGTGCTAAAATCCGAGATGATCAAGAATACGCTGGACTAGAAAAAACCGCCATGATTGACAAAATTGTCGGCTTCGCCATCAAGCAGCGCGTCGCTGTTGTGATATTAACTCTGTTCCTGCTGGCGTTCGGCGTTTGGCAGGCATCCAAGCTGCCGATTGACGCCGAGCCGGACGTGACCAACACGCAGGTCGTCGTCAGCGCTCTGGACCCGGCGCTGGGGCCGCAGGAGCTGGAAAAGCGGGTGACGTTCCCGCTGGAGCTGGCCCTGGCGGGGATGCCGCATTTGGAGCACATGGAAAGCAGCTCGCAGTACGGCTTGTCCCAAGTGCGCTGCTATTTTGACGAACAAGTAAACTTGTATTCGGCGCGGGGCTATGTTACGGCACGGATACAGAACGTGCAGGGGCAGCTCCCGTCCGGCATCAATGCCACGATGCTGCCGGACACGACCGGAACCGGCGAGATTGTCCATATCCGCATTGCCGGCGGCCCGATGACCCTGATGCAGCGGCGCTCGTATGCCGACTGGACCCTGCGCCCGCAGCTGTTGCAGGTCAAAGGCATTGCCGATGTCAATGTGCTGGGCGGCCAAATCCGGCAGTGGCAGGTGCAGGCGGACCCCCAAAAGCTCGCCATGCGCGGCCTGTCCATCAGTGACGTGGACGCGGCGCTGTCGGCAAACAATTCCGACATGGGCGGGTCGTTCCTCAATCAAGGCTCGGTCGAGCGCATCGTGCGCGGCGTCGGCTTCGTGCAAAGCTTGGACGACATTCGGCAGATCGTCGTCGGGGCCAAGAACGGCATTCCGGTGACGCTGGGGCAGGTGGCGGCCGTGCAGGAAGGGCCGGCCCCGACGCAAGGCTCGGCGACTTCCGACGCGCAGGGCGAGGCCGTGCTTGTCCTGCCCCTGCTCCGGGTGGGGGCCAACACTCAGACGGCAATGCAGGGCGTGGACGCAAAGCTTGCAACGCTTTCCAAAGACCTGCCGCCGGGAACGCACTTCATCAAAGAGTTTGACCGGACGGCGCTGACGCAGGACACGCTGCACACGGTCATTCACAACCTGGTGGAAGGCGGAGTCTTAGTTATCGTCATTTTGTTCTTATTTCTGCTGCAAATGCGGGCCGGGCTGATTGTCAGCGCGATTATCCCGCTGTCCATGACCATTGCCATTATCGGCATGAGCGTGTTCCACATTTCGGCGAACTTGATGAGCCTCGGCGCGATTGACTTCGGCATGATTGTGGACGGCGCGGTGATTATCGTCGAAAACTCCGTGCGGCGACTGGCGGCGGAAGGCAAGAAAGGCCAAGAAGACGGCGACAAGGACAAGAGCGAAGACAAAAAAGACGCGGGCAAAGACAAGGACGGTAAGAAAGACTTGTCCGATGACGAGCGGCACGAGATTATCCGGCAGTCGGCGGCGGAAGTGCTGACGCCAAGCGTGTGGGGCATCACAATTATTCTGGCGACGTACCTGCCTGTTTTGACTTTAACGTCCATTGAAGGCAAGCTGTTCAAGCCCATGGCGCTGACCGTCATGTTCGCGCTGATGGGTTCGCTTCTGCTGTCCTTGACGCTGATTCCCGCCCTCTGCGCGTTTTTTCTCAAAGGCGGCAAGCAGCCCAAAAACAAGCCGCTGGAATGGCTGACTGAGTGCTACTCGCATGGTCTTGACCGCGCCATCAAGCATAAATGGGTTACGGTCGGCATTGCCCTGGCCTTTGTCGCGGCGGCGTTCTTCGGGGCCACCAAGCTCGGCTCCGAGTTCGTGCCGACCCTGGAAGAAAACAATGTTGACATCTCGGTCTACTATGACCCTTCCATTGACCTGCCGGAAATGATTCAGCGGTCAACGCTGGCCGAGAAAGTCATCATGCAGAGCTTCCCGCATGAAGTTTCCCATGTCATCACCCGTATCGGGCGGCCTTATGTGCCGACCGACGCCATGCTGCAATCGCAGGGCGACATCATGATTGAGCTGAAGGACCGCTCGCAGTGGAAGGACGCCAAGAACCAAAAAGAGCTGACCGCCAAAATGAAAAAAGTGGTGGACGAGCTTCCGGGCTTCTCCACCGACTACACGCAGCCGATCCAAAGCCGGATGTTCGAGATGATCTACGGGCAGGGGCAGACGTCCGACTTCGGCGTCAAAGTCTTCGGTCAGAATTTAGATGTCATTCATCAGCAGGCGGAGAAGATCGCGGACGTTCTAAAAACCATTCCAAACGCGCAGGACGTGAAAGTGCAGACGACGACCGGCCTGCCGCAGCTTGTGCTGACTATTAACCGGCAGGCCATCGCCCGGTACGGCATCACGGTGGCCGACGTCAACACCGTCATCGATTCGGCCATCGGCAGCCGCCCGGTGACGCAGGTGGTGGACGGCTCCGAGCAGATTGAAGTGACCGTGCGCCTGACGCCGACGGCGCGGCAGACGCCCAAAGAAATCGGGCGGGTGCTGGTACCGGGTCCCCACGGCCTTGAGGTGCCGCTGTCGGAAGTGGCCGACATTCAGGAAGTGGATGGCCCCGTTGAGATTGACCGGGAAAACGAGCAGCGGCGCATCATGGTCAACGCCAATGTCGGCGGCAGCAACTTGGGCGGCTTTGTGAAGCAGGCGCAGCAGAAAATCAAGTCCCAAATCCATCTGCCGCCCGGCTATTCCCTTGCCTACGGCGGCGAGTATGAAAGCCTGCAATCGGGCCGCTCTCGCCTGGTGCTGGTCGTGCCGATTGCCTTGACCGCGATTTTGGGCCTGCTGCTGGTTGTCTTCGGGAAGATGCGCCAGGCGCTGATAATCTTTACCGGCATCCCTATGGCAATCAGCGGCGGCATTTTAGCATTGCTGCTGCGTCACCTGCCGTTTTCCATGACCGGCGCGGTCGGCTTTATCGCTTTAGGCGGCATCGCGCTTCTAAACGGCATCGTCATGCTGTCGTTCATCAACAGCCTGCGCGAGCAGGGAAAATCGGTCAAAGAGGCCCTCGAAGAAGGCGCGCGGGAGCGCCTGCGCCCAGTGCTGATGACCGGCACGGTTGCCACCATCGGCTTTATCCCAATGGCCCTGTCTACAGGACTTGGCGCGGAAGTGCAGCGCCCACTCGCCACGGTCGTCATCGGCGGCCTCATCACCGCGACGCTCTTGACGCTGTTCGTGCTGCCGACGCTGTATTCCTGGTTTGAGCATGACGACGAGGGCGGCAAGCGCAAGAAGCCTCGCCCGCGTCACCGCGCCCGCAGCAGCCGCAAGAACAACGGCAGCGGGAACAACAGCAATGGGAACGGCACAAACGGTCACGACGGCTACCACGCGCCCGCGCCGGAAGACCACGCGCTCGTCCCGGTGGAACATCACGACTTGGTTCTGAAATTTGACAAGACGCCGTGAGTCGTTTACAATAGAAGTCTATGAACAAACGCATCTTTCGACTTTGCGCCGGCCTGTCCGTGCTGGCGCTCCCGGCTTCCTTTGCCTTTGCTCAGGGACTGCCGCCGCCTCCGCCGCCCCTCGGACCGGCCCCAAACGCCGGTCCCAACACGGCTCCGCCGCAGGTCCAGTATCCGCAGGAGAACCCGGCGCTTAATCCCACCCTGCCGCCGGCCCCGGTTTATACCGCAGGCCCGGTACTTGTCAGCGTGGACGCGGCGGCCAAGCGCCACGACATCAGCCCGCTGATTTACTGCGTCTCTGCGGCGACCCCGGCGCAGCTAACGTCCCTCAACACGACGCTTTACCCGCGTCAAGTCGGGCCGGGTCTTGCGGCGTTCCGCTCGGTGCAGCCCCCGTTCCTGAGCCGCGTCTTCAGCCCTGATGCTTCCCCGGACACGCAGGCGCTTCGTAACCGCTCCACGCGCCTCCTTTGGGACTTCCGCTACGGCACCACCACAGGTCGAGTGACCGGGCCTGCCGTAGCGCTCATCCCGCTTCTGAAGCGCCGCCTCAGCGCCTATCCGGCCGGCACGAAAGCGGGGATTACAAACTACAGCTGGGGCGCGGAAAACGCAATCGGCGGGGCGACTGCCCAGGCAGACGTGCTGGGGATTTTCGGGCGCGAAGGCTTAGACCTCGCAACCCGCACCGCGCCGGACCCGGCAACGCCGACGTTTAAAGCGATGCAGATGTACCGTAACTATGACGGCCACAATGCCGCCTTCGGCTCCATCAGCGTTTCGGACACGGTTCCGAACTCGGACGAGCTTTCGTCGTTCGCCTCGGTTCGCCGCTCGGATGGGGCATTGACCGTTATGGTCATCAACAAAGCGTCGGGCGAGCCGACGCCAGTTTCACTGGCGGTCGCACACTTCGCCGGAAACGCCGCACAGGTCTGGCAGCTTACAAGCGCGAACGCCATTACCCACCTGCCGAATGCTGCCTTAGCCGGAGGTCATCTGTCCGCCGACCTGCCCGCACAGAGCATTACGCTGTTTGTGGTTCCTGCACAGGGGACGCGCTGAAAAGCGACCTCACCCCGTCTTGTTCCTCGCCGACCCTCTCCTTGTTAAGGAGAGGGTAAGAGAAAGCAAAGAAGAACAAGACAGTTGCCGATAGCCTTCTCTTGATTATCTTACTCTTGATTATCTTCACCCTCTCCTTAACAAGGAGAGGGTCGGCGAGGACCGAGACGGGGTGAGGTTTTAT
>JAABUZ0100006225.1_pt1 | contig 15060 bp, 20 predicted proteins | sample 5562091 | NCBI WGS metagenome assembly JAABUZ01 (sample SAMN12813069, study PRJNA571459) | rock metagenome | isolation source: Antarctica rocks | place: Antarctica: Victoria Land, Linnaeus Terrace sud | collected 2015-12-21 | reverse complement strand
GGCATCATCGTTTGTGCCTTTCGTGGTGGGATGTTCTCTACTCTACGTCCCACCGGCCGCCCTGTCTACCCCTCTTCCAAAAATCTACGGCACACTCGCGACGCTCCTGCTTCGAGTCGCTCCCAAACGCCGGCCCGATACTCTTCTCGGCATGGACCACCGGGAAGCACAGCCCGGATGTCTGCAGATCGTACTGCACCTGGTCCAGGGCAGGATACCAGGGGGCATAGACGATGACCTCGAGACCGTCCACGGCAAGCTGTGGCCCTACTCGGAGAATGGCTGTGTGATCGGGTCGATCGTAATCCCGTGTAAAAGCGCCGGTGGAGCAGAGCAGCCGCAGAGAGCCTCGTGATGTCGAGTCTTCCCCCGGTGAACATGATCTCCCGGAAGTCACACGCGGCTCCATCGCGCCGGGAGGGTGTAGGGCCACCCCTCCTGCCAGGCAAACGGCGCATCCACCAAATCCTCCAGGGGAACCCCTGCCAGCAGATGGTCCAGAGCCAACCGGTTCGCCGAGTGCGCGATGATCACAATCCTACTCCAATCCCGGCTCGCCGCGAGATCCCGCAAGAAGTCGCGCATCTGGTCTACCACCTCCCGGTAGCTCTGTCCGCCCGGCCAAGGCTCGTCGATGTGCCAGGATCGCTCGGCGGTGAGCCGCGCCACCAGCATGCCGTTCAGCGCGCCGTAGTTGCACTCCCGCAGCCGGGCGTCTCGATAGATGGGAATGTCGCTGCCGCCGAAGGCAATCTCCGCCGTCTCCACCGCCCGGGCCAAGTCGGAGACGAACACCGCGGTAACGTGGTCCCTCCGGTGCCGCCCACCCAGCATCTGCGCCTGTTCGCGGCCCCGCTCTGAGAGCTGCCCCGGCAGCCAGCCGGTCGCAATGCCTCGCTCGTTATCCGTGGTTGTCGAATGCGTCTCGTAGATGATCTCGACTGGCATGATGCACCCGGGTTCACCGGCTCACGACTCATAATACTTGGTGAGTGAAAGCGAGAGGAGGGTCGAGTGCGCGACGATGAGACCGAACTACGGATCGATCTCCTGCTGGGGGCCAACCGCGCCAATTGGGACGACCGCACCACGGTCCACCTGGAGGCCTACCCGGTCCAGGCCTTCAGGGCCGGAGAGAGCACGCTGCGTGGCATCGAGCGGGCCGAGGTGGGTGAGGTGGCCGGAAAGGCACTCTTGCACCTGCAGTGCCATTTCGGGCTGGATACTCTCTCCTGGGCGCGCCTCGGCGCCCAGGTTACCGGCGTCGACTTCTCGGAGAGAGCCATCGCCGCCGCCCGCTCCCTGGCCGATGAGCTCGGCATCGAGGCTCGCTTCCTCTGCTCCGACGTTTACAGCCTCCCGGACGTGCTTGCCAGGCGATTCGATATCGTCTTCACCTCCTACGGTGTGCTGACCTGGCTCCCCGATATCCATCGCTGGGCGGAGGTCGCGGCCCACTTCGTCCGGCCCGGCGGCTTCCTCTATGTCATCGATGGCCATCCACTGACCCACCTGATCGACGACTGCGGCGAGTGGCTCCGGCCGGGCGCCGGCTACTTCGATCGGGAGCCAGAGCGCGTCGAGCGGCACGGCTCCTACGTCGGTGAGCCCACCACTTTTGAACACCCCGTCACCTACCAGTGGCAGCATACCCTGGGTGATATCGTGAGCGCCCTAATCGACGCGGGTCTTCGGATCGAGTTCCTGCACGAATGGCCGGTGGCTACGTATCGGGCCTTCGAGCCGATGCAACATGGGGAAGATGACTACTGGCACCTGCCCGACAACCGCTGGCCGCTCCTCTTTTCCCTCCGCGCCAAGCAGGCTGCAGATGGGACATGATGTCTCCACGAGCACGCCACTCGAATCGATGCGCCGTCTGTCGGGGATAGCCGGGATCGAGAGTTCCGTCGCCACCCTCGAGCCCCTGGGAGGTTCCGGCCTCACCAATCGGCTGTGGCTCGTCTCCCTCCGCGATGGCAGGCGCTTCGTCCTCCGAGAGTACCGATGGCCCTATCCCGAGCCAGATCTCGACCGTGCCGCCAAAGAAGCGTATCTCCACCACCTCCTGGCTAAGCGGGGCGTGCCGGTAGCTCCGATCGTGGCGTACAACGACAGCGCGGCGCTCATGGAGTACGTTTCCGGCGAGACACTGGGCGCGGTGGCCGGGCGAGTCCCGGCAGAGGAGCTCGCCCCCGCATGGTTCCAAGCTGGGGAAGTGTTGCGCCGGGCGCACTCCATCACCTACCCGCCTGGCATTGCCAGCGTGATCGTCGGTCGCGGCCACGTCCGGTCATTTGCCGACGGATCGTGGGGGCGCTGGGTTCAAGGCGATATTCTCCGTCATACCAGGCATCTGGAAGAGCAGGGAGCACTGACAGTAGGGCAGGTAGCGCGCATCCACCATATCGCGGCGGAAACCGTGCCCATCCTGGACGGAATCAGCCCTACTCTGCTCCACAACGACTTGCATCCCGGGAACATTCTGATCCGACAGACGGCGCAAAAGTGGGAGCTTGCCGCCGTCCTCGACTGGGAATATGCCTGGGTCGGGGATCCCGTGTGGGACCTGGCGCGCTTCGAGGTGTGGCGACCAGAGGAGATTGGCCCCACTCCGCCCGCCTTCTACGAGGGTTACGGCTCCCATCCGAATGCTCTTCGCTTTCGGCTCTATGAGATGGCCCTCTGCCTCTGGCGGGCTCAGGCGCAGGGTCACACCGCATTGGCTCGTGTCGATGCGGCAGCTACCAACTATGTTCGGCGTCTGGGGATCGCTCTCTCGCAGATCGAGGATCTCCTCCCCCGATGACAAGGGAGGATAATCCCTGGGAAGTGACTCGTCTTCGCGTCGCGGGGCTAGCGTCCAGACCGAATCTGGTAAGTATGGATGGTCCTCGGCCGGTAGGGACCGTCATGATCTCCTGCAAGTAGTAACTGGAACAGCAGGAAGGATAGGGAGTGCTGCCATGCCCCGCATTCGCCATGACCACAGCGAGCCCTCGATGCTCGGCCTGACGGTCGCCGCCTTCATCTTCGACCGAGCCGGACGTATCTTGCTGATCAAGGAGAACTACGACCAGCGGCGCTACGGACCGCCGGGCGGCACGATCGAGGCCAGTGAGAACCCCAAAGAGGCAGTGATCCGCGAGGTGATGGAAGAGACTGGCACAACGGTAAACATCTCTGAACTCATCGGCGTCTACCACTTCGTACCGGCCAACCGAGAGCCCTGGATGACCTTTGCCTTCCGCTGCGAGATCGAAAGCGGCCAGGCCAACGTGCCCGACAGCGGGGAGATCGCCGAGATCGGCTGGTTCGATCCACGCGGCCTTCCCTCCCCGCTGACAAACCTCGCTCCCTATGCCATCGCGGATGCACTCCGTGGCGCCTGCGGCATCGTGCCGGATACCATCGAGCTACTATGACCGTCGCCCAGCCGATGCCGGGCACCCACCATGTCCAGATCGCCATGCCGGTCGGCGGCGAGGACGCTGCCCGTGCGTTCTACAGGGATCTGCTGGAGCCCCAGGGAAACCTTCGATGAGACGATGGACGCGTGCAAGGAAGAAGCGAAGTGATTGACGTGAGTCAGGCGATCTCCTTCATCAGGCAGCAGGGAACGCCAATCGAGCGGACCCGCCTCGACTACCTGCGGCACGGGAAATCTCCTTCGTCCGCCATCGGCGAGGAGCTCTTTTCCGGTCAGCGTCCGGATGGTGGCTGGACCCCCTTCTGGAAGCCCAAATACAGCTCGCTGGATGCCACCTGTTTCCGCCTGGCCCAGGCCGAGCAACTCGGCCTGATGGCGGCGAACCCGGTCACCCGAGTGTTGCCGTTCCTGCTGGGACGTCAGCGTGCCGATGGGAGCTGGCAGGAGGATCGATCAGTGGCGGAGGCGGCTCCTCCCTGGGCCAAGCCCGACGATCTCGCGGCGACGCTCTACCTCACGGCGAACTGTGGCTACTGGGTGTCGCGGCTCAGCGGCGATCCGCCGGCCGCCATCCAGGCAGCGCGCTTTCTCCTGGAGCATGCGGACGACAGCGGAAGGATGCCGACCTTTGCCCACGGCCACTGGCTCGCCACCGGCTTATGGCATCGAGCGGGCTATCGCCAGGCGACCGAGCGTACCATGGGGTATCTGGACACCATCCTCGCCTCCCTCCCCGCGAGCAACCTGAGCTGGTTGATCCTAACCCTCGCCGGGGCGGGGATCGCCCCCGCCCACCCGTTGCTCGAGCGCGCTGCCGCGCGGTTAGTGGAGGAACAACAGGACGACGGGCACTGGGTAAACGAAGATGGGTCGCAGCAGGATGTGCACGCCACGCTGGAAGCGCTGCGAGCGCTGCGGCTCCATGAGGGGGTTGGGATGACAATCGTGGCTAGAACACCGGCCCGACTGGAGGGCAGCCGGATCGTGCTGCGCGATTGGGAGGCGCGAGACCTCGAGCCCCTGGCTGCCTGGCTTGCTCCCGGCCACCGCTGGCGAACCACCGACGCTCCCTACTTCTCGGACATGACGGGCGACCAGATCGACGCCTATGTCGTCGGCATCCGGGACCGGATCCGGACGGGAGGTCTACCGGTTCCACGCCATAGCCTCGTGATCGCGGAGAGGGATGCAGGCAATCTGATCGGCATGGTGTCATGGTACTGGGAGAGCCAAGAGACTAACTGGCCGGGCGTGGCCATCGTGATCTACGATCCCGAGTGCTGGGGTCAAGGCCTGGGTTACAAAGCCCTGGGTCTCTGGACTGACTATCTCTTTCGCATGCTGCCGGAGATCGTGCGCGTCGATCTTCGGACCTGGTCGGGCAACGGGGCCATGATGCGCCTGGCGGAGAAGCTGGGGTACGTCGAGGAGGCGCGCTTTCGCCAGGCCCGCATCGTCGATGACGCCTACTACGACGGGATGGGCTATGGGGTGTTGCGGGAGGAGTGGGAGGCCCGCTACCCGCCGGGATTCGCCACGGCACTGAGGTCGGAAGACTGAGAGAGGTGTGATGAGGTGATGAGCGTTCGCACCGCCGTCACCATGCCCTCCAGCCGCTGTAGGCTTGCCCGCAGTTCCTCCGGACCCCGTCCGGAGTGACCCAGGATCTCCTCGACAGCTGCCCTGAACCCCGGTACGTGGAGCGGGAGTCGCTCGGCGGCCACCACCGCGCTCTTCTCATTGATGAGATAGCGCTCGTTGAGGGCAAAGAGCACCTGCACCAGGCAGTTGACAGAGCGGAACAGGCACCCGGCCACGTAGCAGACATCGCCGCGCTCCGCCGACGAGCGGGCGGTTTCGAGTGCAAAGCCGGCTTCCCAAAGGAACCGGTCGATGATGGCGCTCCCCAGCGCGGCCGGATAGGGCACGGTACGCGCCTTGAGGGCCGCGATCTCGTCCTGCGGATCGAACAGCGGAAGGCAAGAGGCGACCTCACCCATGTACAGATAGCTGGGTAAGCCGAAGGGGTGGCCGGGCTGATAATGGACGGTGACGCGTCCCTGCCGGCTCTCCTCGATGCTTGTCCGTACTCGCGTCAGGTCCCGATACAGCCAGTCCACCTTCTGGCCCTCGATCTGCAGCCAGGCTCCGCCGTTGATCCACGCCCCCCACTCGCCAAAGTCGGTCACGGTAGCCGCCGCGTGCCGATCGTCCAACTGGCGCGCGACGTCGCGCAGTGCCCCGATGGAAGGCCGGTGGTCGGGATGGTAGTAGATGCCAAGATCGAGGTCGGAATCGGGGTGCGCCTCACGCCGCGCCCAGGAGCCACCAAGCACCACAGCCGCCACACCCCGAACAGAGCCGAGCAAGCTCGCCACGCGCAATGCCAACTCCATCGGGAGGCTATTCCTCCCTGATGTGCCCATGCTTGATGGTAGCAGCCCAATATCCACTGCCCCGGCCACAAAGGCTGATCCTCGATCTCGGTCTAACGGTCGGCGGCGAGCGCCAGGCGACACAGCTCAGGGTAGTCGGGCGGCGCGAGCGGGAGGCGGGAGGCGTCCTTACAGAAGGCGCGACTCGCGGAGCGCTGGCTGAGCAGGACGGCGGCATCTCGCCACAGGAGCAGCCGTCACAGACCCGCATCTTATGCCCGACCGGGGTCGTGAAGTACAAACTATAATCGGCCCAGTGAGTATCCACCACCGATGAAGCTTAGCATCGCCACCTGCCAGTTTCCGGTCGACGCCGACATCCACAGGAACCTGGGGTACGTCCTCCGTCAGATGCGCCGCGCCCGTGACCGGGGCGCGGACGTAGCACATTTCCCGGAGGCCTGCCTCTCCGGATATGCAGGTCCCGATTTCGCATCCACCACGCAGCTCGACTGGGGCCTCCTGCTTCACGCCACGGAGCAGGTGCTGGACCTGGCTGGCCGCCTGGGACTCGAGGTGATTTTAGGATCTACCCACTGCCTAACGCCGCCCCACAAGCCGCACAACAGTCTCTACATCATCAGTGACCGCGGCGAGCTGCTTGATCGCTACGACAAGATGTTCTGCGCCGGAGACGGTCGCCCCGACCCGCAAACCGGTGACCTTGGTAACTATAGCCCCGGGGATCACTTCTCGGTGTTCTCTCTCAAGGGGGTGCGCTGCGGGGCGCTAATCTGCCACGACTACCGGTACCCGGAACTGTACCGAGAGTATAAGCGCCGAGGGGTGCAGGTCATGTTTCACTCCTACCATGCGGGTCACATTTCTTCAGAGCGCATGAGGGCGATGCAAGAGTATGTCGGTGCCAAACATCACGCGCTCAGCGGCGGCACCACCCTCCCGGGCATCACCATGCCGGCAACCATGCAAGCGGCCGTCGCCGCCAACCACCTGTGGATTAGCTGCCCCAACAGCTCGGCACGGGAAAGCTGCTGGCCAAGCTTCTTCGTTCGCCCGGACGGAGTCATCACCGGCCGGCTGCGCTTGCACACCGCGGGCGTCCTGCTCTCGACCGTGGACACCGAGGAGCCGCTCTATGATTCGACTGTCGCCTGGCGTGACCGAGCGATGCAAGGCGTCTTTCATAGTGGGACGCTCGTCCACGACGAGCGGTCGGAAAACCGGACGCGGTTATGAGCACACCGATTCATTTTCGCGGGACACCGGAAGCGAAGCGTGAATATCAGTAGCCTTTCAGGGTCAAGCGGTATGTCGCCCGCGGATACTGCTCTCAGGAGGGTGATTGCGACGTTCGAGAACGCTTTCCCGGATCGCATTCGCGGCTACTACGTCCATGGGAGCGTCGCAGACAACACCAGTATCGCTACGAGTGACGTCGACCTCGATGTTGTGGTGAAGGGAGGGTTCACAGAGCCAGAGGAACACGTGGCGTTCGTCCAAGCCGTCCGCGCTATCGCCGCTTCCAGCGACCTTGAGGTGGACATCGACGTAACTGATGAAGCATCGCTGTTCGATGGAGCCGAGCCGACATTCAAATTGGGGAGTCGCCTCCTCCATGGAGAGGACATCCGGGCACAGGTGCCTCTATTGTCGATTGATCAGTGGGGCCGTGAGCGGATGTACCGCGGCTATTTCCTCCTGGTTCGAGTCTTTCATCGCCCCTCTCGGGTCCGGTATCCAATCGGTTTCCCTGATCCGGATGCCGAGTTCTTTGGGTACGCGGATCGCCGTGTGAGCCTTGGCGACGGAACCGACGTCCCAAGTACACGAGATCTCATGCGCGTAACCGGGTGGCTCGCAACAGCACTGATTGCCCACGAAGGGAAGCAATATGTTGCGCGAAAGCGAGACTGTCATCGCTTGTACCGAGAAGTCTTCCACGACGAGTGGGCCTCCTTGCTCGAGGACATATACGTCACGTGTCGCGGAAGATGGCGTTGCCTCATTCCCGACGACCCCGGCGACCGCGACCATCTACTAAGGATCTGCACGCGAGTTCTCGCATTTGAGAATTACTTCCTGGCTCGCTTCCAGCCCTTCCTTCTCGCGGAACTACGACGAGCCGAGCATGGAGAAGAGAGCCGCGCGCTCTGGCTCATGAGAGAGATACCCCTCGAAGACGATGAGGTCCTTGGCACCTTGCAGGACCTCTCGCTATAACGCACAGCGGGCGGTACTACCTTGTGCGAAGGTCTTTAAGACTCAAGACGCCGCCCGGCGAGGGACAGGTGGTGAAACGCCTGGAAGTATCTCTCGCACAATCCCTGCGATATCACGAGCTGCCGGGGCGTCGAAGTTCGTGAGCACGATGGCCGTGTAGTCCTGCACCGGGTAGCTACCAAGCCGGGGCTGGAAGCCCGGGGCCACACTGCCATGTCCAAGGGGCTATTGATAAAGGCCTTCACGTGCACCATTTTTGACCACACCCTTCGGCCCGACTCTAGCCATTTCGGCACACAGAGCGTGCCGGCTACGCCGGCGGAATCGAACCCGTGGTGCCTTGTGGCGATACGGGTCACCCGTCTTGTATTTCAGCGTCGGTCCCTAAAATCGACGGCTGTCTGATACCGTACTAGCATGGATGCCGAAGACACGCGATTTACGGCCGAGATGCTCGTCGCCTATGCAGCACGTGAGCGTGGTATTGCGGTCGGTCAGATCGGGGTCGCGCCTGTTGTGGTTATGTCGTGGTTCCCGGCCGTTATCCGGTCGCTCGCCGAGCGCACCGCAGCTACCCGCTCCGAACACTGGATCTACGGCGAGCGTCACGCGCTGTATTCAGGTGAGATCGAGGGGCAGCCGATCTCGTTTGCCCATGCGCCGGTCGGTGCGCCCGGAACAATCACGATGATGGAGGAGTTGGAGGAGTTGGTGGCGTGCGGAGCGCGCGTGTTCTGGGGTCTTGGCCTGGCAGGCGGTCTCCAGGATCAGACGGTGCTCGGCAGGTGCATCATCCCGACCGCTGGCATCGCAGAGGAAGGAACATCGCGGCACTATCTGGACGCTGACACGGTGATCGCCCCAGCCCAACGACTGGTCGCGATCGCTGAGGAGGTGTGCGAACTGGAAGGAATAGACGTCCTGTCTGGTCCCGTCTGGACGACGGATGCGCCCTATCGCGAGACGGTGAGCAAGATCCAGGAGTACTGCCGGCAAGGCGCGCTGGGTGTGGACATGGAAACGTCGGCCATGTATGCATTCGGTCAGGCAAAGGGCGTGGAGGTCTGCAATCTCCTTGTCGTGAGCGACGAACTGCTGCGCGAGTGGCGGCCAGGCTTCCTCGCGGCTGTGGTGAGTGAGGCGCTTAACCGCCTCGAACGGGTCGTGCTGCGGTGCGCCGCGGCGGCGGCCACCTCGAAAGGGTTCGATCCACATGGATGATGTGACGGGACCAGGACGGGGGGCCGGGGGAGACCCGAAGGACCTCTATACCCTGGGCTATGATCCGCGTGAACAGCGTCGTATGGGCGGCCGAACCGCGAGTCAGGCGGCGCACTTTGTACTGCCGTACCTGCGCCCGGGGATGCGCGTCCTCGATTGTGGATGCGGACCCGGTTCGATCACCATCGGACTGGCCAGGGCAGTTGTGCCCGGTGAGGTGGTGGGGATCGACGTTGAGCCCCGCCAGGTTGCGGTTGCCCAGGCCCACGCGGAAGAGCACGGAATCGGCAACGTTCGATTTGAGGAAGCGAGTGCCTATCATCTCCCCTTCCCCGATGGCGCATTCGATGCCGTGTTTGCTCACGCCGTTCTGGCGCACCTCCGCCATCCCCTTCGAGCCCTCCGCGAGTTTCGACGAGTCCTGAACGAGCGTGGTGTGGTCGGCGTCAGTGACCTGGATTGGGGAGCAGTCCTGTGGGAGCCGGCCACGCCGCGGCTCAGGGAGGCTCGTGACCTCCTCCTTCGCGTGCGCAACCATACCGGCAGCCCCTACTACGCACGCCACCAGCGCCGCTTCCTCCTGGAGGCTGGGTTCGCCTCGAGCGAGGCATCAACGACACCCACCTATCAAACGTATGCGGGAACCATCGACGAGACGCGGCGTTGGGCTGCGACCGTGATGCGATGGTTCCAGGAGCCGGCATTGGCGGAGGTGGCACTGAACCACAACTGGGCGAACCAAGACGGACTTGACGCCATGATCGCTGAAGTGCAGGCATGGGGAGAACAACCCGATGCCTTCTTTGGCGTGCTGACCTGCTCAGCGGTTGGTTGGGCCGGCGGGGATGCTTCGGCGCAGCAGGACGAATTGGCTAACTGGCGCTCTAGGATTGACCGTCGACCTCCACCGTAAGTTGACTGGTCGGACATACCGAAGACGTCAACACTCCGGGCAACAACGGCAGCATATATTGTCAGAGACTCGGTGGAGGGTCCTGCGGCGACGCTCTCCTCAAAAGACCGTCAGTGCCAAAGCGACGGGCACTTTTCGCCTGCATACTCGAAGCGTATGAACCGATCAGCCCCGGTAAGTCCGCACTACTCATCTCCTTCGTAGGAGCCTCTGGAGTTCATCGCGCTGCTTGCCTGGGTACCGGTGCTCGTTGCTCGTGTCTTTCCGCTTACATGACCGCTTCTCGGCCGCTCGCTGCGTACTCGCTGTCACTTTATGCCCGGCGATAGCGCCACGGACACGGAAAGCTTCGCGCTCGGGAGCCACTCCCGAGGGGTGCGCAACTCGGCGGTGACGATGTCTGATTTTCGCAGGGGCGGCATTGGGGGCGGGCCGATCGGCGTGGGGACGATACTGCGCGGCGGTGGTAGTGTGCCGGCCACAGAAGATATGGGAAGGATGCGCGGTGAGGCCACCGACTGCCAGCGGAACCGCCAGAAGGGTACGGCGCGACACGTCGCAGGCCACACCTCAAGTGGTTTTTAGGGCCGGTCGAGGTTGTTCAGGGAGGGTAACGTGAGGAGCGCACTCCTTGTAACAATCCATCGCTATGTTTACAGATCACGGAGGAGAAGGGGAAGGCGCCGGCCGGTGACGAACCCGAGATCCGCACACAGAGCGAGCGTATCCGCATCATCCCCCCACGACTTGAGTTGGGGTCGCGCTATCCCTCTCTCCCGCAGGTATCTCATCGCCATGCCCAGCAGGGGAGCGCGTAGGGGAACGTGGCGATACGGCGGCGCCACTCCGGGGCTGTCGATGATGCCGTTTTCGTCCCGAAGGTCGACGCGCACCACGCCCGCCGGCTCCCCCTGCTCGTCGAGCACGAGGAACACGCCGTCCAGCGACCAGGAGGAGTACGTCCGCACACTGAACGGAGCGGGGAGAGCGACCTCTGGAGCGCGGACATCGGGACCGGCTTCCAGAAGCGTGTAGGCGGCACCTGGGAGGAAGCCCTCCACCCGAGCGATCGACGCGACTGCCCCGTTCTCCTCGGCCACATACAGTTCCGCTTGCCGTGCGCCAAGCTCCCGTGCCCGCTCGATAGCCCGATGCAGAAGGGATCGAATATCGTGGACGCCATCCTCTCCCGGAAGGATGTGCAGGAGCACGTCAGCTCTCCGCGACGCCGTGGTCTTCCAGATCCCACCGTAGGCCACGAGGTGTCCACCTCTCTCCACGACCCAGCGGTCTCGTGAGGGATCGTGCCCTGGCCACTGCAGCGCGGCCCGCAACTCCTCCTCCGTGCTCACCTCCATGCCGGGGTCATCCCGCGCCGCATCAGCGAGGAAGGCGGCCAGTGCCAGCAGATCGGAGTCAGGATTGAAGGAACGAAGCGTCATGTGCCTCCCCTGGAGTAAGTCTAAAGGTCAAGTGCTTAGATCGTCGAGGATGGCGGCCGCGGGACCCGTGAGGTGCAGGAACCGAGCGCCAAACGTCGCCAACTCTTCCGGCATAACGGCATTGCGATGGGCATAGAGCGGCGCGATGCGATCGTACGCCGCGGCATTCATAGTACTTGTCGTTCCTGCCGGCCTGTGTTCCATCGGTGAGGTAGTATACCGAACTAGCGCTCCGGTGGACCGGAGCGACGGGGGACAGGTTTCGGCCCGCAGGAGGGAGGAGTATCAAATGATGGACGCGCCGGCAGAAGCGATCATTCGCGTCTGCGGTGGACTCTTGTACGCCGAGGGCCGCATCCTGCTTGGCAAGCGAACGGCAACGCGCACGTCCTACCGGTACCGGTACGTCCGTGGGAACCGGGTCCGTGTACGGCTGCGGCTGCGTCGGACCGGGTTCAGGCGGTTGGGGCGGCAACGGCACATCGGTCGGAACGAATGGTTCTCGTCGAACGATGCCGCCAGTTGCTCTGCCAGGGCCTCACAGGCCTTCGCATACGCGTCCCATAGTCGACGCGGCACCTGGGTCGTCAGGTTCTCGCGATAGCGCGCCTGATACGCTTGGATCGCAGCCTCCGTCTGGGGATTGACCTCGGGAAACCCCTCGTTCTGCTCCGGCTCGTCGGCAGGATACCCGGCCAGCTGATCGAGCATGGAGCGCGGCACGTCGAAGGTGCTGGCGAGCCGGTGGAGATATCGGACCGACGGGGTCACGTGCCCCCGTCGCCAGCGCGACACCTGGACATCGGCCACGCCGACCTGGCGTGCCATGTCCGCCTGCGATAATCCCCGGCTTTGCATGGTCGCTTCCAGCCACTGGCCGAAGCGGTTTGGTGAATTCGGCATGGATCGTCTCCTTGGCGTCATCTTACTATCACGATAGTGATCTTACAAACGGTCATGATAACGAACTTGGCCCGGAGAGTGTGCGCAGCAGACGCCGCAACGGTTCGCGAGTGGGCATTCCTGGGCTGGATCGCGTTGGGAGACCTGGTGAAGTACTTGCGGCGGGGATTGCTCTGGGAAGCACTCGAGCGCCTGCATGAGGCGCGAGCACAGGTCTGGCGCCTCTGCCTCTGGGCCGTGACTCAGAAGCTCCGCTACCCGGTGTACGGCCTGACGGCGGCCCTCGACCACCCGGAGATCAGTCTTCCCCGGCATCGAGGCGACCGTCGCCGATCCCGATCGGAGCCGTCCGTACCGTCTGCAGTGGCAGGTTAATGGGGATTCGGGTCGCCGGCCGTGGCGGCAGTGAAGTCGATGAGGAAGTCTTCGGCACCAGCGGCTTCGTCGACATGTCCGGCGATCCAGAGAGCGACCGAGATGGATCGATGTGCCGCCCACCAGTACACGAGGCGGACCGCCTCGTCGGTCATCTCCATCCCATAGACAGTGAAGAACTCGTGCCACTTCCGGCGGGGAATGTACCACCAGAGGAAAGGGCCGATATCGCGCATCGGATCCGAGAGGGTGACCTCGTCCCAGTCGATCAGGTACACACGATCGTGAGAGAGAAGGAAGTTCGTCGCGTTGGGGTCGAGGTGCGTTGGAACAATCGGTCCAGCCGGAACCCTCTGCCCCTGCTTCTGCCACCTGGCAAGGCTCTCGATCACACGGCCGGAATGGAAGATGGGAGGCTGGGCATGATTGAATGCCGCACGGATGTCGGTGAGTGCATCGCTCACGGCATTCACGTGTCCGAGCTTCCGACGTGGCGAGAGCGTTCGTACAAGTTCCTCATCCTGCTGATACGTCCGGATAAGCGTGGCGATGCCCGCCAGATGCTGGCCGAGCCAGGAACGGTCCGGATGAGTCCCCTCGACGTAGCGCTGGATGATATACGGCCGATCGCCATGGCGAGCAACAGCCACAACTGTCGGAACGATGCCGAGGTCGCTCAACCGCCGGAGAGCAAGACCATCAACATCCCACTTGACGAACACCGAGTGGCGTTCTGAGCGAGCCACGTAGGCGCCTGCTCCCCGTCCCTGCTTCGCCGGAGCGAGTTTCCATGCCCCCGGACCAAAATGCTCGCGCAGGATGGCATGAGTTAGCGCAACCTCTGATTCGCGGTGTACTGACATGGTCTCAGTCTACGTTGGTATGGCACAGACAAGGGACTCACGTGGACCCATCTGATCGATGTGCGGCGATCGCCACCGGGAGGACGCGCGAAGGAGTAGACTACGTCCGTGATCCTCGCTCGGTCGCTGGGAGGGAGCGCGTGATGGACCCCAAAGACCACGTTAGAGACGGCTACAACGTCGTGTCCTATGCCTATCGAGGGGATGACGCCGAGGACGGGGAGCAAGGACTGTGGCTGGAAGAACTGGCGTCCCATCTCGCACCAGGCGCGGCGATCCTGGATCTTGGCTGCGGGTGTGGAATTCCCGCGGCGCGCTGGTTGACCTCGCATGGATACATCGTTACGGGGATTGACCTTTCCCCCGTCCAGATCGAGCGGGCGCGGCACTTGGTGCCCGACGCCCAGTTTTGCTGCGCCGACTTCACAACGCTGGATCTGCCCGAGCACGCGTTCGATGCCGTCGTGTCCTTCTTTGCCATCATCCACGTCCCGCTTGCGCAGCAGGCGATTCCGGGATCGTAGGCTTCGAAGTACAGGCACCCGAGATCAGGGATACCGGACGGCTGACAAGGACGAAGGGCATACCCGTACGGCGGAGATGCTGCCGCCGGAGCGGACGCGAGATTGACAACCAGCGTCAGCATTCGTCCCATGAATAGCGCTCCCAGGACGCGCGATTGCGCGTCTTCTATTCTCGCCGCAATCACCTCGGCTCGGCAGTGCAACGTCGCAACATACCTGAGGGTGCCTTGGCGGGGTGCCTCTCGTCCGGCATCAGGCGGTTTTTCACCGCGATCAGGCGAGGCCCTCGCAAAAGCTCCTGCCCTTTAGTAAGACGGCAGGTCAAGTTCGTGTCTTCCCTCTCAAGTGTAGCTCTATATTTCTATTTGCCTCAAATCGTCAATATATTGTCTTCTAGTCGTATCGAGGCCAACCATCATGGGAGGTGTTGTCATGGCGACTGATGATCTGCTGCAGCAGCTGCAGAAAGTCTTCTGGATCGGTGGATCGGTTTGTGCCGGGAAGTCCACAACCGCCGACATTGTAGGAGAACAGTGCGGTGCTGCGGTCTATCACTTTGACCAACAGGAGCCGTTTCATGTCGTGCGCAGTATTCCGGAGGAACAGCCGCATACCATCCGGTTCATGAGTAGGACGATGGATGAGAGATGGGTTCTCTCGTCGCCCGATGTAAACGCTGGGGAAGAAGTAGGCCATTGGCCGGTGTAAAAGTAGGCCACCTACGTCGATGCCTCCGAGTGTAGAGTATCGTCGAGATTGCGTCCTTTGAGGCG
>JAABUZ0100006224.1_pt1 | contig 15063 bp, 11 predicted proteins | sample 5562091 | NCBI WGS metagenome assembly JAABUZ01 (sample SAMN12813069, study PRJNA571459) | rock metagenome | isolation source: Antarctica rocks | place: Antarctica: Victoria Land, Linnaeus Terrace sud | collected 2015-12-21 | reverse complement strand
CACGAGGCACGAGGCACGAGGCACGAGGCACGAGGCACGAGGCACGAGGCACGAGGCACGAGGCACGAGGCACGAGGCACGAGGCACGAGGCACGAGGCACGAGGCACGCTTGCGGTTCGGCGGCCCAGCAACACTCACAGACAGACAGCCGCAACCGGCCTGCAGCAGCACTTACGGGTGCGCGCTGCCGTCGCGAAGCGCGCGTGAGCAACCAGCTCGTCGAGGCCACGAATGCAGGCGTGCGATGGTCTCGCACCGATCGCCGGATGCCGCTCGTCGCGATCCGCCGCCGATCGCGGATGCTTGCACGCGATAGGGATCACGCGGTTCACGCGGCGTTCCTCGCAGATCAAGCCGTCGGTACATATGCACACGGCGTGCGGATCACCCAGTCCGCTCGGTCATCCCTGCTCAGCGCGGGTGCGTTAGCGGCCCTCGGTCAGGTTGAGGTGCGTCGACGCAATTGAGGTTCCTTGACTTTGGGGATGAATGCAGGCTCAGGAGCGTTGAACCTGCCGCCCGATTGCGCTTGCGAGGCCGTCGGATCGAGCTGCCCTCGACGCCGACCGTCGCGCGGACCTCGTTTTGCTGCTTGCTCACCGCGAGCTCTTCCGGCCGAGTGAGCAGCTAGAGCGAGTCGCCTGCGGCTGCCGGATCAGCGGCGTGCGGCAATGCTCGGCGCAGTTGAAGGCCAGCCGACTCGCGTGACTCGTCAACGCGACGCCGCACAATCGGCGGCGACTCGTCCAGCCTCTTGGTGGTCCCCAGTGGGTCCTCCGGTGGTTACCCCTCCCGAGCGAGCGCGGATCGGATTCGGCGTATCACATGGCGCGACAACACTCGGGACGCGCAAATGGACGCCGGACGTCGGGCGCATGCGTCAGACTGTGTGCTCCGCCGGCGGCATGTTGAGCCGGCACCTAGCGACATGCTCCCGCGCCCCCGGAGGCCGAACCAGTGACCGTCACAGACACCGACATCCTCGACGTCGCCCGCGATCAGGTGCTCAAATGCGGCGTCGGCCTTGACGAGGCGCAGACGCTCGGTGTCCTGCGGCTCCCCGACGAGTCGATCCCCGACGCGCTCGCCGTCGCCCACGACGTGCGCATGCGCTGGTGCGGGCCGGAGGTCGAAGTCGAGGGGATCGTCTCTATCAAGACGGGCGGATGCCCCGAGGACTGCCATTTCTGCAGTCAGTCGGGACGGTTTTCGACGCCTGTCCGCTCGGTCCGGCTCGACATTCCCGCGCTTGTCACAGCGGCGCGGCAGACGGCGGATACAGGGGCGACCGAGTTCTGCCTCGTCGCCGCGGTGCGCGGGCCCGACGAGCGGCTGATGAGCCAGGTCGGCAATGCCGTCCGCGCCATCAACAACGCCGTCGAGATTAACATCGCCTGCTCGCTCGGGATCCTCACCCGCGCGCAGGGCGAGGAGTTAGCGGCCCTTGGCGTGCACCGTTACAACCACAACCTCGAGACTGCCCGCTCTCACTTCGCGAGCGTCGTTAGCACCCACACGTGGGAGGAGCGTTGGGAGACGCTCGAGCTCGTGCGCGAGCTCGGCATGGAGGTGTGTTGCGGCGGAATCGTTGGTATGGGCGAGACGCTGGCGCAGCGCGCGGAGCTCGCCGCCCAGCTTGGCCGGCTAGCGCCCGACGAGGTGCCGCTCAACTTCCTTGACCCCCGTCCCGGCACACCGTTCGCCGATCTCCCGCAGCTGCGGCCCACCGAAGCGCTGCTAACGATCGCGGCCTTCCGCCTGGCGTTGCCTCGGACCGTGCTCCGCTTCGCCGGGGGACGGGAGGTCACCCTCGGCGACCTCGGCACCCGTCAGGGCGTCCTAGGCGGCATTAACGCGATGATTGTCGGCAACTACCTCACCACCCTGGGGCGCGATCCCGGTGATGACCTCGAGCTGCTCGACGAGCTCCGGATGCCGGTCAAGACGCTCTCCAAGGTGCTGTGATCGCGGCTCCGGTGCGGCGACCGCCGGTTTGCGACCCCGCCACGGGAACGTTCTGCGACGGCTGCGGCGGGCCCGTGGCGGCGGGTGACCACACCCGCTGCCGGACCCGGCGCTCGCAGAGCGACCCGCCGCGCTTCTGCACGGGCTGCGGGCGCCGCCTCGCGGTCCAGGTGCTGCCGGTGGGCTACACCGCCGCTTGCGTTAGCTGCGGTCCGGTGAGCTGAGATCTCAGCCGAGCGAGCGCTCGGCGAGGTACTCCGTGTGGTATTCGCCGCGGCGGAAGCCGTCGTCGTCGAGCACCCGTAGGTGAAAGGGGATGGTCGTGCGGACCCCGTCGATGGTGAACTCCTCCAGCGCGCGCCGCCCGCGTGCCATCGCCTCTTCGCGGTCTGCGCCCCAGACGATTAGCTTGGCGATCAGCGAGTCGTAGAACGGTGGGACTGCGTAGCCGTTGTAGACCGCCGTATCCACGCGCACCCCCGGGCCGCCGGGCAGCTCAAGGCCGCTGATCTCACCTGGACAAGGCATGAAGTCCGCGTCGGGATCCTCGGCGTTGATGCGGAACTCGATCGCCGCGCCGCATGCGCGGATGTCCGCCTGCGTAAAGCTCAGCCGCTCGCCCGCGGCGACGCGGAGTTGCTCCTTGACGAGGTCGCACCCGGTCACCATCTCGGTGACCGGGTGCTCGACCTGAATCCGCGTGTTCATCTCGATGAAGAAGAAGGCGCCGTCGGCGTCGACGACAAATTCGAGCGTGCCTGCGTTCGTGTAGCCGGCCGCCTCGACCAGCGCCAAGGCCGCCTGGGTCATCTCCTCGCGGGCGCCGTCGCTCAGGGCGGGCGCGGGGGATTCCTCGAGCAGCTTCTGCCGGCGCCGCTGCAGCGAGCACTCGCGCTCGAACAGGTGCACGGAGTTGCCATGCTGGTCGGCGATGACCTGTACCTCGACGTGGCGCGGGCGGATGATGAGCTTCTCGAGATACAACTCGCCGTTGCCAAAGGACGCCTCGGCCTCCCGCCCAGCGGTCTTCATGCCCCGCACGAGCGCCTCGGCGTCCTCGGCGACATGGATGCCGCGTCCGCCGCCCCCGGCAGCCGCCTTGATCATGACGGGGTAACCGATCGCCTCGGCCACCTCGCGTGCCTCACCAGTCGAGACGGTACCGTCGCTGCCCGGTACGACCGGCACCCCGGCGCTCTCGGCAATTCGACGTGCCGCCGCCTTGTCGCCCATCTGCTCGATCGCTTCGGCCGCGGGGCCCACCCAGAGGAGGCCGGCTTCGGTCACACGCCGGGCAAAGCCCGCGCTCTCGGCCAGGAAGCCGTACCCCGGATGGATCGCATCGGCCCGACTCGCGCGTGCCGCCTCGAGCAGGACATCGGCGTTCAGGTAGCTGTGACGGGCCGCGGGCTTACCGATTTCGATAGCGTCGTCGGCCTTGCGCACCCACAGCCCGTCCGCGTCGGCGGTCGAGTACACCGCGACACTGCGCAGGCCGAGCTCGCGGCAGGCGCGAATGATCCGCAGCGCGATCTCGCCGCGGTTGGAGATGAGGACCGCCTGCACCAGTCAGTCGCTCAGCGTGGCGATGTCCTGGCCGGCTTCGACGGCGTCGTCGTTCTCGACGAGGAAGCGTTCGACTGTGCCGCCCTCTTCGGCCTTAATTTCGTGAAAGCTCTTCATAATCTCGACGAGCCCGACGACTTCGCCGGCGCTCACCTCCGCGCCCTCGGTCACGAAGGGCTCGGCGTCGGGTGAGGACCGCCGGTAAAAGGTGCCCGGAATAGGGCTCTTGATCGTCCGCTCCGCCACTGTGTCCTCCTTCGCTTTTTACACGTCCTCGACGTTCGCTTCGCTAAGCCGCGCGCGCAGCGCCTCCTCGAGTCCGGCTGCTTCCTTGATCGTGACCTGACGGAAGCGAACGTGGTCGCCTCCCGGCCGTAGCTGGCCGATCTTCCAGAACGCCGCGTGCGCCACGGTCGCTGCGACGATGAAGCCGCCCGCCGTCGGCCCATCGGGACCAAGGATGACCGGCAGGTCGCCGTTGATGTTGACCGCCCCCACGGGATAGGGGTTATCGAGGATATTCGACGGGTGCCCACCGGCCACCCCGCCGCTCGAGCGCACCCAAGCAAACGGGTGGGACTCGAGGCGAATGCCGGTCCGGTCAGCGTTGCGGTCGACCTTCCACAGTCGACCGAAGAGGTCGCTGACATCGTCCTCGGTGAGGAAGTCGGGCGCTGCCTGCGGACCGACGACCGCTTCGATCTCCCACTCGCGACTGTACGGCGGCCGCGCGTCGTCACCGAAACGGCGTCCGGGCCGACCGCCGTCGGCCGCGCCGAGTGCCAGGCTGTCCCCTGCCCGCAGCGGCCGCCCCTCAAAGCCGCCGAGACCGCCCATCGTGTACGTCGCGCGCGAGCCAAAAAGCGATGGGACGTCGATCCCGCCCGCCACGGCGAGGTAGATCCGGAAGCCGGTCGTGGCGGCGATTCCGACGCTAAGCTCGGATCCGGCGCGCACGCGATGGCTCTCCCACAGCGCGAGGCGGCGGCCGTCGACCGCGAGGTCAACCTCGGCCCCACACGCCGCGATGATCGTGTCGGCCTCGATGCGGGCGCTGAAGTTGCCAAGCGCGATTTCTATCCCGGCCGCCGAAGGCTCATTGCCGACGGTGAGGTTGGCCGCCTGCATGGCGAAGAAGTCCATCGCGCCGGAGGGGAAGAAGCCCTGTCGCTGCATACCCTCACGGCCAGGATAGTCCTGCACCATGGACTGGATCCCGGGCTGGATGATCTTGATGCTAGGTCGGCTCACCGCGGCCTCCTCTACGGGACGGGCGTCGTCGCCGACGCCTCGTCGAGCTGTGCGGTGCGCCGGCCAGCCTCCTCGTGGTGCTGCTCACGTACGTCGAGGTAGCCGCCAACGTCGAAGGTTTCCTCGCCGATGTCGTAGCTGTACCGGTCGGCGCGCACGTCCTCGAACAGGCTCATGAGCTCATCCTCCTTGACGCGGTGGAACCGAACGCGGTCACTCGGACGCAGCAGCAGCGGCTCATCGCGAAAGACAGCGTTGCGACCCTGAAGGTCGTACACCGGCAGGCTACGTCCAAACAGTTGGTAGCCGCCGGGAGATTCGACTGGATAGATGGCGAGGCAGGGACCGCCGAGTCCGACCGCGCCCTCGGCCGTCCAGGTTCGCGTAGGGTTGTACTTCGGCGCCACAAGGACGTGCCGCGGGTCGACGGGAAACATGAACGGCAGGCCGGGGAAGAAGCCGATGAAGCCCGTCCAATACTCGGTTGCCAGGACGTGGGAGTAGAGCTCTTCGCGGTCGGCAAGGCCGTTGTAGCGGACGATGTACTCGATATTGTCTCCGCCCTCGCAGTTCGGCGCGTCGGCCCGGATACTGTGGATGTAGCGGCCCACAGCCTTCCGGGACTCCGAGTCGTCGAAGGCGATGGGCAGTTGGATGAGCCGGCTCGTGATCGCCATCTCACGGTCGGCCGGCAGGTCGTTGTATACGCCGTGCAGGTGGCCGACGAGCGCTTCGGTGGAGAGCCGCAAGGAGTCATAGCTCACGAGGATGGAGCGAAAGCCGGGCGCCGTCTCGATGAGCCCCTCGGCCGGCCGCTCGCACACCGCGGCGTCGAAGGCAAGGACGAAGAAGTTGAGCGTCAGGTCGAAGTCCATCTCCCCGAACTCGACGAGCAGCGCGCGGTCGCCGGCCTGGCGGACGGTGATGCTCGGCTTGCCCTGGGTCGCGGCGCTGCGCTCGATGACCGGGTCGGCGCTTAGGCTCACGTCTGTCCTCCTGCTGTCGTATGGGCGGCGACCGGCTCCGCGAGCGGGGCAAGCCGCACGCCCGCGTCCGCGAGCGCGCGCTTGACCGTGGCGGCGACCTCAACCGCGTTCGGGCCATCGCCGTGAATGCAGACTGTCGGCGCGTCGGTCCGCAGGTCGCTGCCGTCCTCGGCGTCGATGACCCGCTCCCGCACCAGGCGCAGGGTCCTCGCGGCGACCCGCTCAGGATCCCACCCACGCTTGACCGCCTCGATCGCGAGCGTCCCGTCGGGGTGGTATTCCAGGTCGACGAACGCCTCGGTGACGAGTTGAATTCTGTGCTTGGCCACCGCGTCGGCGGTCGCTTCGTTCAGCAACAGGAGCAGCAGCCCCGGATCGAACTCGGCCGTGGCCTGCGCCACGGCGCCAGCGAGGTCCGGATCGGCCGAGCACATCGCATACAGCGCGCCGTGCGGCTTGACGTGTCCGAGGCGGCCGCCCTCCGCAGTCACAAACGCTCCGAGAGCGCCGATTTGATAGGCCGTGTAATCGCGCACGTCCTCGGCGGAGACGGCCATTCGCCGGCGGCCAAAGCCGAGCAGGTCCGGTAGCGCGACGTGGGCTCCGATCTGCAGCCCGTGTGCGACCGCTGCGTGCACGGTCCGTCGTATCGTTGCCGGGTCGCCGCCGTGAAAGCCGCAGGCGATGCTCACCGAGGAGACGTGGGGCATGATCCCGACATCGTCGCCGAGCGTCCAACGCCCGAAGCTCTCGCCCATGTCGACGTTGACGTCGAGGGCGGACAACGGCTCCGCCGCGTCGGCCGTCGCCTCAGCCATGCAGCAGCGTCTCCTCGCGCCCGGGCGGGGCCTGGTTCGCTGCCTGCCGTGCCTCGTGACGGGCGGCGCCATAGAACTTGGCGCCCGTCGCGCAGGCTGCGCAGATTGCCTGATGCTCGGCCGACGGGTCGCGGTCCATCTCGCGGGCGAGGTAGCTCTTGTCGCAGTGGTGGCAGCGAACCCGGGTTTCCCATGGATCCGCGACCTCGGTGAGCGGGTCGCCGGGCCGCGCCATCGCAAACCACGACGGCCGGGCCACCCGCGTGGCGGCGGTGTAGGTGAGGAAGGCGATTGCGAAGACGAGCGGCAGACCCCAGACCAACCAAATGTCGCTTGTGGAGTCAGCGATCTTCAGCACGATGCCGACCGCCGTGGCGAGCACCCAGGCAAACAGCCCGCCGGGGTTGATGACCGGGATGCGGCCGGGGCGGAACTCGACCGACTCAAGCGCGGTCCGGCTGGTGCGCAGATAGAGCACATGGGCCAGCGCGATGGCGACCCAGGCGACGATCGCGATGCCCTGGTAGTTGAGCGCGTCGAGCACGTAGCTGAACACGTTGGTCAGCATCAACAGGTAGCCCACTATGACGGCGAACACGACCCAAGCCGTGCGCGGCAGGGTGATGCGGAAGACACGCGAGAAGAAGCTCTCGAAGTTCGTGGAGGCGAGGTACAGGTTGACCGAGTTGATCCGGGTCTGGGTGATGGCGATGAGCAGGACGCCGAGAACGCCGGTGAGATTGACGATCGCGACGGGGAGTGCGCTCTCTTGGCCGGCGAGCTGCTTGAAGGTGATGCCGAAGGTGGAGACGAGCAGGATGCCCACCAGTCCGTTAATCAGGAAGGTGATCGTGTAGTAGAGCCACCCAAACGTCACCGTGGTGTGGTAGCGCTCGTCCTCACGGCGCCCGAGGCGAGCGAAGTCCATGGTGAACATCATCAGGATCCATACGCCCATGTAGGCGGTGAAGGCCTGCAGCCAGGGTAGCGTCGTTCCGGGCAAGGCCTTCGTGCCCGGCAGGAAGCCGTGGTAGCCCTTGTCGGCAAGCGCCCAGATAACGACGGCGAGCAGAGCTACGGTGTAGAAGGGGAGCAGCACAGCGTTCAGCCGGTCGAGCCAGGTCCGCACTCCCCGCCACACCAGCGGGGCAGTGCCGAGGATGACGATCGCGTACCACAGGTTGATCGGTCCGCCGAACAGCGTCTTGGCCGCTACGGCGACAACTGAGCCCTCGAAGACGAGGTAATAGGTCGCCGTCGCGGCGAAGATGAGCGTGGCGATCGCCGCGCCGACGAAACCGAACATGCTGCGGGAGAAGAGGGCAACGGTCAGCCCGCTCGTCGAGGCGACGCGGACGATGACGCCGTTGATGAGCGAGTAGGCCACGACCGTGAGGACGATGCCGATGAGCGCGTTGACGGTGCCGTAGGCGAGCGCGATGAAAGCCGCGAAGTACATGTAGAAGAACGCCGTCGCCACGGCGTACCAGGCCATGGTGAGGTTGAAGCGGTCCATCCGCCAGCTGCGCGGGACGACATGCAGCGAGTAATCCTCGCTCGCCGCCTCCGCGACGACACGCGGATCGTCCGTGTCACTCGTCTGCAGCGGCGGCAGGCCGACGGTGCTTGACATGACCCTCCCTTTCCTCATCGGATCGAGCGTGTGCCCTACCCGCTGAGTCATACACCACCAAGCTGCGCATCACAACCGGCCAGGTCCAGCGCGACCGACCGCTGTGACGGTCCGGCATACGGTCCGCGCGTCAATGCGCCGGATCGTCGATGAGAAAGAGCTGCGTCGGCGCGTTCTCGAGGTTGCGCCCGCGATGGCCGACGCCGCCCGGCAGCCGGAAGGCCTCGCCGGTGACCGCGCGCATAGGGGCATGACCGTCGTCAAACTCGTACTCGATCGTCCCCGCGACCACCCAGCCGCGGTGGCCGTCCGTACACCACTCCTCACGGCGGACGTCGGGACCATACTCAACCACCGCCCACCGCGAGCCCTCCAGCTCCCGGGCCCGGGCCCGGATACCGGGCGCCTCGTCTTCCCACGCGAGCGCGTCGAAGTCGATCGCGGTCGGGTCAGTCATCGCATCCAACGTCGTGCCAGTGCGCCACCGCTCGCCGCGCGAGCGTGGCCCGGAACTGTTCGGTCGTGCGGGGCAGCAGTTCCCCGGTTCCCCAGTCGAGGATTACACCGTGCCGGCGCACGCAGTCAAGGATGTCGATCTCCCCCGCTGCGAAGCGGGCAGCAACCTCGCCGGGATCCTGCTCGAGCCACCCGCGCCGCGCGGCGCGGATCTCCCCCCGCGCGCGCGAAGTCGACTCCTCGTCGACCTCGTACTCGGCCAGATCGGCGTCGACCTCGCGCACCACGACCCCGTAATCACGCTGGGCGCGTGCGAGCGACACGTAGCCGTCGGCAACGTCCTCACGGACCTCGTCGGGGTCGCGGTCGAGCGGGTCGCCGAAGCCGCCCCCGCCGGCCGACGGGCGCCAGAAGCTATCCCCGGGACCGACCTCCACGTTCGAGAAGGCCGCCCCGAGGAAGATCTCCCCATCCCCGGCGCGTTTGAGCCACACCCCGTGGGGCACGGACGGCAGTCCCCCGTGGATACCCCAAGTGACCGAGCGCGCACGGTCACAGCAGTACGACATCACGGTGGCGTCAACGTCGGTGAGCACGCCGCCCTTGCGCACGCCGCAGCCGCCGCGGTGGCGCCCCGGCCCGCCCGAGTCGGGGAGAATCTCGTGGCTCGTCGTCACGACGGGGCAGAGCCGCTCTTGGCCCTCGAGCGGCTGCACGGCGAGCCCGACGCCGAACACCGGCGACGTGGCGTTCGAGCCGTCCTTGCCATTGCGACCGCCCCAGCCGCCGGCCATCCAGTCGTACCACATGAAGAACGGTCGGTCGTCGGTTCGGGCGTCGCGACCGCCCACCAGCAGGTACTCGAGGTTAAAGCAGCACGCCATTGCCCGCTCGGGCATTATCTGCGACCACAGCTCGAAGCCGGCGTTCATGATCTTCTCGTAAGCCCCGGAGACCGAGCCGGTGACGGCGGTGGGCCAGCCGGCGTTGACGACAGTTCCCTCCGGACCGACGTCCACGGTGATCGCCCGATAGAAGCCCGAGTTGAGAGGGATCTCGGGCAGGAACGTTTTGGCCGAGGCGATCGCGCCGGAGAAGGCGACGCCGGCGCCGGAGTTGAGGAAGCTCGCGACCGCGGGGTCGGAGCCCGAGAGGTCGTAGTGGATCTCGTCGCCGGAGATGGTGAGCCTGAGGTGCACGGCGACCAGTCCTTCGCCGGCGCCCGGATCGAAGTCGAGATAATCGACAGTCTCCCAGGTGCCATCATCGAGGTCGGCGATCCGCGCGCGCGTCAGGCGTTCGACGTAGTCCTGGACCTCGCTTAAGGCCGCCACGACAGTGGCCTTGCCGTATTTCTCGATGAGCCGGAACAGCTCAGACTCAGCGATACGCGTCGCCTCGATCTGCGCGTGACAGTCGCCGACGATGTCGCCTGGCGATCGGGAGTTGGCGGCGATCATCGCGACGACGTCGTCGCGTGGGATGCCACGATCCACGACGCGCAAGGGCGGAATGCGCAAGCCCTCGCCGAAGTGATCGGTTGCTCCGACGTCGAAGGAGCCCGGCACCGAGCCTCCGACGTCGGCCCAGTGCCCGTTGGCCTGGGCGAGCGCAATCATCTCACCATCGGCGAACACGGGCCGGATGAGGCTGACGTCGGGGAAGTGAGTGCCGCCGCGATACGGATCGTTGACGGCGAACACGTCGCCCTCGTGAATGTCGTTCCCGAAGTCCTCGAGGACGGCCTTGGCCTTGAGATGAAGCGTACCCACGTGGACCGCGATGTCCTGGGAGCCCTGCATGACCGTGTCACCGTTTGCGTCGCACAGAGCGCACGAGAAGTCGCGCGAGTAGATGACGAACGAGTGACAGGTGCGCAAGATCTGCTCAGCCATCTCGTCGACGACGGTGACAAAGGCGTTCTTGAGCACCTCGAACGTCACGGGGTCAAGGGTGCGCTCGCGGGTCGCCATCGCTCTTAGTCTTCCTGTGCGATCGTCATGCGGATGGTCCCCGTGCGGTCCACCTCAGAGTTGACGCCGGGCGGGATGAGGGTCGTTGTGTCCAGCTGTTCGATGACGGCGGGGCCGCTGAAGGTCATTCCTGCACGCAGGTCGTCTCGCGCGTAGACCGGCGTGTTCTGCGGCTCATCCTTGCCGTCGAACCACACCGGCCGGGTCTCGGCCGGTTCTGGCATCGCCGCATCCTCCTCGGGCTCATCTTCAGGCAGGCGCAGGTCGGCGGCCGGACCTGTCGCCATCAGTTGCAGGCGGTAAAGCTCCACCGGGGTGTCGTCGCGTCGGTAGGAGTACTCGCGTTCGTGCGCATCATGGAACTGCTCGACGGCGGCATCGAGCCCTGAGTCCTTCGTCACCACGACCTCCATCGAGCGCCACTGCCCAAGGTACCGCATGGCGATCGACCGCTCGAGACGGACGTCGTCAGGCGTCACGCCCTCGCCCTCCAACAGCGTACGGGCCTTATCCTCCATGCGAGCGAAGGCGGACTCCAGTTCCCGAGGATCGGCGTCGGCGGCGGCGACCAGGAACATCTCGGATAGGTCGTGGCGGATGTCGACCATGAGACAGCCCAGCGCCGACCAGGCTCCTGGCCGCGGCGGCACGAGAACCGTTGGGATGCCGAGTTCGGCGGCGATGGCAGCACCGTGCAGGGCCCCGGCCCCGCCGAAGGCGACGAGCGCGAACTCACGTGGGTCGTATCCTCGCTGCAAGCTGATCAGGCGCACGGCATTGGCCATGTTCGCGTTAGCGACTTCGACGATCGCTCGGGCAGCCTTGTGCAGGTCTAGGCCGAGCGGTTCGGCAACCCGCTTTCGGATCGCCTCCTCAGCGGCGCCGCGGTCGAGCTCCATTCCGCCACCCACAAGGCGCGAGCCGAGACGGCCGAGGACGAGGTTCGCATCGGTGTTCGTCGGCTCGGTGCCTCCCTGTCCGTAGGCAGCCGGCCCGGGATCGCTGCCGGCCGACTGTGGACCGTTGCGTAGCGAGCCGGCCGCGTCGATGGTGGCCAGCGAGCCGCCGCCGGCCCCGATCGTCAGGACCTCGATGGAGGGGAAGACAATCGGATGCCCGTACTCGACGTACCACTCGTTGGTCGTGCGCAGCTCACCGTCATAGATCAGGGAGATGTCGGTGCTCGTGCCTCCCATGTCGAGGCCAATCGCGTTTTCGAACCCGGCGCCGCGAGCCGTGTGGCGCGCCGCGACGGCCCCGGCCGCAATGCCAGACGCGGCGAGGCGAACGGCGTACTCCTGCACCGCCTCGGCCGTCATCACCCCGCCGCCGGAGTGCAGAATGAGCAGGTCGCCCGTATAGCCCTCCGTCTTTAGGCGTCCCGCCAGCTGCTCGACGTAGCCGGCGACGAGCGGACTCAGCACGGCATTGGCGACGGTAGTTGAAAAGCGCTCGTGCTCGAAGAGCTCAGGCAGGACGTTGGCCGATGTGGAGATCCTCACGTCTGGCAGCAACTCCGCGAGCAACTCGGCGGTCCGGAGCTCGTTGTCCGCGTTCGCATAAGCATTCACAAAGCAGACAGCCACCGTCTCGACCTTGCGCTTAGCGAGGATGCGCGCGACCTCCCGAACCTCATCCTCGACCAGTTCGGTAACGACCCGACCGTGATGGTCGACGCGCTCGGTCACCTCGAGACGGTCGCGTCTGCGGATATAGGGCCGAGCATTGTCCTTGTAGGCGTCCCAGAGGTCATCGCGCGTTCCCCGCCCGATTTCGGTCACATCGCGGAATCCGCGAGTAGTGACCATGGCGGCCTTTGGCAGGCGACGGGTGATGAGCGCGTTCGTAGCCACGGTCGTCCCGTGGCAGAACAGCGCGGTGCGCGCCAACTCGATACCCGCCTCACGCACCCCGGCGAGCACCCCCTCGATGGGGTCAGACGTCGAGGGGACCTTGGCCACCCGCAGGCGGCCCCCCGGACGCTCGAGGACGCACACGTCGGTGAACGTCCCTCCGACGTCCACAGCCACGACCGTCTCCCGCACCTCCTCCGCCATGCTCCGGCACCTTAGGAGCCAACGGCGTCCACCGCAAGTGCCAACTTTCGCCAGCCTAACTGGACCGATGACCGGGCGAGACGCCGGCCCTCCTGCTTGCTCTGACCTCGGCGGGACTCCGCTGAGCAAGCACCTGCGGAGGAACGAACTGAACGTCGGGAGCGGGTCGCTCTGACCGTCTCGTAGCCGCTTATCGTCGCGCCCCTGGTTTTCCCCGGCAACACGGTCTGTCGGCGGCCGCACAGCACCTCCCACGCCGGCAAAGAAGACAACCCACCGCCAGAAGCAGGCTCCTGCACACCGCATTCCTGACGGCACACGATGCATAGGCAAAGCAGCACCAAGCGCCAGCTCCAATCTCGGCGATCAGCGCGATAGCAACGCCCGAATAGCGGTGGCCGGAGGCGGCGCGATTGGCGCGGCGAGACGATGGCGTGGTCAACCATCGTTTGAGGGAGGACCTCATGGCATCCAGCACGCTCGTGGACATCGCCGGCCGGCGTCGATCATCAGCGACGTTGCCTGGCTATCACCAGGGACGACCCCCACGCAACAAGGGGCTGCAGTACCCGGCTGACCCGCCGACGGTCGAGGAGATCATCGCCGTGATGCGCGCTGCCGGTGATGATCCTGATGGGGTGAGGTTGCGAGGTTTGATCGTCGTGCTGTGGCGCGCCGGGCTGCGGATCAGCGAGGCGCTCGCCTTGACCGAGAGCGACCTGGACCCGGGCCGGGGGGCGATCCTCGTGAGACGCGGAAAGGGTGGCAAGCGCCGCGAGGTCGGGATGGACCGCTGGGCCTGGGAGCAGCTCGCTGCGTGGCTGACGTTGCGCGCGACACTCCCCGTCGGCGCGTTGTTCTGCGTCCTGCGCGGCCCGACCCGCGGACGGCCCTGGGGGCCCGCCGGCGTGCGCACGCAACTGCACCAAGCGGCCGCTCGCGCGAGGGTACGCCGCCGGTTCGCCCCGCATCAGCTACGCCATGCACATGCGGTGGAGATGTCGCGCGAGGGGGTCTCACTGCTGGTCATCCAACGCCAGCTAGGACACGCCAATCTCGCCATCACCTCCGTCTATCTGCGTGGCATCGACAACACCGAGATCGTGCACACCGTGCACGAACGACCCGCACCCACGATCCCCGCCCACAACGGGCTGCAGGCGCGCTGAACGGACGCTGAGGGTGGGCCGAGCCGTCGACCCACCCCATCGTCGCGAAGCGAGCGTGCGGCTCGCGGCGAACTCGGCCGCAAAGCGAGCGTCGGAGCATTTGGCCGCGTCGCGGCCACCACATAAAGTCGTCACAACCTTGCAGGTTTCAGCCACCAAGTCGAACAAGTTTCAGCCACCAAGCTAGCTAGCAGTTGCATAAACTCAGTTGGTGCTTATCGTTCCATCCGGGCGACAAGTCGTCTTCGGGGACCCACGAATGGGTCCCCGAAATGGGGCTCGTTGCTGGCAGCGAGTCAGCTAACAAGGAGGATGTATGTCTGCTCTAACTTCCGCTACCCGTTGGCAACGGGCCGGTCTCGGGGCGCTGATCGTGGGCCTTGCGCTCGCGGTGCCAACGGCGGCGTCTGCCGCACCCGCCGGTTCGGCTTTCTCGTGTCGCGCTAGTGCCGCCCGGGTTGCCCTCGCCGGTAACGCGCCCGTAGTCGAGCCGTTTGTGGCCAACAGCGCGGACAACCCGTGCGCGACTGACAGCGCCAACGTGGTCACGCCGACGACGATCGGACCGCTGGCCGTGAACGCGGTCAACGTCAACACCAGCCAGACGCCGCCGACCCTCGGGTCCGCACCACTGGCCAACGGCGACAACGCGTCGGCATCCTCGACCGTGACCAACCCCACGCTGACGTTGGGTTCACTGATGCTCCACGCCGACGTCCTCACCGCCAGCGCCGCATATACCTGCAAGAACGGGACCGCGGTGCCATCGAGCTCCGGGCAGGTGGTCGGGCTGACGATCAACGGGCAGACCGTGACCGTGCCACCGGGCGTCAATCAGACCGTGCCGCTGGGCCCACTGGGCAGTCTGGTTCTTAACCAGGTCGACACCAGTCAGCCGGGCCGCATCACCCGACGGGCCGTCAACCTGACGACGCCGCTGGGCAACGTCGTGATCAGCGAGGCCACCACAGACGTCACCGGGAATCCGTGTGCTGTCTCTGGCACCGCGCCGCCTAGCACCACCCCGCCGCCTAGCACCACCCCGCCGCCTAGCACCACCCCGCCGCCTAGCACCACCCCGCCGCCTGGCCCCACGACGTCGCCGGGCCATCGGCAGGGCGTTCATGGCAGCGCGCGGCTTGTCGTGTCGCCGCGGGCCACGGCTTTGAAAATCTCCGCGGGCCGATG
>JAABUZ0100006223.1_pt1 | contig 15065 bp, 13 predicted proteins | sample 5562091 | NCBI WGS metagenome assembly JAABUZ01 (sample SAMN12813069, study PRJNA571459) | rock metagenome | isolation source: Antarctica rocks | place: Antarctica: Victoria Land, Linnaeus Terrace sud | collected 2015-12-21 | reverse complement strand
GCTCACGGTCGTCCAGCGCTCCGTCGCGGCCGGCTGCCGCCTCAACCGCCGCAAAAAGAAGCCTAACACCTATCAACTCCTCCTTGAGCCCGCCTTGGCAGGATTAGCTTGATGCGAGTGGGGACGGACACAGAGGCGCCCCACCGTGTTCCGTCCTTGTCGCTCCGCGCCGGCGCCCCGACCACCGTCTACGACGCGGCCTCGCGCCACTGTGACCGGGTCTTCTGCCGCGTCGCGCCGTTTCATAATGCAGCCAACAACCCGACGGGTTATTGGGGAATTTCTAATCTATGGGAAGGAGTTGACAAAGAGCCTCTTGGCGCGGTATATTTAAATAGTCATTGAAATGTTGAACAGTGAGGGACGCGGGTGACGGTGAGCGGCGGGGGCTACGAGGCGCTGGCACGGGTGTTCAAGGCGCTCGGTGACGAAACGCGTCTGCGTTTGGTGTCCGAGTTGGCCCAGCGCGGGCAGGTGACGTGCGGCGAGTTCGCCACGATGTGCGCGTGCTCGAACTCTGCGCTGACCTATCACCAGCGCGTGCTCAACGAGGCCGGGCTCATCGCGGTGCGGCGCGCGGGTCAGTTCCGCGTGCTCACCTTACGCCACGAAACGCTGGAAGCGATCCTGCCGGGTTTCCTGGCGCGGCTTGCCTCCGCCGATGGGGCGATCTCGATTCCGCCGCCGCTCGTGGCGGAGGGCGCCGAGCTCGCGTTGTGCGGCGCCGACGATGAGGCGGCGCGGCCCCTGTCGATGACATAGGACGTGGCGAGCGAGTTTCTGTAGGAGAGCCGGTGTCCAGGGTTGGTCCTGGCAGGTGTGATGATGGTTCCCCAACTGGGGAATTAGGAACGGAAAGAGGATACAACAATGAGCGCGAACGTTATTTCGACCGACGATCAGGGTTTTGAGAAGGCTGTCTTGAAGTCGGATGTGCCGGTGCTGGTCGATTTCTGGGCTCCCTGGTGCGGTCCCTGCCGCCTTGTCGCCCCCGTGGTCGAGGAGTTGGCCGGCGAGTACGGCGACCGCCTACGCGCGGTCAAGGTCAACGTCGACGACAGCCAGGAGGTAGCGGGCCGCTACGGCATCATGAGCATCCCGTCGCTGGTGTTCTTTAAGAACGGCCAAGAGGTCAAGCGCGTCGTCGGCGCGCTGCCCAAGGCCAACATCGCTCAGGCCATCGACGAGGTCATCGGCGCCGCCGGGGTCCGCGCGTAATAGCCGGCATAGCCGTCAGCAAACAACCCCCGGCCATCAGCTTTGTAGCTGATGGCCGGTGGCTATGTGCTTTGGGGGGTGAGAGCTAGGACTTGTGAAGCGTTGGGTATGGCCGCGCGCGTCTATCTCCACGCGCCTCTGCATGGCGGGTGTTCGGAGCCATCTCCCCAGGTTCCCCCTTGGCGCGCTGGGCCGTCGGCCGCAGCCGAGGGACCAGTCAGCCATGGGCGGAGGGGGGAAGGAACCTATTGTCGGGAACCGTCGCAGCACGTATAGTGAGGGTCGGACATGGTGGCAGGACAGCCGCCGCCGCTACTGAGGAGACACGACCCGTCATGTTCTATCGCGCTCTACACCATCACCCTATTCGCACACTCGCCCCGCGCGCTTTGGCCGCCGCTACGCTCGTCGTCGCGGCCGTTGGTCTTAGCGGCTGCGTGAGCGGCAGCGCCCTCTATACCGGACCCGCGTCTACCACGAACGCCGCGTCCGCGCCGACGGTGACGACCGGCGCGACCAACTCGGCCCTTCCGTCGATCTCGCGCTCCAAGCCGGCCGCGACCGTGGCGGGGCAGACGATCTCGGGGGCCGACTACGCCGACGCGGCGAACGAGGTACGGCTGTCGGCGGCTCAGCAGGCGCAGCAGCAGCCGGGCTCGCCGTTACCTACCGAAACGCAAATCCGTACGGTGGCGCTCAACGGCCTCATTGACCGCGTGGTCGTCAACCACTACGCCAGCCAGCACGGCATCAGCGTGACCTCGGCCGAGGTGCAGCGCACCTACGACAGTTACCAGGTGCGCTATGGCACGCCCGTTTCCTTCACGCAGGTGCTCGCCACGTTCGGCTATACTCCGGCAGCCTTCAAGGCGGTCGTGCGCGACCAGGTGCTGCAAGGTAAGGTCCAGAGCAAGGTCGCGCCCACGCCGACGACGGTCACGGAGGTGCGCGTACGGCACATCCTGGTGCGCACGAAGTCCCTCGCGGACTCTATCGACGCACAGCTACAGAAAAATCCGAGCCTGTTCGCGTCCCTGGCCAAGAAGTATTCGATCGATACCGGCAGCGCGGCTAACGGTGGTGAGTTGGGCTACCTGGCGCATGGGGCTACAGTGCCGCCGTTCGACAAGGCTATTTTCTCGCTCAAACAGGGGCAGATCAGCGTGCCGGTGCAGTCGCAGTACGGCTACCACATCATCGAAGTCGAGGGCAGCAAGACCGTCGCCTACAAGTCGCTCGACGCGCAGACGCAGCAAGCTGTCACGACGTACGCGTTCCGCAAGTGGTTGAGCGGCCAGCGTGCGCAAGACAACGCGCGCATCCTCGTGCCGGGCGTCACGCTGGCGACATCGTAAGCAGTCAGCGATCAGCAATCAGCCGTCAGCTTTTAAAGCTGACGGCTGATTGTTTAGAGATGGCTAACGCGGCTAGGGCAAGGGCATCTACGTGTCTTACCGCGGAGATAGCTGACAGCTGATTGCTGTCAGCTATCTTTAAAGCGCAACGACAGAGCGGTCGGCAGATTATCTTTGCCTGTACGCTTGCCCGCGATGACAATGCCCTTGTCCTGCAACCCTTTGAGCGCGGCGATGGCCGTTTTCTTGGAGAGGCCCGTCCCCGCGTCGATCACGGCGCCGTCGCGGCCGCTGACGCCGCCACAGATTTGCTCGAGCGAGATGGTGTCAGAGCCGTGCTTGAAGGGCACAGTCCGGCGCACGATGTAGGCGAGCACTTTGAACTCGGCGCCCGTGAGGTTCGCCATGACTCGATCGAGCAGCACATCGGGGAAGACCGTCCCGCTGAGATCCTCCAGCCCCTCGAACCGATAGCTGTTGTCGCGGGAATCGTCAGTCTCTTGCACAGGCGCCTCCCCTTTTGATAAACGACCGTATACGCGCGCAGGGTCTGAGCGTCAACCACGACTAAAACGGGTTGACGACATAACTCCTCTCACTACGAGAGGAGCTCTGTCGTCAACCCGTTTTTGCCCTTTAGTGCCGGCCCTTGTTGAAGCGCGCGACCAACTCTTCGGCCGTCGTCGGCGCGGGCTCATCCGCGTCGTCGTCGCCGAAGATCGTGTAGTAGTCCTGCGCCGCGCCGCCACGGACTGGACGGAAGTCCTCCGTGTCCTCCGAATCGCGGCGCCGGCCGGTCCGTGGACGGTTTTCACCGCGTGGCTCCTGGAAACGGTTACGCCCGCCGGGAGGGGCGTTGCCGCCGCGATCGGGGCGCCGGTTCCCGCCACGATCGCCGCCGTCGCCCATCGAGCCGCCCGCGTCGGGCGTCGGTGCGGACGGGGTATACCCCCCGCCGCTCTGCGGCGGGCGATCGGTCGACGCGGGCCGCGCGGGTCGCGCCGCGTTGGGCTCGCGCATGCTCAACCCGATGCGCTGACGGTCACGGTCAATCTCGACGACGCGCACGCGCACGGTTTGCCCCGGCTGTACGATGTCTTCGGCTTTCTCGACGTAGCCGCCGGTCCCCAACTGCGAGATGTGGACGAGCCCATCGATGCCGCCGAGGTCGACGAAAGCGCCAAAGGGTACCACGGAGGTGACGCGGCCCTCGCGCCACTCGCCAACGGTCAGACTCTCCAGCGCCTCGCGGCGTCGGCGGTCGCGCTCCTCGCGCGGGACAAAGGGGCGCCGCTGAGGAGCGGCCGTGGCGGGGCGCGTCCCACCGGTGGCGCCCTGATCCGACTCTGCCGTGGCGGGGCGCGCCCCACCGTTGGCTCCCTGATCCGACTCTGCCGTGGCGCGGGGTGTCCCGCCGGTAGTGTCCTGATCCGACTCTGCCAAGGCGGGGGGCGTCCCGCTGTTAGTGCCCTGATCCGACTCTGCCAAGATGGTTTCTGATTCTCCTGTTATGGCCTGTGTTGTGGCCTACTTGCACGGCACGCGACGCATGCCGGACGGTGAGCGACACAACCGGCCGCTTTCCCTTTAGTATAGCGTGTTTGGCCGCTGTTGTGGTAGGGGCAAAAATTGGTCGATGGTCGATGGTCGATAGTAGCTTGTTCGGCATCAGACCATCGACTATCGACTATCGACTATCGACTATCGACTAGCGTGCGCGCGGCGGCGGCGATGCAGTCGGCATCGATGCCGGCCGCGTGCATCAGTTCGGCCGGCTTGCCCGAGCCGGGTATTTCGCGCACCGCGAGCTTGACCACGGTCGGCAACACCTCACCCTGTCCGCTGAAGGCGTCGAGCACGGCGTCGCCGATCCCGCCCTCAGGCAGGTGGTCTTCCACCGTGAGCAGCTTGCCGCCGGTCTCCCGCGCGGCCTGGCGCAGCGTGTCCACATCGACCGGCTTGACCGAGTAGAGGTCGATCACGCGCGCGTTGACACCTTCACTCTTGAGCGTGTCGTAGGCCTTGAGCGCCTCGTGCAGCGTGATGCCCGCGCCGATAATCGTGAGGTGGTCCTGGTCAGAGCGGCGCAACACCTTGCTGCCGCCGATGGGGAACGTCTCGTCGGCGCTATAGAGGATCGGCGTGTTGGCGCGCGTGGTGCGGATGAAGCTGATGCCCGCGAGGTCGGCCATCTGGCCGACGAGGCTCGCCGCGCAGGTCGCGTCGCTGGGGTAGAGCACCGTGCTGCCATTGACCGCACGCATGCTGGCCAGATCTTCGATCGCCATCTGCGAAGGACCGTCCTCGCCGATGGAAACACCGGCGTGCGAGCCGGAGAGGCGAATGTTGGCGCGCGAGATGGCGGCCATACGCACGAAGTCGTAGGCGCGCGAGAAGAAGGCCGCGAAGGTCGACGCGAAGGGCACGTAGCCGCGCACCTGTAGGCCGACCGCGGCCGCCACGAGCTGCTGCTCGGCGATGTACATCTCGAAAAAACGATCGGGGTACTTATTCTTGAACTCATCGGCGTGCGTCGAGTTGCTCACCTCGGCGTCGACGGCCACCACGTCGAGGCGCGCGCCGAGCGCCTGTAGCGCGTCGCCGTAGGCCTTGCGCGTGGCCACGGCGTCGCCGCCGACTTTGTATTGGGGTAGCCGCACCGGCTCGGACGTCCCCTTGATGGCCGGGCCGGCCTTCATCGGGCCGCCCTCCGGCTTGGGACCCTGCACGATGAGATGGCGCTCACCGCCCAGTTCCTGGATGGCCTGTTTGGCCTGGTCGGCGTTGAGCGCCTTACCGTGCCAGCCCTCTTTGTTAGCAAGGAAGGACACGCCGTGACCCTTCTCTGTCTTGGCGACGATGCAGGTCGGGCCGTCCTTATAGGCCTCAGCCGCGGCGAAGGCCTTGTCGATCGCGGCGATGTCGTGTCCGTCGACCTCGATGGCGTTCCATCCGAAGGCGCGCGCGCGGGCGACGTAGGTATCGACGTCCCATCCAAGCTCGGTCGCGCCGCGCTGGCCCAAGCGGTTCACGTCGATAATCGCCGTGAGATTGGCGAGCTTATAGTGCGAGGCCTTGTCGAAGCCCTCCCACACCGAGCCCTCGGCCGTTTCGCTATCGCCCATAATGACCCACACGCGGTAGGGCAGCTTGTCGAGGTACTGACCGGCGAGTCCGATGCCGACGCCGATGGGCAGGCCCTGCCCCAGCGAGCCGGTCGCCACGTCCACGTAGGGCAGCAGCGGCACGGGGTGGCCCTCGATGCGGCTGCCGAACGTGCGTAGCGTCATCATCTCGTCGTCGCTGATGGCGCCGGCGGCCTTGTAGGCGGCGTAGAGCACCGGCGCGGCGTGGCCCTTGGAGAGGATGAGGTGGTCGTTGTTGGCCGCGTGCGGGTTGTCCCAGTCGTACTTGAGGTACTTGGCGAGCAGGACGGCCATGACGTCGGAGGCCGACATCGACGAGGTGGGGTGGCCGGAGCCGGCCTGCGTCGTCGAGCGGATGCTGTCGACGCGCAACTGCTGCGCGAGCTGGAAGATTTGATCGTTGCTGGAAGAGTTGGTAACAGTGGCGTCTTGAGCTGTCTCGGTAACCATGAAAAGCGTCTCCTTATTGTGGCATGTCCATCGACCACAGTCTCCAACAGGATAGTAGCATGGAAGGCGCCACGCATTTACAGCTTCGCGATCTCGTCCGTCAGGCGCTCTCGCGTCGTCGTGGCCGCGCCGAGGCGGCGCACGACGATGCCGGCGGCGAGGTTGCCCAGGTGCGCCGCCTCGAGCAGCGACGCCCCGGCTGTCAGCGCCAGCGTGACCGTGGCGCTGACGGTGTCGCCGGCGCCGGTGGCGTCGCGTACTTCACTGAGCTGCGAGGCGGGCAGGTGATGGCAGGCGCCATCCGCCTCGACGAGGGTCATGCCCTCGCTGCCGCGCGTGATCAAGACGCCCCGCGCGCGCATCGAGCGTACCAGATCGGCTCCGCCCCGGCACACATCGTCGTCCCCGCGCAGCGGCGCGCCCAGCGTCGCCGCCGCCTCGTCCTGGTTGGGCGTGGCGATGGTGATGCCCTGGAAGCGGTGCAAGTCGCCGTGGGCGTCGACGGTGATCGTCAGGCCGTGCTCATGCGCCAGGGGCAGCGCGGCGGCGATGATGTCGCGGTTGATCACGCCATTCTCGTAGTCGGAGATGATCAGGGCGTCGAAGCGCGGCAGCTCGCGGCGCAGGTAGTCGATGATGCGCGCCTTGGCCGCGTCGTTGATCTCGGTGCTGACCACGCGGTCGATGCGCGCGATTTGCTGGCTCACCACCTGCGAACTGCCGCCGACCACGCGCGTCTTGGTCGAGGTGGGACGGCCCTGTTCCTCGACCAGCCCGACGATGCCGACGCCCGCGGCCAGCAGGCTCTCACGCAGGGCGCCGCCCGGTTCGTCGCGTCCGATCACCCCGGCCACGGCGACCTCGCCGCCGAGCGTACGGGCGTTGCGCGCCAGATTGGCGCCGCCGCCGGGCACGATGTAGCGGCCGGTCCACTCCAACACGGGGATGGGCGCCTCGCGCGAGAGGCGCCCCGGCCGCCCGATGATGTATTCGTCGGCCACCATATCGCCGAGCGCCAGGATGCGCCGGTCAGTGAAGCCGGCCACGATCTCACGCAAGCGTTGCTGTGAAGGATTATTTGATGTAGTCGTCACGCCGCGCATTGTACCATGTGACACACAGCTTATATCCCCATAGTGTCGAGGTGTACAATGATGGTATCTACTACACAAGCGCATATACAAGAGAGCGAGGGGGAGATGGCAGCGCCGGAGCAAACGACGGCAGGGTACAAACGTCGAGGTAGACCGCGCGTGCGCAAGTCGCCGTCCGGTCTGGTGCGACGTAATCTATTAGTCGATCCCGTGGCGTTGGAGGAATTGCGCGCGCTCTATGGGAGCAAGAGCGAATCCGAGGCGGTACGCAGGGTGATCGACCTTGCGTTGCTTGCCGCCGAAGCGCAGGCGATCAGTGAGAAGGTATCTCGCCGCACGGACCCTCCCGTTGTCTATACGCCTCCCCCACCTCTGCCTGTCTATCTACAGCCCGGTGACGTTCCGGATGACCTGTTGGAGTGATGGTCGTCCTACCGGACAGTTCTATATTGATCGCTTTCTTCGCCTACGGACACGACGGCGACCGGATCGAACGTGAGTTGCGCGCGGGGCGTTTCGCTCTATGCTCTGTTGTAGCTATGCGACGACCGCATAGTACTTCTGGGTCATAGACAGGGGGGAAGGATTTCCTATATGATGTGCGCGGATGGGCGACGTGTGCCCCTCACACTGCCGTGGTTATCATGTGGAGAGAAAAATGCGGGTAAGGCTCACGCGATCGACGCTCTTAGCACTCTGGCTCGGTCTGGCTCAGGTCTTTGTACCGGCGCTCACGCGCGCCTCAAGCCCAATGGCACTCGCCGCGCCACCGTCGACATCGACAGCGAGCCCTGTCCTAACAACACCAACCATGTCGGTGACGGCTGCGGCGTCGATGACCGCGACGGCGGCGTCGAGTAACACGTCCACGCCCGTCCCCACTCAAACAGTCATAGCACTTCCATTATCGACGTCAGCAGGTCACCGCAAGGGCGACGAGCACGACAATGGCCTCCACTCCATCCGTGGCAACGGCGACGATGGGCGCTTCCCCTTATCCTATGTCACCATTACCTGCGGCACCCGCGCAAACAGCACAACTCATCCATACGGCAGCAACGACTACCTTTTCGGAAGGGATAATCCGAACCTATGCTGGCAGTCATTTTGGCGACGGCGGCCCTGCGACCCAGGCAATCGTGCAGCAGCCCGAAGGCGTGGCGGTGGACGGGGCCGGCAACCTCTACATCGCCGACTTTAACAACAACTGTGTCCGTGAGGTCGTCGCGGCGACGGGCGTGATCACCACGGTGGCGGGCACCGGCATCCAGGGCTACGGGGGCGATGGCGAGCCGGCCACCCAAGCGGAGTTGAACTCTCCTGCGGGCGTGGCGGTGGACGGGGCTGGCAACCTCTACATCGCCGATTACTACAACAACCGAGTGCGCGAGGTCGTCGCCGCCACAGGCATGATCATCACGGTGGCGGGCACGGGGACGGGCGGCTACGGGGGCGATGGCGGCCCGGCCACCCAGGCGTCGCTATATTCTCCCCGAGGCGTGGCGGTGGACGGGGCTGACAACCTCTACATCGCCGACGCTGCCAACAACCGAGTGCGCGAGGTCGGCGCGGCGACGGGCGTGATCACGACGGTGGCGGGCAACGGGGCCCAGGGCTATGGGGGCGATGGCGGCCCGGCCACCCAAGCGGAGATGAACCATCCAGACGGCGTGGCGGTGGATGGGGCCGGCAACCTTTACATCACCGACGCTGCCAACAACCGGGTGCGTGAGGTCGGCGGCATCGCGTCCGGAGGATCCTCGCAACAAGGCCAATCCTCACACGGAGGGGGTGTTATCTCCTGGCACGCGCACCACAACGTCCGGCTGGCGGCCAACCTGGAGGCAAACGTTGACCTGACCGACGGACACGTCGACGTCAACGTATCGACGATGCAGCTACCGGGGCGTGGCCCTGCTCTCGCTATGGATCAGGCGTGGGACAGTGTGCGCGCCCAAGCCGGTCTCACGACGACCGCCGGCCAGGGCTGGGTCAGCAGCTTGAGTCCAAGCATCGGCGGCTCAATCACAGGGACGCTCGTGTTCACGGACGACACGGGCGCGTCGTGGCCGCTGACCTACACGGGCGCGCTCACCGCGACCGCGCCGTACACCTCCTACAGCGTGCCCCCCGGCCAACCCTGGCAGCTCACCATCGCCACGGCGCCCACGACCACCTACACGCTGACCAACATCCTGACCGGCGCGACGATGAGCTTCGACAGCCAGGGACGCTACAGCGCGACCGCGGACGCCTACGGCAACCAGAACGCGCTGCCGATCACGGGTGGTCCCGGCCCGAGCAGCATAAGCAACAGCGGCGGACGGTCCATCCAGATCTCGTACGGCTCCACCGGCCTGCTCACCGAACTCAAGAGCCCGTTGTGGGTAAGCGGGGGCGGCGGCCAGGCGGGGAGCCAGCACGTCGTCTACGGGTATAAGCCCGGCACGAGTCAGCTCCAGACGATCACCGCGGCGGCGAGCACCACCGCGCCGCTCACAACCACGTTCGGCTACAGCGGGACGCAGCTCATCAGCGTGACCACGCCCTACACGCAAGCGGCCCACACCTGGCCCATCGGATATGACGCTCAAGGGCGCGTGGCCGCGATCACCAGTCCCTCGTCCGGCGTGCAAGGGCAGGCGGGCTACACGCCCGCCTATACCACCGCGTTCAGCTACACGACCGGCCAGACGACGGTGGTGGAGGGGTTTGGCACGAGCGGAGCGCTCACCACGACCTACACGCTCGACGGACAGGGGGAGCCCACGGCCGTGTCCGACGGATTGGGCGACACCAGCTACACGACGTACGACCAGGACCACGACGTGCTCAATAGTCAGGACGCCAACGGCAACCAGACGACCAATGCGTACGCGTACGTCGGGCCGAACGGCAGCACCGGCCTGATCACACAGACGGTGCGGCCACCATTGGGCTCCTACCTGCTCGCGGGGAGCGGCAGCGTCTCCACACCGATCACGACCACTCGTCGCTACGACCCGACCACGTACGACCTGCTGGAGACGGACCGCGTCGCCAACGGCACGATGCACATCACCGAGAACGGCTATGACGGGCGCCACTCCGTGATCACCACGACCGAACTGCTCGCCGCGACCCAGACGGGCGGCGGGACGGGGTGTGGAAACGTCGCCACGGCCATGACGCCGCAGGGCCGCTTCCAGCACACGATGACGGTACGGGCCGCGGCTATCACGGCATCGACGTGCGTCTACCACACCACATATCAGTGGCGCGGCCGGATCAACCAGTATGATCAATATGGCGAGCGCGTGGCGAGCGTGGACGGGCGCGGGGTCAACGTGCCGAACACGACCGACACGACGGCGACGATCACGGCGACCACACTCACCGCCGCGGCGAAGCTCTACACGAGCCACACGGTCTACGACACCCAGGGCGACGTGACGAGCAGCGGCACGCCGCCGATCAGCGCCACCGTCAAAGGCGTGTCGGCCATGACGCCGGTCACGACGACCGAGGGGTACGATGGCGACGGGGAGCGCACGAGCGTGACCTCGGCCAACGGGAACACGACGACGTACGGCTACGACCATCTGGGGCGTCAGGTCGGCATGACGCTGCCCGCCGTGACCTTATGGACCGGCGCGACGGTCACGCCGACCGAGGTGATCGGCTACGATGGCGACGGCAATACGGTGTCCACGCGGGACGCCACTGGCGCGCTCACGACCAGCCTCTTCGACCCGTTGGAGCGCCAGATCAGCACGACCAACCCGGTCAGCGGCACATCGATCATCACGGACAACGCGACCGAGCAGGTGGCCTCGCAGGACCCGCAAGGGAATATAACGCGCCAGAGCTACGACGGGGCCGGCCGCCTGAGCCAGGAAACGGACCCGACGGGGGGGGTGACGCAGTACCAATACGACCCGGTGGGCAACACCGTGGCGATCACGAGCGGTGACGGGACGACCCCGACCAGCGTGGAGACGCGCGGGTACGACGCGTGGAACCACACGATCACCGACACGGTGGCCGGACCGGGCACGGCGCCACAAACCACCCTGACGGCGTACGACGAGGACGGCAACACCACACAGGTTGTCCAGCCCAACGGCGACTCGACGCAGGACTTCTACGATTTGGCCGACCAGCATCTGGAGACCTTCGTGCTGCCCGCCGGCGCCACCAGCTCCAGCAGTGACGAGCAGGAGAGCTACGACGCCGCCGGCAACGTGACGGCGCGCCTCGATTTCGACAATCGCCTGCATCAGACGACGTACGACGGGGACAACCGGGCGATCCAGAGCACGGACACGTATACCACGGCGACGGCGATGACCACCACGGCGACGTTCGACCCGGACGGCAACGCGTTGAGCCAGGCGACGATCACGCAGACAACAGGTATAAGCGGCCAGGTGCGGACGAGTGGCTATACCACGACCGTGGCGTACAACGCGGCCGATTGGCCGATCACCGCGACGGAGCAGGCCAGCGGGAGCCAACCCGTCGCGACGAGGTACGGCTACGACGCGGTGGGGCAGCAGCGCACGCAAACGGTGCTCAACGGCCGAACGCCGGTGACGACGGCCCTCGACGCGGAAGGTCGGGCCACGGCCATCGGCAAGGGCGTGGGGGGCAGCACGGCCTACACGACGACCGTCGGCTACAACCAGGACGACCAACCAATCACGACGACGCTGCCCAACGGCGTGCGAGAAGTGGGGCGGTACGACGGGGCGGGTCGCCTCACCGCGCTCACGGCGACGGCACCGGTGAGCAACGCCTACGGCTACGGCTACAGCGCCGCGACCGGCTGGACGACGGGCGTCACCGCGACCCTCAACGGCGTGACGACGACGCAGACGCAGACGCTCGCGCACGACGCCGAGGGGCGGCTGACGGGGATGCAAGGCTCGGACGGGACGCGGCAGAGCTGGGCGTACGACGGCGACGGCAACCTGCTGACCTCCGCGAGCAACGGGGTTACCACGACCTACGGCTACAGCGCCAGCGTGCCCAACGAACTGCAGACGCTCGCCGTGCCGGGGCAGGCCACGCGCCACTATGGCTACGACCAGAGCGGCGACACCACGCGCATCACCAGCACCGCCGGGATCAGCACTGGCCTGCAGTACGACAGCCGGGCGCGCCTCGCCGGCGTGACGCTCGCCGGCGGGACGCGCGTGAGCCAGACCTACAACGCGGCGGGCCAGCGCGCGCACTACACCGTCACGAAGTCTGGTCAGCCGACGCTCACGGAAACGTTCAGCTACCGGGGCGACGCGTTGGGACAGGCCGTCGTGGTCAGCGGGACAAAGGCGTACACCGACACCTACCTCTACGGCGTGAACAATGCGCCGTTGGAGCTGCTGCGCCAACAAGGCGGGACCACGAGCCGCTACTGGTACGTCGTGGACGGGCGCGGCAACGTCGTCGCGCTCACCAGCATCACGGGGACGGTGGTGGACCGCTACGCCTACGACCTGTGGGGCGCGCCAACCGCGACGAGCGAGAGCGTGCCGCAGCCATTCCGCTACGCAGGCTACTGGTACGACGCGGCGCCGGGCTGGTATTGGGTGCGTGTGCGCCCCTACGATCCCGCGCTCAAGCGGTGGCTACAGCCCGATCCCAGTGAGCAGGACGGCGTGCGGACGTATGTTTATGCGGATGATAATCCGGTGGACGAAACGGACCCGACGGGCCTCGACGTAGGAGGAGTCGCCGTGGGAGCAGGGGCGGCATGTGTAGGGACGATCTGGATCCCGTTCTTTGGAGAAATAACCTGCGCCGACGCCATCCTGCTCGTCGGAGCCGCTTTCGTGGCCGATTACATCGTCCATCACTATCCGCATGCGCACACGCCCCCTGCGGATTCCGGCGCCGCACAAGGCCACCAATCTGCTCCGCTGCACGCGGCGACGTGGAGCCCGACCGGCACGATAACCGTACGGATCGCGGGCCGCATATACATCCTGGGCGCTTACAGGGAAATTCGCAAGCTAGATCGAAATATCAGAAGAGGCTCGCAAATCCATCACATCATTCAAGATGCTGCTTGCGAGAGCCCGGATGGTCGGTGTAGGATAAGTCCGGATTACAGTTATTACGATGCTCCCGCTATCCTTCTAGAAGGAGGCTCTACTGTACCCGGATCGCCGCATGATCGTGCTAGTAGGGCTCAATATGTGGGCGGAAACGGCACTTACGAAGGGGAAAGAGAGGTGGGTTACCGCGCTCTTATTGCCGCGGGTACCCCACCCCTGGTCGCCGGATTTCTTATCCTCTATGCTGACACCTATTTTATAGGCCATCTCCATCTCAACTTCAACTCACCGACCTGCCCTGTCAGCAGTCGTGTTCCCTAATAAACTGGATTGCATGACGCTGATTGGATAAATAGAGCGATGCTAGCAGTTTGTCGGAGAGAAGCTTATCGCTCCGAAATCGTGGCTTGGGAGAGAGAAAAGGGCACGCTTACAGCCGGTTTTCGTCACCGAAAGGGCTCCCTGTCTCTCGGGAAGATGTGTTCTTTCCGATAGGCTGCTAGCGCGAAAGGAAAGGTTGGGTCTGATATATGGAACAACGTGTGCCATCACAACTCATACCATTTATCAAAGACACAGTTCATCAACTCGTTATTGGTAACTACGCTGGATTGATAGCGGACGGGCGCGCCGATCTTTGGTCGGAGGATAGGCTGCGCGAAGTTGTGACGGAGATCACCGAGGCGCAAGGACCTCTTGTCGACCTCCCCGACGAGGCGTTCAATCGAGAGGTGGCTCTGCCCCTTAATGATGGGGGATGGGGAGTTGATATTCACTTATGGACTGCCAACGGGATAAGCGCTTGGACGATCGTTCTGGATATTGACAATAAACTAGGTGGTATTGTCGTACATATCGAGGATATAGGAGTAAAATAGGTGAGTTGCAGCGTATGGCAGCGCAACAACAGGTACTACCACAATTCATACCGCTTATTAAGGACACGGTGCATCAGTTAGTCATCGGCAATTACGCCGGATTGATAGCGGATGGACAAGCCGACAATTGGACGGAAGAAACGCTGCACGATATCATCGCGGAGATCACTGAGAGGCAAGGCGCTCTCGTCGATCTGCCCGATGAGGCATTTGATCGGGGAGTATCTTCGTCCTTGCAACTTAATGATGGAGGCTGGGGAGCCGATATGTCCTTGTGGACTATCAAGGGGATTAGTGAATGGACGATTGTGCTGGATATCCACAACAAGTCAGGCCCTATAGTCGTACAAATCGAGGACATAGAGGTGAAATAGTTGGCAGCTATTTCCTAAACTGAGTCCCAAATGGAATAGGTGAGATAGATAGATTGACCGTGGCGCGAAAGGGTTGGGTCCGACAATGGAACAACAAGTGCCGTCACAATTCACACCTTTCATTAAAGATGGGGTGCATCAACTCGTCATCGGCAATTATGCCGGACTGATAGCGGACGGGCGCGCCGCGCAATGGCCGGAAGATAGGCTGCGCGAAGTTATCGCGGAGATCACAGGGTTACAAGGCACCCTTGTCGACCTTCCTGATGAGGTGTTTGAGCAAAGGATAGCGATACAACGCTATGACGGGAGTTGGCAAGTCGACACTTATTTGTGGACCGTTAATGGGGTAAGTGCTTGGACGATCGTTCTGGATATTGACAATAAACTCTAGTTTCCGCTGCATCAGGCGGCTACGTCAAGCGGAGCAGCGGCTTCTGGGGTCGCATGCCGCCGCCGTTGGCCCCAGAAGCCGGTGGGTAGATGGTCGGTGCGGACCTTTTTTGTGCGAA
>JAABUZ0100006222.1_pt1 | contig 15068 bp, 12 predicted proteins | sample 5562091 | NCBI WGS metagenome assembly JAABUZ01 (sample SAMN12813069, study PRJNA571459) | rock metagenome | isolation source: Antarctica rocks | place: Antarctica: Victoria Land, Linnaeus Terrace sud | collected 2015-12-21 | reverse complement strand
CTGGCCCGGGCGGAGCGGCTCGACGTCGGCGGCGTGAGGTTCTGCGCCGGCGACATTGCGTCGTTCGCACCGGTGACGGCATACGACGTCGTGATGGGCAACGCGTCTTTGCAGTGGGTGCCCGACCATGAGCACGTCCTGGCCCGGTGGACCGGAGCCCTGCGGCCCGGCGGCCAGCTCGCCGTCCAGGTACCGGCCAACGCCGATCATCCCTCACACCTCGTCTCTGCCGCCCTTGCCGAGTCCGAGGAGTTCGCCCATGCCTTTGACGGCGACCCGCCGCCCGACCCCGTGCTTTCGGTCCTGTCCCCTGAGCGCTACGCCGTCTGCCTTGAACACCTTGGCTTCGAGGACCAGCACGTCCGCCTCCAAGTCTACGGACACCGGCTGACGTCGAGCGCCGAGGTCGTGGAGTGGGTAAAGGGCACCAGCCTCACCCGGTTCCGCCGAGCCTTGAGCGACGAGATGTACGAGCGGTTCCTCGAGCGCTACAGGTCACGCCTGCTCGAGGCGCTGGGCGATCGACGCCCCTACTTCTACCCGTTCAAGCGCATCTTGTTATGGGGCCGTCTGCCTCGAGGCGGTAGCAACGCTGAGGCCTCCTGAGCGCTCAGCTGTTGCTTGCCGATGACCGGGTACCCGGCTGGCAGAGTGCCACGGTCACACGGGCTGAAGTGGCGTCTGCGGAGCCAGTCGGCGCCCCGCGCCACGAGCCGAAGTTCGAGCCACCGGAACGCGCGAAACTCAAGCCTGTGGTGACGGCGCCGCGGCTAACGCCGCAGCGCCGTCAGGCGGGGGACAGTGGAAAGGCGAGAGGTCAGGCCTTCGCCTGGGCGCTCTCCCGGGCGGGGCTGGCCTGCTCGGCAGCCTTGGGATCCATCTGGCCCTGCTTGGCGCGGACACCGTGCTCGACGCGGTCACCGAGGGTCTTGTCGACGTTGCGCCAGTACTCACACGCGCGGGCCAGCACCGGCTCGCTCACACCGTTGAGGAGGTGTCCGACGATGTTGGCGACGAGGCGGTCACGAGCGGCGTCGTCCAGGACCTCGCGTACCATTGTCCCCGGCTGGCCCCAGTCATCATCCTCGGCATGGAGATCCGTGGCCGTGCGAACCATGGCGCCGTCGACCTCCCAGCCGGCAATTGTCTGCTCGCGGGCTGTGGGGCCGCCGTAGGAGTTGGGCGCGTAGACGGGATCGCCCGGGTTCTGGTAGCGCATGGGGCCGTCCTTGGAGTACGAGTGGCGCTCGGTCGCCCTGGGCCGGTTGACGGGGAGGTCCATGTAGTTCGGGCCGATCCGGTAGCGGTGGGTGTCGGGGTACGAGAACAAGCGCCCGAGCAGCATCTTGTCGGGGCTGGGGCCGACACCCGGCACGAGGTTGGACGGCTCGAACGCGGCCAGCTCGATGTCGGTGTGGTAGTTGGAGGGATTGCGGTTCAGCGTCAGCTTGCCGACGTCGATCAGTGGGTAGTCGGCGTGGGGCCAGACCTTGGTCAGGTCGAAGGGGTTGAAGCGGTATGTGCGGGCGTCTTCATAGGGCATGACCTGGACCTTCATCGACCAGCTCGGGAACTCGCCGCGCTCGATGTGCTCGCGCAGATCACGGATGTGGTAGTCGGTGTCGATCGAGGCCATCTGGTCACCCTCGTCCTGGGTGAAGAACTCGATGCCCTGGTTGGACTTGAAGTGGTACTTCACCCAGAACCTCTCGCCCGCGGCGTTGAGCCACATGAAGGTGTGCGACGAGTAGCCGTTCATCGTCCGCCAGCTGCGCGGCAGACCGCGATCGCCCATCAGCCACGTCACCTGGTGCGCCGACTCAGGGCTCAGCGTCCAGAAGTCCCACTGCATGTCGTGGTCGCGCAGATGGGTGTCGGCCCGGCGCTTCTGGGAGCGGATGAAGTCCTGGAACTTCATGGGGTCCTTCACGAAGAACACCGGCGTGTTGTTCCCGACCATGTCGTAGTTGCCCTCGGTCGTGTAGAGCTTGAGAGCGAAGCCCCGCGGGTCACGCCAGGTGTCGGGGCTGCCCAGCTCCCCTGCCACCGTGGAGAACCGAAGAAGGGCTTCAGTTGATGCTCCCGGCTGGAAGACCGCCGCCTTGGTGTAGCGGCTCACGTCATTCGTCACCTCGAAGGATCCGAAGGCACCGCCACCCTTCGCGTGCACGACGCGCTCGGGCACCCGCTCACGGTTGAACTGCGCCATCTTCTCGATCAGGTAATGGTCCTGCAGCAGGATCGGACCGGACGCACCGGCGGTCAGCGAGTGCTCGTCGCTCTCAGCCGGGATACCGGCGTTGGTCGTGGTTGCGGGGACATCGGGCATGGTCACTCCTTCGTTTGGGGTTCGTGGGTGGCGCGGGCTTGGTAGGGGCTGGTGGATGGCGCGGGGGCAACCGATGAGGCCTTCGCACAGGCCGGGCAGACACCCCAGTAGACGACCTCGGCCTCATCGATGACGTAGCCGTGATCGTCGATGGGATCCAGGCAGGGCTTGGAGTCGACGGCGCAACTGACGTCCTCAATAGCGCGGCAGACACGACAGATCAGGTGGTGGTGGTTGTCGCCGACGCGCAGCTCGTAGAGGGCTGGGCTGCCATCGGGCTCGATCCGTCGCACGATGCCCGCACCGGTGCAGGCCCGCAGCACGTCATAGGTCGCCTGCGTCGACACCGAGCCAAGGCGCTCGCGAACGGCCGCTGCGACATCGTCCGCCGCGAGGTGACCGCGCTTGGCGAGCACCGTCAGCATCGCCACACGGGGTGCTGTGACACGAAGCCTGGCCCTGCGAAGGAGGCCCACCGCATCCTGACTCGCCTGATCAACCACGAGGTCAGTCAAGCACGCCCCTTGGATCAAGTCAAGTACTGGAACGGCCCCAGCGAACTCGCGCCCCGACCCTCAGGGCAGGCGCCGCAGGACGCGCCGCGCTGACGTCCAAACCTCTTGAGCGCTCAACTGTTTGCCTCGCCGAGTGACCGGGTACCCGCGCCCAATGGCCGCCCGCTCGTCATGTGACAACGTCGCTCCAGGCCTGGGAGGGCGCGGATGAAGCCCATCGTCGACGTCGTCATCCCGACCGTGGGCAGGCCATCGCTGCGACCGCTGGTCGCATCCTTGGCAGCCTTCGACGGGCGCGTCATCGTGGTGGACGACCGCCGAGACCCATATCCAGCCCTGGAGCTCGCGGCGCCCGCAGGCGACGCCTCCTCGAGCGACGCCTCCCCGGCCCACAGCGCGGGCATCGAGATCCGCACCTCCGGGGGCCGCGGCCCCGCAGCAGCGCGCAACGTCGGCTGGCGAGCCTCGGAGGCGGCGTGGACCGTCTTCCTCGACGACGACGTACGCCTCCCCGACGGCTGGGCCAGCGCCCTCGAAGACGATCTCGTTGACCTCCCCCCCGATGTCGCCGGCAGCCAGGCCCAGCTTCGCGTCCCGCTGCCGGGGGATCGCCAGCCGACGGACTGGGAACGCAACGTTGCCTCCCTCGAGGGCGGCCGCTGGCTCACGGCCGATCTGGCGTACCGTCGTGGCGCACTGGTCGACATCGGTGGGTTCGACGAGCGGTTCACCCGGGCCTACCGCGAGGACGCTGACATCGGGCTGAGGATGGTGGGTGCCGGGTGGCGGATCGTCGAGGGTGCCAGGACCGTCGAGCACCCGGTGCGCCCAGCCCCGTGGTGGGTGAGCGTCAGCAACCAGTCCGGCAATGCCGACGACGTGTTGATGCGTCACCTCCACGGGCGGCACTGGCACGCAGCCGCCGGTGCGCCTCGCGGCCGGCGGTCGCGTCACCTCGCGATCACCGGCGCTGGCGCGCTTGGGGCGGTGGCGCTCGTCACGGGTCATCGGCGGGTGGCGGCGGGCTGTGCGGCCGCATGGGCGACGGGGACAGCGGAGCTGGCGTGGGCCCGCATCGCACCGGGGCCGCGCACGGTGGGCGAGGTGGGCACGATGGTGGCGACGAGCGTGGTGATCCCGTTCGTGGCCTCCGCTCGCTGGTTGCAGGGGTGGGCCCGGCTGGTCCGTCTGCGCCGAGCGGAGGGCCCGGTGCCCCAGCCCGGGGGCCAGGGGGAGCAGGCTGCGGGGCGCCCAGCTGGCGCATCGGAAGGCGACGACAGCCCCGGCGCCGGGTCGCGACGCTTTCCTTCAGCAGTGCTGCTCGATCGTGACGGGACCCTCGTCGTGGACGTGCCCTACAACGGTGACCCGGCGCTCGTGTCACCGATGCCCGGCGCCGTCGAGGCCGTCGAGCGTCTTCGCCAGGCGGGCATGCCCACGGCGGTGGTGAGCAACCAGAGCGGGATCGCCCGGGGGCTGCTCAGCTGGGACGACGTCCATGCCGTCGACCGGCGTATCGTCGAGGTGTTCGGCCCGCTGGGGCCGTGGGCTGTGTGCCCTCACGGCGACGACGACCACTGTGACTGCCGCAAGCCCGCGCCGGGTCTGGTCCTCCACGCCGCCGAGCTGCTCGGGGTCGCCCCGGCAGACATCGTGGTCATCGGTGACATCGGCGCCGACGTGCAGGCTGCCACCGCGGCCGGTGCAGCGGCGGTGCTCGTCCCCACCGACCGCACGCGGGCCGAGGAGGTCGCCGCCGCCCCCGTCGTGGTCGACTCAATCGGCGCGGCGGTGGACCTCGTCCTTCGCGGCGGCGTGGCCCCCCTGCCTCCAGGCGTGCCAACGCCAACAACAGCAGCCCCGGCGCCATCGACCCAGCCCGCAGAGTCCCCGCCAACAGCAGCCCCGCCAGCAGTAACCCCGCCCGCATCCCAGGCATGAGCCAACGACGTCCCGAGGGGCGCGTGGCCGAGCAGCCCTCGTCGCAGCCCTCTTGGCCACGCCCCGCGCGGGTGGCGGCGGTGGGTTCGGGCCGCTCGCATGCACGGCCGCACACCCTGGTGGTGCGCCTCGACAGTGTCGGCGACGTGTTGTTGGCGGGACCGGCCATCCGGGCGGCGGCGGCGTGCAGCCGACGGGTCACGGTCCTGGCTAGCCCACGCGGCGCCTCGGCGGCGCGTCTGCTTCCCGGTGTCGACGAGGTGGTCGAGTGCGCCGCGCCCTGGATCGTGGCCGACCCGGCGCCCGTCGACAGGGTCGAGATCGAGGCCCTCGTGGCCGCCATCGCCGACCGGGAGGTGGACGTGGCGATGGTGCTCACGTCGTTCCACCAGAGCCCGCTGCCCACCGCCTTGTGCCTGCGGATGGCCGGTGTCGGCACCATCGGGGCGGTGTCGGTCGACTACCCGGGCTCGCTGCTCGACCTACGCCACGCCGTGGTCGACGACATCCACGAGGTGGAGCGCTCGCTCAGCCTGGCCGGCGCCATGGGCTTCTCACTGCCAGCCGGCGACGACGGACGCCTGGGAGTGCGGCACCCGTTGCCGCAGGTACCGGTCACCTTCCCCGCCCGTGGCCGTCCGATCGTGGTGGTGCACCCGGGGGCATCGGTCCCGGCGCGAGGGTGGTCGGCTCGCCGGCACCGCCAGCTGGTCGCCGAGCTCGGCGGGAGGTTGCACCCCGTCGTGGTCACGGGGTCCGGCGATGAGCGCGAGCTGACCGCCTTCGTGGCCTCGGGCCACCCCGCCGCTGTCGACCTTGGGGGTGCCACCGAGGACCTGGCCGGGCTCGCCGCAGTGATCGCCGCCGCCGCCGTGGTGGTCGTCGGCAACACCGGGCCGGCGCACCTGGCAGCGGCCGTCGGGACGCAGGTCGTGTCGTTGTTCGCCCCCACCGTGCCCGCCGTACGGTGGCGGCCGTGGGGCGTGGCGAGCGTACTCCTGGGAGCCCAGGACATCGCCTGTGCAGGCTGTCGAGCTCGCGTCTGCCCAGTGCCCGGCCACCCTTGCATCGATCGAGTCGACACTGCGGAGGTCGTGGCGGCCGTCGAGTCGCTGCTCGCAGCCGGGGCCGAGCAGCGAGAGCCCGACGCCGCCGAGCCCGACGCCGCCGAGCCCGACGCCGCCGCCGACGCCCCTGCCTCGTCGACGCCCCCGTCGAGGGCGCAGAACCGTGGCGGCCTGCGCTGTGGACGGGGAGTGCCGGCGTGAACGTCCTGCTCTGGCACGTGCACGGCTCGTGGACGACGGCGTTCGTCCAGGGCCGGCACACCTACCTCGTGCCCGTGCTTGCCGAGCGTGGCCCCGATGGCCTGGGCCGGGCACGAACCTGGACCTGGCCCTCCTCGGTCGTCGAGCTCACGCCCGAGGAGGCGGCCGAGGCTGCAGTGGACGTCGTGGTGCTGCAGCGGCCGCACGAGCTTGCCGGCCTGGCCGAGCGCTGGCTCGGCGGCCGGCGGCCCGGGCACGACGTAGCGGCCGTCTATCTCGAGCACAACGCTCCGGAGGGTGACGTCAACGACATGCGCCACCCGGCAGCGGACCGGGCCGACCTCGTCGTGTGCCACGTGACTGACTTCAACCGGTTGTTCTGGGACTGTGGCACCACGCGGACGGCTGTGATCGAGCACGGGATCGTCGACCCTGGGCCGCGCTACACCGGCGAGCTCGGGCGGGTCGCGGCCGTGATCAACGAGCCGCTGCGGCGGGGCCGTGTCGTCGGCGCCGACCTTCTGGCCTCCTTGGCCGCGGGCGCCGGCGTGCCCCTCGACCTGTTCGGCATGGGCACTGAGCCCCTCGGCGGCGCCGACCTGCCCCAGTCGGAGATGCATGCCTGCCTGGCTCGTCGTCGGGCCTATGTCCACCCGTTCCGCTGGACGTCGCTCGGCCTGGCGTTGATCGAGGCCATGCAGCTCGGCATGCCCGTCGTGGCGCTGGCCACGACCGAGGTGCCCGTCGCGGTCCCCGCCGGCGCCGGCATCGTGTCGAACCGGATGTCTGAGCTCACCGACGGGCTGCGGCGCATGGTCGCCGATCCCGACCTGGCCCGCTCGATGGGGGAGCGGGGCCGCGCCCATGCATGTGAGCGCTACGGCCTCGGCCGGTTCCTGGCGGAGTGGGACACGTTGCTCGAGCGGGTCGCCACATGAGGATCGCCCTCGTGTCCGAGCACGCCAGCCCGCTTGCCGCCCTGGGTGGGGCCGACGCCGGCGGTCAGAACGTCCACGTCGCCGCCCTCGCCACCGCCCTAGGGGCTGGCGGGCACGAGGTGGTCGTGCACACCCGCCGCGACGGCCCCGCACTGGCGGAGCGGGTGGCGCTCGCTCCCGGCGTGACCGTCCACCACGTCGATGCCGGGCCGCCGTCGGTCCTGCCCAAGGACGAGCTGTTGGCGCACATGGGCGACTTCGCCGCCGGTCTGCACCGTGCGTGGTCGGGGTGGCGGCCAGAGGTCGTCCACGCCCACTTCTGGATGTCGGGGATGGCCGCCCTCCAGGCCGCCCGCCCGCTCGGCGTCCCGATGGCCCAGACCTTCCACGCCCTCGGCACCGTGAAGCGCCGCCACCAGGGGGCGGCCGACACGAGCCCGGCGGAGCGTCGGAGCATCGAGCGCTGGATCGCCGGGTCCGCAGACGCAGTCATCGCCACCTGTCGCGACGAGGTGCGCGAGCTGGCCGCCATGGGCATCAGCGAGCGAAACATCGTGGTCGTGCCGTGCGGGGTGGACATCGACGCGTTCGAGCCGCTGGGGACGATCGGGGCGCTGGGGACGATCGGGGCGCTGCGGACGATCGAGGCGCTGGGGACGATCGAGGCGCTGGGGACGTCTGGGACGTGCGACGTGTTGGGGGCGCACCTGGCGCCCCGGACCTCCGCTGCGCCCGAAACCTCCAGGTTGCCCGAACCCTCCGGCGCGCTCGGGGGGGAGGGTGCGTTCTGGGGCGGGGGCCCGGGGACCGTGACCGCCACCCCCTCCCCGGGTGCAACGAAGGTGACCGGTGCTGCTGGCGCCGCGGGTGCGGGGGACGCTGCCGGCGCGCTCCGTCAGGGTGCTTGGAACGTGACCGGTGCGCACCGGGCACGCAGGCGGCCTTTCCAGGTGCTCAGCCTCGGGCGTCTGGTCGAGCGCAAGGGTGTCCAGGAGCCGATCCTCGCCCTGGCGGGTCTGCCGGGTGCTCGACTGGTGGTAGCCGGCGGGCCGGCGCGCGAGGAGCTGGCGAGCGACCCGGAGCACCGTCGCCTGCGGGTGATTGCCGAAGAGGCTGGAGTGGCGGACCGAGTCACCTTTGTCGGGCGGGTCGAGCGGCACCTGGTGCCGGCGCTCCTGAGGTCCGTGGACGTGGTCGTGTGCACGCCGTGGTACGAGCCGTTCGGGATCGTTCCCGTCGAGGCAATGGCCTGTGGTGTCCCTGTGGTCGCCAGTGCTGTCGGCGGGATGCTTGACACGGTCGTGCCTGAGGTGACCGGTTTGCTCGTCCCCCCACGTCAGCCCGACGCGCTGCGCGCTGCGCTGGCGCGACTCGCGGGCGACCCGGAGCTGCGCCGTCGTCTGGGTGACGCCGGTCGTCAGCGGGCGCGCACCTCCTACGGGTGGGACCAGGTCGCCGACCGTACGCTCAGCGTCTACCGGCAGATGCTGATCGCCCCACGGGCGACGGGGCCGGCGGGTGGTGTGCCGGTTGGCTCTGCGAAGGGAGCCCGGTGAGCGTCCGCCCTGCGGCAGACGGGGCCTCGCCTGCTCCGTCGGCATCGGTGCTGGACGCGTCGGTGCTGCCGCCATCGGTGCTGCCCCCGTCGGTGCTCGACGCGGCGGTGCTGCCGCCGTCCGCGCTGGACGCGGCGGTGCTGCCGCCGTCCGCGCTGGACGCGGCGACCGGGCACCTCGCCGACCTTCGGGCTGCCCTTGATCACCTTTCCTGCCATTTTGGTCGCCTGGGAGCGTGGGCGGAGATGCTCGGGGATGTGCTCGGCGGTGGGGGGCGGCTGCTAGCCGCCGGCAACGGGGGCAGCGCCGCCCAGGCCCAGCACCTGACCGCCGAGCTCGTGGGACGCTTCCAGTGCGAGCGTCGTGCCTTCAGCGCCATCTCGCTGCATGCCGAGACCTCGGCCCTGACGGCCATCGTCAACGACTACGGCCCGGACCAGGCATTCGCCCGCCAGGTCAGCGCCCACGGGCGTCGGGGGGACCTTCTCATCTGCCTCTCCACATCCGGGCGCAGCCCCAACCTGCTCGCCGCGGTCGATGCCGCCTCTGAGTGCGGCATGCGCTCCCTTGCCCTCACCGGACCGGCCCCGAACCCGCTGGCTGACCGGGCCTCGGAGGCAGTCGCCATCGACGGGGCGACCTCGGCCACTGTGCAAGAGGTGCACCTCGTGGCCGTCCACCTCCTCTGTGCGGCCTTCGACCGCGCCGTGGCCCTCGTCGACCTTCGGAGCCAACCGTGAGCACCCGGCTCGTGGTCATCGGCGACGCCCTGCTTGACCGCGACCTCAGCGGCACGGTGGACCGGGTCTGCCCCGACGCACCGGTGCCAGTCGTCGATGAGGTGGTGGAGCGGCTCCGCCCCGGTGGTGCCGCCCTGGCCGCCTGCCTGGCGGCAGCCGCAGGTGACGATGTCGAGGTCGTGCTGGTCACGTCTCTGGGTCACGACCTTGCGGCCGGCACGGTCCTGGAGCTGTTGGGCTCGGCCGGGGTCGAGGTCGAGGTGCTGCGCCGGCGGGGAGCAACGCTCGAGAAGACCCGGGTGCGCGCCGGGGGGCAGTCCCTGCTCCGCTTCGACAGAGGCCGCAGGTCTGACGACATCGAGCCCGCCGAGCACCGGGTCGTGGAGATGGTCGCTGGTGCCGATGCGGTGCTCGTGGCCGACTACGGCGCCGGGGTGGCGACGGTTGCCGAGCTCCGACAGGCGATGACGAGTGCGCGCCGGCCCCGTCGTCCGCTGGTGTGGGACCCGCACCCCCGTGGTGCTGACGCCGTCAGCGGGGCGTGGCTGATCACCCCCAATGAGCCCGAGGTCGAGGCCCTCGACGTCCTGGTCGCCGCTGGCATCGGGGCGCGAGGGTCACAACGGTCGGGGCGTCTGGCCCACGCTGCTGCTCGGGGGCGCCGGCTGGCTCAGCGCTGGCAGGCCCGCTCCGTGGCAGTCACCCTTGGCGCCGACGGTGCGCTGCTCGTCGAGGGTGACCAGGCACCCCTGGTGGTGCCTGCCGACCCCATCACCGGAGACGCCTGCGGCGCCGGCGACTGCTTCGCAGGGGCGGCAGCGATCGCGCTCGCTCGTGGCGCGGTCCCCAGCGAGGCGGTAACCGAGGCGGTGGCCGCCGCTGGCCGGTTCATCACCGCGGGGGGAGCGGCGGGCTGGTCATCCTCTCGGACGCCAGCCCGCCAGCCCCCAACGCCACCGCACGCACAGCCAGCCCGCCAGCCGGCACCGCCAGCGCACTCGGCACTGCGCCCGCCATCATTGCGCCAGGAGTCCCCGCTGTCGCAACTGCACGCGACAGTGCTCGGCGCTGGTGCCCGTCTCGCCATGCCCGGTGCCGTCGGGCTGGACGACGCCTTGTCGGTGGTCCGGGGATCCCGCAAGGTGGGCGGCACCGTGGTGGCCACCGGCGGCTGTTTTGACCTTCTCCATGCCGGTCACGTCGCCGTGCTGAGCCAGGCCCGTCGTCTGGGGGACTGCCTGGTCGTGTGCCTCAACTCCGATGCGAGCGTGCGTAGGCTGAAGGGGCCCGGCCGGCCGCTGCAGTCCGCCGAGGACCGCGCCGCGGTGCTTGCCTCGTTGGCCTGCGTGGATGCCGTCGTCACCTTCGACGAGGACACCCCGGCCGAGGTGCTCGACCGGCTCCGGCCCGACCTGTTCGCCAAGGGCGGGGACTACGCGTTGGGCACCCTTCCTGAGGAGGAGGTCCTGGCCGCGTGGGGCGCCCAGGTGGTCCTGCTCCCCTACCTGCCGGGTCGGTCCACGTCCGCGCTGGTCGAGGAGGCAGGTCGGCAGGCGGGGTGCTGAACGCACGAGCTGATGGTCGCCGAGCTGATGGTCGCCGAGCTGATGGTCGCCGAGCGGCCGAGCCGCTGCGCACCGCTCGGGGCCTCCCCGTCCCGTGCCCGAGCCACTGCTGAACACCGCCAGCCAGCCCGTGCCCCAGCCCTGCAACGCCCGCGGCCTGCCCGTGCTCCTTGCCTACCGCACCTTGTACCTGGGTGATCTGCTGAGCGGCCTACCGGCCTTGCGAGGGCTCGCTGGGGCGTTCCCCGACCACCATCGGGTGCTCGCGGTGCCGGCCGCCCTCGTCAGGCTGGCGGAGGCGGCCGGCGTGGCCGACGAGGTGCTGGCCACGCCCGAGCTCGGTCGCCCACCGCTTCGGGCACCGGCCGTGGCGGTGGACCTCCACGGCCGAGGCCCGCTCAGCCACCGGGTGCTTCAGGCGATGCACCCCGGTCGACTACTGGCGTTTGCCTGTGCAGAGGTTGGTGTGGAGGGGCCGCAGTGGTGGCCGGGGGAGCATGAGGTGCACCGGTGGTGCCGCATGCTCGGGTGGTGGGGGGTCGCCGCCGACCCGGGCCGCCTCGAGCTCGACGTCACCCCCGCGGCCGCCCCGGCCGTGGCCCGGGGCGCCACCGTGGTCCATCCCGGAGCGTCGGCACCGGCGAGACGCTGGCCGCCGGAGCGGTGGGCGGCGGTGGCGGCGGCCGAGCAGGCCGCAGGCCGATCGGTGGTGATCACCGGCGGCCGAGCCGAGCGGGCGCTGGCTGGCGAGGTCGCCGCCCTGGCCGGCGTGCCGCCCGCCAACAACCTTGCGGGGTTGACCCCCGATGCCATCGACCTTGCGGCAGTCGTGGCCGGCGCCGCCCGGGTCGTTAGCGCCGACACCGGTACGGCGCACCTGGCCACCGCACTGGGCCGGCCATCGGTGGTGCTGTTCGGGCCGACGCCGCCGTCGGAGTGGGGACCGCCGCCCGATCGGCCCCAGCACCGGGCGCTGTGGGCAGGGGAGCGGGGCGATCCCCGCGGGGACCGACCAGGTCCAGGGTTGCTGCGCCTGACCGTCGACGACGTGCTCGCCGCCCTCGCCGCCCTGCCCAGCCCGATGCCGGGCTGCCAGCCGTGGCTGGAGGGTTCAGCGCCCCGACCTCGGGGCAGACCGGCGCCATGACCGAGATCGGCTACGCGCGGTCAAGCGAGGAGCACCCCGGGTCGGCGCTCGTCGCCAACGCCCGCGCCGCTGAGGAGGGCGGCTTCTCCTTCATCGGCATCAGCGACCACTACCACCCCTGGCTCACCAGCCAGGGCCACTCACCGTTCGTGTGGTCGGTGCTCGGCGGGATCGCCGCCACCACGACGCGCGCGCGGGTGGGGTGGGCGTGAGCTGTCCGCTCATGCGCATCCACCCTGCGGTCGTCGCACAGGCGACGGCGACGACGGCCGAGATGCTCGGTGACCGCTTCTTCTGGGGCGTTGGCACCGGGGAGAACCTCAACGAGCACATCACCGGTGACCGCTGGCCCCCGATCGAGGTCCGACTGGCGATGCTCGAGGAGGCCGTCGAGGTCATCCGCCGCCTCTGGACGGGCGAGTCCGTGGACCACTGGGGCACGCACTACACCGTGGAGAACGCCCGTATCCACACGCGGCCCGCTCAGCCACCTCCCATCATCGTGTCGGGCTTCGGTGAGCGCTCCATCGAGCTGGCGGGGCGCATCGGGGACGGCTTCTGGTCGAACAAGCCAAGCCCCGAGCCCATCGAGGCCTACGAGAAGGCTGGTGGCACGGGGCCCAGGTACGGCCAGCTCACGATCTGCTGGGCGGCGGATGAGGCGAGTGCGAGGAGAACTGCCCACGAGAGGTGGGCCAACGCCGGCGTGCCGGGTCTGTTGTCCCAGGACCTGCCGACCACGCTGCACTTCGAGCAGGCTGCCCAGGCCGTGACCGAGGACAAGGTGGCCGAGAGCGTCCCGTGCGGCCCCGATCCCGGTCCTGTCGTTGACAAGCTGAGGACGTATGCCGACGCCGGCTACACCAACGTCTACCTCCACCAGATCGGCCCCGATCAGCAAGGGTTCTTCGGCTTCTGGGAGCGTGAGCTGCGGCCGGCGCTCACCGCGGTCCCGGGCCTGATCGCCGCCCAGTAGTGAGCGCAGTCCTCGGGGTCAACGCCGTCTTCCACGACCCTGCGGCGGCACTCGTCGTCGACGGCCAGGTGGTCGCCGCCGCCGAGGAGGAGCGGTTCTCGCGTCGCAAGCATGGCAAGCAGGCAGTGCCGTTCAGCACCTGGGAGGTCCCCGAGCAGTCGGCCGCCTGGTGCCTGCGCCACGCCGGCCTCGACCCCTCCGAGCTCGACGCCGTCGCCTACTCCTATGACCCGGCGCTCGCCCGCTCCTCCGGTGACCCGATCACCGCCGACGCCTGGGAGCCGCTGCGCACGCTCTACGTCGAGCATGCCCCTGGCTTCTTGATGACGGCGCTGCCCGGTCTCGACCCCGGCATCGTGCGCTTCGTGCCCCACCACGTCGCCCACGCTGCGTCGGCGCACCTCGCCGCCCCCTTCAGTGACTCGGCCGTCCTCGTGCTCGACGGTCGCGGCGAGACGGCGTCGCACCTCGCCGGCCACGCTCGAGGCGGTGAGCTGCGCTCGCTGTTCACCCAGCAGCTGCCCCACTCACTGGGCCTGCTCTATGAGGAGGTCACCGAGTACCTCGGGTTCCGGCGGTCCTCCGACGAGTACAAGGTGATGGCGCTGGCGTCCTACGGGCGCCCGAGGTTCGCGAGGGAGTTCCGCCAGGCCATCAGGGCGACCGGTGACGGCGGCTTCGTGGTGGAGCCGCTCGACCTGTCGAGCTTCGCCAAGCGGCGCTCCTCCGACGAGCGGGAGACGATGACGCCAGAGCACGCTGATCTCGCCTCGTCGCTCCAGGGCCGCCTGGAGGAGGTCATCCTCGACCTCGCCCACTGGGTCCACGACCAGACCGGCGAGAAGGCCCTCACCATGGCGGGCGGGGTGGCGCTCAACTGCGTGGCCAACGCGCGCCTCGCCGAGCAGGGGCCGTTCGAGCGCATCTGGGTGCAGCCGGCCGCCGGCGACGCAGGCACGGCGCTCGGGGCGGCGATGCACGTTGCCCACGCCCTCGGCGACAGGGTGGCGCCCATGCCCGGTGCGGGCCTCGGGCGGGAGTGGTCCGACGAGGAGCTGCGGGCGTGGCTGGGCTCGGCGGCCATCGCCTATGAAGAGCCGGGGAACGTGGCCGACGCGATCGCCGCGGTCCTCGCCGACGACGGGATCGTCGCCTGGTTCCAGGGTCGAAGCGAGTACGGTCCGCGCGCCCTTGGGCACCGCAGCTTGTTGTGCGATCCCCGCAACCCTGCCAACACCGAGCGGCTCAACGAGGTCAAGGGCCGCGAGCAGTTCCGCCCGGTCGCTCCGATGGTCCTGCTCGACCGGGCGGCCGAGGTCTTCGAAGGCGTGATCCCGAGCCCGTACATGCTCTTCGTGCACCGGGTGCGCCCCGAGTGGCAGGCTCGCATCCCCGCGGCCATCCATGTGGACGGCACGGCTCGGGCCCAGACGGTCGACCGCGGCGACGAGCCGCTGCTGGCCCGGATGCTCGAGCAGTTCGACCGTCGCACCGGCGTGCCCGTCGTCATCAACACCAGCCTCAATACGGCCGGGCGGCCCATGGTGGACGACCCGCGCGACGCGCTCGAGTGCTTCGGGTCCTCGCCGGTCGATGTGCTGGCACTCGGCCCGTTCCTGGTCCGGCGCGCCGGGGCCGGCGCCCGCTAGCGCCAGCCCGACATCACTGCGGCCGGGGCCTTGCCGCGCCAGCGCGCCCTGCCCGCCGCCGGCTCGCAGGTCGCCGGCTCGCAGGTCGGCTCGCCGGCTCGCCGGCTTCCAGGGTCCTGGCCCGCAGCCCTCGCAGCTTGCGGCTCGCCGAGTAGCCGAGTAGCCGAGTAGCCGAGTAGCCGAGTAAGGGTGTGCGGCCTGCCGCTCGGCGGAGTCTGTGAACGAGAACGGGGCTGTGGATGATCGTCCTGCCACAGGGCTATCTCAGTCACAAACTCCCGTGCCGCACCCGCGGTTGGCCGAAATGAGACGGCCATGCGCCCATTGGCGGCGCGATGGGCGATGGCGACCAGACTTGGTGGGGTGACCGTGGTGGCGTCCTCAACACGAGCGTCTCGGGGGGCCAGGTTCTCAGTCGCCAGGTTCTCAGTCGCCAGGTTCTCA